>Ga0209851_1000006_pt1 | contig 107425 bp, 113 predicted proteins | sample GWRWT4_14Oct14_FD_187195 | JGI IMG/M metagenome (GOLD analysis project Ga0209851, IMG submission 187195) | Sand microcosm microbial communities from a hyporheic zone in Columbia River, Washington, USA - GW-RW T4_14-Oct-14 (SPAdes) (version 2) | ecosystem: Engineered > Artificial ecosystem >... | reverse complement strand
CTCCGCGCGCTTCGGCTGTCTCTAGATCGGTATGATTTTAAGTTAGACCATGCCATACACTCTAACCTGTCACCCCGGATTTATTCCGGGGTCCAGGGCCACATAGAAAGGCCAGAGTTTGGTATCTGGACCCCGCAACAAGTGCGGGGTGACAAGGTGGATGGGCTGAATCAATCCAAAATCATACCGATCTAATCCTGAAAAAAAGAGGGCCGGGGAGGGGGGTCAGTAAGAGGACAAAAGGAATAGTTCAGTCAGATCAAAAATTGATCTGGCTTCTTATTGGCGCTATTTCCGGGGCGCGGCATAGCGCGCCGGAAGGGCGGTGCCGCATGCCAATCTGATATTCATCGTTATGCTGGCCGGGCAATTAACTGGCTTACCCGGCCTGAATACCGCCTGCCTCAGCCGGTGCGGCGTTCGCGCTTGGAGGGCATGGGCTGATAGGCCATTTGCGCGTGACCTTCGCAATAGGGGCTGCCCTCGCGGGAATGACTGCCGCAAAAACGAAAGCCCTCATCGCCCGGATGTCCGATCGGCCATTTGCACATTTTGTCGGTGACTTTCAGCAGGGTGACACCCGGCCCGACCGGAATCTCGGCAAGGGGTATGACCGTGCGGGCTGGCGCCTCGGTTGCGCGCGGGGGCAGTACTTCCGCAGGCCGGGTCATTTGCGCCAGGCGTTCCGGGCTGTTCAACACCCGCGGTTTGGAGGGCCGCATGGCCGTGACACGCGCGGGCCGCGGCGTGCGTACCGGCGACGGACGCCCTGATAGTCCCAACCGGTGGGCTTTACCAATCACGGCATTTCTTGTGGTTTCTTCGCCCAGCGCGGCGGCAATCTGGCTGGCCGTCAGCCCTTCCGTCCAGAGTTTGGTCAATAAGGCAATTCGCTCGTCTGTCCAAGCCATCTTATCCCCTTCTGTTCGAGTTACCGGGAATCGGTTTGTCCAAATATGGGCGGAGATCCCCGATTAACTACCACATATCGTAGCATGAATGGACTGAACTACAAGATGTTCAATTACCCGAAAGTGCCATTTTTGTGATTTTCTGTGTATAAAACTGCCCGTGAAGCTTGCCAGCCCCTGACAGGTAAGCTAGGCATTGCGGATGCAGCAGTTCAGCGATCCCGCCCCCATCCCGCCTTTTGGCAGTGCCCGCATTCTTGGCGTAAACTGGCTTGGGGTTTGGACGCTTTACATGAAAGAGGTCCTGCGCTTTACAAATCTGTATCTGCAAACCATTGCCGCGCCGGTTGTAACCACGCTGCTGTTTTTTGCGGTATTCGCGCTGGCAGTCGGCAATGCGCGCCCCGCGGTGCATGGCATTCCATTTGCGGAATTTCTGGCGCCCGGTCTGATCATGGTGGCGATCATCCAGAATGCGTTCGCCAATACGGCATCTTCCATTCTGGGCGCAAAAATTCAGGGCAATATTGTCGATCTGCTGATGCCGCCGCTTTCGCATGGCGAGCTCGCCGCCGCCGTCATTCTGGGGGGCGTCACGCGCGGGATCGCGGTGGCGCTGGCCAATCTGCTGGTGCTACTGCCGTTTATTTCGCCGGACCTAACGCATCCCTGGGCGGCGGTATATTTTGGCCTGATGGCCTCGATCAGCCTGTCTGCCGGCGGCCTGATCGCAGGCATCTGGGCAGAAAAGTTCGACCATATGGCCTCGGTCACCAATTTTGTCATTCTGCCGCTGTCGTTCCTGTCAGGCAGTTTTTATTCCGTCGCATTGCTGCCCCCGGTCTTTCAAATGATCAATTTCGTCAATCCGTTTTTCTATCTGATTGACGGCATGCGCTATGGTTTTACTGGCGTTGCGGACAGTAATATCGCCACCGGGATGCTGGTAACGGCGTTGCTTGCCGCGTCATTGTGGATTGCCTGTTATCAGGTGATGAAAACCGGCTGGCGATTGAAGCCCTGAGAACATACACACGGCTAGGAACGGACATGCAGGTTGAGCGCGCCTGCCGCCGCTATCGGACACAGCGCCAGCGCCCCTAGAAAAAGCGCCAGCAACACAATCAGATGTGATCCGGACCCTATGCCGAACAAAGTCGCCTCCACGCTGCCCGCGCCAAATATCAGCACCGGAACATAGAGCGGCAGCAGCAACAGGCTGAGCAGCATGCCGCCGCGCCTTATCCCCACTGTCAGGGCCGCGCCGACAGCGCCTAAAAGGCTGAGTGTGGGCGTACCCAACAGCATCGAGACGATCAGGGTTGTCATGGCTTCATAATCCAGATTGAAGGTCGTCGCCACATAAGGCGTGGCGATGATCAAGGGCAGTCCCGTAGTCAGCCAATGGCTGAATACTTTAGTCAGCACCAGCCCCGTTGGGGAAAATGAAGATAGCAACAAAAGGTCCAGCGTGCCGTCTTCCTCGTCCGCCTGAAACAGCCGGTCCAGCGACAACAGGCAGGCCAGCAAGGCGGTGGCCCACAAAATCCCCGGCGCAATGCGCCGCAGCAATATCAGTTCCGGCCCGATGCCCAGCGGATAGAGCGCTGCGCCAACGATGAAAAAGCCCAACGCCATGGCGCCCCCGCCGCCAATGCGGGTGGCCAGAATCAGATCGCGTATCACCAGTGAACGGACATTCATGCGGCACGCTCCATTCCGAAGGCCAATTGGTGCGTGACCGGCACGCCCAGATCACTATGCGTTGCGGCGATCACCAGCCCGCCCGCGTCGCGATGACGCTGGATCAGGCTGCTTAGCAGCGCGATGGAGGCACTATCCAGACCAACCGCCGGTTCATCCAGCAGCCACAGCGGGCGCTGGATCGCAGCCAGCCGCGCGAGGTTCAGCCGCCGCTTCTGACCGGAGGACAAAAACCGCGCCGGAATATCCGCCAGGCCGCCAAGGCCCAGCGCCTGCAAGGCGTCGCTGGTTCCATCCGTCACCAGTCCGCCGCCCCGCCCGCGCCGGTATTGCAATGCCAGTCCCGTCATCCCCATCCAGAAAATCAGATTTTCCGCCACGCTGAAGGCGGGTTTCACCGGATCAAGATGGCCGATATAAATCAGCCTTTCCCGCAATGCCTGCCAGTCAGCATTTACCGGTGTATTATCGAGGCGCACGGTCCCGGCCGCCGGGCGCAACAGCCCGGCAATCAACCGCAGGAAGCTGGATTTTCCGCTGCCATTGGCGCCGCGCAGCAATAGCAGTTCCCCGGGGCCAAGTGAAAAATCGACTCCCTGAAACAGCTTGCGCTCACCGCGTTCACAGGCAAGCCCCTCTCCGGAAAGATGCATTCTTACTCCAATGTTTGCGTTAGAGTAATAGCGGTGCTGCTAACACTTGGCAAACACACGCTAACGGCTATAGTAAAAATGAGATTGACTACTGATTCATTCAGCCATCCGTGAAGGAGTTTTCCGCAGTGACCGAATTTGGCCAAGATACACTGAAGACCCGGCGCAAACTGAAGGTTGGAACCAAGAGCTATGATTATTTCAGCCTGAAGGCTGCGGAAAAGGCCGGTATCGGCGCCATCTCGCGCCTGCCGTTTTCGCTCAAGGTATTGCTGGAAAATCTGTTGCGCTATGAAGACGGGCGCACGGTCAGCGTCGAGGATATCAAGGCGCTGGGCAAATGGCTCAAGCAGCGCCGCAGCGACCGGGAAATTTCCTATCGCCCGGCGCGCGTCCTGATGCAGGATTTTACCGGCGTTCCGGCGGTGGTGGATCTGGCGGCGATGCGCAATGCCGTGGTTGCGCTGGGCGGCAAGGCCAGCAAGATCAATCCGCTGGCGCCGGTGGATCTGGTCATCGATCATTCGGTGATGGTGGATTATGCCGGTGACGCCAAGGCGTTCAAACAGAATGTGGCGCGCGAATATGAACGCAACATCGAACGCTATGAATTTCTGCGCTGGGGGCAGGACGCCTTTGACAATTTCCGCGTGGTGCCGCCCGGCACCGGCATCTGCCATCAGGTCAATCTGGAATATCTGGCGCAAACCGTATGGACCAAAAAAGACAAGGTGAACGGCAAAAGCGTCGAGGTCGCCTATCCCGATACGCTGGTCGGCACTGACAGTCACACGACCATGGTCAATGGCCTTGCGGTTCTGGGCTGGGGCGTGGGCGGCATCGAGGCCGAGGCCGCCATGCTGGGGCAGCCGGTGTCGATGCTGATCCCGGAAGTCATTGGTTTCAAACTGACCGGTAAATTGCGCGAGGGCATGACCGCCACCGATCTGGTGCTGACCATTACGCAAATGCTGCGCAAAAAAGGCGTGGTGGAAAAATTTGTCGAATTCTACGGCCCCGGCCTGGACGAACTCAGCCTGGCCGATCGCGCCACCATCTCCAATATGGCGCCGGAATATGGCGCGACCTGCGGATTTTTTCCGATTGATAGCGAGACCATCGCCTATCTCAAGGCCACCGGCCGCAAGGCGTCGCAAATTGCCCTGGTTGAAAAATACGCCAAGGCGCAGGGCATGTGGCGCACGTCGCGCACACCCGATCCGCTGTTCACGGATTCGCTGGAACTGGATATGTCCAGTGTCGAGCCGTCACTGGCCGGGCCGAAGCGCCCGCAGGACCGGGTGACGCTGGCCAATATCGCGCCGGAATTCCGCCAGGCGCTGGCCCGTGATTATGGCAAGCAGGGCCAGGAAAACAAACGCATCCCGGTCGCCAAAACGAAATATGACATTGGCCACGGGGATGTGCTGATTGCGGCCATCACCAGTTGCACCAACACCTCCAATCCCGGGGTGCTGATTGCCGCGGGTCTTTTGGCGCGCAATGCGCTGGAGCGCGGGCTGAGCGTCAAGCCATTTGTCAAAACCTCGCTGGCGCCGGGATCGCAGGTCGTGACCGATTATCTGAACAAGGCCGGACTGACGAAATATCTCGACAGGCTGGGCTTTAATCTGGTCGGCTATGGCTGCACCACCTGTATCGGTAATTCCGGGCCGCTGGCGGAAGAAATTTCTGCGGCGGTCAAGGCTGGCGATCTGATCGCGGGTTCCGTATCGTCGGGCAACCGCAATTTCGAAGGGCGCATCAATCCCGATACGCAGGCCAACTATCTGGCCTCGCCGCCGCTGGTTGTGGCCTATGCCATTGCGGGCAATCTCGGCATCAATTTGACCACCGATCCGCTTGGCAAGGACAAGAAAGGCAAGCCGGTCTATCTCAAGGATATCTGGCCCGCCAATAAAGAGATCGCGGCGGTGATGAAGAAATGCATCAGCGCGAAAATGTTCCGCGACCGCTATAGCGATGTGTTCAAGGGCGACAGCAACTGGCGCAAGATCAAGCCGGCGGCGGGCGAAACCTATAAATGGAACGCCAGTTCGACCTATGTGCAAAATCCGCCCTATTTCGTGAATATGAAAAAATCCCCCGGCGGTTTCAGCGACGTGAAGGGTGCGCGCATACTGGGCGTGTTCGGGGATTCCATCACAACGGATCACATCAGCCCCGCCGGTTCGATCAAGCTGAACGGGCCTGCCGGAAAATATCTGACGGATCATAAGGTGACGCCGCTGGATTTCAATTCCTACGGCGCGCGGCGCGGCAATCATGAAGTGATGATGCGCGGCACATTCGCCAATATCCGCATCAAAAACGAAATGCTGCCCGGCACCGAAGGCGGTATCACCAAACATTTTCCGGACAGCGCGCCGGTGTCGATCTATGACGCGGCCATGGCGTATCAAAAAGAAGCCGTGCCGCTGGTGATTTTCGCCGGCAAGGAATATGGCACCGGCTCGTCGCGCGACTGGGCGGCAAAAGGCACCAATCTGCTCGGCGTCAAGGCGGTCATCGCGGAAAGCTTTGAACGTATTCATCGCTCCAATCTGGTGGGTATGGGCATTCTGCCATTGCAGTTTCTGCCCGGCGTAACGCGTAAAACGCTGGGCATTACCGGCAATGAAACCGTCAGCATCGAGGGTATTGCCGGCGGCATAAAACCCAAAATGCAGGTCAGCGCCAGCATCGCGGCGCCGGGCGGCAAGGTTCAGAAAATTCAGTTACTGTGCCGTATTGATACGCTGGATGAAGTGGAATATTTCCGTCATGGCGGCATTCTGCATTATGTCTTGCGTAATCTGGTTGCGGCCTGATGAAGCCAGAGCCCGGTTGGGCCAGGCCCGTCCGGGTCTTTCTGCTCTGGGTGCTGTTGCTGGGTTTTCCGGCGCAGCGCGCATCTGCCGCGACCCTGCTGGTGAGCGATCCGGACAACCGGCAGATTGAATTTATTGATACGGTTAATGGACAGCGCCGCGCATCCGTGCCTTCCGCCGAAGGCCCGCGCATGCTGGCGGTCAGCCCCGATGGGCAGCTGGCGCTGGCCGGAAATTATGGCACCGCCAAGCTGGCGGGCACGACGGTGCAGCTGCTGGAGGTTGCGGCGGCAAAATTGCGCAGCACAATTCAGCTCAGCCCCTATCAGCGCCCCTCCGCCATGCAGTGGCTGCCTGACGGACAGCGCGCGCTGATCGCGGTGCAGGGAATGAAATCACTGGTACTGATTGATGTGGCGTCGGGCCGCATCGAAGCCAGCTTTGGCCCGCCGGCGGATGCTGTGCGCCAGTTCGCCATCACCCGTGATGGACGGACCATTTATCTGGCCAATCCCGGCGGCGGTAAAGTGCACAAGATTGATCTCGCCAGCGGCAGGGAACTGGCGCAGAGCGAAATTTCAGCCGCGGCGCAAAGTCTGGCGGTCGCAGCGGATGGCAGCAAAGTATGGGTCATTGATCGCGGCGAAGATATGATCAAGGTGCTGGACGGCGCTGACCTGCGCCTGATCGCGGGGCTGGATGCCGGAAATCTGCCAATGGGGGTGGCGCTGACGCCGAACGGCCATTATGCGCTGGTGTCGAATGCGCTGTCCGCAGATATTGCCGTCTATGACACGCGATCGCTGGAGCAGACACAATTGTTTTCCACCCGCAGCGTGGCGTCCGCATCCGAACAACCGCGTGATATGGCCGATAAATTCAGCGATGTGAAACGCATGGGGCAGATTTCCATTCCGGTTGGCATTCTTGCTGCGCCGGATGGGCTCAGCGCTTTCGTGATGAACAATTTCTCCGGTGAAATTATTCAGTTTGATATTTTCACCGGCGCGCCATTGCATATTTTTCAGGGCAGCCGCAGACCCGGCGGCCTGGCCTATTCGCCCATAGCCGCCGGGGGTAAGGCGCAATAACGGGACGCGACCCGGCCGCCGCCCCATTTCCGGCATACCGGTTCAGTCTGATTTTACCTCGATCTTGCGGCTTACCGCTTCTTTGGGCGCAAGCTTGGGCAGACGCAGGTTCAGCACGCCGTTGCGGAAAGTGGCCTTGATGGCGTCCTCGCGCACATCCTCGGGCAACCGGAAAATGCGCTCAAACGCACCATAGCGGCGTTCGGAAAAATAATAATTTTTGTCATTTTCTTCATGCTGCGCATGCTTCTCGCCGCGCACCGACAGGCTGCCATTCTGGATGGAGACATCAATATCCTTTTCATCCACGCCAGGAAGCTCAATGCTTATTTCATAATAGTCATCCTTGCTCATGGCGTCTGCGCTGGGAGAAAAGAAATTGGAAATGGAGGTCCCCAATTCCCGCAACGGGTCGAAGAATCGCGGCCAGAAATGGTCATTTCCAAAAAGCGGCAATCCCCTGGATTTCTCGAGCATGGTAAATCCCTCCATGTTATGTCAGGCTTTCCAGGCTAAGATGATGCTTTGGAATTAGTTGTCCATTGACCAAAATCAAGATTGCGGAAAAAAAATTGCTCATCCAGACGCCGCAAAAAATTGAAAACTGGATATATGCGTGCGCCTTGCCGCATTGGCATGCGCATGGGATTGATCGTGAACAGGGCGGCTTTACGGAACGCCTGACGCTTTCGGGGCTTCCTGACTTATGCGATTTCAAACGTATCCGCGTGCAGGCCCGGCAGATCTATGTCTTTTCCCATGCCGCAATGATTGATCCCGATCCGGTGCGCCAGGCCAGATGGCGTGAGGCGGCGGCGCAGGGGTTTGATTTTCTGGCCCGCCATTACTGGCAGGAGCCGGCGCGCGGCTGGGCGAAAACTGTTACGCCTTCGGGGGCGCTGCTGGACAGTGCGGCGGACAGTTACGATCAGGCCTTTGTGCTGTTTGCAGCCGCATGGTATTACCGCGCCACGCGCGCCGCGCATGCGCTGGAAATTGTCCGGCAAACCCTGGATTTTCTCGACCAAAATCTGGCGTGCACGGCGTATGGCGGATATTTCGAGGGGCTTTCTGACAAAGGTGAAGTGCTGCGGGGCCCGCCGCGCCTGCAAAACCCGCATATGCATTTGCTGGAGGCGCTGCTGGCGCTGCGCCAGGCAACGGGCGATCAGAGCTATCTCAAACGCGGCGCGCAACTGGTTGAACTGTTCCGTACACGGTTTTTTGACAGGAGCACACACTCTCTGGGCGAATATTTTGCCCTGGACTGGCAACCGCTTGGCGGCCCGCAGGGGCAGATCGCCGAGCCGGGACATCATTTCGAATGGTCGTGGATATTGCATAGCTATGGCAGGCTTGCGGGTGATGCCGGCGCCCACACGATTGCGCATCAGGTCTATGAATTTGCCTGCGCGCATGGTGTCAGCTCGGACTGCAATCTTGCCTATGACGAAATTGACCGCAGCGGCAATATTGTACGCGCCAGCCATCGCCTGTGGCCGCAAACCGAAGCGCTGAAAGCCCATATCGCTGCGGCCGGACACGCCCCGGACGAACGAGCGAGAACCCGCGCCCGCGGCCGGATCGCGCCGGCCGTTGACGCCATATTCCGCAATTATTTTATTCCCGGCACCGGCATCTGGAACGATCAGCTTGATCAGTACAGACAGCCAGTTTCGCAAACTGTCCCAGCCACGTCCTTGTATCACCTGATCCTCGCTTTCACTGAGGCCCTGCGCTTTTATGATGCAAACAGATCCATCTGATCGCCTGGGCGGGGCGGGATGCGGAATTGTGAAATATCGAGTTTGCGCATGGCTGTGTTAAACCCGATCCGGCGCGCTGCGATCTGAAAACGTGCGGCGATCATATCCGCATAGGGCCCGCGCCCGCGCATACGGGTGTGAAACACCGCCTCATAATCCCGGCCGCCGCGCATATCCTGCACCAGCGACATCACCTTGTCTGCGCGGTCGGGAAATTCCTGCACCAGCCATTCGCGGAACAGGGTTTTGATTTCCAGCGGCAGACGCAACATGACAAAACCGGCGCTTTGCGCGCCTGCCTTGAAGGCCGCTTCCAGAATCGATTCGATTTCCATGTCATTTATGGCCGGAATAACCGGGGCCACCATGACACCCACTGGGATGCCCGCCTGCGATAAATGATGGATGGTTTGCAGCCGCCGGCACGGCGTTGCGGCGCGCGGTTCCATACGCCGCGCCAGCCCCCGGTCCAGCGTTGTGAGCGACACATAGACCTTGGCCAAACCGCGCGCCGCCATTGCCGAAAGAATATCACTATCGCGGGTGATCAGCGCCGATTTCGTGACAATCGAGACGGGGTGATTGAAACGGTTCAGAACCTCCAATATGCCGCGCGTGATGCGATAATTTTTCTCGACCGGCTGATAGACATCCGTATTGGTGCCCATGGCGATGGGCTGCGGCCGGTAATCGGGATGGCGCAATTCCTTTTCCAGCAGCGCCGGGGCGTCCGGCTTTGCCAGCAGCCTGCTTTCAAAATCAAGCCCCGGCGAAAAGCCGAGAAAGGCATGCGTGGGCCTGGCGAAACAATAGATGCAGCCATGTTCGCACCCCCGATAGGCATTGATCGAACGGTCAAACGGAATATCCGGCGAAGTGTTGCGGGCAATGATGCTGCGTGTCGCATCCATCATCACGCTGGTTTTGCGGGCCGGCGGCGGTGTGTCCAGCAGGCCCCAGCCATCATCCAGGGTCACATTCTGCCAGGGCTCGAACCGGCCGCTGGCATTGGAGACGGCGCCACGTCCGCGCCGTCCTTCGGGATGCACAACCGTTGCGCCATCGCGCAGTTGCGCCAGTGCCTGGTCCATTTCAGCCTCCTTTTTGTCACTAAGAACATAAAGAATACAAAAATAGAACATACCATAAATCATGTAAAGTCTTTTTTTGCCCCCCCGGGCGGCGTAGATTGCCGTCATGTTAAGCATTGTCATCCCAACCCTGAATGCGGAATCAGGCTTGCCCCATACCCTGGAGGCGCTGATACCTGGTGTCATCAGCGGCCTGATCAAGGACGTCGTGATCAGCGATGGCGGTTCGCGCGATACCAGCTGCGCCATCGCCGAAGCCGCGGGCTGCACTGTTATTTCCGGCACGCCCGGGCGCGGCGGCCAGCTGGCGCGCGGCGCACGGGCCGCACGCGGGCAATGGCTGCTGTTTCTGCATGCCGATACGGTGCTTTCGGCGGGCTGGGAAGCGGAGGCCGGGCATTTCATGGCGCAGGACTATGCCCCAGGCCATGCGGGGGTGTTTCGCTTTGCGCTGGATGATTTTCGTCCCCAGGCGCGGCGTCTGGAAAGTCTTGTGGCGCTGCGCGCAAAATTTTTTGCGCTGCCCTATGGTGATCAGGGTTTGCTGATCCATCGGGATTTATATGACCGGCTGGGCGGCTATGCCGATCTGCCATTGATGGAGGATGTGGATCTGATCCGGCGCATTGGCAGGCATCGTCTGATCTATCTGAAAAGCACGGCGCTGACATCCCCGGTGCGATTTCAGGCCGCCGGATATTTACGCCGCTCGCTGCGCAATCTGTTCTGCCTTTCCTTGTATTTCATGCATGTGCCGCCGCGCCTGATCGCCCGGCTATATGGATGATGCGGCATGTGATAATTTTTACCCGCGCGGCCCGTCTGGGTACCGTCAAGCGGCGGCTGGCGGGCGATATTGGCCAGCTTGCGGCACTTCGTTTTCACAACGCCATGCAGACACAGCTCGCCCGTAATATCGCCAGCGATACGCGCTGGAAAATCTGGCTGGCGCTGACGCCGGATACAGGCGCAGTGAACAGCGTATTTCACGGCGCGGATATTCTGCCGCAGGGCCGCGGCGATCTGGGGCAACGCATGGCGCGCTGCTTTCGCGCATTGCCGCCGGGGCCGGCGCTTCTGATCGGCAGCGATATTCCCGATATAAGCCGCCATCATATTGCCCGCGCATTTTCGGAACTTGCAAAGAATGATGCCGTGTTCGGCCCCGCCAGCGATGGCGGATACTGGCTGGTGGGGCTGAAACGGCTGCGCCGGCTGGGCGGGCCGCATGCAAAGACCCTGTTTACGGGGGTGCGCTGGTCAAGCCCGCACGCGCTGGCAGACACGTGCAAGGCGATTGGACCGGGCGCCCGAATCGGCTATGCGCAGCGCTTGCAGGATGTAGACACTGCGGCGGATTATTTTCACTGGCGGCGTTTATGCTCTTCCAGACGGGGCATGATCTCGACAAAATTGCAGGGCCGGAATCTGTAATCAAGCTGCCATTGCAAAATTTCGTCCCAGCCATCCTTGCACGCCCCGGGCGAGCCTGGCAGGGCGAACAGATAGGTGCCGCCCGCAACACCCGCAGTCGCGCGCGACTGCACTGTGGATACCCCGATCTTGGCAAAACTGATGGCGTGAAAGATTGCGGAAAATCCGTCAATTTCCTTTTCATAGACGGCGTGGAACGCCTCTGGCGTCACATCGCGCCCGGTCAGACCGGTGCCGCCGGTGGAAATCACCACATCAATGGCCGGATCGGCAATCCAGCGCTGCAACAGGGCAATGATCTGCGCTTTGTCATCTGTAATGATTTCGCGCGCCGCCAGCATATGGCCTGCCGCGCGGATGCGCGCTTCCAGAACATCGCCGGAAGTGTCGTTGGTGCGGTTGCGCGTATCCGAAACGGTCATAAGGGCAATCGAAACGGGAATGAATTGCCTGTTTTCATCCAATGCCGGCATTACTGTCCACCCGGTTTGGGGTTACATAGGTCTGGCGGGTCCGGTGCGCTGCAATGGCGGCAATTCCGGCCAGCCGCCAGCGGCAACAGCGTCCAGCGAATGTCCGCTCACGCCCATTCTGTGCTGGTAAATCCAGAAGTCAGCCAGCACCCGTTGCACATAATCACGTGTGTCCGCCCTTGGCAGACTTTCCAGAAACAGCAGCGGATCGGTGGTTTTAGCCCGGCGCCGCCAGTTCTCGACCGCCGCAGGCCCGGCATTATAACCGGCAATCAGCGAGAATAAATCCCCGGAGCCTGTGCTTTGCAGATGCTGGATATAGCGCTGCCCCAGCGTGAGATTATATTCTGGATCAAACAGGCGGTTGCGGCCCGCGCCGCGCAGGGATTTATCACGCGAAATGAAACTGGCCGTGGCGGGCATGAGTTGCATCAGCCCGCGCGCGCCCCCGCCTCCGACAGCGCCGGCCACAAAACTGCTTTCCTGCCGGGCAATCGCAAACAGCAGCGCGGGATCAAGCGTAAAGCCCCCATGCGGCTGCCAATGGGGTATCGGATAAAGTCCGGCCAGCCATTCCTTGCTCTGTGCATTTTGCGTTTTGGCGATGCTGATCTGGCTTAGCGGCAATTTGAGTGTCAATGCCAGCGACAGCAGGGTGCGGTCATTTTCCGGGCCAAGCCTGTCATGCAGCGCCTGCAATTCGCTTTCAGCCAATGCCGTCTGTCCCGCTTCATGCAGGGCCAGCAGGCGTTTCAGACTTTCCTGATGCGCAAAGGCCGCCAGGCTGATTTTGGTCAAGGGCGGTAACTTCCAGTCAAACGGCAGTTCCATTCCTAATTGCCGGTGCGCCAGCAGGCCATACATGGTTTGCGGATATTTGGCCGCTGCCTTTAAATAGTAATTCACCTTCTGCGGGCGGCGCACCGCCAGATTGGCGCGGGCGGCCCAGTAATTTGCAGCCGTTTTGGCGGCCTGACCCAGATAGGGCGAATCCATATCCGCCATCGTGGAAAAATGCTTCGCCGCCACTGCAATCCGCCCCAGCCGCCATGCGGCCAACCCGGCCGTCCAATGTGCGAGAGGCGCCACTCTGGCATTGCGCTGCGCTACTTCAGCGGCCAGCTGCAAAGCGTCCTGATCGCGGCCAGTCTGGAAATAGGAAGCGGCAATCGCCTGATGCGCAATATCTATTTCGGCCTTATCCAGGTAACGGCCCGTCTGTTCGCGCGCCAGATAGTCCAGCGCTTCATCCGGACGGTTTTTTTTCAGCAGGCCTTTCAGGTGCAGCTTGATAACGGCAGCCTGCTGCAAACCTGATTTTGAACGCGGGATGGTTGAGCGATATTCCCGGACAGTTTCCTGTGGCGGGCCGCTGCGTTTGCGCACACTTACCGGTCGCCGTGGCAATGTGTCGCCCGCGCCACGTTTACGAACGGCCAGGGCATATATCTGTGCGGCTTGCGGGTGATCGGCATACAGTTTCAGCCAGGCTTCAAGTTCCTTAAAGCTGGCAATATAGCCGGCCGGATGCAGATAACGCTGTGCCAGCACATGGCCCATCAGGCGTTTATCGGATAAATTCTGACTTAACCGCGCCATCCCGCCCATCTGGCCGCCCATCTGGGACTGAGATTGCAGCGCGAATATCTGTTGATAGGTCTGCGCGTCAGTTTCAGAAAGAATTTGCGGCAGTTCCGCCGCCCGCGCCGGCTGAGCGGGGAAGGACAGAAGCAGTAATGTCCATATACCCAGCGCCAGCAGTGCAAAGAACTGCGCCTGAAAGGCTGCCACGGACATGTCCGCAGCTGATACGCCAAACGAGGTGTTTTTCGTCTGCAACCCCAACAACCCTTACCCCTATTTTGTTGACTGAGTGTAACCCGGAAACAACACTCAAGGCAAGTATGGATATTTCCTCATGAATCCATGAATTAGTTAACATCGGATGAAGCCAGGCGGGTGCGCAGCATTAAAAAATCCTGCCAGGCCAGTTTTTTTTGTGCAGGCTGGCGCAGCAGGAAGGCGGGGTGAAATGTGGCCAAAGCTGGAATTTCCCTGCTGCCCGCGCGATAAATTTTCCAGCGCCCGCGATGGCGCACAATGCCTTCATTTGTGTTCAGCAGGGCCTTGAGGCTGATGCCGCCAAGCAGCAGCAGCAATTCCGGTGCGGCAAGTTCTATATGGCGTTCAATGAAGGGCAGGCACATGGCAATCTCCGCGCTGGTCGGCGTACGATTTCCAGGCGGACGCCAGGGCAGGATGTTGGAAATATATACCTGGTTGCGGTCCAGATTTATTGCAGCCAGCATGCGGTTCAGCAATTGACCGCTGCGGCCGGCAAAAGGCACGCCCTGCAAATCTTCGTCCCTGCCTGGGGCTTCGCCGATCAGCATGATACGGGCATTTGGATTGCCGTCTGCAAAGACTGTGTGTTTTGCAGTCGTCTTCAAGGCGCAGCCCTGAAAACTTTCCATCGCCTGGCGCAGGCTGGCCAGATCCTGACAGGCGGCGGCGATTTCACGTGAGGAAGCATGGCTTGCCCCCTCTGCCGCTATGGGGGAGGGTTCCGGCGGTCGCCGCTGCGGCGAGCGCAAAGTTTCGGCCGACTTGCTGGCCCCCGCCTGCTGTGCCTTTACCGCCTCCTGTTCGGGGGAAGAGAATATCGGACTTATCGTTGCGCCAGCGCTGAAACGGTCAACAGGATGCAGGCCGATCGCTTCATCCGCGCCAGCCGCTATCTGCCAGCGCAGCAGCGCCAGCACCTCTTCGCGCGTTTCTGCATCCCCCATCGTCATGGGCCGATTATATCAACACTCCCCGCAAGTGACCAGCAGGGGAAAAGACCGCAATAGATGAAAGCGCTGTGAATGTTGCAGATGCCGGATATCATCAGCAACGCTGAAATTGGCTATGCCACCAGCGCGGGCTATGCGCGTAAGCTGGTTGCGCCCTGCTCCATTACGGCGAATTACCTGTACTATGATCTGGGCAGCGATACGTTGAATGTCGCTGTGGTTCCTGGCGGCGGCGGCGCAGGCGCTGGCTACAAATACTAAAAACCCATCAGGGCTGATTGACAGACCACCGGATTTCTGTGGACAATGCCCATACATAGGATAAGCGGGATAAGCGGATAAGCGGGATAAGCGCCGAAAATCTCCGGTGCGCAGGGAGCTGATAAAGCTATGAGTCTTGGTGATAACCGGCCATGGATAGAAAACGACGGCGGCATTATTTCGCGTGAAATCTTTGTCAGCGACGCAGTTTACCAGCAGGAACTAAAACAGATATTTGCAAGGGCCTGGCTGTTTGTCGGGCATCAGAGCCAGATTCCCAACCCATTTGATTATTTCGTATCCCGGATGGGCGCGGAATCGGTAATCATGACCCGCGACAGCCGTGACGGAATTCATGTGTTTCTCAATTCCTGCCGCCATCGTGGCATGAAAGTGTGCCGCTATGATCAGGGCAATGCGCGGGTGCTGACCTGCCCCTATCATGCCTGGAGCTTTTCGGTGGACGGCAATCTGACCACGCAGCCCGGCGGGCTTGTAGGCGTGCCGCAATATCAGGCGGCCTATCATGGCGAGTTGGACAAGTCGCAATGGGGACTGATCCCGGTCGCCCGGCTGATAAATTACAAAGGCGGCATCTGGGCGACATGGGACAAGAATGCACCGGATTTCGAGGAATATCTGGGCGACATGAAACTGTATCTCGACGCGGTGATGGACCATCGCGATGGGCGGCCCGGCGGATCGGAAATTATTTGCGGCATCCAGAAATGGAAAGTTCCGGCGAACTGGAAATTCGGCGCGGAAAATTTCATCGGCGATATGTATCACATCACCAGCCACCGATCGGTCGATATGGTGTCGATCGGCCCCAGCGGCGCAGGCCGGCGCGACACCATCGACACCACCGGCGAGGCAAGAAAAAAAGACCGCAGACGCCCGCCCCCATTTGGCAGTATCGGCTTTCCCGATCATGGCCATGGGGTGATCGGCAATCTGCCACATTTTGAAGAGCCGGATTATGTTCCCTCTTTTACCCTGACGCCCGAGGTGGAGGAATATTACGAGCGGATTTATCACGCACGGGTAGCCAATCTGGGCGGCAAAAAGCGCGCGCTTGCCGCCGTCGGCACTATCTTTCCTAATCTGTCGTTTCATGGCATGCAGCCGCGGGCGCTGTTTACCTGGCATCCCAATGGTCCGCGCGAAATGGAAATCTGGAAATGGTATCTGGTCGACGCCGATGCGCCAGAAAGCGTGAAAGATGTGCTGCGCCGTTATTATCTGCGCTATGCCGGGCCCGCCGGGCTGACCGAACAGGATGATATGGAAAACTGGAATTATGCCACTTCGGCCAGCGCGGGGAGTGAGGCCAGGAATTATCCTTATAATTATCAGATGGGCATGGGCCATGAGCAGCCCGCGCCCAATCTGCAGCAGGCCGTTTTCACCCGGACCACGACAGAACAGAACCAGCGGATTTTCTACCGGCGCTGGGCTGAATTCATGGCTGCGGCGGACTGGCCGCAAATGCATCCGGGCGCCAGCGGCAATTTCGGCAGGATCACTGCGCGGAGCGGCCCATGAGCGCGGCAGAAAGCGCGATGGCGGCGCTGCTGCTGCAACGCGAGATCGAAAATTTTTATTATCATGAAGCCGAACTGCTCGATGACCGGCGGTTTGAGGAATGGCTCGATCTGCTGAGCGATGACATCGTTTATTTCATGCCGCTGCGCCGCAATGTCAAATATGGCGCACAGGAGGAACTGGAAAATTCACGCGCCGGGCGCGACGCCGCCTGGTTCGATGAAGGCAAGCACACGCTGACTCAGCGCGTGGCGCAACTGAAAACCGGCATCCACTGGGCCGAGGAGCCGCTGTCGCGGGTGCGGCATCTGGTAACCAATGTGCAGATTTCTGATGATGGCGCGAGCAAAGATGGCGCGCGTGAGGTTGGCGTCAAAAGCCGCTTTCTGGTGTATCGCAACCGGGTGGATGACGAGACCGATATTTTTGTCGGCCAGCGCACCGATCGCCTGCGCCGGACGGATGCGGGATGGAAGGTGGCGCGGCGCGAAATTCTGCTCGACCAGAGCACATTGCTGGCCAAGAACCTGACAATTTTCTTTTGAGCCTGGAGGAAGCTATGACCGGCAAAGACATTGCGGACAAAGGCGGCTCAAAGCGGCTGGAAGGCGTGCTAACCCTAGATCTGGTGGCGGTGCCGCAGGGCGCGAAACTGCAATTGGTCGGCGGGCGCATAGCGGAGGTGATCGACAATCCGCGCGACGGTATGTGGGTGCTGCTGCGCATTCTGGAGGCGCCAGACGAACCGGGCGCGGAGGGCGAAGAAGAACTGGTGTTCTGGGCGGATATTGCGGGGATTATTGAATGAGCGCGCAACGCATCGTGCTGATTACCGGCGGCACCTATGGCATTGGCCGAGCCGCATCGCTTGGCTTTGCGGCCCTGGGCGACAGGGTTTACGCGTTCGGCCTGGGCGAGGAGCGAACGCAGGGCGTGATGGCGCTGGCGCGCGAGGCGGGCCATGAAGTGATCGCCAGCACGCTGGACATCACCGACGCCAAGTCTATCCGTATGCTGATTGATGATATATTGGCGCGCGAGGGCCGCATCGACGTTCTGGTCAACAATGCCGCCGTGCGGCCCACCGGAACCATCGAAAGCGTAACCGATGAAGAGTGGGATTTATGCTTCAATGTCAATATTCGCGGTATGTATGTCACCAGCAAGGCGGTGCTGCCGCAGATGATCGCGCGCAAGCGTGGCGTTATCATAAATGTGGCGTCGGGCGCAGGCAAAGGCCGCGCCAATCTGATCGCCTACGGCACGTCAAAAAGCGCGATCTTCGGCTTTACGAAAAATCTCGCCATCGATCACGCGCACCAGGGTATCCGCGTTAACACCGTGGTGCCGGGCTTTACCGAAAGCGGCATGACCGAAGGCATGCCGGAAAAGGCAATGGCGATGGGAGGTAAAATGAGCGTCGCCGGGCGGGTGAACCGGCCCGGGGAAGTCGCCGCCGCGATCATCTGGCTGGCGTCGGATCAGGCCAGCATTGTCAGCGGCGTCACCCTGGAAGCGGGCACGCTGCCCAGGCAGGCGTAATAAACGCGACTGCAAGACGCCACATGCCCGTCATCCCGCTTCAATCCCGGCCCCCGGGTTGTTTCTTATCCAGCGCGACAAAATCCGGCTTCTCCCTTACCGCGCAAACAGGGCACGGCCAGTCACCCGGTAATTTCTTCCACGCGGTTCCGGACCGTCAGCGGGTGCATCCTCCATATTGTTAATCCTCTGACTCCGCGGCCGCGTCGCCAAACCTGCCGCCGCCCGCGCGCAGTGCTTGCTTCAGGCCTTTCTCGCGCATGTCGCGGCCCAGTTTTTCCGCCGTGGGAGAGCGGCGGCTGCGCGCATTATTCTCGACGGCAATGCGCTGCATGGTGCGCGCGCCCATCATTTCCAGCCCCAGATTGACAATGCGTTTATTGGCGGCGAGCACGGCTGGATCGATCTGCGCCATCTTGTCCAGCAGCCCCTCGACCTCCGCGTCCAGTTGCGCCAGCGGTACGGATTTTAACGCCAGGCCGATTGCCTCGGCCTCTTTGCCGGTAATGCTGTCGCCGGTCAGCAGCAGCCTTTTGGCGCGTTGCGGCCCCAAATGGTAGAGCCACATTTGCGTGGGCAGCGCCGCCATCAGGCGCGCTGGCGTCACCGCAAAGATGGCGTCATCGGCGGCGATCACCATGTCGCACAGCAGGGCGATGTCGGTGGCGCCCGCAATGCAATAGCCATGCACCTGGGCGATCACCGGCTTATGCATGTCAAAAAGCGTCAGCTTGCAGCGCTGTTGTTGTGTCATCTCCCAGATTTCATCATCCAGATCGCGGTTGGCGCGGTAGCTTTTGCCCGGTGTGCGTTCCTCCTTGCCAGGGGAAAGATCATGGCCGGAACTGAAACATGAACCCGCGCCCTTCAGCACCACGGCGTGTATGCTGGTGTCGTCGTCGGCCTCCCACAGGGCGTCGCGTAATTCGCGCAGCAGTTCGCCGCTCAGCGCGTTGCGTTTTTGCGGCCGGTTCAGGATGATCCGCGCCCGCCCGTTTTCCGTTTCATAGAGAATGTTTTTGTACATTGGCGTCTCCCGCTGGAATTTGCATCAGTAAAGCACAGAGAGTTCAGCTTGTGTACAATAGACAGGGCTTGGCGGTGCGCGCGCCGGGGATTAACATTATCCAGGCGCAAAAAATAGAAAGGACAGACAGATGGCCGAAGTGTCACGGGCGAATTGCTGGGGAGACGAGACGGATTATGATTACGCGAAAATCGTCGATGAATTGAACCGCTATTTGCGGCTGAAGGCGACGCCCATTGGCATGAAACGGTTCCGGACCGTGGCCGAGATGGAGGCGGTGCCGCGCATCCGCCGCCCTGATCCGAAGGAAAAACTCGCGACCGACCAGATCGTCGGCCAGTGCCGCTGGATCGGCTACACCATCGGCATCACCATGGATAATCTGATGGGCGCGCAATGCGGCGCGGTGATCGGGTTGCATCCGCGCGACAAGGACTGGCTCAGCGGCAGTAATATGAACGGGGTGTGGTACGGATCGCTGGAAGACAGCGCGGCGCATCAGGCGGCGATGAGCTGCGCCTCCTATGGCGAATATGCGGCGATGGTGGTGTCGCCGCTGACCGCGGGCCGGATCGGTAATCCCGATATCTGCCTGATCTATGCGACGCCGGGTCAGATGATTACCTTCATCAACGGGCTGCAATACCGCGCCTATAAAAAGCTGAGCTTTTCCTGTGTGGGCGAAAGTGCGTGCGCCGATAGCTGGGGCAATGCGCTGGCCACCGGCGAACCCTCGGTGTCGATCCCATGTTACGCCGAACGCAAATTTGGCGGCGTGCAGGATGACGAATTGCTGATGGCGCTGCCGCCCAGTTTTCTGCCAAAGGTGGTGGAAGGGCTGGCGGCGCTCAGCAAGAACGGGCTGCGTTATCCGATACCCAATCACGGCATCCAGAAATCGCCGCTTGATTCCATCGCCGCCAGCTATGGCGAGAAGGGGATATAGGCGATCTAAATTATCTTCATTCTTTGACGCCTGCAGCCCAATTCCCTCCCCGCAATGGGGGAAGAGAAGGATTATGATCCGGGCTTGGCCTTACAGTGGATGGCGAAGCTATCGCAATGGCGGATTGGCAGAGCGGAACCCAGAAGTGTTAATTCCGCTTTTGTGGTGTGGTGTGGCTTTATTCAGTGTCGTCGGGAGGGACTATTTTTTTGGGAATAAATAGCCGGTAATCGCAAATAATATCGCCCCGGTTTGAACGACAGTGGCCCCAATCAAGGACATCATTATGTTTGTTGTTATCAGGCGTTGATCATTCTCAATCAGTCTATCTCTAAGCAAAGACATATCGGCGTTAAAGGCAGTCCATATAAGCGCCATCATCGCTGCATTGAGGATAATGAATGACACAGAGACAGTTACCGCCATCCAGACACGAGATTGCGTGTCCGCATCCATCGCTCGAGCTTGCGCCCTTTCGAGTGCTCCGATTTCCTTCGCTGTTTCATTGAGGTCTGTTGCTGGCAGGGTCTGTGCCGAACACATGCCGGTACAGACCCTATTTGATAATTATTTTTTGATCGACGTTATCTTTACGTATGGTTATTGACCCGTCTTCTGCTTCAGATTCAACGGCAATAGTCAGCAGGGCAACCGCTTTCCTTAACACCTCTGCTTTGGAGGATGCGCTAAGGTGCACCTTCAATTTATCAAGAGTATTTGCCATTTTTTCGTCGATATTAAAACTGGTAACAGCCATGACGCTCTCCTCTTAGTGAGAAATCTATGCGTAATATACATAAATTCTATATATATGTCAAGCGCTAGAGCCGCGCCTCCGCCAAGATCTAGCTAGGCTAAGCCCGGGATTCTGAACACTGATGCGCCCCGCTATCCCGGCAGATACAGGCCGCCATTGACATGGATGGTCTGGCCGGTGATGTAGGACGCGCCCTCGGAAGTCAGGAACACCATGGTGGCGGCGATTTCGTCCGGTTTGCCGACACGGCCCATGGGTACGGATTTGCCAAGATCCTGTAATTCGGTACCCTGAATAACGCCTTCAAGCCGGTCGTGCCAGATAATGCCCGGCGCAATGTCATTGACGGTGACGCCATATTTGGCGAGATCAAGCGCGGTGGAGCGGGTAAAGCCGGTGATCGCCGCCTTGGCCGCGGCATAGGGGCCCTGGCCCGATCCCGGATGATAGGCATAAAGCGAGGCGACATTGACAATGCGGCCATAGCCCTTTTTGACCATCGCCTCGCTGAAGGCGCGGGTCATATAAAAGGTGCCGGTGATATTGACATTCATCACCCGGTGCCAGGTCTTGCTCTCCATTTCCCAGGGTTTCGCCGCGCCCTGAATGCCCGCATTATTGATCAGATGCGCCACGTGAATGCCGCGCGCCTTGAGCGTGGCGGCAAGCTCACTCACCGCCTCTTCCTTGGTGACATCCAGCGGATAGAATGTGATCTGGCTGTGAATTTCTTTCGGCAGACTTTCCAGCCAGGGTGTGTAATCCTCCCGGCGCCGGTCGGTGGCGATGAGTTGATGCCCCGCCGCGCACAGCGCCTTTGCCGTAGCCGTGCCCAGACCGCCCAGTGCGCCGGTCAGAATAGTATGTCCTCTGCTCATGATGATCTCCCTGCGATTATAATATTCTGCTTAGGATAGACGCCCCAGCCATTGCGAGATAGCCCTAATCCTATCCCGGAAAATACAGCCCGCCATTCACATGAAAGGTCTGGCCGGTAATATAGGACGCGCCTTCCGAGCATAAAAACGCCACTGTCGCGCCAATTTCTTCCGGGCGTCCGGGGCGGCCCATTGGCACCGAACTGGCCAGCCCCTGCAAATTGGTTCCCGTCACCACGCCATCCAGACGCGGATGCATGATAATGCCGGGCGCAATCACATTCACGGTGACGCCATAGCGGGCAAGATCAAGCGCCGTTGATCGGGTATAGCCGGTGATCGCCGCCTTGGCCGCGGAATAGGGGCCCTGATCGCGCATCGGCTGATAGGCGGCGAGCGAGGCGATATTGACGATGCGGCCAAAGCTGCGCGTCACCATCGCCTTGCTGAACGCGCGCGTCATATGGAAGGTGCCGGTAATGTTGACATTCATCACCCGGTCCCAGACTTTCGTCTCCATCTTCCAGGGTTTGCCCGGCCCCTGAATGCCCGCATTGTTGACCAGATAGGCCACATCCAGCTTGCGCGCGGCGAGCGTTGCGGCCAGCTCATTGACCGGCTCTTCCTTGGTGACATCCAGCGGATAAAAACTCACCATCTCGCGGATGGCGGCGGGCAGCGTCTCCCGCCACGGCCCGAAATCCTCCTGCCGCCGGTCGGTGGCGATCACCGGAATACCCGCTTCGCACAGTTTTTCGGTCATCGCCGTGCCCAGCCCGCCCAGCGCGCCGGTAATAATTGCATGGCCCCGGTTCATGATGTTTCTCCCCTGATGCGTGTTTTATGTGATTGCAGGCAGGATAGCCGCACTGCGATCCGGTACGATAGGAAAATTTGCAAATGGTTTTCTATACGCCGCCAAAGCGGAATGCGGACACGGTCACGCCCAGGGCGCGGTCATTATATATGCGCAGGCCTGCCGCATCACCGCCGGCGCCTGCGGCGGTCATCAGCGGGATAAGATGTTCTTCGCGCGGATGCGCGGCACGGGCGGCGGGGGCGGCGGCCCATTGGACAAGGGCGCGCTGATCGACAATCTCCTTGCACAATGTTTCGTTCAGCCAGGCGTCGAATTGTTCCGAGACCCCTTTGCTGTTCGGGCCGCCAAAGCCCTGCATATTGTGATAGCTCAGCCCGCTGCCAACGATCAGCACGCCTTCATCGCGCAATGTGTCCAGGGCGCGGCCAGCGCGCAGATGCAGTTCCGGATCCAGTGAATGATGCAGCGACATTTGCACGATGGGAATATCCGCATCGGGAAAAATCAGCATGAAGGGGATGAATACGCCGTGATCAAATCCGCGCGCCTGATCCGTGCGGGCCGGCAGGCCGGCATCGCGCAGCAGGCTGACACTATGCGCCGCCAGCGCCGGATCGCCGGGCGCTGGATATTTCAGCTGATAGGTATGTTCGGGAAATCCGTAATAGTCATAGATCAGCGGCGGGTTGGCGGCGCCGGTGACGGCAAAGGCGTCCTCTTCCCAGTGGCCGGAAATCACGAGCACGGCCCTGGGCCGCGCGGTCAATGTGGCGGCAAGCCCGCGCAGCCAATGCGCCATGCTGTCCCAGGTGTCACGCGGCCCCATGGTCCATTCCATGAAGAAGCATGGCCCGCCGCCATGCGGGATGAAAAGCGACGGTTGCGTATTGGATCGTGTCATTTTGGATTCCGGCATGCCTGACAGGATAAACGCATCTCCCCGCCCAGCGATAGGGGGAATTTTGAGGGGTAAGGGTAAACAAGCGGGATCGATTTTTCAGTTGAAGGTTGCACGGCAATGCCGTATAAGCATAGCCGGTGAAAATCGTTCGAACCCTCGTCTATGAACGTAAATCCTCCAAGCTGTTAAGTGCGGAAGAGATACGCGCCGCTGAGGATGAAATAATCGCGGCCCCTGAAAAATGGCCGGTGATTTCAGGCGCAGGAGGCATCCGCAAAGCCAGAGCGGCGAGAGGAAGTTCCGGAAAAAGCAGCGGAGTGCGGATCATATATTATTTCTGGGCTGCGAAAGAGACCGTCTATTTAATGGAAGTATATGCAAAAAACGAGAAAGCAAACCTTAGCGGTAAGGACAAAAAATTTCTGATTTATGCCGTTGAAGAACTAAAGAAACTGGAGAACTAGGATGTCGAAGCGAACAAGCAAGTCAGAAAGCAGCCTGGTAACGGCGGCAAGAGAAATGCTTGCACATGCAAGGGGCGAGATTGAGCTTGAGTCCTATGAATATACGCCGCCCCCAAAAATGGATGTCGCTGGGATCAGAAAAAAACTCGGCCTCAGCCAAAAACAGTTTGCGGACCATTACGGCTTTGCCGTAAGCGCGCTCCGGGAGTGGGAACAGGGCCGCCGCAATCCCGAGCGTTCAACCAGAATTTTACTGGCGCTCATCGCCGAAAACCCAAAAATGGTCGAAAAAACTCTGGCGAAATTGTCGGTTTGATGGGGATGGCGGGGAAAAGGGTTTCTCCTTTAGTCCTCTTTTTGAGGAGCCTGTCGAAGAAATGGGGGTCCGAATCGATGAATTTTGCGTTTAATTTAATCATTTAATCGAATTGCGGAAATGGGGTCAAATCGAGTCTCATTTAATCGAGTCTGACCCCATTTCCGCTCCCACCCCATTTCCGCTCCCATTTCCGCTCGCACCATTTCCGCTCCATTTCCGCTCAAAACAAGCGCGATAACCAATCGGAGTATTCTTTTGCCGCTCATTGATTTCTCCTGTGATAAATCCTGGGGCACGTTGACGTCTGAATCAGGATATGAAACACTGCGGCCATTAACTATAGTTTTTATTTTAATTAAGAGGTGACCAGTGACTCAGGGGCCAGCTACTGAGGCGGGGGGTAGGCGGTGTCAGTTACATTACTTTACCGGACGCATTCTCGCTTCTCAAAAACAGAAATCAACCCATGTCAGCAGCGCCACTGGCGGTACGCAGGCTAACCCGGTAACGCATATCAGCTCTACCACCGTTGACCATCATGAGTTTTATCTGATGGATGAGTTCGGCAAGGAGCGCAGTTTCAAAACGAATGATCTGGACTTTCCATGCCGCGAAGACCAAACAGCTTCGATTGTCTGGGTAATTCCGGAAGGCGCTGAGGAGGGGCCCTTTATTGCCGCTTATAATCACAACACAAATGACCGGGTAACAATCGAACCAAATCGCATTGCGCACATCTTCGCGAAACCGGCTTGGATGGTGTGGGGTATCGCATTAGCGACGCTGGTGATTGTCAGTTTTATGATAAACTTGATCGTTGGCATGATCGCGGTGCTTGTTCCTTTCTTTTTCTTTCGGTGGCAATCAAGGCAGGCGGCCAAGGCGTTGCTCGCCAACCCTGATTTTTCGAAACTCAATTCGCAATTGTCACAATTGCAGCCTTTAGCGATAACATCACCGGTCTCTTTGCCTGGGCAGAAGTTATGAAACCTGTAATGCCAGGGCTGGTGATGCTCACCTTGCTTGTTGGGTCTGCGTTTGCAGACCCTCAACCGCTAAGCAAAGCCGATCGTGAGGCGGTGTTCAAAGCTGCCGGCTTCGTCCCTAAAGGGGATAAATATGTCAGATGCGACGACACGGTAACGGAATCTTTTCAGGCGGGCAGCATTGAGATCGCTGATCTGAATAGTGATGGAAAACCAGAGGCATGGGTCACGGAGGGCAGCCTTTTCTGCTACGGTACTACCGCCGAGGCATTCGTACTGGTTGCCAGGGATAACAAAGGCGAATGGATTAAGCTGCTCGACGAAGTGGGAGTCCCTACGGCACTAACGAAGTTTCGAAATGGATGGCCCGATATCAAGGTGGGCGGCCCGGGTCCGGGTCCTTTTCCAGTTTATTATTACGATGGCAGCAAGTACATCATTAGCGAGTAAAGAAGAAATGGCAGAAGCAATGGAGAAGAAATGGGGCAGAAGAAATGGGGTCAGAAGAAATGTAGAAGAAATGGGGTCAGACTCGATTAATTTTGACCACATTTCCGTTATCGTCACCATTTCCGTCAGATGTTAAGACAACACTTTACTCCTCGTCCTCTTCATATTCCTCCCAACGGGCATATTGCGGCGGGCTTTTGCCGATGCGGCTGACGATGCGGGGGTATTTCTTTTTCGGCGAGGCTTTGGGCTGAATGGCAACAACATCGATCTGGTGCCACCAGTCATCGCCAAAATCAAACCAGTAGCCGAAGGCGTCGCCCGGCTTGAGATTCAGGCTGCCTATGGTGACATGCTGCAAATTACCGGCAATGCCGTCCCGCGCCATATCCTCCTTGCTTAGCCCCTCCAGCATCATGGGTAAAACATAGCGCCGCGCCTCCGGGTCCATCGGTCCCTCGCCGCCAACCTGGAATTCATACATATGCGGATCGAAACGGTTAAATGCCTTGAAAATCATCTGATGCAGCTCATCCAGCGTGTCATCCCCGCGCAATTCGATCTTGCGTGAGATCTCCGGATTTTTCTCAGCAAACTCTTCCGTGATCGGACCATCCGTGATAAAAACCTCCAGCGTGAACTCGCGATCATCCTCTAGCACCCTGAAACTGCGTCTTGCCGGTTTTGCTTTTTTTTCCGAAGCCATGATTTCCTTCCGCGTTCTATTGATTTGTGTAAGGCGCATATCCCAGCCCGTCTGCGCCGCCCGCGATTTTTTACGCCAAATCCTCAAGCTCCACCGCAAGCGCGCGGGCGAGCTTTTTCACCGTCGCCACGGAACCATTTTTCCTGCCGGTTTCGATCATGGCGATCATGTCCCGCGAAACGCCGGAGGCGTTGGCCAGCGCCGCTTGCGTAAGCCCGCGATACTCACGATAGATGCGCAGGCGGTTCCCGCCCGCGATCAGGCGGTCCACCAGATCCTTGGGAAAATATTCTTCGCCGCGTTTCTTCGCTTCGTCAAAAGCAAGGATGTCGAGCATGTCCTCATACGCCCTGAGCATCTGCTTTACGGTTTTGACGGGAACGCTGATTGACTTTTTGCCTTTGCCAAGCTTGGCCAGATCGCACAGCGCCGCATAACCCGCCGCCTGCATCTCCCTATGCGGGGTATGTTTCATGCGCCGCTCCTTTCACTCCTGGTAGATGTTGCCACGCGATGCTATGCGCACCACATGAATAATCAGTTGCGCATCGGCAATTTCATAAATGATGCGCCAATCCCCAACCCGTAACCATTGCGGCCCTTCAGTCTGGCGGCATTGTTGTGCTTCGTATACGGATCAGCGGCTACCGCTGCAATTTTCGTCTGGATCGACAGCGCCAGCTTGCGCGGCATTCTGGATACAGTGCGCGCAGACTGTTTGCTATAGATCACTCTATGCATTTATTATATGTAACCTATAGTCACAAATCAGTCAAGCCGGTCCTGAGGGGCGAAAGGTGGGACACATGGCCCACCCCCCCTAATCCCGTTTTTTCGGGAACAGCATGCCGGCGATCATCGGATAGGCGTCATCGAGTGCGAGGCCCATCACCACGCCCGCGCGCGCGTCACGGAAATAGCGCTCGAACGGCAGCCGCGCGGCAAATGCCGTGCCGCCGAAGATGGTCATCAGGCCTTCGGTCACCGCCACGGCGGCCTCCGACGCCAGCACCTTGGCCTGTATATAGGGCAGCGGCGATTTGACACGGCCCTCGTCGCCCGCTTTCGCCGCCAGATGCAGCAGCGACCGCGCGCCCTCGATGCGGGCGCTGAATTCGGCCATGCGCCGGGCGTTGATCGGGCTGTCCAGCCGCCGCGCGCCGCTCGGATATTGCTTCGTCACTTCCTCGCAGCCAATTTCATAAGCGCCCGAGGCAATGCCCAGATAGGCGGCGGCATAGGTCAACGCCACCACCGGCATCATGATCGTGCCCAGATTGCGGCCCGCCTCATGTTCCTTGCCGATAATATTGGCGTGCGGCACTTCGCCGTTGAAAATCATCGGCGCGCTGCCATTGCCGCGCATGCCGAGGCCGTTCCATTCGCCGTCTTTCTTCCAGCCGATCTTGTCGCGCTCCACCACCAGCGCGCTGAGCGCGCCGCGCGGCGCATCCGGGCCGATCTGGCACATCAGGAAATAATGGCTCGCCTCGCCCGCCGAGGTGACATAGGATTTGCGGATATTATCCAGACGATAGCCGCTATCCGTGCGAATGGCGGAGGAGAACGCGCCGGACGGCTGCCAGTCCTGCCCCGTGGCGCCGCTGGTTTCGCCGCCCGCCACCGTATAGAACGCCTCGCCACGCGCGATGGGCTTTACGAAACGCTCAACCTGATCCGGCGTGGCGATGCGCGAGATCAGCTCGGCCGCCTCAATATGCATTTTATAGCACATGGCGGTGGAAGGGCATTTCTTGGCCAATTCCTCCACCACCAGCACGGTTGTCAGCAAGTCCACATGACTGCCGCCATGTTCCTTGGACACACGCAAACCCATGAAGTTTTCAGCGCGCAGGGCGGCAAGTGAATCTTTTGGGTAGGTGGCGGTCTTGTCGGTGGCTGCGGCCCGGGGGGCCAGATCGCGTTCAGCTACGGCACGCGCCTTTTCCATCCAGTGCAGCTGCGCGTCTGTCTTGGAAATCCACACGACTTCTTCCCCCCTAAATTCTTATTATGTTTCATATCATTATAGTGGGTTTGCCGGGGGAAAACAGGGAAGATTTTACGCAGCAAACCCCATATTTTGTGTATTGCCGCCGGTAAAGGGTCAATAAAAGGGCTTTATCTAATCGTCATTTAAATGACAATTTAATGACAATTTAATTCCGGATATGCTAGAGCTAGCCTTGATGTTCCTTGCCTTCAGGCAAGTTGACCGGAAACAAAATCAATGCGTGGAGACGTCTGAACATGGCCTGGATGCCAAGGGGTGCGATTATTGTCAGTCTGGTGTTAGGAATTCAGTCGGCCATGGCGGCGGTTTCGCCCGAGGAAGCCGGGCGGCTTGGGAACGATCTGACGCCGATTGGCGCGGAACGCGCCGGCAATGCGGCGGGCACCATTCCCGCCTGGGATGGCGGTCTGACAGCGCCGCCGCCGGGCATCGGCTATGAGGCGGGCAAGCATCACACCGATCCATTTGCCGCCGACCGTCCGCTCTATACGGTGAATGCGGCCAATATGGCGCAATATGAGGGGCAGCTGACAGAGGCCCATAAGGCGCTGTTAAAGGCGTATCCCGACAGCTATTTTATGAATGTCTATCCCACGCACCGCTCCTGCGCCTATCCAAAACATGTGTACGAGGCCGTCAAGCGCAATGCCGTCAGCGGGCAACTGACCAATGAAGAAAATGGCTTTACCGGCGCAGTGATGGCGTTTCCATTTCCGATCCCGCAATCGGCGCGCGAGGTGTTGTGGAATCACGAAATTCGCTATCAGGGATATAAGGTCACACGCGAATCCGCCGCCGCCGCGCCCACCAAGACGGGCGACTATACGCTGGATGTGGCGCTGGATCAGTGGATTTACCGTTATTCGAATCCGGATCTGAAAAGCACCGAAGAACTGGACAATGTCATTATGCATTTTTTGCGGCATGGCATCAGCCCGTCCTCGAATGCCGGCACATTATCGGTCACGCATAATACGATGGATCAAGTGCTGGAGCCCCGGCATAACTGGTCCTACCGGCCGGGCGAGCGCAAGGTCAAACAGGTGATGGGTCAGCTATATGATAATGTTCTGGCGACCAGCGACGGCATCCGCCTGAATGACACGTTTAATATTTTTAGCGGCGGCGGCGACCGGTATGACTGGTCGTTGATCGGCAAACAGGAAAAGCTGATCCCGTACAATACCTATCGGCTGGCTTCGCCAGATACAAAGTACAAGGATATTCTGCATAAGTCGCATCTGAATCCGGAAGTGATGCGTTATGAGCTGCACCGCACCTGGGTGATTGAGGGCCGGTTGAAGCCCGGCAAGCAACATATATTCGCCACCAGCCGCATCATGTATTTCGATGAAGATTCATGGACGGGAACCGCCGGCGTGCTGTATGACGGCGCGGGCAAAATCACCCGTGTGCAGGAGGCCCATATTTTCAACTATTATGATCAGCCGCTGTGCAATATCGGAAGCGATACAGTGTATGACATCGATGGCGGGCGTTATCATATTGTCGGAATGCGGAACGAACAAAAGCCGGTCAAGTTTGATATACAGGATCAGCCCGGTTCATTTTCGCCGGGAGGCATGCGCCGCCTCGGCGTGCGTTAGTGCGGGATGAATTTAAGTCGAATAGGGTCTAAAATTTTATCCGGGCTGAATTTGCGTGGTTCTGTAAATCTGAAACGAACGCAATCGCGACTTATTGCGGAAAGTCCGGATCTGGCGCTGCTTGTGTGCCGGTTTCTTCATCCGGCGATTTTTCAGGCTCTGGTGTTTTGAACAGATCATGATAATCGCGGGTCAGATCGGCGGCTTTCATACCGGGAAGTTTGAACGCCCAGCCTTTGGTGCGGGCGTTGATTTCCGCAATCTGTTTCTGCACCGCCTCGGGTTTGAGCAATTTTGTGTCTTTTTCGAGCAGCCCTGCCTTGGCCGCAGCCTCGGCCTGTACGGGATCAAAGCTGGCTTCAAACCGTGTCCAGCGGCTTTTATCACGCAGCACAGTCCAGCTTGTCAGCACCAGCCCGTCGAATAAATGATGCCGGGCCTGGAAGGCGCCGGTGAAATCAATTTTATCCGCAGGCGATACATCATCCAGCGGCAGCAGAGAGACGGCACGGGCGATATTGGCGGGCAATTCATCCAGCACCAGCACTTTGCCCTTAGGCGTTTTTGTAATCGTGAAACTGGCGTCCGGACTGGCGCGGTTAATGTCATAGGCGGGGCCGCTGGGCGGGGTCAGGGTCACGGATGCGATGCGGGCTTCTGCAATGTCAAACAAAGCCCGGTCTATCCAGTCGCTGATTTGCAGCGGAAGATTGATATCGCCCTGCACCAGATAAGTTTGCGCCTCGCCATCCTTGCGGGCAAAGGCGATGCCCGCGCGGGTGCCGCTGGGCGGGGTTTGCACCTTGCCCAAAATCAAGGCGGCCAGAGGTTTGCCCCCGGCATCAAAGAGACTGAAGCGATAGCCCTTGCCGCTGGCGGCCTGGCCCGTGTCATCCGGCGCCGCCAGCAGCAGCGCGCCGCGATTTTCTGCGCGCGCCGTGCGCCGTTCCACTGCATCAAGTTTCGCCACCGCCAGAATAGCTTTGCGCACCACATCGAAATTTGCGGGCCAGCCGCCCCGGTCCGGCAGCATCCAGCCACCCCTTGCATCACGGGCAATGCTGATATTTCCTGAGCTGGTCCCGATATCAATTTTAGCGATAGTTTCGATCTGCTGTTCCAGACCGGGAAACAAAGGCTGACGCGCAAAGGGGGCCTGATTGGCCGCCTGGCGCGAAGAAATCGCGATGCCTGCCGCCACAACGAAGAAAGCCGTCAGTGCTGCAAGGATGCGCAAATGACGGGGGTTCATGGCGCGCCTCCGGCCGTCTTTGTCATGGCGGTTTCGGCGGTTTCGCGCCACTGCCGGCTTCGGAATTTACGGCGCCGGTTGCGCCATTGCGCCAGCAGGACTGCCGCGGCGCCAACCAGAATCGGCGTCAGCGCTATATTGATGAAACGCAGACGGTCCTGAAGCGCCTCGACATCGCTGCGCAGGGAATGCTGCACCGTACGCAACGCCTTGCGGGTTTGCGCAATCTGTTCGCGGGCGCGCTGAATTTCGGCTTCCTGTTCCGGGGTTACAATTTCTTCGCCGGCGCCGCCATCAGGTTTCGGCATGCCGGGCTCATGGCGCTGCATCTGCGCCAGGCGCTGTTCCGTCGCCTGTAGTTCCGTTTTCAGGCGCTGTTCTTCTTCCAGATAGCGCGATTCAGCGGCGCGCATCAGTTCCTGCACAACCAGGAATGGCCGGGAAGATTTTGAACGGCTGCGCAGGGAAATCAGTTCGCCCGATCCGGTCATGTTTTCAATCGCCGCTATCACCAGATTGGCGTTATCCGAGGTTGGCACCGCAACCTGCTGGCCGCGATATTCGCTGACTTCGACCCACCAGTTATCGTCCCACATATCGGTATCGGCAACGGCAATCACCTCTATCGGTTTTTGCGAGCTTGCCAGATGCGGCCGCAGATTTTTATATGCCTGGGCCAGTTCCGGGCTGGCGTCCTTGGGCAGGGGCGGCGGGCCGGCCGGGAAGGCCGACACGGCATCGCCTGACAGGCGCGCCGCCATCACATAGCTCTCGCCGCTGGGCTCGAACGCGCGCAGCATATCAATTGGATTGGGCGCGCGGCGCAGCATCAGGGTGGCCTCGATCAGGGCGGCATCGGTGCTGCTGGTGATCAGCGGGGTAAACCGGGTTGTGGCATCGGGCAGCTTTTTCAGATGGCCGGCCATCGCCATGGCGATATAGCGCAATTCGCCAGTGACCGGATCATTGCGATCCAGCGCCGCCTCGCGCAGGCCCAGCCATGCGACATAGGTGGTGTCCTGCTCTTCACCCAGATTATTCACAACCACCCGCTGCCCGAAAGCCCGGTCGGCCACGATGCGGTTCGGGTCCATCTCGATACCCCATGCGCGGTACAATTCAGGCATGTTCGAGGCGGGCGACACCGCCTCACGCGAGGTCAGCGGATTTTTGGTGCGCGATGGCGGCTTGCCCACTTCGGATATGGGATCGGTAAAGGCGATCACCCTGCCGCCGCGCAGCACGAATTGATCAATGGCGTAAATGGTAAGCGCGTCCATTTCCTTTGGATGCACGATCACCAGCACACTGAAGGCATCATCAATATCCGTGAACTGCCCGGTCAGCATTTCCACGTCGAAAATTTCACGCATCTGCTGATACAGCATGAACGGCTTGATCTCGCCGCGCATCACCGCCTCGATGCCGCCCTTGCCGATATCCAGCGGCAGGCCGCTTATCACACCGACCTTAGGCTTTTTAGTTGTGGACAGCCTGGCCACAAGCTGGGTCAGGTCATATTCCAGAAACTGTTCCCGGTCCTGGGAAAAAAACGGGATGGCTTCGACACCGTCCAGCATATTGGCGCCGGACAGGCCGAGAAAGAATTTTTCGCCATCCCGTGTTGGCAGCCCCTGCATGCCCAGCGCAATTGCGCGTTCTTCGGCTTCGCTGAAAGGTTCCGGATCAATGATTTCCAGCAGCAGTTTGGCCCCTGAATTGGCCTCAAATTCCTTCAGCATATCGCGCACCCGCTGGCCATATATCTGCGCACCGGGCACATCTTTCGCCAGCCGTTCGGAATAAAAAAATTGCAGTGTGACCGGCTCGGTCAGTTTGGCCAGCACATTGCGCGTGCCATCGCTAAGTGTGTACAGCCCATCCTGGGTCAGATCAAAGCGCGCCGAATAGAGCGACGCATTGGACAGCATATTGACCGCCAGAAACAGAATGGCGGTCAGAACCAGTGCGAGCGGGGCCAGCATATTGCGTTGCATCTGCGTCTAGCCCGCCTTTTTCATGGCAAGGATGATCGCATTGGCATACAGCCAGGCCGCAATCAGCGATGCGAAATACACCACATCGCGCAGATCAATCACGCCATTGGTGATGGCGTCGAAATGGGTCAGGAAACTGAAAGACGCGATCGCCGCCAGCAAACTTTGCGGGGCCCAGGCCGAAAAGAAATCCAGCACCATCGGCAGGCCGCTGACCGTGAACAGGAAACACACGCTGACGGTAATCACAAAGGCAATCACCTGGTTGCGGGTGGTGGCGGAAATCGTCGCGCCAATCGCCAGATAGGCCCCCGCCATCAGCGCGCTGCCGGTATAGCTGGCCAGGATGACGCCATTATCCGGATCGCCCAGATAATTCACCGTGATCCAGATCGGAAAAGTCAGCCCCAGCGCCACCATCGTAAATCCCCAGGCGGCCAGATATTTACCCAGCACCACGGCCCATAGCGGCACCGGCAGGGTCATCAACAGCTCGATTGTGCCGGATTTACTTTCCTCCGCCCATAGCCGCATGCTGACCGCCGGGATCAGGAACAAATACAGCCAGGGGTGAAACGAGAAGAAGTTTTTCAGGCTGGCTTCGCCGGTCTCAAAAAACTGGCCGAGATAAAATGTCGTCAGTCCGGTCAGGAACAGGAAGATGACAATGAAAATATAAGCCAGCGGCGTGGCGAAATAGCCCATAAATTCACGCTGAAGCACCAGACGCAACCCGTTCACGCGCGGGCCTCATGCAGATCGCCGGTGGTAAGCTGACGGAATACTTCGTCCAGCCGGCCGCGTTTGGCCAGTTCCGCGGGGGTTGCGTCGGCCACGATGCGCCCCCGGTCGATAATGATGGCGCGGGTGCAGATCGCGTCCACCTCTTCCAGAATATGGGTTGAAATGATGATCGCCTTAGACGGCGCCATTTCTGCGATCAACTGGCGCACCGTATGTTTCTGGTTCGGGTCAAGGCCATCGGTGGGTTCATCCATAATCAGCACGGGGGGATCGTGCAATATCGCCTGCGCCAGGCCGACCCGGCGCTTGAAGCCCTTGGACAGCGTGTCGATGGGCTGTTCCATCACCCTGTCAAGCCCGGTACGCTCCACCGCAAGCCGGATGGCGCGGTCGCGTTCCGCGCCATAAAGGCGGCGGATGCCCGCGATAAACAGCAAAAATTCGCGCGGCGTCATATCGGGATAGGCGGGCGCACCTTCGGGCAGGTAACCCAGATTCTGTTTGACGGCGATCGGGTTCAGCGTGACATCATGGCCCAGCACCCGCGCCGTGCCCGAAGTGGGCGCCAGAAAGCCGGTGATCATTTTCATGGTGGTGGATTTGCCCGCGCCATTGGGGCCGAGAAAGCCCAGCACCTCGCCCTTCGCCACCTTGAAACTGACCCCGTCAACGGCGGTGATCAGCGGCCCGAATTTTTTTACCAGTGCCTCGACTTCGATCATGTATGCGCCAAAGAATCTAATGAATTGCCGCCCGGGGAAGGCTGCCCCTGAAACTACCGCCCTAGATAGTCAAAGCGTCCCCACCGTGCAAGTCATATGACTGTGATCAGCGCGCAGCCTTCGCTAATCCGTGACCTTGATGCCTTCCGGGCGTTTGATCTGGGTCGGCAGGCCCGCAGCGGGCAATACGCGCTGATAGCTGCCCGAGGTTTGCACCATCACCCGCTCGCCGGGGGCCAGCAGCCGGTCCCCCTTGTTCTGATTTTGCACAATGGTGATGGTCTGGCCGTTTTCCTTGGTCAGCACATATTCATAGCCTGTCCGGTCGGCGGCGGCCTGTTCGGCTGCGGCGCCGATAATGGCGCCGGCCAGCGCGCCCCCGGCAATCGCCCAGGCTTCGCCGCTACCGCTGCCCGCATAGGACCCCGCGCCCGCGCCAACGCCTGCGCCCACCAGGCCGCCGACGCCGGTATTTTCCCCGGTAATGCCCACTTCGCGCACGCTGATGACGGTGGCGAAATCGGTTAACGTGCTTTGCCCCACATCCTTATAGCTGTACTGATTTTGGCCATCCTGTGCGGCGCAACCCGCCACCGCCAGAAACCCGCATAACACCAGCGCAATTTTTGACTGCATGATCATGTTCCTTTCTGAACAAGCTCTGCTTCGGTTTTGGACGATAGCACCCGGATCAGATGTGTGATGTTTTCGCGAATGGCGTTGGCCAAAGCCAGCCTCACTCTTGTGGTTGCGTTAAACGCTTCTGAAAATTTGGCCGTGTAAGGCAATTTAAGTGTCTCTTCCCAGATAATAAAATTGTCGCTTGCACGCCGCAATCTGTAACGCGCCTCTGAATTAACTGTAACGCTTAGCGTGAATAGTTTGAATGGGCTTTCGAGCGAGACCAGATTGGCGTCGAGCAGATATTTTGCCTCGGCTGGATTGGCCGCCATCAGGCTGGCGTTTGCCAGAGCCGATTGCAAGGCTTCCTGATATTGCGCCTGCTTGACAGGATAATCAGAAATAGGAAAAAGAACGCCTTCTGCTCCCGCCACTTGCACATCACCTAGCTTGATGGATTTTTGCAATCCGGTATCGGCGGATATCTGCTGATAGAGTTGCGGCATCGGCGCCATTTCCTTTGAGGAAATCGGCACGCACGCGCCAAGCATCACCGCCAGCGCCAAAGACGCGAATAGTTTCACTGAATACGCCCCCAATATGATTCTTTGTTCCGCGCTAGAATATGGGCTTTGTAAAATGATATCCAACCCGGCGTTGCGCCCGTTTGTCCCCGCCGTTGACCCTGTCCCGTGATGGTGTAGGATGCAAATTGCAGTTAACACAAGATTTTAGGGGGATTCATGGTTCAGACTGGGGGTGAGCTCAGCAACCTGATGCGGGGCAAGCGCGGCCTGATCATGGGGGTCGCCAATGATCGCTCGCTGGCCTGGGGCATTGCCAAGACCTGCCATCAGCATGGCGCGGAACTGGCCTTTTCCTATCAGGGCGACGCGCTGCTGAAACGGGTCGCGCCGCTGGCGCAATCCATTGGCTCGAACCTTGTATTGCCCTGCGATGTGACCGATGCGGCCAGCATGGACGAATTGTTCGAAAGTCTTCGCCGCGAATGGGGAACGCTGGATTTTGTGGTGCACGCCATCGCCTATTCCGCCAAGGAGGAATTAAAGGGCCGCTATGTGGATACGACGCCCGATAATTTCGCCATGAGCATGAATATTTCCTGCTATTCCTTCACGGCGGTGACGCAACGCGCCGAAAGACTGATGCCCAATGGCGGCAGCCTGCTGACGCTGACCTATTACGGCGCGGAAAAGGTGATGCCGCATTATAATGTGATGGGCGTCGCCAAGGCGGCGCTGGAAGCCAGCGTGCGCTATCTGGCCGCCGATCTGGGCGCAAAGAATATCCGCGTCAATGCGATTTCGGCTGGGCCGGTCAAAACGCTGGCCGCGTCGGCCATTGGCGATTTCCGCTATATTCTGAAATGGAATGAGTTGAACTCGCCGCTCAAACGCAATGTGACGATCGAGGAGGTCGGCAAGGCCGCCATGTTCCTGCTCAGCGATCTGGGCAGCGGCGTCACCGGCGAGCTGAGCCATGTCGATTGCGGTTATAATATTATCGGCATGAAAGATGAAAATGCGCCGGATATCGCGGTGGCGCTGGCCAGCAGCAAAGGCGAGTAATGTCGCATAACACATTCGGGCATCTGTTTCGGGTCACCACCTGGGGCGAATCGCACGGGCCTGCGCTGGGCTGCGTGGTCGATGGCGCGCCGCCGCGTCTGGCGCTGTCGGAACCCGATATTCAGGTCTGGCTCGACAAACGCCGCCCCGGCCAGTCGCGTTTCACCACACAGCGGCGCGAACCGGATGCGGTGAAAATCCTGTCCGGCACGTTTGAGGGCAAAACCACCGGCACGCCGATCAGCCTGCTGATCGAAAATATGGATCAGCGTTCCAAAGATTATGGCGAGGTGATGGATAAATTCCGTCCCGGCCATGCCGATTACACCTATCTGGCGAAATATGGCGTGCGCGATTATCGCGGCGGCGGGCGCCAATCGGCGCGCGAAACCGCCGCACGGGTGGCGGCGGGCGCGATTGCGCGGCTGGTGCTCGGCAAAAAAATTAAAATTCGCGGCGCGCTGGTGCAAATGGGGCCGCACAAGATTGATCGCGCCCGCTGGAACTGGGCCGAGACGGAAAAAAATCCGTTCTGGTGTCCGGACGCGAAGGCGGCGGCGCAGTGGGAAACCTATCTGGACGGGGTGCGCAAGGCCGGGTCATCCTGCGGCGCAGTGATCGAAGTACGCGCGTCGGGGGTTCCGGCGGGCTGGGGCGCGCCGATTTATGGCAAGCTGGATGCCGATCTGGCGCAGGCGCTGATGAGCATCAATGCGGTCAAGGGCGTCGAAATTGGCGATGGTTTTGCCGCAGCCAGCCTGAGCGGCGAAGAAAACGCCGATGAAATGCGCGCCGTTAAAGGCTCCCGACTGCCAAAATTTTCCGCCAATCACGCCGGCGGCATTCTGGGCGGTATTTCCACCGGCCAGGAAATTGTGGCGCGCTTTGCAGTCAAACCCACCAGTTCTATCCTCAGCCCGCGCAGCACCATCACCACCAGCGGCAAGAATGCTGAAATTATCACCAAAGGCCGCCATGACCCCTGCGTCGGCATCCGCGCCGTGCCGGTGGGCGAAGCGATGCTGGCCTGCGTGCTGGCCGATCATATGCTGCGGCACCGGGCGCAGAATGGCTGAAGAAACCGGCGATATTCCGGCGGGGTTTGAGCCGCTGCCGGGCAGCAGCACCTTTATCCATCATGCCGGGCCGGTTTATTGGGGCGAGGCCGATGGCCAGTTCGTGCTGGGGTTCAGAGTGGCGGATCAGCATCTCAATCCGGCTGGAATGTGCGCGGGCGGCATGTTGATGACGGCGATGGATCTGGGCCTCATCATCGGGCTGATTGTGGCGAACCCCGATGGCGGATTTTCCCCGACGACAAGTCTTTCGGTGGATTTTCTGGCACCCGCATGGAAGGACGACTGGATCGAAAGCCGGGTGGATTTCGTTCATACCACGCCCCGGCGTGGCGTAGCCGCGGGCCGGCTGATCGGCCCTAAAGGCGTGATCCTGCGCGCCAATGGCGCATTCAGTTTTCCCCGTCAGGGGGATCAGCGCTTTCGACCGGACGGCCCCACGCTGCGCGATGTCATAGCCGCGCGTCAAAAGCAAAAGCTTCAGTCCGGCGAAGGGGTGTAAGCGCCCGGCGAGGTCAGAAATCTGTCTGCGACAGCGCCCGCACGCGGCGGTCATCTGGCCAGGGAACGGCGGCGCCCGGCGCCACATCGCTGCCCATAATCAGCGTTCCTGTGCGCGGCGTATCGAGGGTCACGCTGCCGCCCGCATTGGACACCTCGACATTGCCGTTCAAGAGTAACACGCCATAAACACCATCAATCGGCCCCACCCAGAAATCGGTGCCGCGCACCCCGATGGTGGCGACGGCGGTTTTTATCGTCAGCTTGCCTGCATGGCCTTTGATGCCGCTGATATAGCGCAGCGCCCCGGTCACCAGATTGATGGTGGCGGAGCCATTCTTGTCAAAAATAAATTCATCCAGCCGCACCTCGGACTTTTCGCCAAGCACCAGACTGGCGCCGCCGGAGAGCCGCAGTTCCGCGCGCGCCGCCTGGCCCGTCAGCACCATCTCATTCTGATAAACGGGATTGCCCGCAGCCAGCGGCCGGGATGGATCCGCCGCAGACGGCCTGGCGCTGACTTCATTTCTGGCCCTTTCAACATTGCCCACCATATCCGCCCCTGCCGCCAGAGCGGGCGAAAGGCAGGACAGGACAAGCATCACTATCATGGTGTGCATTCGGTGTGTAATCGGCATTTGCGGACTTCCTGTATATGTTATGTTCATTCCTCGATTCACCCATGGAGCGCACAGGCAAAGCAAATGAATTTTTCGTGCCGACACACTGCCTGTATGGTTCTGCTTTGTGCCGCCGCAAGCCCTGCCGGTGCAGGAGAGTTGGCAGACGCTGTGTTTGGCGGCGGGGCGTGGCTGGATCTGCGTTACCGAAGCGAATTTGTGGATCAGGAAAATCTGCCGCGCAACGCCGCCGCCCATACACTGCGCAGCCGTGCAGGCTATGCCACCGCCGCCTATCGCGGCCTGTCGGCGATGGCCGAATATGAATATATTTTCCATTTGGGGGCGGAGCGGTTCAATAACGGCAATGAACGCGGATCGCCTTTTCCTTCTGTTGCCGATCCTGACACGGCGGAGCTGAATCAGGCGGCGCTGCGCTATGATGGGCCGCTTCAAACCTCCCTGATTGCGGGCCGTCAGCGTATTGTGCATGACAATGAACGTTTCATTGGCGATGCAGGTTTCCGGCAGAATATGCAAACCTTCGATGCGATTTCGCTGATCAACCGCACGGTTCCGAAAACCGAATTGCGTTATGAATATATTGCCCGCGCCAACCGTATTTTCGGGCGTGAGTCTGCGTTTGGCGACTGGGAAATGGATGGCCATGCCGCCAGCGCGGCGTGGCTGGGCTCACGGGCCGGGAAACTGACGGGCTATGGCTATCTGTTCGATATTGATGAGCGTGCGGATCTGTCCAGCCGCACCTTCGGCGCGCGCTGGGAAGCGCGCGGCTTTGATGTGCAGGGGGTGCAGTTTCAATATACGGCCGAGGCCGCCTGGCAATCGGACCATGGCCATCATCGGGGCGATTATGACGCGGGCTATTATCTGATTCAGCCAAGCCTCGCCAAGGGGCCGTTCACAGTGATGGCGGGCTATGAGGTTCTTGGGGGTAATGGGCGTAACGCCTTCACCACACCGCTGGCCACCTTGCATAAATTCCAGGGGTTCACCGATGTTCTGGATATCCCGCCCCCCGGCGGGGTGCGCGATCTGATGGCGGATATCAATTATCAGCCGGCACATATTCAGCCATTCGATGTTTTACGCCTCTGGGGCGGGGCGCATCATTTTTCCTCAGACGATGGCGGCGGGGAATATGGCCGGGAATATTACGCAGCCATGGGCATCAATTTTCGGGGCGTGTATGGAGAGATCAAGGCGGCCACCTACCGGGCAGCGGGCTTTGGCGCGGACACGCAGAAATTATGGCTGAGCGTGGCCAAAAATATCTAGCCGTCAACTTTCAGCCGGCAACATGATATTGGAGGACATATGAAGAAATTTTTGGTGAAACTCAGGGGGGATAGGTCCCCGCTTCCCCCCAGGCCCGCCATGCGGGCCATGGCCTTTGCGGGCCTGGGGGGATTTGCAGCCATTGCGCTGACAGCCTTTCTGACGGACAGGCTTTCCCTCCCGCTGATTCTTGGTTCCTTCGGCGCGTCCTGCGTGCTTGTTTTCGGTTTTCCCGATGCGCCTTTTTCTCAGCCGCGTAATGTCATTGCGGGCCACTTTATCAGTTCGCTTACAGGCCTTGCCGTGCTTCATCTGATTGGACCACAATGGTGGGCTGTCGCTATTGCAGTGGGTCTTGCCATCATGCTTATGATGCTTACACGCACCGTGCATCCCCCGGCAGGGTCGAATCCGGTGATTATATTCCTGATGGAACCAACATGGGGTTTTCTGATCTTTCCCACCCTCGCCGGGGCTTTGATATTGGTGGCGGTTGCGTTGATCTATAACAACGCCACCCGAACCGCCAGATATCCGAAATACTGGTAATTCCGGGGGGGATTCGTGGTTTCTCCTGCTGACTGCAACAATCCTGCTTGATTGACGCAGGCGCTAGGGGTATAAGGCCCCTCTCAACTGGCATTTTCAGGGCTGACAGCAATATGGCGAATAGCAGACAGGCAAAAAAGCGTATCCGGCAAACCGCCGCACGGACCGTCGTAAATGGGGCCCGCCGCAGCCGTGTCCGCAGTTTTGTGCGCCATGTGGAAGACGCTATTGCCAAGGGCGACCGCGCTGCGGCGCTGGAGGCGCTGAAGGCGGTGGAGCCGGAACTGATGCGCGGGGCGCAGAAAGGCGCGCTGAAAAAACGCGCCGCGTCGCGCAAAGTGTCCAGGCTGACCATCCGGGTGAACGGCCTGGCGGGCTGAACGCAGCCGGTGCCGCTAAGTCTGTGAAAATGGCGGCTTTTCTTCCAGGCCGCAGTCAAATTTAATCTGTATTTATGGGGGGTTCCGCCGGACAGGGCTGTGCCATGCCTGGATACATGTCATTTTACACGCATTTTACACACATAAAAGCCTGATGAATGACCGGTCCGCTCTGCAAAATCACCACTACGGGGGTCAAGCAAAATTTCTTACAAATGTGAAAATAAAGTTGCTGCTACCCTATTGCGCCCGGATATTGTCTTGGGTACACTGACCTTCGATAGCGAAAATCGCTTCCGCCTTATGTAAAAATAAGTAAAATCAGCGTATTTTGTTCAGAATGCTCTATCTGAAAGGGCAATTCTTTGTCTGTAGTGGTAAGAATATTAGTATATATTAAAACTATATTCTTTTAATACTTCTTCGTTGCTTCGGTTAACCCGATTTCGTACCACTTTTTAGATCAGGATATGATGACTCATTCCAATCCAGATCATCCGTTGCCGGATGAAGTTGCGGCCCGTGGTTATGCGGGCGATATCGACCCGCCCCTGGCCTGGGAGGTGTTATCCAAGGAAAAAGACGCCGTGCTGGTGGATGTGCGCACCAGCGCGGAGTGGAATTTTGTCGGGCTTTCCGATTTGTCATCCATTGGCAAACGGCCTGTGACCATTGAATTGCTGAGCCTGCCTTCCATGTCCCGCAACCCCGATTTTGATCAGCAGGTGAAAGAAGCGCTGGCGCAACTGCATGCCGGAACCGAAAGCGCCGTGCTGTTTATCTGCCGCTCCGGTGCGCGTTCACGGGATGCGGCGATCAGCCTGACCCGTCAGGGGTTCAAGCGCTGTTACAATATTGCGGGGGGCTTTGAGGGCGATCTGGATGCCGATCGCCACCGCGCCGGACGCAATGGCTGGAAGTTTTTTGGGCTTCCCTGGCAACAGAGTTAGCTGAATTGCATTTGATAAAATGCCGGTGCGTTGATGGCGCCGGGGATAGAAACATTATTTCAATGGGGTCGGGGGCGTATGACGAAACAACATCCAGGCGTAGGGGCGCCGGGAAATTCACAGATCGCAGCCTCGCAATATGGTGAAGACGCGCCTTCGGGCGGGGCTGGCGGCGGCTTGTCTGCCCGCCCGCCGGCGGCTGAAATCGCCCGGCAATGGGCTGAGGTGGTGAGCCTGCTGCGCGCCGAACTGGGAGAGGCCACATATCAGAACTGGTTGCGTTTTATTGACTGCACCGGAATTGACGCGGCCAGCGTACAGTTGGTTGCACCCAGCCGGTTCAAGCGCGACTGGATCAGTTCGCATCTGGGCGAGGCCCTGTTGCGGGTATGGGGGACGGTAAATCATCAGGTGCTCCGGCTGGACCTGCGGGCTGCCGAAACCGGTAATGGGCATGTCCCAGCAGGGGCGGCGGCGGATCAGGCAATGCCTTCGCTGCCGGCAATAGCCAGACAGCAGGCGGAGCCGCCGGCGCTGCCGGGGCCGCGTGATGCCCATTATGGCCGCCTGGGCGCGCCGCTGGATCCGCGCTTTACGTTTGAGGATTTTGTGGTTGGTAAATCCAATGAATTTGCGCATGCGGCGGCCCGCAGGGTGGCGGATTCGGATGCGCCGCCTTTCAACCCGCTGTTTCTGCATGGCGGCGTGGGGCTGGGCAAAACGCATCTGATGCACGCCATTGCGCATGCCATTCGCGCCCAGCATCCCGAACGCACCGTGCTGTATCTGTCAGCTGAAAAATTCATGTATCAGTTCATCAAGGCATTGCGCGACAAAGACACCATGCCGTTCAAGGAAGCCTTGCGCTCGGTCGATGTGCTGATGGTGGATGATGTACAGTTTATCGGCGGCAAAGGTTCCACCCAGGAAGAATTTTTCCATACTTTCAACGCCCTGATAGATCATCAGAAACAGTTGGTGATCTCGGCTGACCGTTCGCCCTCGGATCTGGATGGTATCGAGGAACGGATTCGCTCGCGTCTGGGCTGGGGGCTGGTGGCGGATATTCATCCCACTGATTATGAATTGCGCTTGGGAATTTTGCAGGGCAAGGCTGAAGCGGCGCGGCGGCAGATACCGGATCTGCATATTGCGGAGCCGGTGCTGGAATTTCTGGCCCACCGCATCAGCTCCAATGTGCGTGATGTCGAAGGCGCGCTCAACCGCGTGGTGGCGTTTGCCACGCTGGTGCGCCGCCCCATCACGGTGGATATGGCGCGCGAAGTGTTGCAGGATCTGCTGCGCGCCAGTGAACGGCGGATCACCATTGACGAAATTCAGCGCAAGTCGGCGGAATATTTCAATATCCGCCTGGCCGATATGCTTTCGGCGCGCCGCGCCCGCGCAGTTGCCCGCCCGCGCCAGGTGGCGATGTATTTGGCAAAACAGCTCACGGCGCGTTCGCTGCCTGAAATTGGCCGCAAATTCGGCGGGCGTGACCATACGACGGTCATTCACGCCGTGCGCCGCATTGAGCAATTGCGTGAAAGCGACAGTGCGCTCAACGATGATGTCGAGCGGCTGCAACGGCTTTTGCAGGGCTGAGGCGTCCACAGCTCCGGGCGGGTAAATAAACCGTCCTGAAGCCGCTTTCCGGCGCGTTTTTGATGCTGCAAGCGGCATGCTCTGCTATACTGATTCGCGCGGCTTACACTACAGATTGCGAGGCAGCTTGCGCGGCCAGCCGGCGCCGGCCCCAGATCAGGAAGGCGCTGCTAACGGAAATGGTTTAGGCATGAAATTCACCATTGAAAGAACAGTTCTGTTGCGTGCGTTAGGCCATGTGCAAAGCATTGTGGAACGGCGCACCACGATCCCTATTCTCTCCAACATCTTGATGCAGGCCCAGGACGCGCGGCTTTTTCTGACGGCAACCGATCTGGATATTTCGGTGCGTGAAGCGTCGGACGCCGCGATTACGCAGCCGGGGCAAATCACGGTTTCGGCCCATACGCTGCATGATATTGTACGCAAACTGCCCGAAGGCGCGCGGGTTGAAATCGCACTCGATCCGGAAAATGGCCGGCTTTCACTCAAGGCGGGGCGCTCGCAATTTTATCTGGCCACCCTGCCTGCGGCGGATTTTCCGGCCATTGATGCAGCGCCCGCAGCGGGGGCCGGCGATGCCTCCGGCGGGGCCACGCAGTTCATCATTGCCGCCGGGGATCTGAAGCGTCTGGTGGATAAAACGCGCTTTGCCATATCGACGGAGGAAACCCGCTATTATCTGAACGGCATCTATCTGCATGTGGCGAAGACGTCAGGCATCAGCATGCTGCGCGCGGTGGCGACGGATGGGCACCGGCTGGCGCGCGTGGAACTGCCGGCCCCCAGCGGCGCCGATACGCTTCCGGGAATTATTCTGCCGCGAAAGGCGGTGCTGGAATTACGCAAACTGATTGACGATGTGACAGGTGACGTGTCGGTCAGTGCAAACGCCGCCAAAATCCGGTTTGCATTCGATCAGGTGACCCTCAGCACGAAACTGATTGACGGCACATTCCCGGATTATACGCGGGTTATTCCCACGGCCAATGACAAGATGATGGAAGTGCCCAATCAGCAATTGCGCCAGGCGGTGGACCGGGTTGCGACTATTTCATCGGAAAAATCGCGCGCCGTAAAAGTCAATCTGGCGTCCAATCAGATGACCGTATCGGTTAAAAATCCCGATCAGGGCAGCGCCGCCGAGGAACTTGCCGTAAACTATTCCGCCACGCCGATCGAGATTGGATTCAACGCCCGCTATCTGCTGGATGTCGCGGACCAGATAGATGGCGAAAATGCGATCTTTGAATTTTTTGACGCACATTCGCCGGCATTGGTGCGCGATAGCGGGGATGATTCAGCGCAATATGTGCTGATGCCCATGCGCGTTGCCTGAGGCGCGGCATATGCGGGCCAGCCCCGGCCGCACCATGTGCCCGGACAAGAGATAGTGCATTCCATGCTAGCGCAAACTGTTTCGCCACAGACACCAGGCCGCGGCCCTGCGGTTGCGGTGCGCTGGCTGAGCGTGAGCGATTTTCGCTGTTATACGCAGGCGCGGCTTGATCTTGACGGCCGGCCGGTGGTGCTGACGGGTGAAAATGGCGCGGGTAAAACCAATTTGCTGGAGGCGCTGTCTTTTCTGGCGCCGGGGCGGGGTCTGCGCTGGGCACGGCTCAGTGAAATTACCCGCGCCGGGGCGCCGTCCCAGGCATGGGCGGTGGCGGCGGGCCTTGATGCCCCGCATCTGTCGCCCGTACCGCTTCGCATCAGTACCGGCATCGCGCCCGATGCCGGACAGGCCCTGGAACGGCGCGTGGTGCGCATTGATGGTGTGACCCAGACCTCCAATGCGATATTGTCGCAGCTGCTGGCCATGGTCTGGCTGACGCCTGATATGGACCGTCTGTTCCCTGGCGGCGCCAGTGGACGGCGGCAGTTTTTCGACCGGCTGACGCTGGGCTTTGACGCCGGGCATGGCGCGCGGCTGAACGCCTATGAGCGCGCGCGCCAGGAACGCAGCCGCCTGTTGCGCGATGAATTGAGCGGGCGGCGCGCAGATCCAGCCTGGCTGGAGGCGTTGGAGGCTTTGATGGCCGAACACGGGGTTGCAGTGGCGGCAAGCCGCGTTGAGGCCCTGCAGCGGCTGACACAGGCGCTGGAAGCCGGGGCCGGACCGTTTCCGCACGCGCTGCTGGCGCTGGATGGGTTGCTGGAAGAACAGCTTTTCAAGGATGCAGCGGTCGATGTCGAGGACCGTTTCCGCGCCGTGCTGGCATCGGGCCGCCGCCGCGACAAAGAGGCGGGACGCGCGCTTGAAGGGCCGCACCGCAGCGATCTGCTGGTCTGGCATGGTGAAACCATGATGCCTGCCGGCGATTGCTCGACGGGTCAGCAAAAGGCGTTGCTGATCGCCATTGTGCTGGCCCATGCGCGCCTGCTGGCGGATGCGGGGGCAACGCCGGTGCTGCTGCTGGACGAGGTGGTGGCGCATCTTGACGCGCGGCGCCGGGCGGCGCTGTTTGACGCACTGACGGAATTGGGGGCGCAGGCCTGGATGACCGGCACGGACAGTGTTCTGTTCGACGCACTGGGGACGCGGGCGCAATATTTTACGGTAATGGGTGGCGCGGTGCAGGACACCGGCTGTCATCCCTAAACGGAAGCATGAGGCGAATTTAGAATGAGTGATGATCTTTCCAGAAATGAGCAGGCCGCCAGCGAGTATGGCGCAGAATCGATCAAGGTTCTGCGCGGCCTCGACGCCGTGCGCAAACGCCCCGGCATGTATATTGGCGACACGGATGATGGCTCTGGCCTGCATCATATGGTGTATGAAGTTGTCGATAATGCGATCGACGAATCGCTGGCCGGTTATTGCGACCGCATCCTGGTGATCCTGCATCCCGACGGATCGGTCAGCGTGTCGGACAATGGGCGCGGTATTCCTACCGAAATTCACAGCGAAGAAGGTGTTTCCGCCGCACAGGTCATCATGACCCAGTTGCATGCCGGCGGCAAATTCGATCAGAATTCCTACAAGGTGTCCGGCGGCCTGCACGGGGTCGGCGTTTCAGTCGTGAACGCGCTGTCGCAATGGCTTGAAGTGCGTATCTGGCGCAGCGGCAAAGAACATTTCATGCGTTTTCATCATGGCGATCCGCAGGCGCCGCTGGCCATTATCGCAGAAGCGCCGGGGAAAAGCGGCACGCTTATCTCGTTTCTTCCGTCTACGGATACTTTCACCAAGACCGAATTCAGTTTTGAAACGCTGGAGCACCGGCTGCGCGAACTGGCGTTTCTGAATTCCGGCGTGCATATCACCATGCGCGACGAACGCGGGGTAGAGCCGCGCGAGGTTGATTTGCATTATACTGGCGGTGTCGAAGCGTTTGTGCGTTATCTCGACCGCAATAAATCGAAACTGATTGACAGCCCGATTGTGATTTCCGGAGAACGCGACGGCATCGTCGTGGATGCGTCATTGTGGTGGAATGACAGCGTGCATGAAAATGTGCTGTGCTTTACCAATAATATACCCCAGCGCGATGGCGGTACGCATCTTGCGGGGTTTCGCGGCGCGCTGACGCGCTGTGTCAATGCCTATGCCAACAGTTCCGGCCTGGCGAAAAAATCCAAGGTGCCGATTACCGGCGACGATGCCCGCGAAGGGCTGACCTGCGTTTTGTCGGTCAAGGTTCCGGACCCAAAATTTTCGTCCCAGACCAAGGACAAGCTGGTTTCTTCCGAAGTGCGCCCGGCGGTGGAAGGTCTGCTCAATGACCGCCTGTCGCAATGGTTTGAGGAGCATCCCGCCGATGCGCGCACCATTGTCAGCAAGGTCATCGAGGCGGCGGCGGCGCGCGAGGCGGCGCGGCGGGCGCGTGAACTGACCCGGCGCAAAAGCGCCCTGGATATTTCAAATCTTCCCGGCAAGCTGGCCGACTGCCAGGAGCGCGATCCGGCAAAATCCGAGATCTTTCTGGTCGAGGGCGATTCCGCGGGCGGTTCCGCCAAGCAGGCGCGCGACCGCGCCAACCAGGCCGTGCTGCCATTGCGCGGCAAGATACTGAATGTCGAGCGCGCCCGGTTCGATAAAATGCTGGCCTCGAATGAAATCGGCACGCTGATCACGGCGCTGGGCGCGGGCATCGGGCGCAATGATTTCAATATTGAAAATGCCCGCTACCACAAGATCGTCATCATGACCGACGCCGATGTGGACGGTGCGCATATCCGCACCCTGCTGCTGACCTTCTTTTACCGGCACATGCCGGAACTGATCGAGCGCGGCTATCTCTATATTGCGCAACCCCCGCTTTACAAGGTCAGCCGGGGCAGCTCGGAACAATATCTGAAAGATGAACGCGCGCTGGAGGATTATCTGATCACCAGCGGCGTCAAGGATTCCGTACTGCATCTGCATGATGGCAGCCAGCGCGCCGGTCAGGATTTGCAGGAACTGGTTGAGCATGCGCGCGGTATTCGCGCCATATTGAACAGTCTGCCGCGCGGCAAATATCCCGATTTCATTATCGAGCAGGTGGCCATTGCGGGCGCGCTGAAGCCGGAGCAACTGGACGATCCGTCCAATGCCGGGCGCGTGGCGCAGGCTGTTGCGGAGGCGCTGGATCATAATAGCGCAGAAGAAGATCGCGGCTGGCAGGGCATCGCCATCGAGCATGGCGGCTTGCGGTTCTTCCGGGATGTGCGCGGCGTGCGCGAAAGCTATGATATTGACGCCCCGCTGCTGGCCAGTGTGGAGGCCCGGCGCCTTAATGCGGAAGTGCCGGCATTACAGGCGGCGTTCCGGCGTGCGGCAACCATGCGCCGGCGCGATAATGTCTATGCCATCGCCTCACCCACGGCGCTGTTCGAAACCATCAAGCAGATCGGCAGTCAGGGCATCAGCATTCAGCGCTACAAAGGCCTGGGCGAAATGAACCCGGAGCAATTATGGGAAACCACGCTGGACCCCCAGGTGCGCACATTGTTGCAGGTGAAAGTGGATCAGGCCGATACGGCGGATGATCTGTTTTCTCAACTGATGGGCGATGTTGTCGAAAGCCGCCGCCAGTTTATTTATGACAATGCCTTAAAAGTGTCCAATTTGGACGTTTAAAGCAATTTGTGACTTGATTGAATCGGCCCCTTTGGCATCTCACTGACCCCCACCCCGGCCCTCCCCCTTTCAGGGGGAGGGAGGCGTTGCGTCCAGCGTTCCCTCTCCTTGGAAAGGGGAGGGACAGGGTGGGGATCAACGGCATGCAAGAAAGCCAGCCGTGTATCAACCTGATCACAAAATGGTCTAGGGTGACGCGCAGGGTGGCGGCGCTGCACGCCCATTGAATCCAATTTTGCAGCGGGAAAGCGCATGAACGAGGATAGTCAGACCCCATATCTGCGGCGCGGCCTGTACTGGCTGCTGGTGCTTGGCCTGTGGGGCATGATCGGCGTCACCGGACTGCTGGCCTGGTATGCCTATGATCTGCCGGACACCGATGCGTTGAACCGGCCGCGCCCCACTGCGGGGATTACCCTGCTTGGGGCAGAGGGGCAGGTGATCGGCAGCCGGGGCGATACAGTAGGCGCGGCGCTGCGCCTGCGGGAAATGCCGGTGCATTTGTTGCGCGCCGTGATCGCCACCGAGGACCGCCGGTTCTACGATCATTCGGGAATTGACCCGATGGGGCTGGTGCGCGCCATGGCCGCAAATCTATGGGCCGGACGGGTGGTGCAGGGCGGCAGCACCATCACCCAGCAGGCGGCAAAAAATATTTTCCTGACGCCGGAACGCAATGTACGGCGCAAGGCGCAGGAATTTCTGCTGGCGCTATGGCTGGAGCGGAAATTCACCAAGGATCAGATATTGGAACTATATCTGAACCGGGTATATCTGGGCAGCGGCAGTTACGGCGTCGCGGCCGCCGCACAGAAATATTTTGGCAAGAAAGTCAGTGAACTGAGTTTACCCGAAAGCGCGATGCTGGCGGGCCTGCTGAAAGCGCCAAGCCGCTACAGCCCGGTGAATGATCCGGTCAAGGCCCGCGCGCGCCAGGAACAGGTGCTGGCCAATATGGCCGATGCGGGCTTTTTGCGGCCCGGTGAACTGAACGCCGCGCTGGCGCAGCCGCTCAATTTTGGCAATTTCGGCAACACCCAGGACAGCCAGTATTTTATTGATTGGGTTCTGGATCAATTGCCGGACTATACCGGGAGGCCGGAGGGCGATCTGATCGTCGTCACCACGCTGGATAGCGCGATGCAACAGGCTGCGGGCCAGGCCATCGGTACGGCGCTGGATCGTGATGGCGCGCGGCTGTCGGTGAAACAGGGCGCGCTGCTGGCGCTGGCCCCGGACGGTGCGGTGCGCGCCATGGCAGGCGGGCGTGCCTATGGCCAAAGCCAGTTCAACCGCGCCACCCAGGCCAAGCGTCAGCCCGGCTCCGCCTTTAAACCCTTTGTCTATCTGGCAGCGCTGGAACAGGGGATGCATCCCGGCAGTATTATGCGCGATTCACCGGTGGTGCTGAACAAATGGCGGCCGCGCAACTTCAAGAATGCTTATCTGGGTGATGTCACGTTGCGTCAGGCGCTGGCGGAATCGATCAATACGGTTGCCGTCAAACTATCCGAAACCGCAGGACGCAGCCGGGTGATCGCGGCGGCGCACCGTATGGGCATTGTGTCTGAACTGACAAGTTCGCCGGCCGTGGCGCTGGGGGTTTCCGAAGTGACTTTGCTGGAATTGACCTCGGCCTACGCGCCTTTCTCCAATGGCGGCTATGCGGTGGTTCCTTATGGCATTGTGGAAGTGCGCACACCCGAAGGACGCGTGCTCTACCGGCGCGAACATGATACGGGGCCGCAGGTCATTGACGGGCGCGCCTATGATCAGATGAATGACATGCTGTCCTATGCGCTGTCTCAGGGCACCGGCCGGGCGGCCCGTTTAAACCATCATGCGGCAGCAGGAAAGACCGGCACCAGTCAGGATTACCGCGATGGCTGGTTCATCGGTTATTCCAGACAGCTTGTGACGGGCGTGTGGTTTGGCAATGATGATGGCGCTTCCATGAAGGGGGTCACCGGCGGCGGCCTGCCCGCGCGCACCTGGAAAACCTTCATGGATGCAGCGCTTAAGCCGGAGCCCGCCCCGCAGCTGCTAAGCGGAAAAAGCATTGCGCAACCGGTGCAGGATCTGGTGTCGCGATTCTGGAAAACCCTGCAAGGTTCGGATTAGGCCGCCCCCATCTGGAAGCCGGGGGGGAAATTACCGTTTTCCCCTTCGGGATTGACAAAGGGCGCAAACACGTCGGTGCCGCGCACCTGCCGGTAGTGATTTAGCGCCCAGACGACGCTGGGAAAGGCGATCTCTTCCCAGGGGATGTCATGCCAGTCAAAAAAGGCGACCTCCAGGCTTTCCACGCCTGCGCTGACATCGGGCGAGAACAGGCGCGCCTTGTAAATTAACTGCACCTGGCTGATGCGGGGAATATTGTATACCGCAAGCAAGGAAAGAATTTCCAGATCTGCATTTGCCTCTTCGCGCGCTTCGCGCATCGCGCCCTGTTCTGTTGTTTCGCCTTCTTCCATGAAACCGGCAGGCAAAGTCCAATAACCCTTGCGCGGTTCAATCGCGCGGCGGCACATGAGAATTTTTCCCTCCCATTCGGTAACGGCGCCGACAACGATTTTCGGGTTCACATAATTGACGAAACCGCAGCCATTGCAGACCAGCCGCTCTTTATCGTCGCCCTCGGGTTTTTTGTGCGAAAAATCCGGGCCGGTTGCGATCGGGTTTTCTGGCTTGGGAGTGCGCATGAGCAACAGTTCCAAAAAGTTTATTCCGTGCAGCGTATTTCGATTACATAAAAGCAGACAACAAAATTATGGTATATTGCGGAATAAATCTTTAGGCTAGCCGATGCGTATATGCATGCGGAAATCTGTGGATAAAACTTGATCAGGGGGCTGAGGATTAATATGGCCAAACCGGAAAAATCAAAAAAAACAGCACCTCGCGCAATTGCGGGGAAGGCGGTCAGAAAACCGGTTATTAAGGCCGTTCTGACGGATTCGCCGGGGCATCTGCTGCGCCGGGCCGAACAGCGGGCGGCCAATGTTTATACACAGGAAGTCGGGCATAGCGGCCTTACACCGCGCCAATATGTGGTGTTGACTGCGGTTGCCGCCTATGAAGGGCAGACGCAAACCGATCTGGTGGCGGCTACCGGCATTGACCGCAGCACCCTTGCGGATATGATCGCACGCATGATTGCCAGCGGCCTTCTGGACCGCGAACGCACCGAAGGCGATCAGCGCGCCAATGCAGTGACCCTGACGACGGCGGGCAAGCGGCAATTGGCGGCCACATCCGCAAAAGTGCGCAATGCCGAAAAACGCATCATCGCGCCTGTTCCGGTCGGCAAACGGACGGTCTTTCTGGAATGCCTGCGCCTGATCGGGGGCCGCATGGATGATGCGCCCGCCCCGGTAAAAGCCGCAGCTAAAAGGCGCAAATAGTTTCATTACAGACTAATTGCGTGCGCCGCGCGTTTAGCGCTGCGCGTTATGCATTTTAAATAGTGATGTTCAGATGCGTTCCCGGGCGGATGTTGCGGAGTTGCGCATTCGGATTGGGCGCTTCCCGGTTTGTGCTTGAATATAACGGGCGCGCTGGGGGATTGGGTTGTGGGGTGATTTCGCCGCTGGTCGGATTGCCGGGAACAGGTGGTTGCGCGGCCTTTGCGCCGGCGCTTCTGGCTTCGCCCGCTGGCGCAAAGGGCGTGCGGCCCGCATTGATAGTGCGTTCCGTCACGGATGCGGCGCTTTTCTCCTGCCTGGCGGACCGGTTTGCCCCGCGCGTGTCACGGTTGAATGCGCGGGCGGTTTCTTCCTCGCTATATTGACGGCGCAGCTGCGCGGCATAGGCCTGCGCGCCGATCTGACTTGAAGGATGAATATTAACCATCTGGCTCTGCCGTTTATTTTTCTTGCCGCTGCCATATATAACGCGGCAAGCTTTAACAAGTATTAATCAGCGGCAGTAAGTTTCCGCAATTGCGCCGCTTCGGCTTCAGAAAGCGGGGGCGGCGCCTGCATATTTTTGCGGCGCAGCCCAAGCCACAATGTTATGCCGCCAACAAGCAGCAGCACTGGCGGCCCCGCCCACAGGGCCAGGGTCGATAGTTTGAACGGCGGCCGCATCAGCACCCAATCGCCATAGCGGCCCACCAGATGCGCGCGCACCTGGTCATCGCTATCGCCTGCTGCCACCCTTTCGCGCACGATGCGGCGCAAATCCGCAGCCAGTTCCGCGTCGGAGATTTCAATCGACTGGTTCTGGCATACCAGACAGCGCAGCCCGTGCATGATGGCGCGCGCGCGCGCCTCCTGTGCGGGGTCCTGCAAGGTGACGGCATCCACGGCCATGGAATGGGCCGGGCCAGTGCCCAATGGCGCAAGTGCCGGGCCGGCGCCGAGCAACAGATAAAAAAGAAACATAGCGGCGCGCGCATATTTCATGGTCTGGCCGCCGCAATTGCCGGAAGTATTTTTTCCTTTATATCTTCAGGGCGCAGCGGCCCCACATGCTTCATCACGATACGGCCATCGCCATCAATGATAAATGTTTCCGGCACCCCATAGACGCCCCATTCAATCGCCACCCGGCCGCTGCGATCCGCGCCAACTGTTGCAAACGGATCGCCAAGCTGCTGTAGAAAGGCCAGCGCCCTGGCGGGATCATCCTTATAGTTCAGGCCGATCATCCGCAGGCCGGGAATTTTGGCGATCTCCATTAATTGCGGATGTTCAATCCGGCAGGGGCCGCACCAGGATGCCCAGACATTAACCAGGCTGACGCCGCCTTTGGCCAGATCGGCGGCGATCAGACCGGGTTCCTTGCCGGGCAGGGGGGGCAGATCAAATTGCGGCGCCGGCTTGTCGATCAGGGCAGATGGCACGATTTTCGGGTCCAGCCCCAGCCCAATGAAAAGCATCACCGCCAAAAAGGATGCAACGCCCAGCGGAATGAATCTGCGCCACTGCATGCGGTTCATTCCGCCGCAATGGCAGCGCCGGCGTCACTGCGCCCGTGCGCAGCGGCGCGGCGCGGCGCGCCCACCCGATGGCGGCGGTCACTGAGCGAAATGGCGCCGCCCAGTGTCATCAACAGGGCCCCGCCCCAGATCCAGGATTGCAGCGGCCGGAAATACAGCCGCGCCGACCAGCCTTTGTCGCCCTGCGGATTGCCGATCACCGCAAACAGATCGCCGCTCAGCATCGGATAGATTGCAGCCTCGGTCGTGTCCATGGGCGGCGTTGGATAGCTGCGGGATTCCGGTTCAAGCGTCACCACAGGCTGGCCATTGCGGCTGACTTCAAACTGTCCCCGCAGGGCGGTATAATTTGGCCCCGGCCCCTGTTCGGCACGAATAAAACGATAGTCATAGCCGCCCACGCTGGCCTGATCGCCGGGCTGCATCAGAATGATCTTTTCTTCCGTCCAGGCGGAACTGGCGGTAATTCCCAGCACCACGATGCCGACACCGGCATGGGCCATCGTGGCGCCCCAGACGGCGCGCGGCAAACCCGCCGCCCGCGAAAGGCTGGCATATGGCGAGATTCGAAACAGCCGGATACGTTCGGCCAGATCAGTCAGCGCACCGGCGATCAGCCATATGCCAAGGCCAATGCCGAACACTGCCAGCACCGGCCCCTCTTCACGCAGATACCAGACCAGCAGCATGCCCAGCACACTGACACCGAAGGCAAAGCGCAACCGGCTGAGCACACCGGGCAAATCCCCGCGCTTCCAGCTCATCAGCGGCCCCAGCGCCATCAAAATCAACAGCGGCACCATCAGCGGGGTGAAGGTCGCATTATAATAGGGCGCGCCCACGGTAACCTTGTCCACCCCGCCGCTCAGGGCATCCATCAAAAGCGGATAGAGTGTGCCCAGCAGCACCGTCGCACAGGCGGTCGCCAGCAGCCAATTGTTCAGCACCAGCGCCGCCTCGCGGCTGATGGGCGCAAAAATACCGCCGCCTTTCAGCACCGGCGCGCGATACGCATACAGGCCCAGCGAACCGCCGATCACCAGCACCAGAAAGCCCAGAATGAAAACGCCCCGCGCCGGATCGGTGGCGAAGGCATGGACCGAACTCAGCACGCCGGAACGCACGATGAATGTCCCAAGCAGGCTGAGCGAAAAGGTGATGATCGCCAGCAGAATGGTCCAGGATTTAAGCATGTCGCGTTTTTCCACGACAATCGCTGAATGCAGCAAGGCCGTGCCCGCCAGCCACGGCATGAAGGAGGCATTCTCAACCGGATCCCAGAACCACCAGCCGCCCCAGCCCAGTTCGTAATAGGCCCACCAGGAACCCATGGCGATGCCGATGGTCAGAAAACACCATGCCGCCAGGGTCCAGGGCCGTACCCAGCGCGCCCAGGCCGGATCAACCCGGCCCTCGATCAGCGCCGCGACCGCGAATGAAAACGCCATCGAAAAGCCGACATAGCCCAGATACAGAAACGGCGGGTGAAAGGCCAGGCCTGGATCCTGCAATAGCGGGTTTAGCCCATTGCCATCCAGGGGCGGCGGTATCAGCCGGGTAAAGGGATTGGATGTCGCTAGCATGAAGGACAAAAAACCACAGGCGATCATGGCCTGAACGCTCAGCACGCGCGCGCGTAATGATGCGGGCAGATTATTGCCAACCCCCGCCACTGCCGCGCCAAACAGGGCCAGGATCAGCACCCATAATAGCAGGCTGCCTTCATGATTGCCCCACAGGCCGGCAATTTTATACAGCATCGGTTTGGCGGAATGGGAATTGGCCGCGACTACCTGCACCGAAAAATCCGAGGTGACAAATCCATTCATCAGCGCCGCAAAGGCCAGCAGCAGAAATACAAGCTGACCCATAGCCGCCGGACGCGCCACTGCCATCAGTGCTGCGCTGCCGCGCGCCGCACCGATCAGCGGCAGGCTGGCCTGTGCAAGCGCCAGCACAAAGGCCAGCACCAGCGCAAAATGTCCCAGTTCAATAATCATGGTTTTTGCCCGGTTGCGGCAGCCGGTGCGCCGCCTTCCTGCCAGCGGCCGGATTTCTTCAGGGCATCGGCAACTTCCGGCGGCATGTAATTTTCATCATGCTTGGCCAGAACCGTGCTGGCGATAAAGACGCCCTCTGTATTCATCATGCCCTCCGCCACCACGCCTTTGCCTTCACGGAACAAATCCGGCAGTAATCCGGTATAGCGCACCGGCAGCCGCGCCTGAAGATCGGTCACGGCAAACTCGATAAGGGTTCCATCTGTATGGCGCACCACAGAGCCTTCCTCGACCAGGCCGCCAATACGCATATTCCGCCCGGGCGGCAGGTTTTTTTGTGCGACCTCGGACGGGCTGTAGAAATAAACCAGCGTGTCGCGCACCGCATACAATACCAGCCCCACCGCGCTGCCCAGCAGGAGCATCGCGCCTAAAACTGCATAAAGCCGCCTTTGTTTCCGGGTCATGGCTTTAGCGTCATAATTTATGTGCCACTTGCGCATCATCGGGCGGTGCGGCCTCCAGCCGGGCAAGCAGGGACGCCTGGTGGCGCAACTCGCGCGCGCTGGCGGCCCATATGGCCAGCAGCAGCAGCCCCGCAATCGTCCAGGCAGACCAGATATAGGCCGCATAGCCGTCCATCGCCATATATTCTGCCATGCTAGTGCGCCCCGGCCTGCGCGCGCGCCTGGCGCAGGCTGCGCACCTTGCGCGCCAATATTTCGCCACGCATGCGCAGCAGCAGGATCCAGATATAAAATGCCGTGAAGCCCAGCGCCATCAGCAGCAAGGGTATCAGCATGGTGGAATGGATCGCGGGCGCATCGGCGCGCATCAGGCTGGCCGGCTGATGCAGCGTGTTCCACCAATCGACGGAAAATTTAATCACCGGCAGGTTCACTGCCCCGGTAAGCGCCAGTATCGCTGTGGCCTTGGCGGCGCGCACCGGTTCTTCAATCGCATTCCACAATGCCATATAGCCCAGATATAAAAATAACAGAATCAGCACCGAGGTCATGCGCGCGTCCCAGGCCCACCAGGTGCCCCACATCGGTTTGCCCCAGATCGAACCTGTGGCCAGTGCAATGCCGGTGAACACCATGCCGATGGGTGCGGTGGCTTTTGCGGCCACAAAGGCCAGCGGATGATTCCAGATCAGCCCGCCGCCGCTTGCAATCGCCATCATGCCATAACAGAACATTGCCATCCAGGCGGCCGGGACATGGACATACATGATCCGCACGGTTTCGCCCTGAATATAATCGGGCGGTGCGGCAAACAGCCCCAGATAGGCCCCAAGCCCGATCAGCATCAGGCTGAGCCCTGCCGCCCAGGGCGAAGCCTTCGTGGCCAGGTCAAAAAAGATAGCAGGATTGGCAAAACGCCACATGGGCAAAGTTCCGGTGCAAAAATCCAAGCGTATGTCGGCTGTATTGCGTGGCGTCTTTTAGCGTATATTACCCGTTGATGGAACAGGCTTTGCTGTTGCCGCCTGCCCGCCCGGGAAAGCGCAGGCCTGTCCGCGCGGTACAAAGTGAAAACCTGCAAAACCGGCATGTGCCTTTTCGCCGGTATTATCGGTGTCGGCGGCAACGGCCAATGCGCCAAGCCGGGGCTGCGTGAGACCAAAGGCTGCGGTAAAATCCGCCAGAACATCGCGCCGCTCGGTCACCCATTTACCGGAATTTTCCGCGCCGGTTTGCAGCACAATCATCCGCGCGCGGTCTGTATAGGCGTTCCAGCGCGAAGACTCCACCGGATAGCGGTTATCCCAGACATAATTCAGCGCCGCATCGGGCATATCCGCGCCATAGATCGCACGGCCCAGCCTCAGCTTCATGCGGGTGCCCATTGACAGATCCGCTGATGCCAGTTTGAAACTCAGATAAACCCGTGCGGCATAGTCATCCCCCGCCTTCGTGGCCATGTCCGCTTTGTGCAGCGGCGCGTCAACCCGCCAGTGCCAGCACAATATCGGCGTGGCGGCAAGATCAATCGTAACCGGCCGCGCCAGCAGCGCCATGCTGTTATCCGCCAGCGCCTCAATGGCGCTATGCCCATCCCAGATACGCATTTGATACCGGGTGGCTGGAACATTCTCATCAAAGCGCACCAGCCGCCACGGGACCGGAGGCGTTTGTGAATTGGCGTCCGCGGCAATCAGCAATTCCTGCGCGCCGGCCAGGGTGCGTGTCAGCAACAGCAACAGCAAAGCTGCGGCAAAGAACCGGACGGCGTTGCAGGCAATATGCCACGGAAAAATTTGAGGCATATTACCGCTCGCTACGATGAAAATATCTAAATCATTCCGGTCTAGCTGAGTTCCATGCCCGCATAGCCTTTCGCGGCGGCATCGGCCAATATTTCGCGATAGGCCGGGTTGCCGCCCGCCCAGATCAGGAAGGTGCGTTTTTTGCCGGGTACGTTAGAACCGGTGTACCAGCTATCGGTTTTGGCCAGCAAGGTAGTGTCCGCAATTTCGGCTACCTGATCGACCCAGGCATCTTCAGCGGCCTTTCTGGGCTGGCAGCGCGCCAGCTGCCTGTCGCGCATATGTCTGATCAGTTCGCTGACCCATTCCACATTCAGTTCAGCGCAGCGCGGAATATTGCACAGCGCCGAATTGCCCTGCGGGCCGACAAGGGTAAACAGGTTGGGGAAGCCCGCAGTTTGCAGGCCCAGATAGCTGCGCGGCCCATTGGCCCATTTATCTTTCAGCTTAACGCCATTCTCGCCTGTAATATCAATGCGGGTGATGCCGCCTGTGACCGCATCAAAGCCTGTGGCGTAGATGAGCATGTCCAGCTCATATTCCCGGTCACTGGTTTTGACGCCGCCTGGCGTAATGCGGCTAATGGGGGTTTCACTGATATCCACCAGTTCCACATTGGGCTGATTGTAGACTTCGTAATATCCTGTTTCCAAGGGTACCCGCCTTGTGCCAAAGCCATGATCTTTGGGAATGAGTTTTTCGGCGATTTTCGGGTCTTTCACCCGCTGGCGGATTTTGCGCGCGACGAAATCAGAGATCAGATCATTGGCCTGCTTGTTTGTGAAAATATCTGCAAAGGCGCCCAGCCACAGGCTGAAACCCGGCCCGGGATACAGTTTTTCAAACAGCGCCTCGCGCTCCTCGGCCGGTACGTCCAGCGCCGAGCGCGGGTCGGAATCATGCACCATGCTGGCGAAAGATGTTTTGCATTTTTCGAAAATTGCCGGATAGGACGCCTTGATTTTTGCCTGCTCTTCCGGTGTGATCGGGCTGTTGCCCAGGGGCGAGCACCAATTGGGACGGCGCTGAAACACGGTCAGCCGCCCTGCTGTCTTGGCGAGTTCCTGAATTACCTGAACCCCAGTCGCGCCGGTGCCGATAATGCCCACGCGCTTGCCCGCATAGCCCACATCCTTGCCGCCCCATCCATTCGGGTCTGCGGGCCAGTTGAAGGTGTGGAACGCGGTTCCTTTAAAATCATCCATGCCGGGAATGTTGGGCATTATCGGCGCGGATAGCGGCCCCAGCGCCGTGATCAGATAACGCGCGCGCGTGCGTGCGCCAGTTTCGGCCTCTACCTCCCAGCAATTGGCGGCGGAGTCAAATGTAGCCTTGCTGACCCTTGTGTTGAACTGAATGTCCTTGCGCAGATCAAATTTGTCGGCAACATGATTAAGATAGCGCAGGGTTTCCGGTTGCGGCGAATAATGCTCGGTCCAGTTCCATTCCTGAAGCAGTTCCTTGGAAAAGGAATAGCTGTAGGATTCACTTTCGGAGTCAAACCGGCAGCCCGGATAACGGTTCCAGTACCAGGTGCCGCCCACACCGCCGGCCGCCTCGATCACCCGAACCGACAGGCCCAGTTCGCGCAAGCGGTAAAGCTGATACAGGCCGGTAACGCCGGCGCCGATAATGACCGCATCATAAGTCTGGTTTGGGGTCTGGATTGCCGTGGAGGCGGACATGAAACTCTCCCTGAAAGTGTTAACAGGCGTAAGCTGAACTGAACGGTTCAATCTAATGTGATATTGCGTTATGGTCCAGTCATGACATCGACAACATATTTTGGTTTTAAAGAAGTTCCCGTGGACGACAAGCAGCGCCTGGTGGGTGGTGTGTTTGATGCTGTTGCGTCGCGTTATGATCTGATGAACGATGTGCTGTCCGGGGGTATGCACCGGCTGTGGAAGGCGGCCATGGTGGATTGGCTGCGTCCGCGCCCCGGTTTGAAGATGATTGATGTGGCCGGCGGCACGGGCGACATTGCCAGCCGGGTGCTTGCGCGCGTAAAGGCGCAGGCCGAAATCACTGTGTGTGATATTAATTTCAATATGCTGACGCAGGGGCGCAAACGCGCCCCTGGTGCGCCCATTCACTGGCTGGCGGGCGATGCGCAAAACCTGCCCTGTCTGGACCGGTCGTTTGATGCCTATATGATTGCCTTTGGCATTCGCAATGTCACGCATATCGACATTGCATTGCGCGAGGCGTACCGGGTGCTGAAGCCGGGCGGGCGGTTTTTGTGCCTGGAATTTTCAGCCGTCGAGATGCCGGGTCTGGATATATTATATGATCTGTATTCCTTCAAACTGATGCCGCTGCTGGGCGAAGTTATTGGCGCCAACAGGGAGGCCTATCAATATCTTGCGGAAAGCATCCGGCAATTTCCCGATCAGCGGAAATTCGCCGGCATGATCGCGGATGCGGGATTTTCGCAGGTGAGCTACCGTAATCTGACGGGCGGTATTGCGGCCATTCATTCCGGCTGGCGGATTTAAACGCGGCAATGATTGATCCCTTTGCAGCCTTTGACAATAGTGTTCGCCTGATCCGCGCCGCACGGGTGCTGGCGCGGCATGATGCGCTGTTTCCATTTACGGATCTGCCTGCGCCGCCGCTGACACTGCGCATGGCGCGCTGGCTTGCCCGGTTGCGCCTGCCATGGGAGGCGCGCGCCGCTGCCGCAGACACCAGGCGTCCCGGCGAAAGACTGGCCGAGGCGTTACAGGATCTGGGGCCAAGCTATATCAAGCTGGGGCAGATGCTGGCGACACGCCCGGATGTGATTGGCGACCGGCTGGCCGCCGATCTGATGCGGTTGCAGGACCGGCTGGCCGCTTTCCCGCAGGCGCTGGCGGAAGCCTCCATAACCGAGGAACTGGGGGGCGCGCTGAGCGATCATTTCATTTCGCTTGGCCCGGCCATTGCGGCGGCCTCCATCGCCCAGGTGCATCAGGCAATGGTCGCAGAAAGGACGGATACGGACGATAGCCCGGCCGTCAAACAAGTGGCGGTAAAAATTCTGCGTCCTGGCGTGGAAGAAGCCTTTACCCGCGATCTGGACAGTTTTTTATGGGCGGCGCAATTAATCGAGCGCGCGCAGCCCGGACTGCATCGTCTGCACCTTACGGAAGTGGTGCGCATTCTGGCCGAAAGCGTCGCGCTTGAGATGGATCTGCGCTACGAGGCGGCGGCGGCATCGGAACTTGCCGAGAATATGGCGGCGGAGATTGCGGCGGGTGAATTTCGCGTGCCTGCCATTGACTGGCGGCGCACGGGACGCCGTGTGCTGACGCTGGAATGGGTGCAGGGAATTTCAATAGGCGATACTGCGGCGCTGCTTGCGGCGGGCCATGATCTGAAACTATTGGCGGCGCGCGTGATCACTTTGTTCCTGAAACAGGCCATGCGCGATGGATTTTTTCACGCGGACATGCATCAGGGCAATCTGTTTGTCGGCCAGGGCGGCGGCATCATTGCCGTGGATTTCGGTATCATGGGGCGCCTTGATCCGCGCGGCCGCCGCTATCTGGCGGAAATTCTGTATGGCTTTGTGCGCCGTGATTACCGCCGGGTGGCCGAGCTGCATTTTGAGGCGGGCTTTGTTACGCGCGATAAATCGGTGGACGCCTTTGCCCAGGCGCTGCGTTCGGTGGGCGAGCCGATCTTTGGCCTGCGCGCCTCGGAGATTTCTATGAGCCGCCTGCTGGCGCAGCTGTTCAGGGTAACAGAAACTTTTGACATGCATACCCAGCCGCAATTGCTGCTGCTGCAAAAAACCATGGTTGTTGTGGAAGGCGTGGCGCGCGGGTTAAATCCGGATGTGGATTTCTGGGAAGTGTCGGAACCCGTCATCGCGCAATGGGTCGCTGATCATCTGGGTCCGGAAGCCCGCCTGATTGAGGCCGCCGAAGGGGCTGCCGCACTGGCCCGCGCACTGCCCAATCTGCCGCATCTGATCGAACGCGCCGAACGTGCTGTCAGCCGGTTTTATGATGAAGCGCGCCCGGAGGCGCCGCCGCGCCCCGCCGCCAGCCTGCCCAATGCCGGCTGGTGGGTTGCCGCCGCCGCAATTTCGGCGCTGCTGCTGAGCTGGCTATAAGTGCGCCCTGCACGCGCCTATCAAGGACGCGTGTTGCAGGCTGTGGATCAGCGCGCCGCCTTGATCGCGGATTGAACCAGAAAGCCCGAGCGTGTCATGCCGTGCTGGGATGCATAGGTATCAATGGTGGCAAGATCTTCGGAGCTAATGGTGATATTGACCCGCAGGGTTTGCGCTTGTTTTGGTGCATCGACCAGTACGGCCACACCGTCCGTAAAGTCAGGATGTCTGGCAACCTCGTCTAATGTAGAAGGCGCCGGCAATGCTGCGCCGTCTTCGTTCATGCCTTGAATATGCAGCGATAGCGCCTCGGCGGCCATTGCGCGGGCTTCGTCCAGCGTGCGGCCAGCGGTTACACAACCCGGAAAATCAGGAAATGAAACGCCATAGTCGCTGTTAGAGTCCTTGTGGATAATGGCGATATAGGAAGCCATGTGGTTTACCTCAGTTTCAAGCCGCTTTGCTTTTCGATGGAGCGCAGCGTGCCAATTGGGATATCGCGCTTTGGGTGCGGTACTGTCACCCGGCCAGGTTTCATGGGATGCTTGAATTGCACATGAGAACCAACGCGGCCCACCTCAACCCATCCGCCCCGTGTCAGGGCCGCGATAATGCCAGCACTTTTCATGTGTATAAATATACACTAACGGGTTGCTGAATCAAGGTGCATTTGCGATAGGCGGCTGATCCTCAAACATTATGTCGAGCAGTTGCAGCCAATGCAGGACGGGGGTCTGCGTCAAGCCTGCGATCTGTATCTGACAGCCAATATTGCCGGTGGCGATGATATCGGGCTGCAAGGCCAGCAGATTTTCCGTTTTCGACGCGGCCAGACGCGCACTCATTTCCGGCTGCAGCAAAGTGTAGCTTCCCGCAGCCCCGCAGCATAGATGCGCATCGCGCGGGATCAGCACGTCAAAGCCTGCCCGGCGCAGCAGGCTTTCAGCCTTGCCGCTGATTTTCTGGCCATATTGCAGCGAACAGGCGGCGTGATAGGCGACGCGCAGGGGCTGTTTGTGCGCAGGTTCCGGCAAATCAAGATCAAACAGAAATTCACTGATGTCTTTGGTGATGGCGGAAATATGTGCGGCATGATCCGCATATTGCGCATCATCGCGCAGCAGATGGCCATATTCCTTTACCTGCGTGCCGCAGCCCGATGCGGTCATTATAATGGCGTCCAGCCCGCCAGTGTTCGCATATGCCATCCAGGCATTTATATTAACGCGGGCAAATTGTTTGCCGGTTTCGCTTTGTCCCAGATGATGGCTCAGTGCGCCGCAGCAGCCCGCTTTTTCCAGCACAATGACTTCCACCCCAAGGCGCGTCAGCAGCCGGATCGTCGCACTATTGATTTGCGGCGCCAGTACCGGCTGCACGCATCCATTCAACATTATAACACGCAGCTTTTTTGTTGCACCCGTCCGGGCGCTGGGTGGGGATTGGCTGTGTGGGTTTGCAGGGGGCTGCGCCGCGGCCGGAAGCTGTTTGGCCATCGCCGCCATGCGCGCCAGCCGCCCGGGCAGTAGTGGCGCAAACGGCGCAGCCAATCTCCCCAACCGCAGGACGAATGCAAAGCGCGCCGGGTGCGGCAGCACAAATCCCAGCAGGGCGCGCAACGCGCGATCAAAAACCGGCCGCCGGTAGTGTGTTTCAATATGCGTGCGGGCGTGATCCACCAGGCGCATATAATCCACACCGGAAGGGCAGGTTGTGGCGCAGCCCAGACAAGACAGGCAACTGTCAATATGCGCCACTGTACGCGCATCGGGGGCGCTAGCGCTTTGCAGCATTTCACGCATCAAATAAATCCGCCCGCGCGGCCCGTCATTTTCATCGCCGGTTTGCAGATAGGTCGGGCAGGTGGCGTTGCAAAACCCGCAATGCACACAGGCGCGCAGAATCTTTTCCGACTGCGCCATATCCGGGTCGCGCAATTGTGCTGGGTTGAACGCCGTGCGCATCAGAACCTGTTCAATCCCTCACAAAATCGCTGCCGCGATAGCCTTGCAGATATAACAGCGCGGTCAGATCGCCATGGTCGATGCGGGCGCGGGCGGCTTGCGCCACGACAGGCTTGGCGTGAAACGCCACGCCCATGCCGGCGGCCTGGATCATCGCCAGATCATTGGCCCCATCGCCGATGGCCAGGGCCTGATGGTCATATATTCCGTGTGCGGCGCATGTTTCGATCAGCGCCTGTAATTTCGCCTCGCGCCCCAGAATCGGATCGGCCACGCCCTTCAGCCGGCCATTTTCAAAAATCAGGCGGTTGGCGCGCTGTGCATGAAAGCCCGCATCCGCTGCCACACGTTCGGTGAAAAAAGTAAAACCCCCTGACACCAGAAGGGTCTGTGCGCCATTTGCCGCCATGGTGCGCACCAAAGTGCGCGCGCCGGGCATCAGGCGCACACGCTCTTCATACGTTGCCCGCAGCGCGCTTTCCGGCAGGCCAGCCAGAAGGGCAATGCGTGCGCGCAACGCATCTTCGAACACCAGTTCGCCGCGCATGGCGCGTTCGGTGATGGCCGACACTTCCGCTTTTTTTCCAGCGAAATCCGCCAGCTCGTCCAGGCATTCCACCGTGATAATGGTGCTGTCCATATCTGCGATCAGCAATTTGCGCCGCCGCTGTTCGCCTGCGCGGTGCACCACGATATCAACCGGTTCCCCCGACACCGCATCACGCAGCCGGTCCTCGATCTCGGCGGGTTCCAGTCCGGCGCATTCCAGTTCGGCGGCGATCGGGCCATCCAGCCAGTCCGGGTGCGAGAGAAGCCCGCCCGCCTTTTGCAGTACCTCCGAGAGATCTGCAATGATAGAGGTGTCCAGCACAACATTTGCCGGATTGCAGATCAGGGTGATGATATTGTGCATGGGTTCGAAACTTCAGGTTTGAAAATGATCACACAACGCGCACTTCTTATTGCAGGGCCGACCGCCAGCGGCAAGTCCGCTCTGGCGTTACGGCTGGCCGAGGCGCTGGCCAGCCGCGGCGGCGCAGCCATTGTGAATGCTGACAGCATGCAGGTCTATCGTGAATTGCCAATCCTGACCGCACGGCCTGGTATCGTGGATCAGGCCCGCGTGCCGCACCATCTGTATGGCTTTCGCGCCGTGGATGAACCCTGTTCGGCGGGAGAGTGGGCGCAATTGGCGGCTGCCAGCATCACTGAAATCTGTGCGCTGGGGCAATTGCCGATATTGGTGGGCGGCACGGGCCTGTATTTTCGCGCTTTGACCGAAGGCATTGCGCCGATCCCGGAGATTGATCCCGAAATCCGTGCGGCCGCGCGGCGGGAAATGGCGGAAATCGGGCCGGAGGCCTTTCACGCCAAACTGGCCGCAGTGGATGCGCAAATGGCGGCGCGGCTGCGTGACAGCGATCCGCAGCGCCTGCTGCGCGCCTGGGAAGTGCTGAAAAGCACCGGGATTTCGCTGGCCGAGTGGCAGGAAAAGCCAGCCCCGCCATTATTTTCCGGGCCGGTGCTGCATGTCGCGCTGTTACCGGAACGATCCGAACTATATGCCAGATGCGACGAACGCCTTGATTCTATGCTGCTGGCCGGTGTGCTGCGCGAGGTGGCGGCGTTTGAAGAAATGGCGCAGGCGAAAAAGCTGGATACGAACCTGCCGCTGTTCCGTGCGGTCGGGTTGGCGCCGTTGCGTGGCCTGCTTTATGGGGTGCTGGAACCGGATGAAGCCCTGCAACAGGCCAAAACCGCCACAAGAAACTATGCCAAGCGCCAGCTCACCTGGATCAGAAATCAGATGATTGCGTGGGAAAAGGCAGATACGCAAGATTCAGAAAGACTTTTTCAGGAAATCTTTTCATTAATTATAAAATCAGGCTTGACCGATTAAAGGCAAATCGTTATTGTGCGCCGCTCATAGCTAGGGTGAAGGTATTAAGCTTATAGTTTTATTGAGTTTTTTGTCTTTTCCACAGGCGATCCACTTTATGTTGCCCCGCACTTGTTGCGGGGGCCAGGGTAAAATATACAGGCCTTTGTTTGTGGCGCTGGACCCCGGAATAAATCCGGGGTGACAGGCTGGGAATTTGGACGGACAAAATGAACGGCGAAAAAATGACCGGGGCGGAAATCGTCCTGAAGGCACTGCAGGATCAGGGCGTGGAGGTCATCTTTGGCTATCCCGGCGGTGCGGTATTGCCGATTTACGATGAAATTTTCCGTCAGGAAAACCGCATCAAACATATTCTGGTGCGCCATGAACAGGGTGCGACGCACGCCGCCGAAGGCTATGCCCGTTCCACCGGCAAACCCGGCGTGGTGCTGGTCACTTCCGGTCCCGGCGCGACCAATGCGGTGACCGGCCTGACTGATGCGCTGATGGATTCGATTCCGCTGGTAGTGCTGACCGGCCAGGTGCCCACGAAACTGATCGGCAGCGACGCCTTTCAGGAGGCCGACACAGTGGGCATCACCCGTTCCTGCACCAAGCATAATTATCTGGTCAAGGATGTGAATGATCTGGCGCGCGTGCTGCACGAGGCATTCTATGTCGCCACCAAAGGCCGCCCGGGTCCAGTGCTGGTGGATATCCCCAAGGATGTGCAGTTTGCGCTGGGCAATTATACCGGCCCGGTCAATGTGGCGCATCGCAGTTACAAGCCGCGCGTCAAGGGCGATATCGAACGTATCAAGGAAGCTGCCGAACTGATTGCATCGGCGAAAAAGCCGCTATTCTACACAGGCGGCGGCGTGATCAATTCCGGCCCGGTGGCGTCGCAATTATTGCGCGAATTTGTGCGCAGCACGGGTTTTCCGATTACATCGACCTTGATGGGTCTGGGCGCCTATCCCGCCGATGATGCGCAATGGCTGGGCATGCTGGGCATGCATGGTTCCTGGGAAGCCAATCATGCCATGCATGATTGCGATGTGATGATCTGTATCGGCGCGCGTTTTGATGACCGCGTGACGGGCAGGCTGGACGCCTTTGCGCCCAATTCGAAAAAAATCCATATTGATATTGATCCGTCCTCGATCAACAAGAATGTGCGCGTCGATGTGCCGATTGTTGGGGATGTGGCGCATGTGCTGGAAGATCTGATCAAAGTGTGGAAAGCCAAGGTGCTGCGCCCGGACAAGGCGGCGCTGGCGCAATGGTGGGAACAGATAAAAACCTGGCGCGCGCGTGATTGCTTTGCCTATGCGCCATCAAAGGATCTGATCAAACCGCAATATGCGATCCAGCGCCTGTATGAACTGACCAAGGACCGTGACACTTATATCACCACCGAAGTGGGCCAGCATCAGATGTGGGCGGCGCAGTTCTACCGCTTTCAGGCGCCCAACCGCTGGATGACTTCGGGCGGGCTGGGCACCATGGGCTATGGCCTGCCGGCCGCGGTGGGGGTGCAGATCGCGCATCCGGGCAGTCTGGTGATCGACATAGCGGGCGAGGCATCTGTGCAGATGACCATGCAGGAAATGTCCACGGCGTTACAATATGACCTGCCGATCAAGATTTTCATTCTGAACAATGAATATATGGGCATGGTGCGCCAGTGGCAGGAATTGCTGCATGGCGGGCGTTATTCGCATTCCTATTCGGAATCCCTGCCGGATTTTGTGAAGCTGGCCGACGCTTATGGCGCGGTGGGCATTCGCGCCAGCAGACCCGATGAGCTGGATGATGCGATCAAGGAAATGATCAGCGTCAAACGCCCGGTGCTGTTTGATTGCCGCGTCGATAAAACCGAAAATTGCTTCCCGATGATTCCGTCTGGCGAGGCGCATAACAATATGATCCTGGGGGATCTGGGCGGACAGACGGTGTCGGCCGCCGGAAAGGCGCTGGTGTAACATGTCCTATGATCCCGCTATCCCGCAAACCGAAATCATCCGTACCCATACTATAGCGGTGCTGGTGGACAATGAAGCGGGCGTTCTGGCGCGTGTCATTGGCCTGTTTTCCGCGCGCGGCTATAATATTGAAAGCCTGACTGTGGCCGAGGTGGATGCGCAGGAACATACATCACGCATCACCATTGTCACATCGGGCACGGCGCAGGTGATCGAACAGATCAAGGCGCATCTCGACCGGCTTGTGCCGGTGCACCGGGTGGTTGATCTGACCGTGGAAACCGAACCGCTGGAACGCGAACTGGCCCTGATAAAGGTCAAGGGCGCAGGCGACAAACGCATGGAGGCGTTGCAAATCGCCGGCAGTTTCCGCGCCCGTGTGGTGGACACCACGCTGAACAGCTTTGTGTTCGAACTGACCGGGTCGCCGGGCAAGATCAACGCCTATATTGAATTGATGCGGCCTTTGGGCCTGATTGATGTTTCGCGCACGGGTGTTGCCGCTATCTCTCGCGGCACCGAGGCGCTATAATCCCTTATCCAACCTCTGACTGAACGGAACCAGACCCATGCGCGTATATTATGACCGCGACGCCGACGTAAATATGATCAAGGCCAAAAAAGTTTGCATCATTGGCTATGGCAGCCAGGGCCACGCCCATGCGCTCAATCTCAAAGACAGCGGCGTTAAGGAACTGGCGGTGGCGTTGCGCCCCGGCTCCAAGGGCATCGCCAAGGCCGAGGCCAATGGGCTTAAGGTCATGACGCCCGCAGACGCCGCCAAATGGGCCGATGTGATGATGATGGTGACGCCCGATGAATTACAGGCCGGCATTTACGAAGAAAGCCTGAAAGCCAATATGAAACAGGGCGCGGCGCTGGCCTTTGCGCATGGGCTGAACATTCATTTCAATCTGATTGAACCGCGCGCGGATCTCGATATTTTCATGATTGCGCCCAAGGGGCCGGGCCACACGGTGCGTTCGGAATATCTGCGCGGCGCGGGCGTGCCGTGCCTGATCGCGGTGGCTCAGGACGCCAGCGGCAACGCCCATGATATCGGTCTGTCTTATGCTTCCGCCATTGGCGGCGGCCGCGCGGGCATTATCGAGACCAGCTTCCGCGAAGAATGCGAAACCGATCTGTTCGGCGAACAGACCGTGCTGTGCGGCGGCCTGGTCGAACTGATGAAGGCCGGATTTGATACGCTGGTCGAGGCCGGCTACGCGCCGGAAATGGCCTATTTCGAATGTGTGCATGAGGTGAAGCTGATCGTCGATCTGATTTACGAAGGCGGCATCGCCAACATGAATTATTCGATCTCCAACACCGCCGAATATGGCGAATATGTCACCGGCCCGCGCCTGGTGACGGACGAAACCCGCAAGGAATTAAAGGCGGTGCTGAACGATATCCAGACGGGCAAATTCACCCGCGAATGGATGCTGGAAAACAAGGTCAACCAGACCAATTTCAAGGCGATGCGCGCCCGCATGAACCAGCACGGCATCGAGGATGTGGGCGGCAAGCTGCGCGCCATGATGCCCTGGATTGCGAAATCGCGGCTGGTGGATCAGGCGAAGAATTAGGGTTAAAGGGTAGCGTCCCCTTTACAATATCCTCGGCTCATATGCGTTCCCATGGCTCAACATCTCCGCGCGTTAATGTAAACAGCGGGTGTAATTGCAGTGACAGTTTTTCTATCGCGTGCAATTGCTTCGGGTCGCGCAGCTTGAGTTTGTTTTTGAGGTGCTGCAGCTCATATGCAACCTGTCCTTCGGTAACGGTAATTTTGATGCGCTTGGGTTTTTCGAGAATTTTTTCTTTGTTGAAATTATATCCTCTGCGGGCGGCTTCTTTCTGAACGTCTGCAAGATATGTAGCGATTGCCGCCTTCGGATATTTACACTTATGAAACCGCTGTAATTGCGGATGATGCCGATAACCTTTGGTTTTGCCGTGCAGCACATGCTGTGCGAGCAATGCCTCACGCCACAAGGCAACCAAACCCTTGGCATCCAAAAATGAGGGATGTAGCGACCATAAGCGCATTAGCCACTTGTCAAAAATTGCAAGTTATCAAAAATCATCACAATGTCGGAGCCGTATTACAGAATAGGGGGCAGGTCTTGACACAACGGTTTCGAATAATCCAAGTAGGTGTTTAAAAAATTGTCATGTCAAGACCTGACCCTGTGGAAATGGGGTCATGTGGAAATGGGGTCCATGTCAATGTGGAAATGGGGTCAGACTCGATCATGTGGAAATGGGGTCTGTGGAAACGGGGTCTCTGTGGAAACGGGGTCAGACTCGATTATTTCGGATTGTGGAAACGGGGTGTGGAAACGGGGTCAGACTCGATTATTTCGGATGGGGAGGGAAATGGGGTCTGGGGAGGGAAATGGGGTCAGACTCGGAAACTGGAGGGAAATGGGGTCAGACTCGATTATTTTGCGTTCTATTTGATCATTTAATCGAGTCTGACCCCATTCCCGTTCCCGCGCTTCCGACATTTTCTACCAGAAAAGCGAATGCGGTAGCATTGAATGATGGGTTCCCATTAGGTCCGGATAAGGGATCTATTGTGCTTATCCCGGTTCCGAGAAGAAAGCCCATAGCGGCTAATGCCGCTTTGCCATATCCCGGCACTGCAACAACCGCGCCATTAGCGGCCACACTGGTTACTCGTGCCACACCATCCGTCAGTGCGGCTACAAAGGTCGACATGGCCGCCGAAACATAAGGCGCAGCGGCAGCTTGATTTGAAGTATTCGTCATCCCTCATTCCCCCTTGATAGCGTTATCGAAAGAATTTAAAAGTCTAATTGCAGTAAAAAATATAACATATCCAAGAATTGTCATAATAAAAAATACGGTTATATAGGCAATAAGGGGTTCGCTGCGGTATGGGTTATAGTTAATGTAGGACGAAAGAGAAAATATTGGAATAATTAGGCTTAAAATTAGAAAAATAAAAAGACTTACTCCATATTTTATTTTTTTATTTTTTCTACAAGGAAGCGTTATTAAGAATACCGCTAGATTAATTGGGACACCTATTCGCCCTTCACTTAGGTGCGTGATTTCAGACGGGAGTAATTTTCTCTTAATTTTGAAAATATAAATGGCAAGGACCGGCATTATCCCCATGATCAGATGGCCCATGAATGGGACGGCCAGGAAAAATCCGTGCGGCTGAAACAGAATAAAAAACGCCATTGAATATAAAATATACGCGGCAATGAATTGCAGCAGTGATTTGATAGTGGATATTTCCGCAAGGGTGATGCGGTTTGATTTGAATAGCCGCGCGACGATGCGGTCGAAATCATCCCAGTGGAACATCAGCACATAGCTGATCCCGGCAAACGCCAGTCCCGGGATTAATCCAAATAACAGCATTAAAGGGCTCGAAGCCCCAACCATCAGACACAGCATGGCGACGGGTGAAAAACACAGATAAATCCCGACAGCCTGTCTGAATGCCTGATACATGCCCGCTAAATTCCCGCACCCGTTTGCGTCATCCTCAGTTTGCTGATCATCCGGCGCATCCTATCGCGGCGCGCATGATATGCGGTGCGAAGACCAGCGCCAGACAGCAATCCCTGAGCATCCCCGGTATCGTCATGAGCCCCCCCGCATCGAACCAAATCAAGCCGCGTGTGACGCGGACAGTGCGAGGCTGGCACGGGCGCCAAAAAATGTAAATAAATACAAATTACTAGTCATATTCTATTGGCGGCCTGCTGAAAAAATCCGCCGGGCACCGGTTTCTGGTTGCTCAGCGCCGTGTAATTCAGATCGATGCTGGCAATGCCCGCCGATGTCAGCGATTGCATCTCGCCCGCATCGCTATAGGCGTCGCCATCAAGATCGCGCCACACCAGCAGCGAGCCAAACGCCGCATCGGCGGATGAGATGATATTATCGTTATTGCTGTCCAGCGCATCCAGCACGATAAAGCCGTCGGTCGTGTCGTTGCCGAACAGCTCGTTAATGTTGTCGATGACGCCATTGCCATTCAAATCACGCGCCAACAACGCGTCATCGGCTTTTACCCAGCCGGTCTGCTCAACAAATCCATCCGCATCCAGATCAAAGAAACTGCCGCTGGAATCGGTCAGCGGCGTCAGTTCGATCAAACCATCCTTGTCGAAATCGATAATCAAAGGCGAGACGGGAGGGAAGTCGAAAAAATCTCGCAGGTCTGGGAAATGGGGTGGGAAATGGGGTCAGATTCGATTATTTTGCGTTCTATTTGATCATTTAATCGAGTCTGACCCCATTTCCGCATCATCGAGTCTGACCCCATTTCCGCATCTCTGACCCCATTTCCGCATCTACCTACCCCATTTCCGCATCTGACCCCATTTCCGCAAGTCTGACCCCATTTCCGCACTGCCGGACCCCATTTCCGTACCCCATTTCCGTAATCGAGTCTGACCCATTCGTACGTGATGGGAAATAAATCGAGTCCGGGCCACGCTTTACTACGCGGCTGGTGGATCAGGTGAAGAATTAGACCGCCTCGCAAATCACGAAGCCATAATCGCCGCCGGTGTTTGAATAGCTGGCGGCGATCTGGATGAACTGGCCTGATTCAAGATCTTCACTTAACTTCGTCAGCCCCGCTTCAACCTCGGCGGCGTTACTGCCAGCGGCGAAGGGCGAGATGCCTGCCCGTATGCGCGGATCGAAGTAAAGCTCCGGTTTGTGTTTTCCCGCATACAGGAACAGGTCAACGGGGTTTTCCGGAATTTCCCAGATTTCATACTCCAGAAACCGGAAGCCGGACTGTTCCAGCGCGCTGCGGATCGTCTCCAGCGATGGCGTAATGCCCCATTTTAACGCCTGTGGAAAATAGTGATTAAGCCAATAGCCGTGCATTTGTTCCGGCGTTGCCGTGAAAATTACGAAACGCCCGCCGGTCAGGACGCGCCGCACCTCGCGAAACGCGGCGGCAAGATCGGTGAAATGATGGATGGCGAGGGTGCAGATGGCGCCGTCAAAACAATGCGCCTCAAACGGCAAATTCTCGGCCAGCCCATGCAATGTTTTCAACTGCGGCGCCTTGAGCGCGGCTTCGCGCAGCATGTGAAGGCTGGCGTCGACCCCGGTCATGCGCAAACCCTGCTGCGCGAGGCATGTGGTATAGTTGGCAGTGCCGCAGGCCAGATCGAGATAGTTTCCCTCCGGGGTTGGTTGCAGGTGATGAATCAGCCGGGCAACAATCCCGGGGTCTGCGCGGCGGGTAGTGTCATAACCCTGACCGATCCTGTCATAGAGAGCCATATTTCCTCTTCCCCCAATATTGCGGACCGATTATCCACAGTGCGGCGCGCAGGAATGTAGTGGAAGACAGAAAAATCGCAAGATGGTTTGCTTTGCATTATTACCAAAAAATAGGATATATTGGTAGCTTCAGGCAACGGAGGTTGTGATGGCCAAAAACACATCAATTTCGCTGGGCGCGCATTTTGAGGCATTTATCGGTGCGCGGGTGGCGGCGGGGCGCTATGGCTCGGCGAGCGAGGTGGTGCGGGCCGGATTGCGCCTGCTGGAAGAGCATGAGGCCAGGCTGGAGGCGCTACGCGCCGCGCTGATTGAAGGCGAGGAAAGCGGGCCTGCGCGGCCTTTTGATTTTGATGCGTTCCTGGCGCGGAAACGATCTGAATATCAGGCCAAATGAAGCACCTGATATATACGCCGCAGGCAATCAGAGATATAGACGGCATCTGGGACTATACAGCAGACAGATGGGGCGTGGACCAGGCGGAGAAATATGCGGGCGATATTCGCGATGCCTGTTTTAAACTGCTGCGCAATGAAAATACGGGTCAGGATGCGGGCGCAATACGTGCGGGATACCGCAAATTTCGATCCGGATCGCATTTCATTTTCTATCGCCAGCAATCCGATGGCGGGATCGAAATCATTCGTGTACTGCATCAGCAGATGGATTTCGGATCGCATCTGTAAAATTCATATTTTTCATTCTGAGCGGTTTGTACTGCATAGTCTTCATTCCCCCCCCCAAATCCCGGCTGGCTCATACAAACCACCCGGCGCCGGCTCATGGCGGAAAAAGAGGGGTCTTTGTCATTGCCGCCAAGTCATGACCGGCTTAAATTCGTGACATGAAACGCAAACCCAAGGACATGAAAAATCCCGCGGCACGCCACGCCATCCGTTCCGTGGTGATGCTGGGCTTTCCCGCCGCGCAGGTGCTGGACATTGCCGGCCCGATGGAAATCTTCAAGGGCGCCAATGATGTGCTGGCCCGCCATGATGCTTCCGCTTTGCCGGCTTACCGGCTGACATTGGCCACCACGGATGGCGGCCTGTTCGCCACCACATCCGGTATCCGGCTTGCCGCCGATTGCGATCTGGCGGCGTTGACCGGGCCGATTGACACATTGCTGATCAGTGGCGGCAATGGCACGGCAGAGGCGATGCGCGACGGCGCATTGATCGATTTTATCCGGCGGGAGTCGCAAAATGCGCGGCGTGTGGCGTCGGTGTGCAGCGGCGCATTTTTATTGGCGATGGCCGGATTGCTGGATGGACGCCGCGCCGCATGCCATTGGAACAGCTGCGATCAGCTGGCGAAATATTTTCCCCGGGTGATGGTGGATCGTGATGCGCTGTATGTGCGTGATGGAAAATTTTACAGCTCGGCCGGGGTGACGGCGGGCATGGATTTATCCCTCGCGCTTGTGGCGGAGGATTGCGGGCGCAAGGTTGCGCTGGAGGTTGCCAAAGACAAGGTGCTGTTCATGATCCGCAGCGGCGGCCAGTCGCAATTCAGCGCGCATCTGACCGGCGGAAATGTTGAATGTGACCGTATGCGGGACACCATCACCTGGGCGCTGAATAATCTGCATCTGAATTTGACGGTTGAGGTTCTGGCCCGGCACGCCGCCATGAGCCCGCGCAATTTCGCCCGCGCCTTTGCTGTGGAAACCGGCTGGACGCCCGCAAATTTCATCGCATGCGCCCGCATTGACGCCGCGCGCCGCAAACTTGAAGAAAGCCGGTTGAATATTGATGTTGTGGCGGACGATTGCGGTTTTGGCAACAGCGAACGCATGCGCCGGGCCTTTCACCGGCATATCGGCATTCCGCCTAATATCTACCGGGAACGTTTTCAATCACTTTGAAAAGGAGAGGCATATGGTCAGCACCATCGGGATTTTGATTTTTGACGGCGCGGAAGAACTGGATTTCGTTGGCCCGTGGGAAGTGTTCACAATGTCCAATGAAGTGCGTGATCATAGGCAGGACAAGACGCCAAAAGACACTGTGCTGATGGTGTCGCCACATGGCGGCATGGTGAAATGCGCCAAGGGGATGCGGGTGATGGCCGATCACGGCTTTGCCGATTGTCCGCCCCTGAATGTGTTGCTGGTTCCCGGCGGCCAGGGCACGCGGCGCGAGGTGGAAAATCCGGACATGCTGGACTGGATCGCCAAAACCGCCGGCAATTGCACATGGGTGACCAGCGTCTGCACCGGATCGCTGCTGTTGACGGAGGCCGGACCCGCGGCCGGCAAGCGGGTGACCACCCATTGGGGGTTTGCCGATCAGCTTGCGGCGCGGGGCAAGGCGCATGTGCTGAAAAATATCCGCTATGTGCGTGACGGCAATGTGGTGACGGCGGCGGGCGTTTCGGCGGGCATCGACATGGCGCTGTGGCTGGTCGGGCAGATGCATGGGGTTGATCATGCCCGTTTTACCCAACGCGCCATGGAATATGATCCCGCCCCGCCCTATGCTGCGGAAGTTTAACGGCGCGCATATAAGTTTTTTCGATGCGCTGGAAATGGGGTCAGACTGAGGCATCGCCGGTTTGACGGACATGTTACGGCTTTCGCAGGCCACCAGCCAAGGGGTTATTGCACTTTGCGCGGAAATTACTACATCCATGCAATGCAGCCCGGAAACTGGATTCCTTACGGCACCGGCTTTAATCGATAATCAGGAGGATGTGGTATGAAATATTCTATGCGCGCGCTGGTGATGGGGGCGGCGCTGTTATTCGCCGCGCCTGGCATGGCCGGGGAAACGCCTGCGCCCGATGGGGTGGAGATTTACATTATCAGCCCGGCTGATGGCGCGAAGGTTAAATCACCGGTGCAGGTGGTGTTTGGCATGCGCGGCATGGGGGTGGCGCCTGCGGGCGTCGAGAAGGAAAATACCGGGCATCATCATCTGCTGGTGGATACGCCCATGCTGGAAGGCGACGCGCTGAATGAGGCCATCCCGAAAGACGGCAAACACATACATTATGGCGGCGGGCAGACAGAAGGCACGCTTGAATTGACCCCCGGCAAGCACACACTGCAATTATTACTGGGCGATCATAACCATATCCCGCACATGCCGCCGGTCCATTCGCCGCCGGTCACCATCACGGTGGAGTGATATCAGGTATCAAAGAGGACGCTATCCATTTTCAGTTAAAGGGTAGCGTGCCCTTTAATCGTGTTGGCGATTACAGGGTGATTTTTACGTAAGATGGGCGTGTCGTGATGGTGCTAAAAATCGGTCACCGGCGGGCTATTTATGATTGAGGAGAACAGCGATGCGTGACGCGCAGATCATTACCGGGAAAGGCCGGAAAATGACGCTGCTGCCGCTTGCCGGCTAAAAGCGCATGGTTGCGATGATCGAGGAAAAGGAATACGCGCGCGATATCCGGGATGCGAAAATCATCATGGCCCGCGTCAAGACCGGGGCCGAGGGGACTATCCCGGGCGATGTGGTCCGCGCCATCATTGGCGGTGCGCATCCCGTGCGGGCCTGGCGCGCGCATCGCGGTCTGACGGCGGCGGCGCTGGCCGGACAGGCCGGGATCGCCCGCGCCTATCTAAGCCAGATCGAGACCCGCAAGCGCAAGAAAACGGCGGGGGTTCTGCGCGCACTCGCCAAAGCCCTGTAGACCGAAATTGATGATTTGATGGAGTAGGGGCAGGTCGAGATGCGTATAAAAAGGGAAGCGTCCCCCTAATTCAGAAAAAATCAAAGCAGGGAATCAAGACGCCCAAGGCTGATATTGACCGGATCAAGCAACGTTTGAAGCTGTTACGGTAGCAACTGAAATGACCGAAAAACTCGAATTAAATAAAGGCAGTGACAATGTGTTCCGGGATTTGGGATTTCCGGATTCCGATGCGCTGTTGATGAAGGCCGGACTGGCCGCAGCGATCATTGGTTTACTGAACAAGCGCAAGCTAACCGCGCGGGCCGCAGGCAAGGTCGCCGGCGTTGCCCATACCAATATTGTGAATATTCGCAATGTCAAATTGGGGCGGTTCAGCATTGAACGCCTGGTGCGCATTCTGAACGCGCTTGATCAGCGGGTCGAATTACGCATCACCAAAGCGCCGGGGCGCACGCGCAAGGCGGCTTGAAGGCAAAGCGGCCAAAGTGATGATCCCGCCGCCCTTCGCCATCGCGCATCAGCTGGTGAAGCATTTCGTGTACGGGTAGGGGTTTTAGCTATTGAACAACTGGCTATGCGAGCCAAGCCGGGCAAGCCGGAGGGTGTTTGTATCCGGCTTGCGATAGATCAGAAGCAGGTCCGGCTTGATATGACATTCACGATATCCCATCCAATTGCCGGTTAAGGCGTGATCGCGATTGTGAATGGGCAAAACCTCATCCATCAGCAGTGCCGTCAGGACATCGGATAAAAGCAGATCAATGTCCTTTGCGTGACGCGGCGAAGCCTTGACGCGCCTGTAATCGCGTTTGAACGCAGATGCCCGTTCAATCGTCCGCATTCAGCTCCTTCATCAGGGCCCTTACGCTTTTGAATTTTTTGCCTTTGCCGGATTCAAGTTCGGCAATGGCCTTGCGCGTGGCGGCGTTGGGCGCTTTCACCTCGAAGGGCAGGCGGCGCTCATCCGCCACCCGCAGCATCAGCAGGCGGATGGCGTCGGATACCGACAGGCCCATCGCTTCCAGCGCCTCTGTCGCGCGCTCCTTGGTCGCGCTGTCAATACGCGCCCGGACATAGGTGTCGGCGGTGCTCATGGGGCTTTTCCTTCTAAGTGGTGTTGAATATGAAATGTAGTATTAATGTGACTACATGTCAAGTGGCGGCAAGGGAATGGCTAATCGAGTCTGACCCCATTTCCCTGCTTATTATTTTTTATGGATGGCGCATATTTATTAAAGTATTGCGCGGCCTCAACCAGTGAGTGTAGCCTTCTGTTAACAAGGAAAACCACGAATCAAGATTGGATATCGTCCCATTACGGATATTTACCGCAAAAGTAACTGCGGATTAAGTGGCCCTGGGGCTATACCGTATTAAGGGGGAACAGATGAACGCGGGCCCGGCGTCCCATGCGTCTGTAAAAGGCGACCGGCTGACGAACAGGGCCGCCATTATTCTGGCGGCCGCCACCGCCACCGCCACATTTATTGTTGATATCTTTACCCCGGCCGGGGTGGCTTTGAGCGTCTTTCCCTATTTTATAGCCGTAGCCCTCTCGGCCTGGATGAATGCGCGTTTCGCGGCAGTTTTCTGGTTAGCCATCTGCTCGGTGCTCGTATTAGCTGGCTTATTTATTAAAGGCGTTGATATTTCGCTGATAATATTTCTAAACCGCGCGACAGTCATACTTCTGCTTTCTGTCACGGCGTTTCTGGCGTCACTGCGTCAAAGATCGGAGCTGCGCCTGCAGCAAAGCCATGAGACGCTGGAACAGGAGGTCGCCCGCCGGACGGAAGAACTGGCGCGCAGAAACGGGCAGTTGCGCGACAGCCTGCACGAACTGGAAAAGGCAAGGTCCAGGGCGGATGCCTCCAATGCCGCCAAAACGCGGTTTTTGGCGCAGATGAGCCATGAGCTTCGCACACCATTGAATGCGATACTCGGCTTTTCCGATACAATGCGGCAGGAAGTTTTTGGCCCCATTGGCAACCCGGCCTACCGGCAATATAGCAGCGATATTTATGACAGTGGCAACCATCTGTTCCAGATTCTTGAAGCTGTGCTGGAAGAGGCCAGGCTGGAGCGCGCAGAATATATTTTGCATGAAGAGGATGTGGATATCCCCCCGCTGATCGAAGAGGTTGTGCAGGGAGAGGCGAACGCGGCAAAGGCCAGGCAGGTGGACATAGAATTGCAGATTCCGCCCGGATGCCCCAGGCTGAAGGCTGATCCGGCGGCGATGTTGCGAATGCTGGCCAATCTGTTATCCAACGCCGTGAAGTTCTCTCCGGACAAGTCGGTAGTGCGGGTGATAGCGGAAACTGGGAAAGAAGGTTTGCGCATTGAATTTCACGATCAGGGCAACGGCATTCCCCCGGAAGACAGGGAGCTAGTCCTGCTGCCGTTTGAAACGGGACATGCCGCCGACACGGCAGGCAAGGGCGGCGCAGGGCTGGGGCTGTCAATTACACACGGGCTGGCCACGCTGCATGATGCGAAACTGGAACTTAAAGCAGGCGACAGGTGCGGAACCATTGCAATTTTACAGTTTCCGCCAGAACGGACCATCGAGGCGCAATTATAGCAGGATGATTTTAGGGTCTGTCGTCAATTGAGCCATATGTAAGCCCCCACGAGGAAAACGGCGGCGAGGAAGTTTCTGGCGCTTTTGTCGTAACGGGTGGCGATAGCGCGGAATTGCTTGAGTTTGGCGAAGAAATTCTCGATGAGATGACGGGATTTATACAGGTATTCGTCGTATATGCGCGGGTTTTTTCTGTTGGATTTTGGCGGGATGACAATCTTTATTCCGGCTTGTTCAAGCGGTTTTATGACACGTTCATCGGCGTCAAAAGCTTTATCGGCAAGAACGGCCTCTGCCGTTATGTTCGGGAGGAAAGCATCTGAGCCTTCAAGATCACAAGCCTGTCCCGGTGTAATGATGAAATCGACAGGGTTGCCAAGGGCATCGACAAGAGCGTGGATTTTGGTCGTCAGTCCGCCTTTTGATCTGCCGACAACAAATGGGACAACAAATGGGGTCAGACTCGATGACAACAAATGGGGTCTATGCAACAAATGGGGTCTATGCAACAAATGGGGTCAGACTCGATGACAACAAATGGGGTCTATGCAACAAATGGGGTCTATGCAACAAATGGGGTCAGACTCGATTATTTTTGCATTTGATTTGATCTTTTAATCGAGTCTGACCCCATTTCTGCCATTTCTGGGACCCCATTTCTGGAACTTGTTAATCGAGTCTGACCCCATTTCTGAGACCACCCGGTGTTTCTGGAGCTTGTTAATCGAGTCTGACCCCATTTCTGTGACCCCATTTCTGACCCGGTGTCACCCCGCACTTGTTGCGGGGTCCACCAGCCTTCGCAAGAAGGCTTCGGCTGGCAAAGGGGTAACAAACTCAAGCCTTACCGTATAGCTCCTGGACCCCGGAATAAATCCGGGGTGACAGTGATGCAGTGATCCGCCAGTCAAAAATCATGAAGATTGGTATTAGACAGGACGGTACCCTTTTATTGCAACGCCCTCCCGTGTCATTGCGAGCGAAGCGTGGCAATCCAGAATCATAAACGAAGGCCTTTGCGTGTAACTCTGGATCGCCACGCCGCTACGCGGCTCGCAATGACACGGGAGGGGGCGGTGGCGCTCTGACATGATCACAAACTACCCTACGTCGCGCTCCGCAACACCGAACTCACAATCCGTTCGAGATGCGTCAGGGAATTGCACACCTGGACCTGGTGGCAGTAGGGCTGGAATTTGCGCATGACGGAGTCGGCGTAGTTCCAGGTGTTTTTTTCTTCGGGGTTCAGCCACATCACCCATTTGGCGCGTTCGTAGATTTTTTTCATGATCTCGGAACCCGGATCGCCGTAATTGCTGCGCGCATCGCCCAGGATGATGACGGTGGTGCGGCTGTCGATGTCGTTGAGCGCCAGTTCGGCGAAATCCTGTAATGAGCGGCCATAGTCGGTGGAACCCTGGCCCCATTCGGCGAGCGTTTTGGACATCGCAGTTTCCACGTCGCTATCCTTGAACAGATCGCTGACCTCGCCCAGCCGCCCGGAAAAGGCGAAGCTGCGCACCTTGGGCATCACTTCGTTCAGGCTATAGAGGAACATCAGCATGAAATGCGCCACCTTGGCGACCGAGCCGGACACGTCGCAAATCGCCACCACCTTGGGGCGGTCGATCTTGACCGATTTCCAGCGGATGTCGAACGGCACGCCGTCATAGGCGTGGTTCTTCGCCATGGTCTTGCGGATGTCGAGCGCGCCGCGGTCATACACCTTGCGGCGGCGCGAATGAATGGCGATCAGGCGCTTGGCCATCTTGCGCACCATTTCCTGCACCATGCGGTAATCGCGCCGTTCAATATTGGTCAGCCGCGATTTGGATAAAATATCCTCGCGCAGATGGCTGCCATCGGCGTCGGCGTGCAGCAGAAATTGCTGTTCCACATAATCGCGCACCTGAGAGAGCAGATATTCGCGGCCCTTGCGCAACCGTTCGGCCAGTTCATGCGCGCTGGCGCTGTCGCGTTTGCGTAATTCGGTAATGTCATTATTCAGCGCCTTCAGCCCCATATGTTCCAGAATGCGCCGGGAATAAAGCCCCTTTTGCGTGAAGATATGAATATTGCGCAGGCCCACCGCCTCGCCCGCCTCGGCCATCGCAACGGCGATGCCGCTGCGGTCGCCCGACAGCACCATCTGCGACAGGGGGGATAATTGCTCGCGCATGGCGGCCTGTTCCACCGCATCGGTGATATCGGGCGCGCCTTCGCCGCCCGCGCCGCGCGCCGCACAGCCCTTGCCGCCGCCTTCGCCCTGGCCCTGGCCCGCCTGGCCCGCGGCATCATCCAGTTGCGGCACAATGCTGGCGTCGCTGGCGGCCTCATTGCGGTCGGCCATTTCCATTTCGTCCAGCTCGTCAAATTTGAAAAACCGGTCGAAGGTGTAATCGTAAATGGCTTTTTCGTCGGCGGTCTTGGGCAGCACCAGCGCCAGCGAATCTTTCAGCATCGCGCGATTGGTATAGCCAACCAGATCGATCACTTCATGCGCGTCCACCACTTCGGTGCTGGACACGCGCACATCGGCATTGCGCAACGCCTTGATGAAATCGCCGAGTGTCTGGTCCATGGCTGTTACCTTTTATCTGGACGTGGCAATTAGGTTTGCCCCATTGAACCCCTCCCTGTCCCTCCCCTTTCCAAGGGGAGGGAACGAAAGTCGAAACAGCTCCCTCCCCCTGAAAGGGGGAGGGTTGGGGAGGGGGTCCATTTTATAGAATCTGTGCGTCACTAAAAGATTCCATCTAAAATCAAACCAAGGACGTTACGCTGCGCCGAGCGGGCGTTCCGCGGCCTTCAGCGCTTCGTCGGTGAGGGTCGTCAATTGCGCGCCGACCGCCTCGATATCATCCTGGAATTTCAGAATGACATTCAGCGTGTTGCGCACCATTTCCGCATCCAGCGTATTGGCGTGCAGCAGCAATAATGTGCGCGCCCAGTCGATGGTTTCGCTCACCGCCGGCAGTTTTTTCAGATCCAGCCCGCGCAGTTCCTGCACAAAGGCCACCAGTTCATTGCGCAGCTTCACCGACACATCCGGCACGCGCGCCGCGATGATCTTGCGCTCCAGCGCCGCATCGGGAAACGGAATATACAGATGCAGGCAGCGCCGCTTCAGCGCATCGCTCAACTCGCGGGTATTATTGCTGGTCAGGAATACGATCGGTTTGATGGTGGCCTTGATGGTGCCGATTTCGGGAATGCTGATCTGATATTCCGACAAAAGCTCCAGCAGGAAGGATTCAAACTCCTGATCCGCCTTGTCGAGTTCATCGATCAGCAGCACGGCGCCCGCGGGCGCGCGCATGGCTTTCATCAGCGGGCGTTCTTCCAGAAACTGTTCGGAAAAGAACACGTCGGAAAACTGATGCAGCCGGGCCATGGATTCCGACAGGCCCTTGGCGCCCTGCAACACTTCGCCCAATGTCTCACGCAGAATTTGCGTGTACAGCAACTGCTTGCCATATTTCCATTCATACAGCGCCTTGGATTCATCCAGGCCTTCATAACATTGCAGGCGCACCAGCGGCAGGCCGAGATATTTCGCCGTGGCGATGGCCAGTTCCGTCTTGCCGACCCCGGGAGGGCCTTCGACCAGCAGCGGCTTTTCCAGATTCTGCGCCAGATAAATCGACGTCGCGATCTGCGGATTGGTAATATAGCCGAGGCCCTCAAATCCGGCGCGGATCGTTTCCACGCTATCCACTTTGCCGCCGCCGCTCTTAATGGGTTTTACCAGTGTCACGTTATCCTGCTTTCGTAAAGGCGGCTTCGCCCGCGCTGGCCAGCGGGGGCGGGGCTGCTCGATCCATTAATCTCTAACCAGAGATTTTCCAAGTTTCTCTTCTTTAGCGCGGTCTACGTTCGACGCCAAGCCTCCAGATTTGGTTAAATCCCGGAAAAGCCGCAAAAGTTCGAAATTTTCCGGTATTTGCAGGCTTTTCAGGCAGATATCGAAGTCGGTCAGGAATTGCCGCGACAGCCGCCGGGCTGCCAGCAGCGCTGCGGTGGGGTCAGGCCCCTGCCGGTCCAGCCCGGCGGCCAGCTCCGCCGTCAGGATTTGCAGGGCCGATTGCGCCGCCAGCAGGGCGCCTAACAGGCCGAATTGTTCGTCCGAAGGGGTGATCCCGGCGCCTTCAATGCTCTGGCGCAGCAGATCGAGCAGCGCCGCCCTTCCGCCCTGGCCAATGCCCAGGCCCAGCACATCCTCAACCTCGCGCAAGGGCTTGGAAATGGTCTCAAACGCCTGTCCCAGCGGCCCCAGCAGGTTTGCCGCCGGAATGCGTACATCCTTCAGGTGCAGCCCGCCATGGCGCGTCGGGCGCAGAAAATCCACCGCGCCCGCATCGGTCTGGCTCAGGCCGGGCGTATCGCGCGGAACCAGATAGGCGCTGAACTGTTTGCGGTCCCCCACCTGTTCGCTTATCGCCAGCACAATATAGAGGCCCGCAATCGGACCATTGGTCAGCCAGGCCTTTTCGCCATTCAGCACCCAGAAATCCCCGTCACGCCTGGCGGTGGCGGCCAGCCGTTTGGGGTGCGCCCCCGCATTGGGTTCGGAAATCGCCACTGCGGCGGTAAGCTCGCCCGATGCCAGCCGCGGCAGATAGCTTTGTTTTTGTTCGGCGCTGCCGCTTTGCGCAAGGATAAGCCGCCCGATCAGCGTATGGCTGAGCCAGCCAGACGCCAGCCCCGGATTGCGCCCGGCCTCGACAAAGGCGGCGCAGGCCGCCACCAGCCCGGCATAGCCCATGCCGCCGCCGCCATATTCGCGCGGCAGGCCAAGGCCCAGCATTCCGGCCCGGCCCATTTCCGCCCAGATGTCGAACGGGTACGGGGCCGCCGGATCATAAATATCCTCGCGTCCGGCAATATGGGCGCGGGCCAAAGCGGTGATCTTTTCGTTCACTCCATGTATCCCTGCAAAATTGTCATTCCCCAGTGTAACCCGCCATCCGGTTGCAACGCATATTCAGTAACGAACCGAATGGAAAGGCAAAGCCATCATGACCAGCGGCCCAACCACCGCAACCAGACCGCACCATCCCTTACTGGTGCGGATCACACATTGGCGTAATGCCATTGCCATCGTCATCATGATTCTGAGCGGCTGGTGCATTTTTAACGCTGCGCCATTGCGATCAGCCCGTACCCCAACAATCATTGACCATGGGCACAGGATGCCATATACAACCGCACCCTCATCAAAATCGATAAAAGCGGTCCAGAAATGCCCAAAATCACCTATATAGAATTTAACGGCGCTGAACATGTGGTTGACGTGGCCGAAGGCCTGTCGGTTATGGAGGGCGCGGTGCAGAACCTGGTCCCCGGGATTGACGGCGATTGCGGCGGGGCCTGCGCCTGCGCCACCTGCCATGTCTATGTGGACGCCGCCTGGGTGGCCAAGACCGGCAAAAAGGAACAGATGGAGCAAAGCATGCTCGATTTCGCCTCTGCCGTGCAGGAAAACAGCCGCTTAAGCTGTCAGATCAAGGTCTCCAGCGAACTGGACGGTCTGGTGGTGCGGATGCCGGAACATCAATATTAGCTTCAGGCCGCTATCGCATTCATCGGCACTTCCGGATTCGCAAGCTTTGCCAGATCAACGGGCGTTTTATTGGCGACCAGGGCCTTGGACGCCATGAATTCCTGCGGGCAGTTGATCGCATCAACGGCGAGTATGATATTTCCCTGTAAATAGAAAGCCGCGAATTTGTGATTTTCCATGCTGCCGCGAATGATCACTTTGTCATGCGCGCCGGACATGCCGACGATCTGCAATTTCAGATCATACTGGTCTGACCAGAACCAGGGTATTTGCGCATATTCAGTCAGCTTGCCGCACATGGCCAATGCGGCGGTCTTGCCCTGTTCCAGTGCATTCTGCACCGATTCCAGACGTAATCTGCGGCCCAGCAGGCGGTTGGGATGATTGGTGCAATCACCGGCGGCAAAAATGTCCGGATCCTGGGTGCGGCCAAATTCATCGACCATGATACCATTGTCGCAGGCCAGCCCCGCCGCCTGGGCCAGTTCAATATTCGGCACAATGCCAACGCCGATAATGACGGTATCGGCGGGAATTTCCCGGCCACCGGCGCATAATACTTTCTCGACTTTTCCAGTCCCGGCAAAACCCTGAACGGCAACCCCATTTTCGATTTTCACGCCGGCCTTGCGGTGCGCGGATGCGAAATATTCCGCGACCTGCGGATCGACGACACGGGCCAGAACCGTGGGCGCCATTTCCACCACTGTGACATCCAGCCCCCGCGACACCATCACGGCCGCAACTTCCAGCCCGATATAACCGCCGCCGACAATCACCAGTCTGCTGTTCGCAGTGAGATGCGCGCGAATGGCTTCGACATCATCCACTGTGCGCAGATAGAAAATGCCGGGCAGATCAACCCCGGGCGCGGTTATGGTGCGCACCCGGGAACCGGTCGTGAGAATCAGTTTGTCATAGGCGATCTCGCGTCCATCGCTCAGGACAAGCTGTTTTGCCGCACGATCGAGACTCTCGGCGCGGGTGTTCAGCATCGTGTCGATATTGAATTTTTCATAAAATGACGGGGGTTTGAAATAAACCCTTTCCAGATCCATCTCGCCGGCCAGAAACTTTTTTGACAAAGGGGGGCGCTGATAGGGCAAATAGGGTTCTTCCCCGATCATGATCAGCCGGCCGGTGAAGCCGCAGGCCTGGCTGCGCAGGCTCTGTGCGACCTGACCGGCAGCGTGCCCGGCCCCCACAATTACATAAGTCTCAGTCATTTCGGGCGTTTCCTGGTGTTAAGGCGCGTGTGTAAGTGCTTATAATATGTTTTACTAGGCCTGTGCGGCATTTCCATCCCAAAATCCTTTGCGTCCGGAGCCATTGCGGCCTAAACAGGGGGCCCGCCGGTAAATCCCTTAACAATAATACACAGTAAGACAGCCATGACGGATAGTACGGATCATATTGTACAACTTCGCAAAGAAATCGATCAGATCGATGATGCGGCCCATGATCTTTTTTTGCGCCGGGCCGAGATTGTGCAGAATATTGCCAGGGCCAAGGCGACAGAGCTGCCTGACGTGCCTGTATTCGCCATGCGGCCCGGCCGTGAAGCAATGATCATGCGCCGTTTAATGGCCCGCCATCAGGGCAGCTTTCCTAAATTGGCCATAGGCCGCATGTGGCGGGAACTGATCACGGCCTCCAGCGGCATGCAGGGGCCATTTGAGGTTGCCATTTTCGGGTCGGAAGATCCTGCGGGATTTCTGGATATAGCGCGCTGGCATTTTGGCTCGGTGACGCCGGTAGCCGCATATAATAGTGCGGCCCAGGTGCTTCAGCGCATCGGCGACGGCAAGGGTGTTGTCGGTGTTCTGCCATTCCCCGATGGCGGTGACCCCGGGGGGGACTGGTGGTCCAGCCTGGCGCATTTGCAGACGGCAGGCGGGGACGGCCAGGCGCGTAAAAATATCCGCATTGTCGGGCGGTTGCCATTCTTACAGGTTGCCGGTCAAAAAACCGTTAGTGCCGCAGTGCTCGCCCCGATCGACCGGGAAGAAACCGGCGATGATATCAGCCTTCTGGTTGCCTGTTGCCGCAATGAGATGAGCCGCGCAGCCGTGCGGCGCTTGCTGGACAGTGCGGGTATAGACTGCACCCCCATTGATACGGGAAAGGCGGATAAACGCCTGATGCTGTTTGAAGCAAAGGGATATATCGCCGAGAATGATCTGCGGCTTGTGCGGGCGGTCGCGTCGGAGGAAAAACTTCTGGAAAGCATCGTCGTCATGGGCGGCTATGCCACGCCGATGCAAGTTACGCCGTAAGCCTGTGGACCTGCCGTGAGCCCCATTAAACCAAAACCCGGCATTCTGGATGTCAAACCCTATGAGACAGGGATATCCAAAATAGCGGGCATGGCCGAGGCGCGAAAATTATCCTCGAACGAATCCGCGCTGGGCGCCAGCCCATTGGCGATTGCAGCCTATACCGCCGCAGCGGCAAAGCTTCACCGTTATCCTGATGGCGCGTCCGGCGATCTGCGTCAGGCTATCGCCGCGCATTACGGCCTGTCGGCGGATCGCATTATCTGCGGCAATGGTTCCGACGAGATATTGCATTTACTTTGTCAGGCCTATCTGGGGCCGGGCGATGAAATGGTGTATAGCGCACACGGATTTTCGATCTATCCCATCGCCACACGGGCTGCTGGCGCCACACCTGTTGCGGCCCGCGAACGCAATCATACGGCCGATGTGGATGAACTGCTGGCCTGCGTTACGCCTGCGACACGCATGATGTTTCTGGCCAATCCGAATAATCCTACCGGAACTTATGTCACAGCGGCGGAAGTGCGGCGCCTGCGCGCCGGATTGCGCGATGATATTTTACTGGTTCTGGATGCGGCCTATGCGGAATTTGTGCGGCGCAATGATTATGAAGCCGGGATAGAGATGGTTGCGACGCATGACAATGTGGTGATGACGCGGACCTATTCCAAGATTTTCGGGCTGGCTGCGCTGCGGCTTGGCTGGGCTTATTGTCCGGCGCATATTATTGACGTGCTGAACCGGGTGCGCGGGCCCTTCAATGTCAGCCTGCCGGCGCAGGCGGCAGGCATTGCGGCCTTGCAGGATACGGCGTTTACCGCTGCCGTCGCCGGACATACTGAGAAATGGCGTGAGTGGATGGCGGTGGAACTGCAAAAGATCGGCCTGTTCAGCGATCCGAGTGTCGCTAATTTTCTGCTGGTCACGTTTCCCCTGGATGAGGCGCGAAACGCGGCGGCGGCCGATGCCTTTCTGCGCCAGAATGGCCTGATCGTGCGGCGCATGGAGGGGTACGGATTGCCAGAATGCCTGCGCGTGACCATCGGCACAGAACAGGAAAACCGGGACGTCATCCGGGTACTGAGTAAGTTTATGCAGGATGGCGGAAATGTCTGACGGCGCGTTTGACCGTGTGGCGCTGATCGGGCTTGGCCTGATTGGATCATCCATTGCCTGGGCGGCGAAACGCGCGGGGCTGGCGGGCCATATTACCGGCACGGCGCGCAGTGAGCAGACACGGCAAACGGCGGCACGGCTGGGCTTTGTAGACTCCATTACATCCACGCCGGCGCAAGCGGCGGCGGGGGCCGATCTGGTTATTCTGTGTACCCCGGTGGGAACTTATGCGTCACTGGCCAGTGAAATTCAAGGCAGCCTGAAGCCTGGCTGCATCCTCACCGATGCCGGCTCGGTGAAAACGGCAGTCGTGCGCGATATCAGCCCGTTCTTGCCGGAGGGCGTGCATTTTATTCCCGCCCATCCGGTTGCGGGCACAGAATATTCCGGTCCTGAAGCGGGCTTTGCAGAATTGTTTGATAAACGCTGGTGCATTCTGACGCCGCCACCCGGCGCAGACCGCGCGGCGGTAGAGCGCCTGACCCGTTTCTGGCAACGCTGCGGCAGTAATGTGGACACCATGACGCCGGAGCATCATGATCTGGTGCTAGCGGTGGTCAGCCATCTGCCGCATCTGATTGCCTATAATATGGTGGGCACAGCCGCCGATCTGGAAGAAGTGACGCAGACCGAAGTGATCAAATATTCCGCCAGCGGCTTTCGCGATTCCACCCGTATTGCCGCAAGCGATCCGACCATGTGGCGTGACATTTTTCTGAATAATCGTGAAGCCGTGCTGGAAATGCTGGGGCGGTTTTCTGAAAATATCAGCGCCCTGCAACGCGCCATCCGCTGGGGCGATGGTGATGCGCTGTTTGACGCCTTTACGCGCACCCGGGCCATCCGCAAACAGATCATCGAGGCGGGGCAGGACACGGCGGAACCGGATTTCGGGCGTGCATCGCGTAAAAAGCCGCCTGAGGGTGGGGCTGTCTAATAAAGCGGCTTGAGTTTTGCGATCCGCAGCGGGCCGATAAACATTTCGCCATTCTGCAACACCATCGGCAATGTCAGCGCGCCGGTTTTTCCGTCCGCGGTTTCCCCTGCCACCATGGCAATAATATTCAGTCCCGTGCCTGCCGCGCTGGCTTCTTCCCGGGTAAGCTGACCGGCCTCCTGCAAGCCCTTGATCAGTTGCGCATGCTGCATCAGTTTGGCCGTCAGGGAGCCGATGGCGCGATTTTGAGCGTCCAGCGCCAGCGTGCCGGCGGCTTCAAGCTTGAGGGAACCCCAGTCGATCTGTGCCGCCTTTATCTGGACCACACCGCCTGCATCGCGCCACTGTGTCACGCCCGCCAAGCCTGGCGCCTCCGGCCAAAACCCCTCCACAGCGGCGGTCATGGCGAACAAGGACAGATTTGCGCCCAGCGCGGAATTTGCGAAGCCGGGATATTCCAGTTTTTCCAGCTTTGCCGAAATCTCGAACAGGGTTGGATTTTGCAGGCCCTTCGCTTCGGATATCTGGCCCTCGCGCAAGTGTAATTGCACTCTGCCAAGGCCAAGCGCATGGCTCAGCAGGCGGCCGCCGCTCAGGGCGCCGCCTTCAATGTCCAGATCAATGCGGGTGATCCTGCCCTGTTTTAACGCCAGGCTTGCCTGCGCCTTGCCGGGCGCCAGCCGGTATTGTTCCAGTGCGCCGCCATTTATCCGCAGGCCGATATCCTGGGGGTACGGCGCGGTCAGGACTATATGATTTGAATTATAGGGCGTCACATTGGCGATCAGCTGGTCCGAGCGCCATTGCCAGGCCGGGTTCGGGCCGGGGGCCGCCAGCCGCAGATTGCTGATCTGGGGCTGTACCCGCAATGGAAAGCCGGTCACTTCCAGCGCGTCATATTCAATCAGCATGCCATCGCTGCGTTGCGCCTGGGCCCATGCGGCAAGGCCCGCTTCAATCCGGCCGGCAAGTGTGGACCAGTAGACGCTGTAGGCAAGCATCGCCAGCAGCACCAGGCCGGATAGCACGCCATAGCGTAATGTCAGAGAGTGTTTCAATTCGCGTCAGCCTTCATTTTTCCGTCATTGTCCACACCCCATCCCAGCCCATAGGCGGGGGGGCCTGAAGAAACGCCGCGCAGCGGTCCAGAAACAGCTTTGACGGTATGTCACCGGGATGAGAAAGCAACGCATCCTTGAAATAAGTATGGGCCACGGAAAATTGCTGGGCGCGGTAGTGCTTCATGCCCTGGTTAAAGGCCGCGACGGTTTCATCCATATTGGGAAAAATGTCCGGCGTATAATGATCCAGCGCCTCATACACGGCGACGGGATTGTCCTTTCCCTTTACCCGGATCAGGTCGATCTCGCGCAGTTTGGCCGGCGCGCGCAGATCGGCGACCGTAAATTCGCTGATCAGGATCGGCACGCCATATTGCTTGGTGGCCCCTTCCAGGCGCGATGACATATTCACGCAGTCGCCGATGGCGGTATATTCCAGGCGTTTGGTGGAGCCGATATTGCCAATCACGGCCTCGCCGGTGCCGATGCCAATGCCGATATCCAGCGGCGCGCCGCCGGATGCTTTTCTGCGCTGGTTCAGAACGCGCAGCGCCGCCATCATTTCATTGGCCACCGCCACTGCATTATCCGCGTCCTGGTCCGATGTGAATGGCGCGCCGAACAGCGCCATAATGGCGTCGCCAATATATTTATCCAATATGCCGCGATGCCGGAACACCACCTCCACCATTTCCTCGAAATATTCGTTCAGCAGCGAAACTGTTCCCGTCGCCCCGAGACTTTCGGACAGGTTGGTAAAGCCGCGTATGTCTGAAAACAGAATGGAGATACGCTGGCTTTTGCCTTCCAGCTGCCCGCCATCGGAGGCCAGCAATTGATCGGCCACCTCTTTGGACATGAAGCGCGCCATAGTGGCTTTAACGCGCTGCTCATTGGAAATGTCCTCAATGAGCACCAGTGTACCGATCACCTGTTTTTCCTGATCGTGCAGCGGGGCCACCTTAAGGTTGATCGAGGCGTCGCGCCCTTCGGCGAAAAGCAGGGGCGTATCCACTGAAATATCCCGGTTGCCCGTGTCGCGCACCCGTTTGATCGAATCCAGAATCCACTGGTTGCGCGGCGCGAACCATTCCTGAGCCGTATGATTGATCAGTTCAGCTTCGCTTGTCCGCAGGATGGCCGCCGCCGCCTGGTTTGCAGTGGTAATCACGCCATCCGGGTCGATCGTTAAAATCCCGTTAGAACTGGAAGCGCGGATATTTTCATTGTAATTGCTGATGGTCAGAACTTCGTCGAACAGGTTGGCGTTTTCCAGCATGATGGCGATCTGCGAACTGAAGGCCATCAGGCGGGTTTCGTCTTTTGCGGTAAAACCGCCAGGGCGCTGCTTGTTAAGCACCTGAATGACGGCGATACGTTCGCCGGACTTGTTTGGCACCGCCATGCACAGCAGGTTCTGCGTGCGATAGCCGGTGCGTTTATCGACATCCTGGTTAAAGCGCGGATCGGCATAGGGGTCGGAGATATTTGCGGTGATACCTGATATGAAAACATCTCCCGCCACGCCGCTATTGTCCGGAATTCGGATTTCAGTCGTTTCCAGGCCATCTGCATAGCGCGACCATAATTCCCGGCTTTTCGGGTCATGCAGCAGCAGGGTGGCGCGGTCGGCATCGAGCAGCTCCGTGGTCGCCCCCATGATGCGCGCGATCAGCAGATCAATATGCAGTTCTCGCGACAGATCGTGGGTCAGCTCCAGCATGGCGACCTCATCACGCAGGCCGGTGATCATCATATTAAAGCCGCGGAATATTTCGGCATATTCATCAGTCCCGGTGACGGTCAGCTGCACATCCAGCTCGCCCTTTTCGACGGATTTCATGGCGTCTACCAGCAGTTGGGCTGATCGGGTCACTTCATTGGCGGTCAGAACCGACATCACCAGCGAGCCCAATGACACAATCAGCACAGCGCTGCCGATCCATATCCAAATGGGTTGCAGGTCCATACTGGTGATGGGCAGGTTAAGCTCCTTCACCAGCAGATTCAGCTTCAGGATGATTGATGCGGCAATAAAGATGGTGGGCAGTGTGGATACGAACACCGCCAGATAGCTGAGCTTGTTACGCAACCGGACGGCAAACAGTCTGGCCGAATCCTCAGGCAGCAGCGCGTCCTCATAGGCGCTTAAACGTTGAATGATGGGGCTCAGTATCCGCGAAAGCGCAAAAAATTCGACAATCGCGTGTGCTGGCGCAGCAAACAGCAGGATCGTCGCGTTGAAGATTACAATCTGCCAGAGCGCGAAATGGGTATCGAGCAGCCAATTGCCCAGCACCATGGCCGATAGCCCCGTCAAAGCGGCGCCAAATGCGTGTGGCAGGCTGATGCGCATAAAAGCGAGAAATGGCAGGTTCAGAGCGCAGGACAGTCCACGGGAATGGGTAACGGGATCAGGCATTTTGCCCTGGTCGAGCAGGCGCAAAAGATCTCCAAGCGGGCGGTAATGCCGCGCGATCAGCCATATATCCAGCATGGTATAAAGCAGAATTCCCGGTGTGCCGAATATGGCGATGGCGATCCATTGCTGCGCCGTGAACTCATAGCCCAGCAGGGCCAGCAGCATGGTCACGCCAACACCAGCGGCGCCCCCGGCGATGTAAATCCTGAACAGACGCCACAATAGCTGCTGGCTGGATGGAACAGGGAGCTCGCGCGCAGCCTCCTGCCTGTACATCGCAGGCGTAAGTTTGGGATTAATGTTCATGCCCCGGCTTTACCAGTGCCCGATATTCGGCATCGAGACCCAGGGTTCAACAGGCGGCAAGGCCTTTCCGGTCTGCAACAACTCGATGGATATATTGTCGGGCGAGCGTACAAACGCCATGCGGCCATCACGCGGCGGCCGGTTGATGGTGACGCCCCCCGCCCGCAGGCGTTCACAGGCGGCATAAATATCCTCCACCTCATAGGCCAGATGCCCGAAATTGCGGGCTTCTCCAAATTCTTCCGGATCCCAATTATAGGTGAGTTCGACCTGTGCGCTGTCATCTCCCGGGGCAGCCAGAAAGACCAGGGTAAAGCGGCCCTCTTTCACCTCAAACCGGCCTTTTTCCTCCAGCCCAAGCATGCCGCAATAGAAATCCAGCGATTTCTGCAAATCATTCACCCGGACCATAGTGTGCAGATATTTCATGTTGATCCTCTTCCGTATTGATACATTGACCAGACTGGAATCGCTTTATCGCATACTATAAATAGATCAAATGAACGAATGTTACCAATCCATGCCGCCGCCGGAATATAGGCTGATGCCATCCGGGCCGTTCAGCGGCCTGACCGGGCCCTGGTATGAGCGTGCAGCAGCCGGCAGATACACGCTATTGATTACTATATCAGACAGGCATTTGAACCGGCACGGCATGGTGCATGGCGGCATGTTGATGAGCCTAGCCGACAATGCGCATGCAGGGGCGGCTGAGCTGCAAACTGGCGGCGTCATGGTCAGCACCGCAGCCTTGCAATGTGATTTTTTGGGCATGGCGGGGTGCGGATGGCTGGAGGCCGTGGCCTGGGTCAACCGTAAAACCAGTGCGCTGATCTTTACCGGCGCCGAAATCCGGGCAGGCGGCGAACTGATAGTGACCTCCACGGCAATCTGCAAGATTATGGGCGCCAAATGAGGGAAGCCGCATCTGCATTGGGACTGGGCTACAGGCTGCTGGCGGATCAGGGGGATCCGTATTTGCATTTTATCGGGCCATTTTATGAACGGCATGAACCTGATGGCGGGTTTTCCTACGCCTGTGAGGTGCGTCCGGCCCATGCCAATATGGCGGGAAACGCCCATGGCGGCATGCTGATGAGTTTTGTGGACATGGTCATGGCGCAACCAGCCTATATGGCCCAGGGTAATGACCAGGTTACAGCGGTTTCCACAGTTGCTTCATTCATCGCGCCGGTGCGCATTGGCGATCTGGTCGAATGCCGCCCGGACGTGCTTCGCAAAACGGGTGATGTGCTGTTTGTGGCTGGTGTCTTCAGGGTGGCTGATATTTGTGTGCTGTCCGCCCAAAGTCTATGGAAATTAGCGCCCGGGATGGCGTCACGCTAAAATATGCAGATACAGTCTGAAAAAGGGCGGAACAGTGAAAACAGTCATATTGGCCGGAGGGTTTGGCACCCGCATATCGGAAGAATCGCATTTGCGTCCGAAGCCGATGATCGAAGTCGGCGGCAAGCCGATAATATGGCACATCATGAAGCTGTACAGCCATTACGGGCTGAATGATTTTGTGATTTGCGCGGGTTATCGCAGCTATATGATCAAGGAATATTTTGCCAATTATGTGCTGCACGCCTCGGACGTAACCATTGATGTCGCGGCCAACAGCATCCTCTATCACAAGGGTGACGCTGAACCCTGGCGCATCACGATCGTGGACACGGGCGACAGCACCCAGACAGGTGGAAGAATAAAACGCATCGCGCATCATCTTGATCCGGGCAAGGCCTTCTGCATGACCTATGGCGATGGCCTGGCCGATATTGATATTGCCGCGCTGATTGCGTTTCACGCCAGAATGCGTTTACAGGCGACGGTGACTGCCGTGCATCCGCCGGGCCGCTTTGGCTCCATTGACCTTGCGGGCGGAAAGGCAACCCGTTTCAGCGAAAAGCCGCCGGGCGATGGCGGCATGATCAATGGCGGCTTTTTTGTGCTTGAACCGGGCGTGCTCGACCGCATCACGGATGATTCCACCTTCTGGGAAAAAGCCCCGATGGAAAGCCTGGCGCAGGATGGGCAGCTGGCGGCCTATGAACATAACGGGTTCTGGCAGCCCATGGATACGCTGCGCGACCGGCAATTGCTTGAACGTCTGTGGGCGGAAGGTAATCCGCCATGGAAAGTCTGGCCATGAGCCGCGCCATGCCGGGAGAGGCATTGGCCTGCAGGTTTTGCAATGCGCCCTTGCGCCAGAGTTTTATTGATCTGGGCAGTATGGCGCTGGCTAATTCCTATGTTGCCCCGGACAGGCTTGGGACGCCCGATAAGGTTTATCCGCTGCATGCCCGTGTGTGCGGCGCATGTTTTCTGGTGCAGGTGGAAAGCGCCGTTCCAGCGGAAGAAATTTTCAGCGACTATGCCTATTTTTCATCCTATGCCGCCAGTTGGGTTGAACATGCGCGGCGTTATGCGGCGGCGATGATTGAACGTTTCGCCTTGAACGCCCGCAGCAAAGTGGTCGAAATCGCCAGTAATGACGGCTATCTGCTGCGGCATTTTGTAGCGGCTAACATTCCAGTGCTGGGAGTTGAACCGGCAGCCAATGTGGCCAGGGCAGCGCAGGAATTGGGGGTTGCAACCGAGATTGCGTTTTTTGGGGCGGCTACTGCCGCGCGGCTGAAGGCGCTTGGGCATGGCGCCGATCTGATGGTGGCGAATAATGTGCTGGCCCATGTGCCGGACATAAATGATTTTGTTGCGGGTTTTACGCTGCTGCTGAAACCCGGAGGCGTATGGACGATTGAATTTCCGCATCTATTGAACCTCATTCAGCAAACCCAGTTCGACACCATCTATCATGAGCATTATTCCTATCTGTCATTGGGAACGGTGGAGCGTATTCTGACGGCGCACCGGCTGCGCGCATTTGATGTGGAGGTGCTGCCCACCCATGGCGGCAGTCTGCGGGTCTATGCCTGCCACGCCGAGGCGGAATATGAAACCGGTGAAAATCTGATGGAGATGCGCGCGTGCGAGCAGGATGCGGGCATGGATGATCTGCAAACCTATCGCGGCTTTGATGCGCGCGCCGTAAAAGTGAAACTGGCGCTGCTGGATTTTCTGAACCAGGCAAAACGCCAGGGTAAAAAAGTTGCGGCCTATGGCGCCGCAGCCAAGGGAAATACGCTGTTGAATTATTGCGGCGTCACCGCAGACCAGATTGAATTTGTGGTGGACAGTAATCCGCATAAACAGGGCCGCTATCTGCCTGGCAGCCGCATTCCCATTCATGCGCCGGATGCAATCTTTGCGGCGAAGCCGGATTATGTGCTGATTCTGCCGTGGAATCTGGCGGATGAAATCTGTCAGAATATGGCCGGGATCAAGGCGTGGGGCGGGAAATTCGCGCTGCCCATCCCGATATTGCGGATTTTGGATTAGGGATATGCGCGCTATTTCCACTCCCATTGCAGGTGTGAGCATTATCGAAAGCGAATGGCAGCGTGATGAACGCGGCGGCTTCATGCGCAGCTTCTGCGAGCGTGAACTGGCTGCGGGCGGCATCGCCTTTCAAACCGTGCAAACCAGTCTGTCGCATAACCGGTTGCGCGGCACCTTGCGTGGGATGCACTATCAGGACATGCGCGCGCCCGAACCGAAAATCGTTCGCTGCATTCGTGGCGCGGTCTATGATGTGGCGCTGGATATGCGCCCGGCTTCGCCTTGTTTCGGAAAATGGGAAGCGGTTGAGCTAAGCGCGCAGAACGCCCGCGCGCTGTTCATTGATGCAGGCATCGCCCACGGCTATATCACACTGAGCGATGACACCGAACTTCTTTACCATATGGCCGGGTTTTTTGAACCGGATCTGGCGCGTGTGGTGCGCTGGAACGATCCGGCCTTCGCCATTCAATGGCCAATGCCGCCCGCGGTAATTTCACCCCGGGATGCGAATGCGCCGGATTTTGTTTCATAGCCCCATATCTTCACGCGACACATAAACCGGCATTGCCGCAGCGGAGCAGGTTTTCCGCCATTAAACAAACACTCCGGCTTTCTGCATGCGGGTGATCTCTTCCTCCGGATATTTGAGGAACTCCTTCATCACATATAGCGTGTCCTCGCCCAGTGCCGGTGCAGCCTTGGATGGTTTTATGGGGGTTTCCGAAAACAAGGTCGGGTAGCCGTCATAGAGCATGTCGCCCATGAAACCATGTTTCAGGGTGACGAAATAGCCGCGATGGATAAGCTGCGGGTCTTCGTACAGATCGCTGCCGCGCATCACTACGGCGGCCGGCACGCCTGCCGCGCGCAATTGCGTCACAAAGGCAAAGGGCGGTTTGCCGGCGCAAAAATCGCGCATTGCGGCTTCAATTTTATCGCGGGCGGCAAGACGTTCTTTTACATTGTCGTAGCGCGCATCGGCAAATTGCGTAAACCCGGCAAAGCGGCACAGCGCGCGCCACTGTGCACTATCCGAAACCGAGATCGCAATATAGCGTTCAATGCCCGCAGTCTGATAGACGCCGTGCGGACATTGTGACAGGCTGTCCAGGCCGGGGGCCGGGGCTGTGACGCCGTTCACGGCGGCGTCAAGCATCAGCGGTTCGATGAACTGAATGCCTGCTTCAACCTGGGAAATATCGACATACTGGCCTTTGCCGCTTTTGCTGCGTTCATAAATGGCCGACGCCAGCGCCAGCACGCCAAAACGCGGCGTGATAAAGTCCGTATACGCCCCATAAGGGCCGGCGGGCGGCCGGTCCGGCCAGCCGGTAATGCCATGCAGCCCGGCCAATGCCGCGCCCTGATTGCCAAAGCCGCCAAAATGCCGGCGCGGGCCGGTCTGGCCATACAGGCAGGTGCTCAGCATGATCATGTCCGGGCGGTCTTTGCTGACACTTTCCCAGTCCAGGCCAAAGCGGCCAATAGTGCCGGGGGTAAAGCTTTCCAGCATCACATCCGCCCAGCCAACCATTTTTTTAGCGACGGCGCGGCCATCCTCGCTGGACATGTCCAGCGCCATACCAAGTTTTGAGGTGTTGAAATTACCCATGAACTGGCTGGAATTAAAATTGAATGTGCGATTGAAATAGGGTGCCGCCATGCGCAGCACATCCGGCCGCTTGGAGGTTTCAATGCGCACAACAGTGGCGCCATTATCGGCCAGCGCCTTGGAGATAATCGGGCCCACGCCCACCCAGGCAAAATCGGCAACCTTGATGCCGGCAAAGGGTTTGCCGCGCGGGCTGGCTGGAACTTTGGGCGCGGCGGGCTGGCGCGCGGGGCTGTTCAGCAGCGCCTGCGCTTCGCCCAGCTTCGGGGCCGGACTATGCGTGCCGGTCTTGCTGCGCGACAGCCTGATGCAGGGCTTTGGATAGGTTTTACCGTCAATTTTCTCCCACAGGCCGCGGGATTCCAGCTGATCATCGTTCAGCAGTTCTGATGTCGTATAAACCGGCACATTCAACAGCCCATGCTTGAGGGCGCGCTCAAAAATATCCGCTTTTGTCCGTGTGCTGAGGAATTTCAGGCCGGTCTGCGTGCCGGCATTCACCTGCTCCATGGTGATCCTGCCTTCTTTGCATTCCTGCGGCCATTTGTTCCAGTCTATGTCCGGCAAACCCGGCAGCGGCCCTTCAACTTCAATGCACCAGTTGACGACTTCGCCCAGTGCGCGCGCGGTCGGGCCGACAGCGCCCATAAGATTGGTGACATAGCCGTCCGCAACCTCGACCAGCCCCGGCGCATCCAGGCCGGGCGTGACCTGCGGTTTGGGCAGATTGCGTTCCATGCCATAGCCTGGAATATCGCGTTTTTCCGCGGTCGGGAAACTTTGCGCATTCATCAGCGTCAGCATCATGGCGGTCTGCATCGATACATCCAGATGCTGTCCAAGGCCCGAATGCTGGCGTTCATTCAGCGCGACCACGGCATCTACTGCGGCGACCAGGCCGGCATGAAAAGCCGCCTGGGGAAAGCCCACCGGCAGCGGTGGACGGTCGCCATCGCCCTGAAGATTGACTAGGCCGCAGGCAGCCTCAATGGTCAGATCGGTAGCCGGGTCCATCGCGAATGGCCCGGTCTGGCCAAAGGGCGTGATCGACACATATACCAGTGCGGGGTTCAGCGCCTTCAGGCGCGCATAATCCAGGCCAAGCGATTGCATATGGCCGGGATCATAGGATTCAATCAGCACGTCGGCGCCAGCGATCAGTTGTTTTAACTGTTCAATCTCTGCCGGTTTGACCAGATCAACCACAATGCTGCGTTTGCCGCGTCCCAAGGCCGCCCAATATAGCGAGCCGTCAGGGTCGCCTTCACGGTTTTTTTCAAATGGCGGCTGAAAGCGGGCGGCAGCACCTTCGGGCGGCTCGATCTTGAGCACCTCGGCGCCCATATCGGCCAGAGATCTGCCGGCCATTTCACCGCGCAGCGTCGACATATCAATCACCCGGACACCCGCAAGCGCGCCTGCCTGTTCTCCACTCATACTATGTCTCCCCATTCATTATATATCGCAGTTCTGCATGCGATATTTTGTTATCTGAATTTCAGCCATACTAATATGATAGCGGTGCTTTAGGCAAATGCCGGCCCCGTACTAGCGTGTCCAGGCAGGCCGGTGAATGCGCAGCCAGTTCGTTGAGGGCCGTTCAACCCTGCTGGTTAATGCCGCTGCGGCCAGCAGGGCAACGCCGAACGCCACAGCTATTTCCGCCAGGCGCGGCAAAGCCAGCATATTCATCACAAAAATGCCAAGCTGTTCGTGCACAAGATACAAAGCGTATGAAATGCCGCCAATATATACCAGCGCCCTGTTTTGCAGAATGGCCACTGGCCGTGTGGCGGCAAAATAGAATGCCGCCTGTAAAATGGTCAGTATCACAATGACTGTGGCAGGGTAGCGTAACAGATTCGATGCGGCACTGAGTGCAATAAGCAGTATGAGCATCCAGTCAATCTTGACAATGCCCGCCATCCTTGACCGCCGCAGCTCATAAACACAGATGCCAAAGACGAAGCAATGACCGTAATCCAGTGCCAGCAGCCAAACGATGGGCCAGGGGACAGGATTGGGCGCGGGAAAAAATCCATAAATAAAAGTAAGCACGGACCATAACAGCATAACATATTTGTAATGCGTCATCAGGCCAAACCGGATCATTCCAGCGATCATAAAGTAAAACGATAATTCGACGCTGAGACTCCAGAATACGCCGGAAATATGATGGACACCGAAATAGGCCTGCAGCATGGTCAGATTAACCAGGAACTGTTTGAGGGTTACATCATTTTGAGCGGGGTCCAAAAGTGTCACTACGCTCAGCAGCATCAATGCGCCCCAATATACCGGGTATAATCTTGAAAATCTGCGATAAGCAAATTCAGCAACTGTTCTGCTTCTTTCGGCCGTGATGAAAATCACGAATCCGCTGATCATGAAAAACAGATAGACCGGAATCAGGCCAAGATACCATTCCGGCATGGGGAAATAGCCGAATAAATTAATGTACAATTCCTGCTTCGACAGCGCAGGCGGCGGGTATCTGCAAAAAAAATGGTAAAAAAGCACGCCCAGCGCCGCCAGGCCGCGTAAACTGTCCAGCTCTGGCAGCCGGTCAGCGTGTCTGTTCTCACTCATTCTACCCGCTCACAAGACAATATCAGTTAACGCATTTCCCCAAATCAGTATTTGACCGAATACAGGTTTGATCAGGAGTGTGCAATAGAAAGACTGATTGCGCATTAATAGCCGGGACGGACCCGGCTATATTTTTATGCGGCATAATAACGGAATTTTTATGCAGCTTAATAACAGATTAAAGCTGCAATCGCCCCTCAGTGCGCCTCAACGCCCTTCCGCCAGAATGCGGTCCTGCGCCGTTTGATATTGCGGCGTGCCATCGCGAGGTTTGCGTTCATCCTTGCCGCCCGCGCCACCCTTGCGCCATTCCTCCGCTTTCCAATCCTCGGTGTCCGCCCAGCGAACGGGTTGCAGATCAGCCTGTTCGGCATGCGTCATGGTCTCAAGCCCCAGAAGGCCGCGCCGCACAATATCCAGCTGCCCGGCGCGGTCGAACGGCTTTCCAACCGTATGGCCCAGCGGAAAATCCACAAAACTGATACGCGGCGGCCGTCCAGCTTTCACAATATCCAGCGCGCTGGCCATGCACAGTGTGGAGATGCCATTGGCTTCCAAGTGACGTGCAATCAGACTCACGGTCTGATGACACACGGGTCACATGGGTACCAGCAACACCGCATCAACATTCTGCCTGGCGAAATTTTCGGCAAGGACCGGGATCAGTTCTTCACGCACCCGGCGCTGGGAATAAATCCCGCCCATGCAGGAAAACAAATCCGCCGCCACCTCGCCCACAAAACCCTCCGCCTCCAATGTACGCAGCGTGTCTATGGGGAACACGCAATTGGGATCGCGCCTGGGATCGGGCAGATAATTCTCGGTGATATGCGAGAAATGAATCTGATCCGTTGGCGTGCTTTTGGCAATCGCGCGGATCGAAGTGTCGTCCTTATAATGATAAGCCCGCTGCCCCACCACATAGGCCCCGGATGTGGACACCATGCCAACCCGGCACTGTGACAAGGGCTTTTTCAGCGCGGTAAATGGCGGCGGTGTATCGGCTTGCAGCCAGCCATAAGGCTGATGCCCGAGGCTTTCATAAAGCTCCCGGGTCATACGCATATATTCAATGGGTTCCATTCAGGCTCCTCCCTGGTTGACGCCAGTATAAATGCCTCATGCGCCGCCATCCACTGCCTAATTTATCGGCTGGCCGGAAGCGAAATTAGCGGAATATCAGGAATTTTACACTGGCACATATGTTGCACCGCACATCGCAAGACCGCTTCATGGCTATTAATGGTTATTACAGGAGTTGATAAGCATGCCTACGCTAAAAAATATTGCCGCCGGAATATTGCTTTGTCTGAGCGCGGCAACAGCCGCTTTGGCAGAGAAATTGCCGCTGGAAAAGCCGGAGCTCAAGCTTGGCTTTATCAAGCTGACCGATATGGCCCCGCTTGCGATTGCCTATGAAAAAGGCTTTTTCGAAGATGAGGGCCTCTATATCACGCTGGAACCGCAGGCCAATTGGAAGGTGTTGCTGGACCGGGTGATTACCGGCGAACTGGACGGCGCGCACATGCTGGCGGGGCAGCCATTGGGCGCGGCCATCGGCTTTGGCACGAAAGCTGATATTGTTACCGCCTTCAGTATGGATCTCAACGGCAATGGCACAACAGTGTCAAACGAGGTCTGGGCGATGATGAAACCGAGCCTGCCAATGGAGGACGGCAAACCCAAACATCCGATCAGGTCGGAATATCTGAAGCCGGTGATCGAGAAATTCAAGGCGGAAGGCAAGCCGTTCAAAATGGCGATGGTGTTTCCGGTTTCAACACATAATTACGAATTGCGCTATTGGCTGGCGGCAGGCGGCATCAATCCAGGATTTTATTCCCCGTCGGACATTACCGGACAGATTCAGGCGGATGTGCTGCTGTCGGTAACGCCGCCGCCGCAAATGCCGGCAACTCTGGAGGCGGGCACCATTCACGGTTACAGTGTGGGCGAGCCGTGGAATCAGCAAGCTGTCGCAAAGGGCATCGGCGTTCCGGTGATTACCGACAATGAAATCTGGAAGAACAATCCCGAAAAAGTATTCGGCGTAACGGCAAAATGGGCAGAGGAAAACCCCAATACGCATCTGGCGCTGGTGCGTGCGCTGATCCGGGCCGGCATGTGGCTGGATGAAAATAATGGCGTCAACCGTGCCGAGGCGGTGAAAATTTTATCGCGCAGCGATTATGTTGGCGCCGATGCGGCTGTCCTGGCCAACAGCATGACCGGCACCTTCGAATATGAAAAAGGCGACAAGCGTCCGGCCCCGGATTTCAATATTTTCTTCCGGCAGTTCGCCACCTATCCCTATTACAGCGACGCGGTCTGGTATCTGAGCCAGATGCGCCGCTGGGGCCAGATCAGCGAAGCGAAGGCCGATGAATGGTATGCCGAAAATGCCAAGAAAGTTTACCGCCCGGATATATATCTGAAAGCGGCGCAATCGCTGGTCGATGACGGGCTGGCGAAGAAGGAAGACTTCCCCTGGGACAGCGACGGCTATCGCCCGCCAGCAAGCGAATTTATCGACGGACTCACCTATGACGGGCGCAAGCCGAATGAATATCTGAAACAGTTCCCGATCGGTCTCAAGGATAATCAGACGGTGCAGGGATCTGATGTGAGCGGGTAGATCGTCACTATTGCGTGCGCCGTTGAGAGGCACGCAATAACGCACGCGAAATTTATAACAGGAAAAATTATGTCAGTGGAAACGATGGCTGAAAAAATACAATTGAAGGATCAAGCGTTGCTGAAGCCTTCATGGATTTTGAAAAAACTGTCTGAAACGGATCCGGCGCAATGGGTTGCCAGTATATGGCGGAACCTTGGCATCCCCCTCATATCCATTGGTGTTTTTCTGTTGCTCTGGGCGCAGACCTCTTCAAACATTGTCACCAGCCTTGGCACATTGCCGGGGCCGGTGCAGGTGTATGAAGAAATGCAGGGCCTGCTGGCGGATCATATCGCGCAGGGAGCGCAGAAGGACGCCTTCCATGCGCGCCAGGAGGAACGCAATGCCAAACTGCTTGCCGCCGATCCGGAAGCCAAAATTATCTGGCGCGAATATACCGGAAAGCCGACCTATGTTGATCAAATTATCACCAGCCTGAAAACCGTATTCATGGGATTTTTCATAGCAACCCTTGTGGCGGTGCCGCTGGGAATTATCTGTGGTCTCAGCCCGGTTGCGAATACGGCATTGAATCCGATGATCCAGATTTTCCGTCCGGTATCGCCGCTGGCCTGGCTGCCGATTGTCACCATGCTGGTCAGCGCGCTTTATGTCAGCGAAGACCCGATGTTTCAGAAATCTTTCATCACCTCGGCCATCACTGTCACGCTGTGTTCGCTGTGGCCGACACTGATCAATACCAGTGTGGGTGTCGCTTCCATCGACAAGGATCTGCTTAATGTCGGCAAGGTGCTGGATCTGAAATGGCACACGCAATTAATCAAGCTGGTGCTGCCGTCTGCGCTGCCGTTTATTTTTACGGGCATGCGGCTGTCGCTCGGTGTTGGCTGGATGGTGCTGATTGCAGCGGAAATGCTGGCGCAAAATCCGGGACTTGGGAAATTTGTTTGGGATGAATTTCAGAATGGCAGCTCGCACTCGCTTGGGCGCATCATGGTGGCGGTATTCACGATCGGGATTATCGGCTTTTTGCTTGACCGGATGATGGGAAAATTACAGAGCATGGTCACCTTCAGCGATAAAAGATAGGGATATAGAATGTCTGTTCTCGAAATTACCAATCTGCGCAAATCCTATGGCAGCGGCAGTAAGCGCAGTGAGGTTCTGGGCGGCATCAATCTTAAGGTCGAGGAGGGCGAGTTTGTCGCCATTGTCGGATTTTCCGGTTCTGGCAAGACGACGCTGATTTCCGCCATTGCGGGCCTGATTAAGCCGGATAGCGGGGAAATTTTGTGCAAGGGTCAAAAGGTCACGCGCCCTGCGCCCGCGCGCGGTGTTGTGTTTCAGAATTACTCGCTGATGCCGTGGTTGACTGTATATGGAAATATTGCACTGGCGGTCGATACCGTGTTCAGCGATTGGCCCAAAGACCGCCGCGAGGCGCATACGCGCAAATATATCGAAATGGTGGGGCTTCCCCACGCTGTGGAGCGGTATCCGTCCGAACTGTCCGGCGGCATGCGTCAGCGCGTGGCTGTGGCGCGTGCTTTGGCCATGCAGCCGGAAATTCTGCTGCTGGACGAACCGTTAAGCGCATTGGACGCGCTAACCCGTTCCAGATTGCAGGATGAGCTTGCAGCAATTTCGCTATGGGAGAAAAAGACCATCATTCTTATCACCAATGATGTGGATGAGGCGATTATCCTGGCAGACCGCATCATTCCGCTGGATCCCGGCCCGAATGCCGTGCTGGGACCGGAATTTACTGTTAATCTGCCGCGCCCGCGCGGGCGCGGGAAGCTTAACAATGATCCGGCATTCAAGAAATTGCGTCAGGATATCACCGCCTATCTGGTGCAGAAAGGCGCTGCGCGCGCCGGCCTGAAAGAAGAAAATTTCAGCCTGCCGAAAATCACACCTCTTGATTTGAGGGCCGCAATGCCGAAAGCTGCCAAACTGGCTGGCGAGGCGCGCAGCCTGCATCTGGACCGGTTCCTCGACATTGCCGATATCAGCAAAACCTATCCCACACCAAAGGGGCCGCTGACTGTAGTGGAAGGTTTTGATCTGCGCATGAAGAAGGGCGAATTCGTTTCGCTGATTGGCCATTCGGGCTGCGGCAAATCAACGGTGCTGTCGATGGTGGCCGGGCTGAGCGCCATAAGCGGCGGCGGCATTATTCTGGACGGGCGCGAGGTGGATGGGGCAGGGCCGGACAGGGGCGTGGTGTTTCAGGCGCCCAATCTGTTTCCCTGGCTGAGCGCGCGCGAGAATGTTGCGCTGGGGGTTGAGCGGGTTTATCCCCATGCCAGCAAGCCGGAACGCAAGGCGATTATAGAATATTATCTGTCCCGCGTCGGCCTGGGTGACGCCTTGGACAAGCCTGTAACCGCCATGTCGAATGGCATGAAACAGCGTGTGGGCATTGCGCGCGCCTTTGCGCTGTCGCCAAAATTGTTGCTGCTGGACGAACCGTTCGGGATGCTGGATTCGCTGACGCGCTGGGAATTGCAGGAAGTTCTGATGGATGTTTGGACGCGCACCCAGGTGACATCTATCAGCGTCACACACGACGTGGATGAGGCGATTCTGCTTGCCGACCGCGTGGTGATGATGACCAACGGGCCCAATGCCCGTGTCGGTAAAATCATGCAGGTCGATCTGCCGCGCCCGCGTTCGCGCAAGACGCTGCTGGCGCATCCCGACTATTACCGCTACCGCGAAGAACTGCTGAACTTCCTCGAAGAATATGAACAGGGGCATGCGGGCAAAGAAAAGGCCGCGTGAATCGAAATCTCTTGCTCCATTAACCGGGGCATTTGCCGTTCCGCTTCCCCCCGGATATTTCCGGGGGGAAATATTTGTGTTTTTCCGGGCCCGAAGCTTCGGGAAATCGCCGGGTGATCTGGCTATGCAGCCGCGCGCAGATTTTCCACGACACGTCCCACCGTTTCTTTCAGCATTTCAGACTGTTTGAACAGGCTTTCACCCAACGTCGTGACACGGGAAACGGAATCGCCAGTTTCTGTCGCCTTGCGTGTAACCCTGTCCACGCTCGCCGCAGCCTGCTGGGTGCCTGAAACGGCTTCCTGGATATTGCTGGAAATTTCCCTTGTTGCGCTATTTTGCTGATGCACGGAGTCACGCACACTAGTGGACACTTCACTGACCTTTTGCAGCGCCTCGACAATCAAATTCGCTGCAGATACCGTCTGGCCGGTAACCTCACGCATGGCGTTGATCTGGGCCGAAATCTCTTCCGTCGCTTTTGCTGTCTGGGTGGCAAGCGCCTTGACTTCGTTGGCAACGACTGCAAATCCCTTCCCTGCCTCGCCAGCACGTGCGGCCTCAATCGTGGCGTTCAGCGCCAGCAGGTTGGTTTGACTGGCAATATCATTGATCAGGGCCACAACGTCCCCGATACGGTTCGCGCTCTCAGCCAGATTATTTACGGTCGTGGACGTGTTACCTGCGTGACGTACAGCATTTTGGGTAGCGTCGCTTGAAATGCTGACCTGCCTGCTGATTTCCTCGATGGAGGCGAGTAATTCCTCCGATGCGGCGGCGACAATCTGAATATTGTTGGTAGCCTCTAATGTCGAACTGTTCGCAGCGTTCGCTTCCGTGGTTGTCTCAGAAGCGATATTGCTCATTAGCTCGGATTCCGTGCGCATCTTCCCCGCAGCCTCACCGAGTGTCGCGGCTATACCCATGACGGTTTTTTCCAGTTGCTCGGCCAACTCAGCCATGGTCCGCTTGCGCTGTTGTTCGCTTTCTTCCTGCATACTGGCCTGTTCCCTCTGCATGACGGCTATGCGCGGGATGTTTTCCTTGAACGTGCGTAGCGAGGCGACGATCGCGCCCAGTTCATCGCTGC
>Ga0209851_1000005_pt1 | contig 124937 bp, 122 predicted proteins | sample GWRWT4_14Oct14_FD_187195 | JGI IMG/M metagenome (GOLD analysis project Ga0209851, IMG submission 187195) | Sand microcosm microbial communities from a hyporheic zone in Columbia River, Washington, USA - GW-RW T4_14-Oct-14 (SPAdes) (version 2) | ecosystem: Engineered > Artificial ecosystem >... | reverse complement strand
GTTGTTAGAGCCAATCGGCAACATCCCGCCTGCCGAAGCTGAAGAAAGATACTACGCCATGCTGGACGATGTCCCCATGGCCGCGTAACTTAAACCAAATGGCCTCCGGTAATCCCGGGGCGGTTCATAAATGCTGATTTGGGAATCCCTAACCGACTCCGTCTAATATCATCCCGCTCTAGCGCTGAGCAGCGGGTTGCCGAGGCGTCGGGTTGCGGAAGATTTAGGTGTTGGGTTATCGACGCTGGGCAAATGGGTGTCGCGGTACCGGCCCGATGATCGCCGCGCTGGCCCGCACGATGATCTGGCTGGGGAGAATGAACGGCTTCGCCGCGAGAACCGCCTGCTCCGGGAGGAGAGGGAGATACTAAAAAAGGCCACCGTTTTCTTCGCGAGCCAAAAGTCGTGAGGTTCGCGTTTGTCAAAGAGTGGCGCCATGTCTGGCCGGTCGAGACGATCTGCCGCGTCATGCAGGTTACGTCACGCGGTTATCGCGCCTGGCGCCAGCGGCCCATGAGCCAGCGTCAGCGCGGCGACATGAAGGTTCTGGCGCATATTCGCGAGCACTATAGCCTGAGCCTTGGCAGTTACGGGCGGCCACGCATGACCATGGATTTGAAGGAAGCTGGACTGGATGTTGGCGAGCGTCGCGTTGGCCGGTTGATGCGGATTAACGCGATCAAGCCGGTTCGCACGCGCAGGCATAAGGTGACGACTGACAGTAATCACAGCCTTGGGATCGCACCGAATATCCTGAACGGCAACTTCCTTGCCGGCGGGCCCAATCAGAAATGGGCAGGCGATATCAGCTATATATGGACATCTGAAGGCTGGCTGTATCTGGCGGTCATCCTCGATCTGCATTCACGCCGGGTCATAGGCTGGGCCGTCAGTGACCGGATGAAGAAGGATCTGGCAATCCGGGCGCTGGACATGGCCTCAGCTTTACGCAAACCGCTGGAAGGCTGCATCTTCCACAGTGACCGTGGCAGCCAATATTGCTCCTATGAGTATCAGAAGAGGCTTCAGAAATACGCCCTTACGCCATCGATGAGCGACAAGGGCAACTGCTATGACAACGCCTCGGTGGAAACCTTCTTCAAAACCATCAAGGCAGAGCTGATCTGGCGGCAAAGTTGGCCGACACGACGCCTCGCTGAGACCGCCATCTTCCAGTATATCAATGGCTTCTACAATCCGCGCCGCCGCCATTCATATCTGGGTGGGATCAGTCCGCTGGCTTTCGAGAGGAAGGCAGCCTAATGAGAGACAAGCGACCGGAACAAAACCGTTACAAGTCCAAGGCAGGTGAACACCCTTCCGGCGGGCTTTCATTCCGACGGCGGCAATCTGTATCTGAGGGTGCGCGACGGCGGTTCGCGCGCCTGGGTGTTCCGTTACGCGATGGCAGGCAAGGCGGTTGAGATCGGGCTGGGGCCGCTGGCTGACCGTTCATTGACACAAGCGCGCGAACTGGCCGGGTTGATGCGCAATGCTCTGGCCGGTGGCAATGACCCAGCCGCGCTTGTCAGGGTGAAGCAACGTGACGGCGCGGCAACGACTTTCAGGGAGTACGCGCTGGAATTGATAGCGGCCAAGCGCAGCGGCTGGCGCAACGCCAAACATGCGGCGCAATGGCCCTCTACACTTGAGACCTACGCCTATCCCGTCATAGGGGACAAGCTGCCCGCAGACGTGTCTCTGGCCGACGTGAAGGCCATCCTGTTGCCGATCTGGGCCACCAAAACCGAAACCGCTACCCGCTTGCGCCAGAGGATTGAGGCGGTGCTGGACTATGCCGCCGTGCATGATGATGATCAGAGCCGCAGCAACCCGGCCCGCTGGAAAGGCGTTCTGGATAAGGTGCTGCCCCCGGCGCGTAAGGTCACAAAGCGCCGCCATCATGCTGCCGCGCCCTATGCCGACGTGCCGCGCATTATGGCGGCGCTGCGGGACCGGAATTTTATGTCGGCCTATTGCCTGCGCTTCACCATATTGACGGCGGCAAGATCGGGTGAGGCGCGGGGCGCTTTGTGGGCTGAAATCGATCAGGAAGCCCGCGTCTGGGCGATACCGGCAAACCGTATGAAGGCTGACAACCCTCACCGGGTGCCTCTGTGTGACGAAGCCGTGGCGATATTGACGTTAATGCAGCAATCGCGGCAAGGCGGCTGTGCGCTGGTTTTCCCCAGCCCACGGGGCGGCCTGCTATCGGATGTTGCCCTCAACAAGGGATTGCATATTGTCGCGCCCGATGTGACCGTGCACGGCATGAGGTCGTCATTCCGGGATTGGGGCGCGGAGAGAACATCATTCCCCAGCGCGGTGCTGGAACTGGCGTTGGCGCATGTGAACCGGGACAAGGTTGAAGCGGCTTATCAGCGGAGCGACCTGTTTGAGCGCCGCCGGGAATTGATGAACGCATGGGGGAATTATTGCGGCGGCATGGGCAAAGTGATCAAACTGGCCCCGGCGCAGGGGACTGTGCGTTAGCGGGCCGGGGCTGCGACTTCTGCGACTCCTGCGACTTCAGACTACACGGCGGCAAGTGATCCGCCTACGGAACTAACCGAATACCGCGTCTAGGCCGACGGGCCGAAAAGCCGGACACCCTTCCCGGCCTGGCGCGGTTCACTTTGAGGGGGCACGAAAGGGTGTGCGATGGCCGAGCAAAAAAAGGACCAATGGGCGACGGCAACGCAGGACATTAACTGTGCCGGTTCGCCGATAGAAATCTGGCGCGGCCAATTTGCTGAGGATGTTGCCGAGCTCGATCTTCTTTTGGATTATGGCTACGGTGAAGCGGCCCGTGAGAGGGTTGCGCTGTTCGCAAAATACCTGCGCAACGGCTGGCCAATTCCGCGCAAACACTTTCTCGGCTTTTGCGATCAACTTGATCGAATCGCGGCTGGTGAAAACCCGGCGAAAGTGTTCGGCCCAAAAAAAAGCAGGGGCCGCGCGCCGAGCATAGAAAAACTCCGCCGGTTTAACGCCGTTGCCAATCGCGTTTCGAATTCGATTATGGGCGGCCAAACATTAGAAAACGCCATCGCAGAAGTCGCGGAAGAACTCGACCCGGCGAAGTTTGCCGAGTCCAGCGCGGCAGCGGAGCGCGAAGCCCGGCTTGCATGGGAAGTTTTCGGAAAATCTTACCGGGAGCTTGAAAAGCCCTTTGGGCAGCAAGGCCTGCCAAATTTGAAGCCCATAAAGCGGAAAAAATAAAACGCGAATCCATGCGTTAGCCTCCTTTTGCATGGTGTGACCGGGGAAGCGGACATCGCGTATCTCTGTGGAAAGCGGCAATCACGCCGCCAACCACGGAGACCGTAAAATGACTGAAAGCCCTCCCGCCCTTTTGGGCATCGACCAAGTTACTGCCCGAATCGGCCTTCGAAAATCCTGGCTATATAGCGCAATCGCAAAGGGCCAATTTCCGCGTCCTGCGGTGATTCCTGGCACAAGGCGCGCCTTGTGGGCGTCTAACGCGATTGATCAGTGGATCGCGGAAAAAACCGCCCCCGGCGCGCTGAGCAAGTGACAAAAAAAACCCCCAGACCAGCGCGGCGCGGGGGCTTTTCTTTTCACACATCCAACAGAGGCCAAGCATAGCAAATTTCCGGCGCGAAACAAAGCGCATTTGCGGCTGGCCCAAAGAAAAGTGATCCGAAAATGAACGATTATATGGAGCAATTTTTATCTGAAATTGTGGCCGCAGGGCTTCCCCGGCCTGACAAGATTACGGCGGATGGCACGCTACATCGCTTCGCGACAAACGGCAAACACGGCGACGATTCGGGCTGGTATTGTCTTCATACTGACAATATACCGGCTGGCGCTTTTGGATGCTGGCGGACGGGTGTTTCGCGCACCTGGCGGGCGAATGTTGGGCGCGATATGACACCGGCGGAAAGTCAGGCGCACCGCAAGCAAATGGACGCCATCAATGCAGCGCGTAAGGCCGATGAAATCAAGCGCCATGCCGACGCCGCAATCAGGGCTTCGCTGGTGTGGGAGGCCGCGCAACCCGCAAGCGAAAATCATCCGTACACGGTGCGCAAGGCGGTGGCGGTTTACGGGCTGAGAGAGCACAAAGGCCAGCTTGTTGTCCCGATGCGCGACACAGAGGGCGCGCTGCATTCGCTGCAATTTATCGCGCCGGACGGCCAGAAACGCTTTCTGACCGCCGGGCGGGTGAAGGCTTGTTTTCACATGATCGGCCAGCCGGACGCCACACTATGCGTTGCGGAAGGCTGGGCAACGGCGGCAACCGTTCATGCGGCAATCGGCCATGCCGTGGCGGTGGCGTTCAATGCCGGAAACATGGAGCCTGTGGCGCGCGCGCTGAGGGCGAAATATCCCAAAGTGAAAATCATCATTTGCGGCGACACCGATCATTCCGGCGTGGGCCAGAAAGCGGCACAGGAAGCGGCACGCGCCATTGGCGGATCGGTTGCGTTGCCTGAGTTTTCGGCGATTGAAATGACCGCTGAAAAGCCGCCCAGCGACTGGAACGACTTGGCCGCGCTTCGCGGGCTTGGGGCGGTGAAGGCGGCGATTAATGCGGTGCTTTCCGCGGCAGCATCCTTGCCATGCGTGGCCGAAGGGCCGCAGCCGCTTTTGCGGGAAATCCGGCTTGGTGCAGCCTATCCAGTGGACGCGCTTGGCCCGCTGCGCGGGGCGGTGGAAGCCGTGCAGGGCCAGACATTGGCCCCAGAGGCAATCCCGGCGGCTTCTGCGCTGGCCGTGGCGTCGCTGGCCGTCATGGGGTTCGCCGATGTTCAGACGCTTGGCGGGCCGCGCCCTGTTTCGCTTTATGTGCTGACCGTCGCACAATCGGGTGAGCGCAAGTCAAGTTGTGATGCGCCCCTCATGGCGGCGCTGCGCGCCCATGAAAAAGAGCAGGCCAAAGACCAGCGCGCCGAAACGGAAAGCTGGAATAGTACGCACGCGCTATGGAGAGGTGAGCGCGACCGTATCCTCGGGGAAGCAAAAAAAGGCAAGGGCGAAAAGCGCATCGCATCCGAAGCTGATCTGCGCGCGCTTGGGGCGGAACCCGCCGCGCCGCCTTCGCCCGACCGCGTAGTGACAGAACCGACCTATGAGGGCCTGACCCGGCTTTTCGCGCATGGGCAGCCCGCGCTCGGAATCTTTTCGGACGAAGGTGGGCAGTTTCTGGGTGGCTTTGCCATGTCGACAGATAACCGGCAAAAGACGCTGGCCGCTCTAAACGATCTTTGGCAGGGGAACCCGATACGGCGAACCCGGCAAGGCGAAGGCTCGTTTACCCTGTATGGGCGGCGCCTGGCCGTGCATTTGATGGTGCAGCCGGGCGTGGCGCGGGCTTTCATGGCGGACCCGATGGCGACGGACACGGGATTTTTGTGCCGGTTCCTGATATGTGAACCGCCCAGCACAATCGGAACCCGGCTTCACGCCATGACCCGGCGCGATAGCGCAGGGCTGGCAGACTTTTCTGCGCGGCTGCGCGATGTGCTGGAAACGCCTTTGCCCATGGACCCCGAAACACGGGAATTAACCCCCCGTGTGCTGGCGCTATCGCCTGGAGCTTGGGCGCTTCTTGTGAAGTTTTCCGATGCAATCGAAGCAGCACAAGCCGCCGGCGGCGATCTGGCGCACGTCACGGGGTATGCGTCCAAAGCGGCGGAGCAGGCATGCCGAATTGCTGGCGTCCTCACATTATGGGGGGATTTGAACGCATCCGAGGTGGCCCCTGCCGCGATGGCAAACGGGATTAAGCTGGCGCAATTCTACCTTTCCGAAGCGTCACGGCTGGCCGATTCGGCAACGGTGTCTGCGGAAATCGCAAACGCCGAAGCCTTGCGCAAATGGCTTCTGGTAAATTGGCAACATCCGGAAATCTTAACGCGCGACGTGCTGCGCCTAGCGCCAATTCGGGCACTGCGCGAAAGTCCAAAGGCTCGATCCGCTCTGGGGCTTCTGGAAAAACACGGCTGGATTGTCCCGCTTGATCCCGGAACCGTGGTGCGCGGCGCGCCCCGCAAAGAAGCATGGCGCATCGTGCGGGGGGCTGGCGATGTGGTTTGACGTGCAAGCGGCGTTGGCCGATATCCACGCAGGCGAAAAGCGCCTTTCAAATACTACCCCCCGTGCGACATGTGCGACAATGGCGACACAAGCCGCCGAAACCCTTCCCGTGTCGCACATGTCGCCAGCCCCCCATGATTTAGAATCGGCGAATGACACCGCGCCATGGGGTGCGGCGGATTGGCGAATGTATTTTGATGAACGGTCGGCGGTTGCGGAGTTTGACGGCGGGCTATCGCGCCATGAGGCAGAGCAACAGGCGTGGCGCTGTTGCGTGAGCGAGTGGCTGAGCCGGAACTTCGAGGCAAGCGAGCCGGGAAGCTGCGCATGGTGCCAGCGCGGCGACCTGCTGGGGCGGATGGTGATGCCTTACGGGGATGCGGGTAGCGGCCACGTCTGGCTGCATGGTGAGTGCTGGGCCGCATGGTGGGCGAAGCGCAGTCAGGCCGCAGTCGCGGCGCTCAAGGCCGTGGGCCTGCATGAAGGGAGCTATAGCGCATGATCAGCTTATTGGCTGAAGGCGTTCTGCATGCCGATCAGAGCCGCCCTGCGGGAAGGTACTTCCGGGGGTTTGGCATACGGTAGTGCCAAAGGCCCGATAAATTTCTAGTATACAATCTTGTAAATATGCATCATGGAAGGAAGGTAGCAAATGAGTGATGGCATGAATAAATCGCAATACGCCCGACATCGTGGCGTGAGCCGGGGGGCGGTTTCCAAGGCGCTTAGGGATGGCAGAATCAGCACCGGGCCGGATGGCCTGATTGATCCGCGAGGGGCCGACGCTGACTGGCTGGCGAATACTGCGGCGCGTGTGAACAGCCAAGGCGTGACGCCGCCAGAGGCGGTTAAGCCGCGCCGGGAACTGTCAGACGCCGGTGTGCCGGGATACAGCGCAAGCCGCGCGCGCAGGGAGGCGGCAAACGCTGAAATGGCCGAGCTGGAACGGGATCGGTTGCGCGGCCTGCTGGTTGACGCCGACCAGGTTCGCAGTGATGCGTTCATGGCGGCCCGGACTACCCGCAATATGTTGCAGGCGATCCCGGCCCGCGTGTCGGCGATCCTTGCCGGTGAGACAGACGAAAAGAAAATCTACCGGATGCTTGAGGAAGCTATTGATGATGCTTGCAGGTCGCTGGCCGATAAGGTTGAGGCAGCCACGCGACATTGAGCGCGAGGCAGCAGCCATCCGGGCAAATTGCCACAAGGTGACAAAGGACGTTTCCGCCTGCATCCGTGTCAGCGAGTAAGACCGGCGGTAAGACCAAAAACCAAAACCCGGAAAAAACCTTTTAATATCAACAAGGGTTGGCGGAGAGGGTGGGATTCGAACCCACGGTACGCTCGCACGCACAACGGTTTTCGAGACCGCCCCGATCGGCCACTCTGGCACCTCTCCGTGATCGCGAAGGCTGTGTTCCTGCCTTGAAAAAGGGGAGTGGAAAACCGCTCTGGCCGCGAGTGGGCGCAAACTAGCTGAGTTAACGCCGCTTGCCAAGCGGCAAGCAGCGTTTCCCGAAAATGGCGGAAATGTTCTGGAAATCTATTCCGGGCAGTTCGCCTGATAGGCGCCGAATGCGGCCTCTGCGACTCGTTTGGCGGCGGCAAGGCTGTTCAGGGGTTCCGTAGTTGCGAACCGTGCAATCTTGGGGGGCAGGGCAATTTCCCAGCATTGGCCGCCATTCTGCACGATCAGCACAACCTGCCCCGATAGCGGGTCTGTGCCCATCGTCACCGAACCATCAGGGGATGCGCGATAACTAAGTTTGGCATCAGCTGCGTCATCATTATGCGCGAGAGGGTGCGGCGGCTTGTGATCAAGCGTTTCCAGCAATGTCTCGAATGAAGGCGCTGACTGGGCGGCGCCAGATGAATGCGAAAACGTCATAACATAACTCCTTTCGGGAGCCCCGCTACCATTTTCCACCCCTTGAATCAGGGGTAAAAGTAAGGCCGGTGGCTTTGCGTCCCGCAGTTTCCTGCGGTTTGCCGTTTCGAGGAAAGGACCGGGAAACTCTTCTGGCCCTTCGACGTTCGCGCACTATGCCAGCAATTTATTGCCAAATGCTTAACATCAGAAGATGGCGTAACCGCCGTCTATGATGAACTGATCGCCGGTATGATAGCGCGAGGCGTCGCTGGCCAGATAGACGGCCACGCCTGCAAAATCTTCCGGCTGGCCCCAGCGCCGGATTGGCACCCGGCCAATGACATTATCGTTAAATTTCTGTGAGGCCTGCGAAGCTTCGGTCATGTCGGTGGCAATCCAGCCTGGTAAAATCGCATTGGCCCGCACGCCATAGCGGGCAAGCTCGACCGAGATGCCCTTGATCATGGAAATCAGGGCCCCCTTGCTGGCCCCATAGGCCTGATTGCGCGCCGCGCCTTCGATAGCGGCAAGGCTGGCAACCCCCACCATGGAACCGCCTCCTTCCCGGGCGACCATGTGCCGGGCGGCCTCCCGCAGGGTGAAGAACGCCCCTTCCACATTGACATTCATCACCTTGCGGAAGGTTTCGATTTTCAGTTCCATGAAGGAGGGCGCGCCAAAGCCAATGCCCGCATTGGCGATCACGGTGTCAACGCGGCCCATTTCCTTGACGGCCTGGCCAAAGGCGTCAATGACCTGTTGCTCCTGGGAAACGTCTACCTTTGACGTCAGCACCTTTACCCCAAGCCCGGCAAGCGCGGACTTTGCGGCGTCGTTTTTTTCTGTATTGGTGCCCCAGATGACAATATTGGCGCCCGCTTCGGCCATGGCCTGGGCCATGCCAAGGCCGATGCCGCCATTGCCGCCGGTTACCAGCGCGACCTTGCCGCCTAGATCAAATCCCTTATAGGCCATGCGTCTTCCCCTCCTGTTTTATGTTTATGTTCAACTTATTCCGCGCGGACATTCCGCAATCCCCAGCTTGCATCAATCACGCGCCGGGTTTCGGGCCAAAGCTTATATTTATCCAAAGCATCGATCCTTACCCAATGGGCGGCGTCTGCATCATCGCCCGGGCTGGGCGTTGCTTCCTCCCGCACGCTATGGCCATGAAAATCGATCAGCGTGTAATGCGTCTGCACCCGTCCCGCAGCATCGGGCAGGATCAGGTCGACCACATCGACAAGCCCGTCAATCGCAATTTCAATCCCGGTTTCCTCGAACACTTCGCGGATGCCGGCCTGTTTTGCGGTTTCGCCCACTTCCTGCATGCCGCCCGGGATGCTCCATTGTCCCTTGCGCGGGGCCTGGGCGCGGCGGACCAACAGCACAGCATCCCCTGACCAGACAACAACCCCCACCCCTACCCATGGCCGCTCAGGATAATCGCGATCCTTCATTTTCTAGATATGGCAGGACGCCGCGCCACGCTTTTCGAGATATTGCTGGTGATAATCCTCGGCCATCCAGAAGGTGGTGGCCGGGCAGATTTCGGTGACAATGGGCCGTTTGAAACGGTCGGACGCTTCCAGCTTTTTCAGCACGGCGCGCGCGATTTCGGCCTGGGTTTCATCATGATAATAAACCCCTGAACGATATTGCGTGCCCACATCCGGCCCCTGCCGGTTCAGTGTCGTCGGGTCATGATTTTCCCAGAATATATTCAGCAACTGCTCATAGGAGACCCGGCGCGGATCGTACACGACCTTTACCACTTCGGCATGCTGGGTGCGGCCACTACACACATCCTCATAGGTGGGGTTGTCCAGAATGCCGCCAAGATAGCCGACCGCTGTGGCAAAGACCCCCGGAACCCGCCGAAAAGTGGCCTCTACACCCCAAAAACATCCAGCGCCAAAAGTGGCTTCCGCGCGTTTTGCCTGTTCCGCCATTTTCATCTCCATATCTTTTGCCCGAGAGCCCGAAGCAGGCCCATCATAGGCGCCTGACCGCCTTCAATCCATGCTGATTGTTGAGATTATATTGTGCGGGTGTAACCAAAAGCAATCTATGCCGTACTGTTTTTTAGCGACAATAAATCATGTAAAGACCCTGATTTAGCCTTTTAATTGACGTATTGATCGCCGATGTTAACTTCGACATGATGCAGTATAGAGATTCGCGTAAAAGAGACCCAGGTTTATGAAAACATGTTTGCCACAGACCGGCTGGAGGCCTCTTATAGGGACTGGCGTGGCCGTCGGCTACTCCCTGCTTGCGATGTCAGGGGCGGCGGTGGCGCAGGCGCCCGGCGCCACAATTATCACCCTGACCCAGACCGGATGCCAGTTTTTGGAATCGGAGGCAGGTATTGATCATGGTTTCAAGACAAAGAAGAAAAACGACTGTGAAGTGATCAATAAAAAAACCGGCAAGGACCGGTTAAGTAAAGCCACACCATTGACGGTAAAGCCCGGGAAATATATTTTTCGCGTAACCAACAGGAACGTGCCCTATGAGCTTGGGTTCTGGCTGCGCGGTGTCGGTCTGGCGCGGCTGTTACAGCCAAATGTCTCCGGCGGCGGATTAACCGAAGGCGTTACCCGTGACTATAGCGTTGAATTGACGCCAGGAAATTATGCGTATTCCTGCCCGCTTAATCCGACCCCTGATTATCCATTGATTGTAAAGGAATAAAGGGTAAAAGATTTTGGGCAACAAGAGTTTCCATCGGGGGGAAAGGCGGAAAAAACCGCTTCCAGTCGGTTGGAGAGTGAGGCCGGGTGTCGGCCATATAAACCAAGGAAGGTAAGAACCATGAAGAAGAGCAGCTTTACCGTTACCGCGACCGCCATCGGCCTGGCCCTGGCAGTATCTGCAGCGGCCCTCCCGGCCTATGCAGCTGATCATGAAAAGGCCCCCGCAGAAGATGCAGCCAATCCTTGCGCTGCTGAAAATCCCTGTGCAGCTGAAAACCCCTGCGCAGCTGAAAACCCCTGCGCAGCAGAGAAAAAAGAGCACTAGTAGCATCGATTTAGGCCGCACCCTTGTTTTAGGGGGGCGGCCTTTATTTTCCTGGCCCGTATCCTTACATGGTGACGTGTCGTTGACGGATCAGTGGTGCATTTTCGTAATATTTGCTACACTCCCGGCGGCTGTTAAAAAGGATATCAAGATGGCGCGGTTGGCAAAGTTTCGCATTGGTCAGGTCGTCCGGCACCGGATTTTTCCGTTCCGTGGCGTGATTTTTGACGTTGATCCGGTGTTTAATAATACCGAGCAATGGTATCAATCCATTCCCGCTGAAATCAGGCCGCGCAAGGATCAGCCGTTCTACCATTTGCTGGCGGAGAACGAGGAATCCTATTACGAGGCTTATGTCTCCGAGCAGAACTTGCTGCCTGATGAATCGGGCGATCCCGTGGAGCATCCCCAGGTGGCCACCATGTTCGGGCAACTGCACAACAGCAATTATGAATTGCTGAAGCGTCGCGCGCATTAAAGCGGCCGACTTTTGCCTGCAATGGTTAGCGGCCATTAACCCTGATGGGTTAGTCCGGCATCGAATATATTCTGCCGGTGTGACTTAATTGACAGCACATGTTAACGCAACGTCATACCCCCTTTGATACGGTGCACGTGACGGACACGCCATAAGGCCGGACGAAATGCGATTAGTGCTGGGAATTTTTATGTTTTTCAAAAGTTCGCGCAACCTGTCTGGGCGGCGTGCTGACGGATTTTTCGCCATTTCCACTTTCATTATTTCTGCGATTCTGGTTGCGTCAACAGTCCCGCTGAATGCGAAGGATGCCGTTAATTCTTCTGTCTATTATTCACAGGAGCAATATGAGCGTCTGTTCATTCTTTCCAATACGGAATTCACCCTGCTGCACGAAATTGCGCATGTTCTCATCTGGGAGTTGAAGCCGCCGGTATTTGGCAGCGAGGAAGATGCAGCAGACACGATCGCCGTCATGGCGCAGATGATGCTGCCTGTGAAAGCGGGTGAACATAGCGAAATAGAAAAACTGCAGGCGGTCGCAGATGGCTGGAAGCTGGAATGGCAATTGGTGCAGGAAGAAGAGATAGATAATGCCTATTGGGATTTACACTCGCTGGAAATTCAGCGCTATTACAATATTGCCTGTCTGGTTTATGGCGCTGATCCAGCAAACCGCGCCGAAATTGTGCAGGCCGCTGAATTGCCCACGGACCGTGCAGAATCGTGCCACGAAGAATATGCCCTGGCAAAAAGGGCCATGGATTGGCTGCTGACGAAATTATCACCGGAGTCCACAGATGGGCCCAGAACGAAACGCGGAATAACGACTGTTCAATATGCGCGTAACAACACGCTGGAGGGCGAAAAAATTGATAAATGGCTGCGCGAATCGGGCATTGCTGAACGTCTTGCAGAAGCGATGACACGGCGCTTTGATCTGCCGCGTGATATTGTCATTTCATTTGAAAGTTGTCCCTTCCCCAATGCAGCCTGGAATGCGGAACTGGCAAAAATACAGTTTTGTCATTCGCTTCTAAACCGGTTTTTATATCTGGCGCGGGAATTGTCAAGGGAACGTAATGTCTCGGTCGACAAAACCATCTGGCATGCCAGTACGAATATCGATCCCACAAACGTAGTGGATTCCGGAAGCCGCAGCGTGGAGCAAAGCGCCCCTTAAAACGGACTTCAGTTCAGGATGTTAAGCGCCTCCTGGATCATCGGCATGGCCTCGCGCATGGCCAGTTCGCCAAGCCTGATCGATTCCTCGGCACGGTGAAAATCCAGCAGCCCGATATGCGCCACTTGCGGATTGACAAGTACGTCCGGCGGATCGCCTGCAAGGCGTGAACGCGCCAGACGGTCCTGCACGATATTAAAGGCGCCGAACATTACCGTGGTCAGTCCTGGTGTACCCTTTGTGGCGCCCAGCAATTGGCGTAACGCCAGCCTGTGGGACATGCGCGCACCGGCAAGCAGAGATCGCGCATCGGCATTTTCTGCTTCCAGTTCCTCATCGCTTTCCAGCCGGTCGCCCTTGCGCACCGTCCCCATTCCAAATATGTCTGCGTTCAGATTAACTGCAATCACCAGCCGCGCGCCAAATGCACGGCATGTCGAGACAGGAACGGGATTGACCAGCGCACCATCAATCAGCCAGCGCCCCTCAACCTTCACAGGGGAAAAAATGCCGGGCAGGGCATAGGAGGCGCGCATGGCTTCGACCATATGTCCCTGGCGCAACCAGATTTCATGTCCCGTCGCCAGTTCCGTGGTGACGGCGACAAAGCGGCGGCCCAGATGCTGAATTTCCAGATCGCCAAGTTCGTTATTTAATTCAGCCGCCAATTTATTGCCGTGCAGCAACCCGCCAGCGCCAACACCAAAATCGAGAAACCGGAACAGGCGCCGCTGGGTCATGGCGCGCGCCCATGTTTCCACCTCATCCAGTTTGCCCGCGACATAACCCCCACCGACCACCGCGCCGATGGACGTGCCGCAAATGATATCGGGTTGAATACCTTCGCGTTCCAGCGCCCGCAGCACCCCGATATGCGCCCATCCCCTGGCAACACCGGAACCCAGCGCCAGGCCGATCGTAGCAGGTCTGCGGGACCAGGTGGGGCGGGGGATGAGATCACTCATGTTGCGGAACTGTGCTCACAACTGGGTTGGATTTGGCGCATCCCCATACATGGCTTTTGGATCGAAAACTTTTTCGGTTTCTTCAAAGTTTAATTCCACATCGCCCTTCGCGCCAATCGGAACAGATCGGTAAAAACACGAACGATACCCCACATGGCAACTGGCGCCGCCCTGCACATTGACGCGCAGCCATACGGCATCCTGATCATCATCGATGCGGATTTCGATGATCTTCTGCACCAGCCCGCTGGTCGCGCCCTTGTGCCACAGGGCCTGACGGCTGCGGCTGAAATATACCGCTTCGCCCAGCGCCACCGACTGGCGGAAGGCTTCGGCGTTCATATAGCCATGCATCAGCACTTCGCCGCTTTCGGCGTCCGTGGTGACTACGGGGATCAAGCCGCGTTCATCGAATTTCGGGGCCAGTTCTGCGCTTTCCTCGACCTGCTCAATCGTGCGGCGTGGTGCAAAGCGAAGTTCGTTGTTCTTATCCATCGTAAAATTCTGCCTGTTTATGCTTAACGTAACGTTACCTTATCCGCGTTTGCGCAGCATATTCAAAAAACGTTCTTCCAGACGCGGGTCCGTCTTGAAGGCGCCGGTCATGCGGCTGGTGATCATATCCACGTCCGGCTTGTGCACCCCGCGCGTGGTCATGCATTCATGGCGGGCTTCTATCAGCACGGCAACGCCCACGGCCTGCAAGCCATCGTGAATGGCGCTGGCGATTTGCGCCGTCAGGGTTTCCTGGGTCTGCAGGCGTTTTGCAAACACCTCCACTACCCGCGCCAGCTTGCTGATGCCGACCACGCGCCCTTCCGGAATATAGGCAATATGCGCCACGCCAATGATGGGCAGCATATGATGTTCACAATGCGATTCAAGCCGGATGTCGCGCAGCATGATCCAGTCATCATAGCCCTCGACCTCTTCGAAGGTGCGCGACAGGATCTCGTTGGGATCCTCGGCATAGCCGGAAAAAAATTCCGCATAGGACCGGACAACGCGCGCGGGCGTATCCAGCAGGCCCTCACGGTTGGGATTATCTCCAGCCCAACTGATCAGGGTGCGAACGGCGGCCTCGGCCTCGGCCTTTGTGGGGCGGCGATCAGCGATGCGTTGTTTGGCCCTGTCTTCAAAAACACTGACCTGGCCGGCCTCATTGGTGATGGCATCCATTGTCAAAATTTCACTCTCTAGCTTGATAACCCCGGCGCGGTGCTGGCTGGATAACGGGGATTTGTCCATATTAAGCCCATTGGGATGAGCCGCTGCATACTCTTTGTTCTGTTCGCGGGCGTTACCGCCATCAATACCGGGGCAGGGAATACCTATATTACAGGGATAGTCTACCTGCTTGGGCCAGTATGTGCAATCTTGCCTTAACAGGGACTTTATTGTGATAAGATTTTCCCGGCAACCACTGCGAGATGAAGTTAACCGTGCAAACCATTGCGGACGCCCAGACAGACCTGATCGGCGAGTTCCAGTTTTTCGACGACTGGATGGATCGCTATCAGTACCTCATTGATCTGGGGCGCAAGTTACCGGAATTCAAGGAAGAATGGCGTACCGGCGCCAACCGCGTGCACGGCTGCCAGAGCCAGGTCTGGCTGCGGGCGTCAGGCGACGCCAACCGGCTGCATTTTGACGCCATCAGTGATTCCGCCATCGTCTCCGGCCTGATCGCCATCTTGCTGCGGGTGTACAGCGACCGTTCCGCTTCAGAAATTATCTCTACCATGCCTGGATTTATTACTGAAATAGGGCTGGATTCACATCTCAGCGCTACCCGCTCCAATGGCTTGCATGCCATGCTGAAGGCCATCAAGGCCCATGCAGCGACCGTTCTGGACCAAAATCATGGTTAATGATCTGTATAACAAGGCCATCCTGACGCTGGCCGGCAATATTGAACGGGCCGGACGGCTGGCTGATCCTGACGCCAGCGTGTTTCTGGACAGTCCCTTATGCGGCAGCCGCATTACCGTCGATATCAAAATGCATGACGATAAAGTCAGCGATTACGCAGCCGAGGTCAAGGCCTGCGCCCTGGGGCAAGCCGCATCCGCCATCATGGCCAAACATGTGATCGGCCAGACCGGGGCACAATTGCGCCAGGTGGCTGATGCCATGCGCGCCATGCTGAAAAGCCACGCGCCCCCCCCCTCCGGCGAATGGCGGGAGCTGGAAGTATTGCAGCCGGTGGCCGATTATAAGGCCCGGCATGGTTCGGTCATGCTGCCCTTTGAAGCGGTAGTAAGGGCCATCGATGAAATTACCGCTAAACGCGCGGCTGCTGGTTCTGCGCATGGCTAAAGCTCTGTTGTTTCTGATCCGGGTGTATCAGCTTACCCTTTCGGTATTTTTGGGAAATTCCTGCCGCTATCAGCCGACCTGCTCGCACTATGCGGCCATTGCCATCCGCACACATGGGGCCTGGCCGGGAAGCTGGCTGGCCATCTCGCGCATCTGCCGTTGTCACCCCTGGGGCGGACAGGGCGTTGACACAGTTCCCGAACGCCTTGAGATGCGCTATGGAATATTCAGCGCGTGGCGCTATGGGCGCTGGTCCAGCCACACTGATGATGCTTCGAAGTGAGAACCTGATGATTAAGATTACCCTTCCCGATGGCGGACAGCGCGAATTTTCCGCACCGCTCAGCGGCCTTGATCTGGCCCTGGACATTTCCAAATCGCTGGCGAAAAAAGCCGTGGCCGTGCGTGTCGATGGGGAAGTGAAAGATCTTTCCACTATATTCGAGCGTGACGCCAAAGTCGCCATACTGACCGCCGAAGACCCCACCGCGCTGGAAATCCTGCGCCATGATTGCGCCCATGTGCTGGCCGAGGCGGTGAAGGAACTCTATCCCGAAACCCAGATCACCATTGGCCCGGTGATCGAGAACGGCTTCTTTTACGACTTTGCGCGCCCAACGCCGTTCAGCCTGGATGATCTCGAAAAGATTGAACAGCGCATGCGCGAAATTGTGGACCGCGATGAACCCATCATCCGCGAAGTGTGGGAACGCGACAAGGCCGTGGCGTTTTTCCGTTCCATTGGCGAGGAATACAAGGCGGAAATCATCGCATCAATCCCCGCCGGTCAGCCCGTCAGCATTTACCGGCAGGGCCAGTGGCAGGATTTGTGCCGGGGGCCGCATCTGCCAAGCACCGGCAAGCTGGGCAAGGCGTTCAAGCTGACCAAACTTGCGGGCGCCTACTGGCGCGGTGATTCCAACAATGAAATGCTGCAACGCATTTATGGCGCCTGTTTCGCCAGCGACAAGGAGCTGAAAGCCTATCTGCTGATGATCGAAGAGGCGGAAAAGCGCGACCATCGCCGGTTGGGGCGCGAGCTGGACCTGTTTCATTTTCAGGAAGAAGGCCCGGGCGCGGTGTTCTGGCATCCCAAGGGCTGGTCATTGTTCCGTACCCTGATTGATTATATGCGTGAACGCCAGCGCAATGGCGGCTATGTTGAGGTCAATACGCCCGAACTGCTGGACGCCTCGCTATGGGTTGCATCCGGGCATGCGGAGAAATTTTCCGAGGAAATGTTTTCCAGCCATACGCCGGACGAACGGCATTTCTGCCTGAAGCCGATGAATTGCCCCGGCCATGTTCAGATTTTCCGCCAGGGCATCAAAAGCTATCGCGAACTGCCCTACCGCATGTCGGAATTTGGCAAGGTGCACCGGTACGAGCCATCCGGCGCGCTGCACGGCCTGATGCGCCTGCGCGCCTTTACCCAGGACGATGCGCATATATTTTGCAGCGAAGATCAGATCACGCAGGAGTGCGTTACCGTCACCAATCTGATTCTGGAAATCTACCGCGATTTTGGATTTGATCAGGTGCGCGTGAAATTTTCCGACCGCCCGGAAAAGCGCGTCGGTTCGGACGAAGTGTGGGACAAGTCAGAGGCCGCGCTGAGAACCGCAATCGAGGCGGCCGGACTGGACTATGTAATGAACCCCGGCGAGGGCGCGTTTTATGGGCCGAAGCTGGAATTTGTGTTGCGTGACGCCATTGGCCGCGACTGGCAATGCGGCACCTTGCAGGTCGATCTCAATCTGCCGGGCCGCCTGGGCGCCAGCTTTGTTGGTGAAGACGGGCAGAAACATCCCCCGGTAATGCTGCACCGGGCGATGTTCGGGTCGCTGGAACGCTTTACCGGAATTTTGATCGAGCATCATGCGGGGCGTTTCCCGTTATGGCTGGCCCCTGTACAGGTGGTGGTGGCGACCATTACGTCGGATGCGGATGCGTACGCGAACGAGGTCGCGGCGGCTTTATTTTCACATGGAATACGTGTTGAGACTGATCTGCGTAACGAAAAAATTAACTATAAAGTGCGAGAACATTCGGTGCGCAAAGTCCCTGTGCAACTGGTCGTGGGCAAACGCGAGGCGGAAGAGCGAACGGTTTCGGTGCGCCGGCTTGGCATGGCGCAGCAGCGTGTTGCAGCGCTGGATGACATCATAACAGAAATTGCGCATGAGATTGAAAGCCGCGCGCCGCTCATCACCGATGCGAGCACTGTGGCGGCGGCGGAATAAATTCCAGGGGGAAGCAGCATTATGGCCCAACTTGAATTCTTTTTCGACTGCTCCAGCCCCTGGACGTATCTGGCGTTCAGCCGCATCGAGGCGCTGGCTGCGCGCACCGGGGCGCAGATCGAATGGCGGCCCATTCTGGTGGGCGGCGTGTTCAATGCGGTGAATATGGAATTATATGAGATGCGCGCCAATCCGCATCCGGTGAAATCCAGATATTCCAACAAGGATTTGCAGGACTGGGCGCGGTTCTGCGGCATTAAAATCGGCTGGCCAAAGGTGTTTCCCGTGCGCGCCGTAGACAGTATGCGCGGCGCGATAGTGGCGCTGGACGCGGGCGTGTTGCCCGCCTATGCGCGCGCCTGTTTTGAGGCCTATTGGGGCGATCTGAAAGATATTTCGCAACCCGAGGTACTGACGGAAATCTGCAACCGGGCCGGACTAAACGTGCAAGAGTTTTTCCGCCGCATCACTGAAGCCGACGTAAAGGACCGCTTGCGCGAAAATACCGATGAACTGATCCGCCGTGGGGGATTTGGCTCCCCCACCATGTTTGTCAATGACGATGACATGTATTTCGGCAATGACCGCCTGCCATTGGTGGAGGCGGCGCTATCGCAATAACGTAAATTATGACCGGGTTGAAGCAGACCCCCTCCCAACCTCCCCCTTTCAGGGGGAGGAGGAATTCGGTGCAGGGCTCCCTCCCCTTATAAAGGGGAGGGCTGGGGAGGGGATCAACGATGCGTAAATATGCCAGGCGGGTCTCAAGCTGATCGCAAAACGCAATAGCGCCTCACGCCGCCTGCTGTTTCGGGTTAAACCGGCCATAAAAGCTTTCGCCTTTCGCGGCCATTTCGCGCAGCAGTTTGTTGGGCGCAAAACGCTCGCCATAGGCCTGGGCCATGCGGTCGCATTCGCGCACAAACTCCGCCGCACCCACCGTGTCGATCAGCGATAGCGGCCCGCCGGTATAGGGCGCGAAACCCCAGCCCTGAATGGCGCCGACATCGGCGTCGCGCACATCTGTCAGCACGCCTTCTTCAAAACAGCGCGCAGTGTCCAGCGCCTGCACATAGAGAAAGCGTTTTTTCAGTTCCGCCACATCGGGCTCAGTGGCGGAAGATTTCACCAGTTGCGCAATGCCCGGCCACAGTTTTTTCTTGGCCCCTTCGGGATAATCATACCAGCCCTTGCGGTTCTTTTTGCCCAGACGGCCCTGTTTGACGACCATTTCTTCCAGCAGCGCATCAATGGCGCTTGGCTTATAGGCAGCACCCATATCTTTTCGGGTTTGATCGGCAATATGCCAGGTCAGTTCCAGGCTGACCTCGTCATTCACCGCCAGCGGCCCCACCGGCATGCCAGTCATTTTCCCTACATTTTCGATGAGAGCGGGCTTAATGCCTTCGCTCAGCATGGCGATGCCTTCGTTTACATAGGTGCTGAACACGCGGCTGGTGTAAAAGCCCCGGCTGTCATTGACGACAATCGGCGTCTTTTTGATTTTACGTACATAGTCGATGGCCACCGCCAGCGCCGCATCAGAGGTTTTCTTGCCCATGATGATTTCCACCAGCCCCATGCGATCCACTGGCGAGAAAAAATGCACCCCGATAAATTGTTCCGGGCGGGATGATTTTTCCGCAAGACCGGTGATCGGCAATGTTGAAGTATTGGACGCGAAAATCGAGGTTGCGGGCATGGCGGCCTCTGCCTTGGCCGTGACGGCGGCCTTGACTTCACGGTCTTCGAACACGGCCTCAATCACCATATCCACATTCGCCAGTCCGGTATAATCCGTAGCCGGAGTAATGCGCACCAGCACAGCGGCCTTTTGCGCCTCGGTGCTGTTGCCTTTTGCAACTGCCTTGCCCAGCAGATTTTCCGAATAGGCTTTGCCTTTGGCGGCGTTTTCCAGACTGCTGTCGATCAGCACCACTTCAATACCCGCCATGGCCGAAACATAGGCGATACCCGATCCCATCATGCCAGCGCCCAGCACGGCGATTTTTTTGCATTCTGATTTTGGGGCGGCCTTTGGGCGGCGCGCGCCCTTGGCCAGTTCGCCGCTGGAAATAAACAGCGAACGCACCATATTGCTGGCGCTGGGATGCTGGAACAGGCTGACCAATTGCCGCGTTTCAATGCGCAGGCCCGCATCCATGGGAACCTGAACGCCTTCATAGACACAGGTCAGAATGGCTTCCAATGCGGGATAATTGCCATAGGTGGATTTGCGCGTCGTGGCGATGGCCATGGCGAACATTTCCTGCGCCGGGCCGCCGTCAAACGGGCCGCCGCCGGGTATTTTGTAATTCTTCTTGTCCCAGGGCTGCACGGCATCCGGGCTTTCTTTGATCCAGCGCTTGGCTTCTTGCACGATTTCGCCTGCGGGAACCACTTTGTGAATAATGCCAAGTTTCAGCGCCTGTTGCGGTGACACGGGTTCGCCCTGCAACAGCATCGGCAATGCCGCCGGAATGCCGATCAGGCGCGGCAGGCGTTGCGTACCGCCGCCGCCGGGCAACAGGCCGACTTTCGCTTCCGGCAGGCCAATCTGAATGGCGGGATTATCGGCGCACACCCGGTAATGGCAGCCCAGTGGAATTTCCAGCCCGCCGCCCAATGCCGTGCCGTTGATCGCCGCCGCCACCGGCTTGCCGCAGGTTTCCAGTGCGCGCAAAATACCGCTAAAGCCGATGATCGGACTGGCATACAGCGCATCCACCCGCTGCTCTTTGCTATGTGCGGGATTGCCGGTGGCGGTGGCCTGCACCATCATCAGATCGGCCCCCGCCAAAAACGCGTCCTTGCCGCTGGTGATCACCGCACCCTTGATCGCGGCATCGCTTTTAATGCGCGCCACACATTGCGAAAATTCCGCCAGCGCATCATCCGAGAGCACATTCATGCTGCGTCCCGGCATGTCCCAGGTGATGGTCGCGATGCCGTCACCGTCTATTTCGAATTTCATCTGTTGCATTGCTTGCTCCCTGCTTATTTTTGTCATTGCGAGCGTAGCGAAGCAATCCAGAGTCTCAAACACATGCAAAGGCCTGTGTTTGAGACTCTGGATTGCCGCGGAGCTTACGCTCCTCGCAATGACATCTCATTTATTCCGTATACGGAACACCTGCCTTGTTCGTGTAAACGAAATTCTTTCCCATCCGCGTAAAGCGCAGATCAATATCCGGATATTCCCCAATATCATGCGGGGCGCGGGTGCCGATTTCCAGAAACACCGCATCTGCATCACTTTTGTTCGTCAGGCAGTGGCCGTCCGCGACGCCCGCTGGAAAGCCAGCCGCCTCACCCGGCCGCAATATTTCTTCGCCCGCGTTCGTGGTCAGTGTTACTTCGCCTTCCAGCACATAGATGAATTCATCTTCCGACAAATGCCAGTGCCGCTGCGAGGTTCCGGCACCCTTTGGCAGGCGTGTCAGGCGAACGCCAAACTGGGTCAGCCCGGCGGCATCGCCCAGAGCCTTGCGCACCCGGTTTCCCGCGATGCTTTTGAAGGGTGCGGGATAGCCGCTGCTGGTTATCCCCGGAACTTTAGCAATATCGATTTTCGGCACGCCTATACCCGCTCGATAATCGTCGCGGTTCCCATGCCCGCGCCAACGCACAGCGTAATCAGCGCGGTGCTGAGATTGCGCCGCTCCAGTTCGTCCAGCACGGTGCCCAAAATCATCGCGCCGGTGGCGCCCAGCGGGTGGCCCATGGCGATGGCGCCGCCATTTACGTTCATTCTGGAATGATCGATGTTGAGTTGCTCCATCATGCGCAGCACCACCGAGGCAAAGGCTTCGTTCAGCTCAAACAGATCAATGTCACCAACCGTCATGCCCGCGCGTTTCAGCACCTTTTCGGTCACCAGCGCCGGGCCGGTCAGCATGATGCAGGGTTCCGATCCGATGGAGCCGAACGCGCGGATGCGGGCGCGCGGCTTCAGGCCCATGGCGTTTCCAGCCTCGCGGGTGCCGAGCAATACGCCCGCCGCGCCATCGACGATGCCGCTGGAATTACCGCCATGATGCACATGCACCATTTCTTCCACATCCGGGTAACGCTGCATGGCCACGGCGTCAAAGCCGCCCAATTCGCCCATCGCAACGAAAGAGGGTTCAAGTGACGCCATCTGTTGCATGGTCGAGCCGGGGCGCATATGTTCGTCATGATCCAGAATGGTGCGGTCGTTGATGTCCTTCACCGGGATCACGGATTTTTTGAAATAGCCATTGTCCCACGCATGTTTGGCGCGGCGCTGGCTTTCAACGGCGTAACCATCCACATCGGCGCGGCTGAACCCGTCACGCGTCGCGATCAGATCGGCGCCAATGCCCTGCGGTGCGAAATAGCTTTTGAAGGCAATCGCCGGGTCGGTGGACCAGGCGCCGCCGCCCGCCCCCATGGAGACGCGGCTCATGCTTTCCACGCCACCGCCAATGGTCATATCGCTTTGTCCGGACATGATCTGCGCCGCCGCCATGTTCACCGCCTCCAGCCCCGAGGCGCAAAACCGGTTGATCTGCACACCGGCCACGCTTTGGGCGTAATCGGCGTTCAGCACGGCGATGCGGGCGATATCGGCGCCCTGTTCGCGCACCGGCTCCACGCAGCCCAGAATCACGTCATCTACTTTGCTGGTGTCCAGATTATTGCGGTCGCGCAGCGCCTTCAATACTTGCGTGGCGAGTTCCAGCGAGGGCACCTCATGCAGGCTGCCATTGGTTTTACCCTTGCCGCGCGGGGTGCGAACAGCGTCATACACATAGGCTTCGGTCATTGGCGTTCTCCTTGGTTCGTTTTCTTACAGCGCCCGCGAAATCAGCAGCCGCATGATTTCGCTTGTGCCGCCATAGATGCGCTGTATGCGGGCGTCAGCATACATGCGTCCAATGGGATATTCCATCATGTAACCATATCCGCCGAATAATTGCAGGCATTTGTCAACCACCCGGCAATGCGTTTCGCAGGCCCACAGTTTGGCGACGGCGCCTTCTTCCGGCGTCAGTTCACCACGCACCAGGCGTTCGATATATTGATCCACAAAAGTGCGTGCGACCACGGCCTCGGCCTTGCAATCGGCCAGCACGAATTGCGTGTTCTGGAAATCCAGCAGGGCTTTGCCAAACGCCTTGCGCTGTTTGACATAGTCAACGGTGACATCAATCGCTGCCTCCATGCCGGCCACCGAACCCAGCGCGATAATCAGGCGCTCACGCGGCAATTGCTGCATCAGCTGATAAAAACCACGGCCTTCATCGCCACCCAGTATATTACCGGCGGGTACGCGCACATCATCAAAAAACAGTTCCGACGTGTCCTGCGCATGCAGGCCGACCTTATCCAGATTGCGGCCGCGCCGGTAGCCGGTGACCTCATTCGCCTCGACCACCACCAGAGAGATGTTTTTGGCGCCGCCTGATACATCACCGGTTTTGCATACGACAATAATTAAATCCGCATGCTGACCATTGGTGATGAAGGTTTTCTGGCCATTGATCACCAGGCTATTGCCATCACGCCTTGCGGTAGTGCGCACCGCCTGCAAATCAGACCCGGTGCCGGGTTCCGTCATGGCGATGGCGGCGACCAGTTCGCCGGTGGCCAGTTTCGGCAGCCAGCGCTTTTTCTGTTCCTCGGTGCCATAGGACAGGATATAGGGCGCGCAAATGCCGCTATGCACCCCATTGCCCCAGCCTGAAAAATGCATCCATTGTTCCTGCTGCACGATTACCGCTTCGTGGCGGAAATCGCCACCCATGCCGCCATATTCCTCCGGGATGGTGACGCATAACAGGCCCGCCTCACCGGCCTTGTTCCAGAAATTGCGGTCAATCTTGCCTTCCTCATTCCAGCGCGCATTATGGGGCAGCGCCTCACGCTCGAAAAATTTTGCGACGCTACCGGAAAAAATTTGCAGGTCTTCGTCCATCCAGGCAGATTTACGCGCGATCATGGTGTCCTCAACTTTATGGGTTAAAACGCATCCGCGTTCAGCGCCATCATGGCGTCCGCACCGGTTTTTATCTTGGTCACCATGGAAATGCTATCAGGCATTACACGTTGCATGAAATAGCGCCCGGTCAGCAGCTTTGCGTTGTAAAACCCGGCATCGCCGGTTCCCGCTTTTAGCCCGGCATGGGCGGCGCGCGCCATGCGCACCCACATCATGCCAAGGGCGGTGAGCGCGAACAGATGCAGATAATCGGTGGAACCCGCCGCCAGATGATCGGGGTTTTCCACGCCCTTTTCCAGAAACCACAGGGTCACCTGTTCCAGACGGTCACGGGTTTCTTTCAGTGGCGCACAATATTCGGCCATCTCCGGTTGGCCCGCGCATTCCGCCAGCAGCGCATCGACCTCGGCAAAAAACGCGAACACGGCGCGCCCGCCATTCATGCCCAGCTTGCGGCCCACCAGATCGAGCGCCTGAATGCCGTTGGCGCCTTCGTAAATCATCGCGATGCGGGCATCGCGCACGAACTGCTCCATGCCCTGTTCGGCGATATAGCCATGCCCGCCATAAATCTGCTGCGCATTGACGCAATTGGCAAAGCCCTGATCGGTCAGGTACGCCTTCACCACCGGGGTCAGCAGCGCCATATAATCATCGGCCTTTTCCGCACCGGTTGCGCCAGAGCGCAGAATATCCGCCTGCACGCCGATCCACATGGAAAACGCCCGCGCGCCTTCATTAAACGATTTCTGATGCATCAGCATACGGCGTATATCGGGATGCACAATCAGCGGATCGGCGGGTTTATCCGGCGCCGCAACTCCGGTCAGCGCACGGCCCTGCAACCGGTCACGGGCATAAATCACGGCATTCTGATAGGCGACTTCGGATACCGCCAGGCCCTGTTGCCCCACCAGCAACCGCGCTTCGTTCATCATGGTGAACATGGCGCGCATGCCTTTATGTTCTTCGCCCACCAGATAACCCACGGCGTTATCGTAATTCAGCACACAGGTGGAATTGCCATGAATCCCCATTTTTTCTTCGATGGAGCCGCAACTGACGCCGTTGCGCGCCCCCAGTGTGCCATCCGCGTTGACCAGGAATTTCGGCACAACGAACAGCGACACGCCCTTGATGCCTTCCGGTCCGCCCACGATTTTCGCCAGCACCAGATGAATGATATTTTCCGCCAGGTCATGTTCGCCCGCGGAAATAAATATCTTCTGCCCACTGATTTTATAGCTGCCATCGGCCTGCGGCTGCGCCCGCGTGCGCATCAGGCCCAGATCGGTGCCGCAATGCGGTTCGGTCAAATTCATCGTGCCGGTCCATTCACCCGATGTGAGGTTCGGCAGATAGATGCGTTTCAGTTCATCCGATCCATGCTGATGCAGCGCCTCATACACGCCGTGCGTCAGGCCGGGATACATGCCGAACGCCATATTGCTTGAGGTGACCATTTCGTTGAACGCCATAGCCAGCACCACCGGCATGCCCTGGCCGCCAAATTCCGGATCGCAGGAAAGGCTGGGCCAGCCGCCCTCGACAAAGGTGCGATAGGCCGCCCTGAAGCCATCGGGTGTGGTGACCGAACCGTCTTTATGGCGGGTGCAGCCTTGCTGGTCACCCACCCGGTTGAGCGGTTGCAAAACCTCCTCGCAAATCTTCGCGCCTTCGGCCAGCACCGCCTCCAGCAGATCAACGCCCGCAGAGGAATAGGCCGACAGATTGCTCAGCCGCTCCAGCCCCAAAACTTCCCGCAACAAAAAACTGAATTCTTTCAGGGGCGCTTGGTAGACAGGCATGGAGGTCTCCTGACCATTAAATTAAAGCGGCTTGGCGTTCAGCATTACGGCGGCGATCTTGCACACTTTGCCGGAACGGTTCGACCAGGCATGGTTGGTGCCGCGCTGGATCAGCACGTCGCCCGCTTTCAGCAATGTTTCGCCGGTTTCCATCATGGAATAAACCTCGCCTTCCAGCACGATGATGAAATCCACCGTATCGGTCTTGTGAAAACCGGGATGCGATTCCAGCCCCTTCCCCGGTTTGGCCAGTCCCTCGGGCTCGGGCGGAAACTCGGCGATGCGCAGCATCATCTGGCCAGGGCTGGGTTCCAGCGCATAGTCACCGGGGCGGCGGCTGTCTTTATTGCCAGAATTGTCAGCGGGCAGGCCGCTCGCCCACAGTTCCGCCAGCGCCAGCGACCCCTGCGCGGCAAAATCCTCCATGCCACCACCGCCAAACACATCGGGAATGCCAGAATCCATAAAGAAAATCGAGCGGCCCTGCGCATCATGGCCGGTGACAACACGCCGAACTGGTTTCATCGCGGTTTCCTCCCTGGGGGCTGTAAGGCTTGATTGCCTTGATCTAGCTGCCCGGATTGGATCACGCCCCCCGCATTTGCGCAAGGATCATCGCGGCGGCCTTGCTGCGGTCGGGGGCTTTTATGATGGGGCGGCCGACCACGAGGTAATCGGCGCCTGCTTTGAGTGCGTCGGCGGGTGTCATGACCCGCTTTTGATCATTGGCGTCACCGCCTGCGGGGCGGATGCCGGGGGTGACGATCAGCATATCGGGGCCAAGGGCGGCGCGCAATCTGGCGGCTTCCTGCGCCGAGGCGATGACGCCGTCACAACCGGCGTCTTTTGCAGCCAATGCGCGTTGCAACACCAACTGCTCCACGCCGCCATGATAGCCCATTTCATCCAACGCCGTCTGATCGAGGCTGGTCAGCACCGTGACGCAGAGGATTTTAAGATCGCTGTTGCCGCGCCCGGCCACGGCGGAAGCCAGAATTTCCCGGTCCCCATGCACGGTCAGAAACTGCGCGCCGATACTGGCGGCGCTGATCACGCCGTTGCGCACGGTTTCGCCTATGTCGTAAAATTTGAAATCCAGAAACACCTTGTCGCCGCGCGCAATCAGTTCGCGCGCCAGATCAACGCCGCCCAGCGGAAACAGTTGCAGGCCGATTTTGAAAAACTTCACCACGCCGCGCAATTCATCCGCGACGGCGCGCGCCTCGGCCATGCTGGGCACGTCGAGTGCCACGATCAGGCGTTCGTCAACCGGGATGTTGGCCCGCGCGCTCACTCCGCCGCCTGATGCCGTCTTGGGGTTTTCTCAGCCAGTGTCGTGGCCCGCACCCCCAGCCGCGCAAACAATGAATCGTCACGTTCCTTGGCGGGGTTTTTCGTGGTCAGCAGTTTCGGACCGATAAAAATCGAACCCGCGCCTGCCAGAAAACACAGCGCCTGGGTTTCATCGCTCATCTGTTCGCGCCCGGCCGACAGGCGCACCACGCTGGCCGGCATCATGATTTTCGCCACCGCAACCGTGCGCACAAATTCCAGACTGTCCAGCCGCTCCGTGCCATGCACAGGTGTGCCTTCGGTCTGGATCAGCATATTGATGGGCACACTTTCGGGATGATCGGGCAGGTTGGCCAGCGTGTGCAGCATGCCGATGCGATCCGTGCGCGCCTCGCCCATGCCGACAATGCCGCCGCAGCACACATTGATGCCCGCATTGCGCACATTGCCCAGCGTATCCAGCCTGTCCTGATAAGTCCGCGTACTGATTACCTTGCCGTAAAATTCCGGCGAGGTGTCGATATTGTGATTGTAATAATCCAGTCCCGCAGATTTCAGCCGTTTGGCTTGGCGCTCCGTCAGCATGCCCAGCGTCACGCATGTTTCCATGCCCAGTGCGGCCACGCCTTCGACCATCTGGCACACGCTTTCCAGATCCTTGTCCTTGGGGTTGCGCCATGCGGCCCCCATGCAATAACGGCTGGCGCCCGCCTCCTTGGCGCGTTTCGCCTCGGCCAGCACCGCCTCAACCGACATCAGCTTTTCAGCCTTCACCGGCGTCTCAAATTTTGCCGATTGCGCGCAATAGCCGCAATCTTCGGGGCAGCCGCCGGTCTTGATGCTCAAAAGTGTGCTCATCTGCACTTCGTTGGGATCAAAATATTTGCGGTGCGCCGTTGCCGCCGCAAACAGCAGATCGTTAAACGGCAGGGCAAACAGCGCCGCAATTTCATCGCGGGTCCAGTCGTGCCGTAATTCCATGTTGCCGGTGTGCATATCAGCCGCCTCTGTTCATGCCGTTGTTGCCAAAATCCTTAACCACGCCTGAATAGCACATCAATTAACCGGATAAAACCGTCCCGAACCGGAAGTTATTGCCGCAGGCCACCCCATGGCCACGCAGGTCAGATGGCCGGAGCCCCTGATTTCAGGAAAAACACAGGCGCAGCGGGTACTTCATCTGAATGCGGCTCAAGGTTCCCCTATTTCCGGTTCGCAGCAATCCGCGCTTCGATGGCGTCCCAGATCAGGGCGGCGATGTCAGCGCCGCCAAAGCGGGCGACTTCCTGAATGCCGGTGGGCGAGGTGACGTTGATTTCCGTCAGATAATCGCCGATCACATCGATGCCGACAAAAATCAGGCCATTGGCGCGCAGTGTCGGGCCGATGGCGGCGCAAATTTCCTTGTCGCGCCCGGTGATGGCGGCCGCTTCCGGGCGGCCGCCCACATGCATGTTGGAGCGGGTTTCGCCCTCCGCCGGTATACGGTTAATCGCGCCCACAGGTTCCCCGTCCACCAGAATGATGCGCTTGTCGCCTTTGCGCACCGCCGGCAGATATTCCTGCACGATCATCGGTTCGCGGTAAAACTGCGTGAACACATCGATCAGAGAATTCATGTTCTCATCACCCTCGCGCAGGCGGAATACGCCTTCGCCGCCATTGCCATACAGCGGTTTGATAATGATATCGCGGTACTTTTCGCGGAACGCCGCAACCTCCTGTGCATCCGATGTAATCAGGGTCTTCGGCATCAGCCAGGGAAAATTTGTGACCAGCAGTTTTTCCGGCGCATTGCGCACATGGCCCGGATCATTCACCACCAGCGTCTTTGGGTGAATATGCTCCAATATATGCGTGGCGGTGATATAGCGCATGTCAAAGGGCGGATCCTGGCGCATCAGCACGCAATCAAACTGCGACAGATCCACGGTTTCCAGTCCGCCCAAAGTGAAATGATTGCCCGCCTCCCGGCGCAGGCTGATGGCGTGCCCCTTGGCGATCACCCTGCTTTCAAGCAGGCTGAGTTTGTTCGTCACATAATAGAACAGCGAATGGCCGCGCGCCTGCGCCTCCAGCCCCAGCGCGAACGTGCTGTCGCCATTAATATCAATTCCCCCAATCGGATCCATCTGGATGGCGACAGAAAGCTTCATGGCAACGGGCTCCTGTATATTTTAATCAGCTAACGGATCAATTCATCTTCAGGCGTAATTGCTGCAGGGCAAGTTCGGCCATTTTCTGCAATTTTGGATCCAGCGCATGGTCAATGCAGGCGCGCATCGCAGACAGCGCTTCGGGCACATTGCCAAGACGGGCATGCACCATGCCATGCTCATACCCAAGATGCGCGGCAGCCGGTGAAATCATCCGCATACGGTGCAAAATACCGGATGCGCGAATGAAGTCATTGCTTTGAAACGCGCGGCCCTTGATATTATTCAGCAGCCGCAGCAGCACGTCGCGATTGCTGACAGGCTGATAATATTCAGGCTTTAATTCCGCACCCTCGCCCGCCATGCCTTTTAACAGGCTGCGCAATTGCGGAATTTCCATTTTTACGCCGCCATTGAAGGGATCAAGTATGCGCCGTGCGCTGCCCAGTTCCAGCCGGATCAGAAAATGCCCGGGAAAATTCAGCCCGGCACAGGCCCAGCCCTGGGCGCGCGCGGCGATGATATATAGCAGGCCCAGCGCCACCGGCAGGCCCCTGCGCCGGTCGATCACCTGCATCAGATTGGCGTTCTGCATGTCGTTGTAACTTGCCTGGTCGCCGGCATATCCAAATTGCTGGCTGATCACCTGCGCCAGCACATCGGCGCGTGCATCAATGTGACCAGCATCCGCGCATCCACTGGCAACAGCGGCGCCAATCTCAGCCAGATGTGCGGCATAGGCCGCCAGTTCGCGATCCGGGCAATCCAGCGCCGCAAGCGCCAGGGCAACGCTGGCGACATCCAGATCATCGTCGCTGGCCCGCCCTGCGGCTCGAAGCGTTTCCCAGAGCGGATTGCCATCAGGAGTGTCAGATACGGACGGATTTTCAGGGGGCGTGTTTTTATCCATGAGCCCAGTTTAACCGATGCAGCGCCAGTAGTGAACGGTCAAGATTATGGTAACACACTGGTAGGCATGTCCGATGCAGGCACGCCGCCGGGCGGCAGCAGGTCGCCCTGCACATCGTCGCGCGAACTATAGGGAGCCGCCGGGGCGGCTTGCTGCGTCTGACGGCCCTTGACCCGGACATAGCTGACAACCCGGACAACGCCGGAAATGTTGCGTGCATAATTGTTGACTTTGTCAAGTTCCTGCTGGTTCTGGGCAATACCAATCAGGTAAATTACGCCATTTACTGTCTCTATTGAGTAATTGATATCGTATATACTCGTATCAGCGAGTATTTTGGCCCGCAATTTAGTTGTTATCCAGCTATCTTTGGCCAGATTTCCCAGGCCGGACTTGTCCGTAACCTGCATCTCATTGATGACTTCCTTGACGCCGGGTGAACGCCAGGCAACCGTGGTGGCCCGGATACGGTCGTCGGGCGACCGCACGGCCCCGGTCAGCAGTACGCGGCCCTCCACCACTTCGACGCCAACTTTTCCCGCCATCGGCTCTTCTTCTTTCAGCAGCAGGGCTTCGATATTAAGCCGGATTGTGGTGTCATCCACATTGGCGCCAACCGAGCGTTCCTGAACCACGGCGGCGCCTGTTGCCGCCCCTCCCGCGATAACCAGCGGCACACAGCCGGAATTACCCAGGAATGTCACGATAAGCCCAAAGGCAGGCAGTGCGGATACGCCGGCGCGCCGGATTTGCGAACTGAATTTGGCCATGACTTCCTCGCCTGAAGTGAATCTCAATCCGCTATATATAGTCATTATAACCGCCACGCATCCAATATGTGCTTTGGCGTCCGGCGCGGCCCCACCCACATCACATCAAAACGATAGTCGAGACCGGCCAGACGCGGGTGCCGGGACTGAAAATATAACAGCGTCTGCGTGATGCGTTTCTGCTGGCGTTTGCTTACCGATTCCAGTGCTTCGGTCAGGCTGGCCCGGGCCTTGACTTCGATGGCTGCGATCAGGCGTCCGCGCCGGGCGATAATGTCGATCTCGCCCGCAGGACCGCGATAGCGGCGCGCCAGAATGCGATAGCCTTTCAGCCGCAACAGCCACACGCACAGAAATTCCGCGCTCAGGCCCCGAATATAGGCGCGGCTGCGCCGGAAATCGGGTTCCCGGTTCATTGTTTTCCTGTAAGCGCCAGGGCGCGGGCATAGACCTGTTTGCGCGGCAGACCGGTTTGCGCCGCCACCTGGGCGACCGCTTCCTTCAGGCGGCACCTGGCAAGGGCCTCATGCAGGCGATTATCCAGCGCGCCCTCCTGGCCAGATAGATCCGCATCGCCGCTGACTGGTGGCCCAACGACAATAACCACCTCGCCCTTTGGAGGCCCGGCCTCGACGTAATGATCGCGCAATGCGGGCAAAGTATCACGGCGCACTTCTTCAAATAATTTGGTCAGTTCGCGCGCCACCGCTGCGGGGCGGTTTCCCAGCATCTGCGCCATATCCGCCAGGCATTGCGGCAGCCGCCGGGCGCTTTCAAAAAAGATCAGGCTTGCCTCAATGCCTGCAAGGCCTACCAGCAGGCTGCGCCGCGCCGCGCCCTTTGGCGGCAGAAATCCCTGAAAGAAGAACCGGTCACTGGGCAGGCCCGACAGGATCAGCGCCATCAGCGGGGCCGAGGGGCCGGGCAGCGCGCTGACAAAAGCCCCCTGCGCAATCGCTTCGCGCACCAGTTTGAAACCCGGGTCAGAAATCAGCGGGGTTCCCGCATCACTGACCAGCGCCACCCGCTGGCCTTGCGCCAGCCGCTGCAATATCGTCTCGCGTATGGCGGGTGTGCTATGTTCATGATAGGCGATGCGCGGCACTTTCAGCCCGTAATGTTGCAGCAAACGGGCCGTGGCCCGGCTATCCTCGCAGGCGACCACGTCGCAGGCCGCCAGCGTTTGCAGCGCGCGGTGCGATATATCGCCAAGATTGCCGATCGGCGTCGCCACCAGATACAGCCCCGGCGCAAGCGGTTTACTTACACCCACGCCCCGGTTAGTACTGATTTGTGACGGGATCGCATTTTCAGGGGGCCTGGATTTTGTTTTTGATTGTGATGGCACGGCTTTTTGCTGGGTTCAATGGGTTGCGGTTTGGCGGACATTGCCAAGCTAGCAGATTTTCCCTGACCGGGTGCCTGCTTTTATGTCTGGCGATTGCAGGTTGTGGCAGCACGCCGCCACCCACCGAAACTGCGCCACAGGCGGCGCCTGCGACCGGCGCGCCTCCCAGTGTTTTGTGGGATGGAACAATGGCGCCAGCCACCGGGGCTGTCCCCGCATCCCCGCTCCCATCCTACATCGCCAACACGGCGTCAGGATCGGAAATTGTGCGCATTGGGGTGCTATTGCCGTTGAGCGGCCCGCGCGCACAAACCGGTCAGGCCCTGTTGCAGGCCGCACAATTGGCGCTGTTTGATTTTGCCGATCCGCGTCTGGTTCTGTTGCCGCGCGACACAAAGGGCACCGGCGCAGGCGCTGCGCGCGCCGCGCAGGAAGCAATTGCCGCCGGTGCAGAACTTATACTGGGCCCGGTGTTTGCCGAAGAAGTTGCCGCCGCCGCAAATGTCACCCGTGCGGCAGGCCGTAACATGATTGCCTTTTCCAGTGATCGCCGTGTGGCGGGCAATGGGGTTTTCCTGCTGAGTTTTTTGCCGGAACAGGAAGTGGCGCGCATGCTGTCCTATGCCAGGGCGCGGGGGCTGACGCGCATTGCGGCGCTGGTTCCGCGTACCCCTTATGGCGAGCGGGTGGCTGAGGCGTACAAACAGATGCCGCCCGCCGGAGACGGGGCGACGGCAAAGCTGGTCTATTATGTGCCCAACAGCCAGTCCATGCATGCGCCAGTCCGCGAGCTTGCGGATTATGATGCGCGCAAACAAAAGCTGAAGGAAGAAATCACCCGGCTTGAACAAAGCGCCGACGCCTTCGCGCAACAGGCGCTGGCGGAAATGAAGACCAAAGATACTTTGGGTGAAGTGGATTTTGACGCCGTGCTGATCGCAGAAGGCGGCGCCAGTTTGCGCGCACTGGCCCCATTGCTTGCATATTATGAAATTGATCCGAAAAAAGTGCGTTATCTCGGCACCGGCTTATGGAACGAGTCCGCCATCTTCACCGAGACGGCGCTTGCCGGCGGCTGGTTCCCGGCATCCTTGCAGGATAGCGCCAGCACGTTTGCAGCGCGCATGCAGTCTTCCTTTGCGGTTTCGCCGACGCCGGTTATTGGCTTGGGATATGATGCGGTTGCGCTGGCGGCGGTGCTCACCGCGCAGGGGCGCGATGCCGCGACACGTTTTTCAACGGAGGCGCTTACCGTGCCCAGCGGATTTTCCGGCATTCAGGGCATTTTCCGGTTGCGCCTGGATGGGCTGTCCGAACGCGGACTGGCGGTGATGGAAATTGATGGCGCGGGCGTACGCGTAATTGATCCCGCGCCGGCAAGTTTTGAGCAGGTTGTGAATTAGAATGACACCGCCCCGGGGGTGTTCTGCTCGCACCGTGTAGAGCAAGATGATTATAGGTTCGTTCACAGCCTCATCGTCAATTGCGAGCGTAGCGCGGCAATCCAGAGTCCCACATGAAGGCTGTGCCGCGTGGCCCCTGGATTGCCACGCGGCTATGCCGTTCGCAATGACGTAGCGGGAGGGAGTGCGATATAAAAAATCATTCCGCTTTTATCAGCCCTTCAGCGTGCATTTGCCCGCCTTGATCACGGTGATGCCGCGTTCTTTCACCTTGCATTCGAACGACACAATATTGCCGTCCTTCCAGGCGTCCACCACAATGGTTTCGCCGGGGATTACGGGCGATGAAAAGCGCACGTCAAAGCCAGTGATTTTGGCGGCGTCATAATCGCAGACATTCTGGATGATGGCGCGGCAGGTGGTGCCATAGGTGCACAGCCCGTGCAGGATCGGGCGGTCAAAGCCCGCCTTGCGGCCCACTTCCGGATCCGCATGCAGCGGATTGCGGTCGCCCGACAAACGGTACAATAACGCCTGGCCGGGCAGGGTGGCCGCCTCAAACGTCATGTCGGGTTTGCGCTTGGGGACTTCGTGCGGCGCAAAGCCGCCCTCCGATGGCCCGCCAAAGCCGCCATCGCCGCGCGCGAACATGGAGCTGCCCAGCGTACACAGCGGTTCGCCACTATCCTTCAGGCGGATTTTGGTTTCCACATAGACCACCGCGCCTTTCTCCTTGCCCTTGTCGACGGCGGCGGTGACCCGGCTGTCATGGATGATGGTGGCTGCGGGCGGCAATGGCCGGTGCAGTTCGATCCGCTGTTCGCCATGCAGCACCATCAGGAAATTGATCCCGGCCTTGCCCATGTTCAGCCCGCCGCCACTGGCGATGACCACGCCCATGGTCGGCACGGTCTTGATATTTTCGATTTTCAGGTCTTTTTCATAGACAAAGGGCAATTCGCGCGTGTCCATTGGATCCCGGCCAAAACCGATGCCCAGGGCATACAGCATCGTGTCCCGGTCATTATAGCTGCAAACGGTCCCTTCGCTTTTCAGCGACATGATCTGATCATAATTGATAGCCATCTTAACGTCCTTCCCGTTGGTTGTTTTGCCGCCACAATGGGATAGACTGCATGGCCCGTCAAGATAAGGAGAAACGTCCATGGCCCACGCCGCAATCACGCTGGAAATTAAAGATCATATCGCGCATCTGGTGTTTAACCGCCCGCAAGCCATGAACGCCATGAACCGGGACATGTGGCGCGAAATTCCCGAGGCCATCAACGCCATTGATGTGGACGCATCGGCGCGGGTGATTGTGATTTCTGCGGCGGGCAAGCATTTTACCGCAGGCATGGACCTGAGCGTGTTCGGCAAACCCGGCCCCTACAAGGAAGCCGAAATTGGCCGCAGGCGCGCGCATCTGCGCACCGACATCATGCGCATGCAGGAATGCTTCACCGCGTTTGAACGCGCCCGCATGCCGGTGATCGCCGCCATTCAGGGCGGCTGCATCGGTGCGGGCGTCGATATGGTCACCGCCTGCGACATGCGCTACGCCACCGCAGATGCGTTTTTCTGCATTCAGGAAATCAATATCGGCCTGACGGCGGACGTTGGCACGCTGCAACGCCTGCCCAAACTGATCGCGCCGGGCATCGCGCGCGAACTGTCCTATACCGGCAGGCGCATGCCCGCGATTGAAGCCAAACAATGCGGTCTGGTCAATGAGGTCTACGCCACCCAGGCCGAAATGCTGGCAGGCGTCATGACTGTCGCCCGCGAAATCGCCAGCAAATCCCCCCTCGCCATCGCAGGTACAAAAGAAATGCTAAACTACGCCCGCGACCATTCCGTCGCCGATGGCCTCAACCACAACGCCACCTGGCAGGCGGGAATGTTCTATTCCCAGGACACAAAGGAGGCGATGGCCGCGCGCACCGAAAAACGCGATCCGAAGTTTGAGGATATATTGCCGGTTAAGGGCAGCATGGTGGATTGAGGGTTTTTGTAGAGACTGAATCATTTTTCAGCTCTCCACCCCCGCAATTTCCCCCTATCGCCACGTATGCCGTGCAGCTATTCTGCCCCCAAGGATATAAAACAACAATCAGGGGAGGCGCATCATGAACAGAGGCCATGCGATTATAACCGGCGCGCTGGGCGGGCTGGGGACGGCAATGACCGAAAAACTGTGTGAGGCAGGCATTGCGGTGATCGCCACCGACCGGCGTCAGGAGGATTTTGGGCCGTGGCGCGATGCGCTTCCCGCAGGCATTCGTGAGATGGTCAGTTTTTACCCGCTGGATGTCACGAAGGAAGAGCCGGTCAATGAACTGGCGGCGACTTTGTCGGCGCGCAACATCAATGTCGCCTATCTGGTCAATAATGCAGGTATTCAGGGGCCGGGCAAGCCATGGAAAATGGAAACCAAAGTCTGGGACCGGGTGATGAATGTCAATATCACCGGCACCTTCCATATGACGCGCGCCTTCAGCGAGGCGATGGCAGCGCGCGGCTTTGGGCGCATCGTCAATATCGCGTCGCTGGCCGCCTATCAGCCGATGCGCAATCAGGGGCCCTATTCGGCGGCCAAGGCGGCGATCACCGGCTATACCCGCTCCACCGCGCTGGACCTGGCGAAACACGCCATCACGGTGAATGTGATTGCGCCCGGCATCATCATGCATCCGCGCCTGGATGGGGTGGTGACGGGCAACAATATAAAGGGCCTGGCGAACGCCGTGCCGATGGGCCGCCCCGGACGCCCGGAAGAAATCGGCGCGACCGTGGCGTTTCTGTGCTCGGAGGGCGCCTCTTATATCACCGGGCAGACGTTTCATGTGAATGGCGGGCTGTATTTTCCCGGATAGCGTTTTCGCTATCGTGCGGCCAGCATGATAATATTAGCAGGGGAGACGGGGCATGCGGCGCTGTGCGATCCGGCAAAGCTTGGCAAAGGCAAAAACCGATGAGCGTTCCGGTGAAAACGGATAGGCAGATGCTCAGGGCGTATGAGGACATGCTCGACATACTCGCATTTGACGAGGCCAAAAAACGCGGCGCGGAAACTTTCCCCAAGGAACTTGTGGACCGCCTGATTACGGGAGAAAACCGCCTGCGCATTTACCGCGAATATCGCGGCCTTACTCAAGCCGCGCTGGCCAGCGCCTCCGGCGTCTCACGCGCCATGATCGCCATGATCGAAACGGATAAGAAAACCGGCTCCGTGACGACAATCAAAAAACTCGCGCGGGCGCTGGCGGTGGAGCTTGAGGATTTGGCTTAGGATTGCCAGGGCATGTCAGGATATGCCTTTTCCATAAATCAATAAAACGCGGAAGAAAAAACATGGCTTCGGGGAAAAAAGCAAAGCCGGTAAGACGCGGCATCAGGGTGCAAAAGGATGGTCGCGAGTTCACGCTGGAGGTGTTCATCACGGATGGTCCGATGACGGAGGAGTTTTTAGAGAAAAATCCGGAAATCTCGCGCAGGATTGAATTGCGCGGGGATGATACGCTGGACGAGCTGCATCAAATAATTTTCAAGGCTTTTAACCGTTTCGATCCGCATATGTATGAATTCCAAGTGGGCGGCGAGGGTCCGATGGACCCGGACGCGCGGCGCTATGTTCTGCCCATGATGCTGGAGGGGCTGGGTAAGGACGATATGACGCGGGATGGCATTGCCGGCAATCTGGAGCATGTCACCCTGGGCAGCCTGAACCTCAAACAGGATGACGCCTTTGGCTACTGGTTTGATTTTGGCGATGACTGGTGGCACCAGATCAATGTTGTTGCGATTCAGCCCGAAGCCTCACCGAAAAAGAAATACCCCCGCATCGTCAGCCGCATAGGCAAAAGCCCGCCGCAATATGCCCGTTGGGAGGATGAGGACGAGGACGACGAGTAAGGCAGAAAAATGGGGGGAGAAAAATGGGGTCGGACTCGATATATACGATATATAGTTGACGAATAGAAGTGGAGTCTGACCCTATTTTCTATGATCTCCGGCATGCTGTTCCCGAAAAAACGGGATTAGGGGGCGGGCTTTTAATTCAAAAGCAGCGGAAATACCTTCGATATGAGGCTGTGAGATCAGCATGATTGAAGACATAGACTTATTGGCGAATATTCGTGCAGGCTGGAATGGTATCATAAGATGTTGCAGCCAACCGTGTCGTCAATAACCGGACAGTAGTGGGGCGTTACCCTTTCTTTATCTCCATTTCATACGTCAGCAGCAATAGGCGAAAAAGGGGATCGCGTCCTTTGTTTTCCCGAAGGTGGCGCTCATGCGGCTTTCAGTGGGCGGGCGCGCCGGATTCTTTTGCGTTCGGCAGGCGAGTTCATTGCTTCCCACAAATCGCTGCGCCGCTGCGCATTGAGCCAGAAATCGGGGCTGTTGCCAAACACGCGGGCGAGGATTAGCGCGGTCGGGGCGGTCACGGACCTGCGTTCATTGCACAGTTCATTGACATGTTTGCGCTGCACGCCCATGGCTTGCGCCAGCGCGGCTTGCGTCAGGCCCATCGGTACCATGAACTCTTCGATCAAAATCGAAGCAATGCTAACTGGTTTACGCTTTGTCATTAACATGGTTCACCTCACTGATAGCTATGATCGTCCAGATAAACGCCTGTTGCTTCACCGCGTCCGCTATTCCACTGGAAGATTAGCCGCCATTGCTGGTTAATGCGGATGCAATGAAAACCTTCCAAATTCCCCTTCAACTTTTCAAATTTTCAAAATGATTGCCGGGCGGCACACGCAGATCCAGGTCCGAAACCGCATCATCAAGTATCTGGATTTTGCGAAACAGCCTGTTTTCGATGTCCGGTGGTATTTTCCTTGATCGAATATCCTCAAGAAAGAAATCCCGCAACCAGCCATCCCGAAAGCTAACGATCATTGCGCAACTCCATTTTGAGTTAATGTACCACTCTATGGGATATATTGCAAGCCTAAATGCCGGAGGGATCTGAAATCGTAGCATATGAGCCGGCGCATTCACTCCTATGCCCCGCAAATTCCCCCTATCGCCGGGTATCCCGGTGCGGCTATCCTGTCGCAAGGCAATAAAACACCATTCAGGGGGTTGGATCATGAGCTGAGGCCATGCGATTATCACCGGCGGGCTGGGCGGATTTGTAGAAGTCAGATAATTCGCTGACAGAATTGCAGGGTTATTTAGCGCGTTGCGGTTTTAACTGAAGCACCGCGCCTGCGTCGTCATTGCCGCGCTTCGCGCGCAATGACGCGGAAGGGAGGTGGGAGGTGGTCGAACTTAAACTCATATCGCGCTAAAGTTTACGCTATCGCCGGACCCGTACAAACGGCTATTGTGTACATAATAAAACAACACACAGCAGGGAGAGAAATCATGAGCAGAGGACATACAATTCTAACCGGTGCGCTGGGCGGTCTGGGTACGGCCACGGCAAAGGCGCTGTGCGCGGCGGGGCATCAGGTCATCGCCACCGACCGGCGCCGGGAGGATTATGCGCCGTGGCTGGAAACCCTGCCCAAAGAAATACACAGTCAGATCAGTTTCTTTCCGCTTGATGTCACCAAGGAAGAAGCGGTCGTTGAGCTTGCCGACACGCTCAAGGCGCGCGGCATTCATGTGGCGCATCTGATCAACAATGCCGGCATTCAGGGCGCGGCCAAACCCTGGGAAATGGACAGCAAGACCTGGCACCGGGTGATGAATGTCAACATCACCGGCACCTTTTATATGACCCGCGCCTTCAGCGAAGCCATGGTCAACAAGGGCTATGGGCGCATCGTCAATGTCGCATCGCTCTATGCCTATCATCCGGGCAAGGGGCAGGGGCCATATGCGGCTGCCAAGGCGGCGATCACCGGCTTTACCCGCTCCACCGCGCTGGATCTGGCCAAATATGGCGTCACAGTGAATGACATTGCGCCGGGCATTATCTGGCATGACCGGCTGGAAGGTGTAATTGCTGGAACCGAATTGCAGGACCTTGGCAAATCCGTACCCATGGGCCGTGTCGGCAAGCCCGATGAAATCGCCGCCACCATGGTGTTCCTGACCTCCGAAGGCGCGTCCTATATCACCGGGCAGACCATCCATGTGAATGGCGGTCTGTATCTGCCGGGTTAATGTGCGTGTGAGGTTAGGCATTAACAGGCTGTAGAAAAGCCCCAGCTTCTGGTCACATTTTGGGGCTGGGGCTGCCTGCGGGCACTTGATACTTAAAAGCACTATAAAAGGAAATAAAACGCAATAGGTAAGGCTGATGAATATTGAAACAGAAGTTAAGGGCAATATAGCCGTCCTTAAGCCGCTGGGCCGGATTGATCAAAACACCGCGCCGTCCTTTCAGGAAAGTTTACTGGCGGCCCTTGATGCCGGGAAGGATTGCGCCGTCGCGCTTGACATGTCTGCGGTTGATTTTCTGTCCAGTATTGGTCTGCGCGCACTGATGGCGGCGCACAAGCGCTGTCAGACGAATGGCGCGCGGCTGGCGCTGTTTGCGCTGACCCCCGTTGTGTGCGAAGTATTTTCCATCAGCCGGTTTGACACAGTTCTAAGCTGTTTCGATGCGCGCGACCCTGCGCTGGCCAGCCTCACAGCATAGGAGCGGTTTGTGCGCGTAAAGATATGGGGGTGTCGCGGATCGCTGCCTGTGGCAATGCCAACGGTGCAGGTGCGCGATAAATTGCAGGCGGCCCTGAAGGTTGCTGCGGGCCGCAAGTTTGATTCAGATGCGGACATTGACAGGTTTATTTCCAAAGAACTACCCTGGGCCACAAGTCATAGTTTCGGCGGCAACACATCCTGTGTGCAGATCGATACCGGAAGCCGGGAATATATTATTTGCGATATGGGCAGTGGCCTGCGCGAATTTGGTGTTTCGATGATGGCCGCCCACGGCCCGGCCAAACCGCAAATCTATAATATATTCATGTCGCATCTGCACTGGGACCATATTATGGGTTTCCCGTTCTTTCCGCCGGCCTATATTCCCGGCAACATAATCCGCATTCATTCCTGCCATCCGGACCCGCGCGCAGCCTTTTTGCGCCAGCAGTCCGCGCCGTGTTTTCCGGTGCATCTTGACCAGTTGAGCGCGAGCATTGAGTATGTCGCGATGCAACCCGGCGAGGCCATTACAGTGGCAGGCGCCCAGGTGCGCGCGTTGTTGCAAAATCACGAGGGCGACAGCTACGGCTACCGATTCGAGAAAGAGAACAAGTCGGTTGTGTACACCACGGATTCTGAACATAAGCCAGAAGACACAGAGGGCACGGCCCGCTTTGTTGAATTCTTCCGCGACGCGGGACTGGTCATTTTCGATGCGCAATATTCGCTGGCCGATACGGTGTCCCTGAAAGCAGACTGGGGCCATTCGTCAAATATTTCGGCGGTCGAATTATGCCGCCATGGCCATGTGAAACACCTGCTGCTGTATCATCACGAACCGGCCTATGACGACAACATGCTGTACCGCGTCTGGCAGGAAACCATCCGCTATGAAGAGCTGATGCGTGATGGCGGCGCACCAATGCTGCGTGTCAGTTCCGCCTATGATGGAATGGAGATAGCTCTCTGAATCTAACTCCGGTTTCACCATAAGGAGCGAACCCGGTTATTCGCGTCAGGCGGAGGGGGCGTGCTTTGTGCGCTGTGGTGATATTCATGTGCTGTGCACGGCAACGCTTGAACAAAGCGTGCCGCCGTTTTTGCGTGGCGGCGGGCAAACAGGGCGGGCGCACCCAGGAAATTCAGCGCCTTATTGACAGCCTCCGCCATCATCGAGGCCATCCATGCCGACGTGAAGGCCCATGCGCGCGGCGCAGAACCCTCCGACGACATCACGCTGCTGGTGCTGGCGCGGGAGCAGCCTTATGGGCGGCGGAGGTGTAGCCGTTTCTACCCCATTGGACGAATGACGAACGAATATTGACTCTCTCGGGGGGGGGTGGGTAAACTTGACAAAAGGTTAATAACAAGGGTGGCGTCAGTTTATCGCGACGCGTGGTTGGGCTGTGTAGTCAACAAGAAACACCGCAGGAATTATCCGGCGGACAAACTTTAATCACGGAGAATAAATATGCGTAATTTAACCAAATTGGCCATGGGGTTAGCCTCCCTGGCCACAGTCACGGCAGCCATGCCGGCAAGCGCGGCTCTGGTTACTGATCCTGACGATCCCCGGACTTGGCAAGGAGCCGGTGTCGGCACCTTTGCGGCGCTATATTATGGCTCAAACACGCTGGCTAATCGTCAGTTGGTCGTTGACAATCAATTGCTGGATGATGGTTTGATCAATACCGCCGGATGGCTGGCCGGTTCACTTATTGCGGGCGGCGGCGGCTGTCTGGGTACATCCACAGACCTCACGGGAACTGGCAGCTACGATTATTTCTGCGATTACGGGGCTGTTGTTTCCACCTATGCCAACGCCATCGATAATCTCTGGTTCCAGACATCGGGCCTGCTGGCTGGCAGCGACACTGTCCTTGATACTTCTGATGATATCGTAGGCGGCACGACAACCGGTGGAACCGTTTTTGATTTAGGTTTCAGCGCCAATAAGGCTGCCATATTTAATTCGATCGACCACGGCCCGCTGCCAAATGAAGCCATCGAATCGACAGTCTATCTGTCCAACGACCCGCTCTTTAACACCTATGTTCAGGCCGTGGTGGAGCGGGTTTATCTTGAGGGTTTTCAACCCAATTTTGGCATTCTGTGGGATGGCTTTTCTTACATTGTCGGCACCGGCACCAGCGCCACATTCCGCTACGCCTCGGTTGTGCATGGCGGTCCCGGCTCCCTTCAGCATGACGGTGACAATGAAATCAACGGCATCATGGGCCTGCGGGCGGATAATACCGGCTGCACCATTGGCGTTAATTGCGATTCTGTTCCCGAACCCATGACTCTGTCGCTGCTTGGCGCGGGGCTGTTCGGCATCGGCGCGTTGCGCCGCCGCCGGGCATAACCACACATAAATTTCTGCATCGAAAAACGGCGGCCCCCCAGCTTTTGGCGGGCCGCCGTTTTTGTTTATCCGCCGTTCCCCGCAGCGTCATTGCCCCACCCTCCCCGTCATTGCCCCACCACCCTCCCGTGTCATTGCCCGGTTTAGCCGGGCAACCCACGCCCCACACTCAGGCCTTTGCGTGGCGCATGGATTACCCGCATAAAGCGGGTAATGACGGTGAGAGAATCAAGGCGTAGCTTGCGGAAAAAGCCGATACAAAGTAGCGGCGCCTGGTCTATATAGAGCGCATAATTGCTTCACCCCCATTCAAGGAACCCATCATGCGGCCCTCCGGACGTGCCCCAGACGCTATGCGCAAAGTCAGTTTTGAACCCGGTTATTCGCGCCAGGCGGAAGGCTCGTGCTTTGTGCGCTTTGGCGATACCCATGTGCTGTGCACGGCAACGCTTGAACAAAGCGTGCCACCGTTTTTACGTGGCGGCGGGCGCGGCTGGGTCACGGCGGAATATGGCATGTTGCCGCGTTCCACCAATGAACGCATGCGCCGTGAGGCGGCGGCGGGCAAACAGGGCGGCCGCACCCAGGAAATACAGCGCCTGATCGGGCGCGCCCTGCGTGGCGTGGTGCAGTTCGAAGGCATGGGCGAGCGTCAGATTGTGGTCGATTGCGATGTCATTCAGGCCGATGGCGGCACCCGCACCGCATCCATCACCGGCGGCTATGTGGCGCTGGTGCAATGTTTCAAATGGATGCAGAAATCCGGCATGATCAAGGAATTACCCCTGCTGGATTCGGTGGCCGCCGTTTCATGTGGCATTTACAATGGCGTACCCCTGCTCGATCTGGATTATCCCGAAGACAGCGAGGCCGAAGTGGACGCAAATTTTGTCATTACCGGCACGGGTGGCATTATCGAAATTCAGGGCACGGCGGAACAAAAGCCGTTTTCCGAAACGGATTTTACCGCGCTGCTGGCGCTTGCAAAAAAAGGTATTGCCGATTTAACGGCCATGCAACAGTCCGTCATCGCGGCGCTGTAGCTACGTCATTGCCGCGCTTCGCTCGCAATGACGGCCTAAGAGGTTCACAGCAAGAGGAACAAAATCTAGTCTATGCGCTCCTTACACGGAATAACCCGGCTAGTGCTGGCCAGCCACAATGCGGGCAAGCTGCGCGAGATCGCCGGTCTGTTACGCCCTTATAAAATGACAGTGATCAGCGCGGTGGAGCTTGGCCTGCCGGAACCGGTCGAGACCGGCGAAACCTTTGTGGAAAATGCCGAACTGAAAGCGCGCGCCGCTGCAACCGCCAGCGGCATGGTGGCGCTGAGCGATGATTCAGGACTGTGCGTAGTGGCGCTGGATAATGCGCCGGGCATTTATTCCGCGCGCTGGGCCGGACCGGACAAGGATTTTGCCGTCGCCATGGCGCGCGTGGAAAAAGAACTCGAACGGACCGGCGCCACGGACCGGCGCGCTTATTTCGTGTGCGCGCTGTCGCTATGCTGGCCCGACGGGCATTGCGAAAGTTTTCAGGGCGAGGTGCATGGGCAACTGGTGTTTCCACCGCGCGGCGCACGGGGCTTTGGCTATGATCCCATTTTCCTGGCGGATGGATATGATGTTACGTTTGGTGAAATAGACCCGGACGTCAAGCACGCCATCAGCCACCGCGCCCACGCCTTCCGGCAGATGATCGATGCCTGTTTTAACGGCGAGAGTATCCGTTCAGGTTGAACCACCCCGCCCACAGTGTCATTGCGAGGAGCGAAGCGACGCGGCAATCCAGGGGGCGCAGACACAGGCTTTCCCGTGCGACTCCTGGATTGCTTCGCCTTCGGCTCGCAATGACATAGAAGAGACAGCTATTCAACATGGACAGTTTTGACTCTAATCCTATTGATCCCGGCTTTGCGGTGTATGTGCACTGGCCGTTCTGCCTGTCGAAATGCCCTTATTGCGATTTTAACAGCCATGTGCGCGAAAGCGTGGATCAGCAGATCTGGCGCACCGCATTGCTGGCGGAGATTGACGCCACCGCCGCTGAAATCGGGAAACGCAGTGTACGGAGTATATTTTTTGGCGGCGGCACGCCGTCATTAATGCCGCCTGCAACGGTTGGCGCAATTATCAGCCAGATCGCCGCGCGATGGGAACTGGATGCGGACGCCGAAATCACGCTGGAGGCCAACCCGACCAGTGTCGAAGCGGAAAAGCTGGCCGGTTTTGCGGCTGCGGGCGTCAATCGCGTTTCGCTGGGCGTGCAGGCGCTGAATGATGCCGATCTGAAATTTCTGGGCCGCGGGCATAGCGCAAGCGAGGCGCGCGCGGCGGTTGATCTGGCGCGCAAACATTTCTCACGCATGTCATTCGATCTGATCTATGCCCGCCCAAATCAGACGCCTGCAGAATGGGAAACGGAACTGCGCAGCGCCATCGCCATGGCGGCGGATCATCTGTCGCTGTATCAGCTCACCATTGAACCCGGCACCGGGTTTGAGGGGGCGGTCAAACGTGGCCAGTTTACGCCGATGCAGGGCGATATGGCCGCCGATCTGTATGAACTGACCCAGGACATATGCGGCGCGCACGGCTTGCCCGCCTATGAAATTTCCAATCATGCGCGGCCAGGCAGCGAATCGCGGCATAATCTGGTGTACTGGCGCTATGGCGAATATGCGGGCATCGGCCCCGGCGCGCATGGGCGGCTGTATCAAAACGGCGCGGTCTACGCCACCGCCAATTTCCGCAAGCCCGAGCGCTGGCTGATTGCTGCGCGCGAAACCTGTGATGCGCTGGGCGGCCGTGATCAGTCCGTGGAAATGGTGATGATGGGGCTGCGCCTGCTGGCTGGAATTTCGACCAAGCGTTATGCCGCATTGGCGGGCGCGCTGCTGTCACAGGACGCGATACGCGAGCTATGCGATGAGGGTCTGCTGTTGCGCGCTGGCGAGCGCATCAAAACCACACCGCGCGGACGGCTGCTGCTCGATGGGGTGCTCGCCAGACTGCTGGGATAGCGTTATTTATTACCCGGCGATGCGTTGAACGGCATGTCCTTGTCCACGCGGATATCGCCGGGCAGACCAAGCACCTGTTCGGCGATAATATTGCGCAGAATTTCATCGGTGCCGCCGCCAATGCGCAATGCGGGCGACATGATCCAGGCTTCCTGAAAGCCCGCCTCCTGCGGCGACAGCGCCGGATCACGAATAATGCCGCCCATATCCATCAGCTCCATGGCGAAATGCGGCAGGTCCTGGCCATAGACTGCGCCGACCGCCTTGGCGATGGCGTTTTCCGCACCCGGCGTCACGCCTTTGCTGATCGCGGTCAGGGTGCGGTAGTGGATATATTTCAGGCCTTCAGACTGAATATACCAGTCGGCGATTTTTTCACGCACTGCGGCATTACGTATGGCCGGGCCATCACCCAGTTGCGTGTCGCGCGCCAGCGACAGGAATTCGCCCACGCCATGGCCCGCCGACATATTGCCGACAACGACACGTTCATTCATCAGCACGGTCAGCGCGGCCTTCCAGCCGTCGCCTTCGTTGCCCACGCGATTGGCGTCGGGAATGCGGACATTTTCAAAGAAGATTTCGTTGAAGCTGCTGGCGCCGGAAATCTGTTTGATCTGCTTGACGGTAATGCCCGGCGTTTTCATGTCCAGCAGGAAGAAGCTCAGCCCCTTATGCTTGGGCTTTGTCGGATCGGTGCGCGCAACCAGAATGCCCCAGTCGGCAATATGGCCAAGCGTCGTCCAGATTTTCTGTCCGTTCACCACCCATTCATCGCCGTCTTTTTCGGCGCGCGTGCGCACACCGGCCAGATCGGAACCCGCGCCCGGTTCGGAAAATAACTGACACCAGATTTCCTCGCCATACAGCGCGGGTTTGATGAAGCGTTCCTTTTGCGCGGGTGAACCCAGCACCATCAGTGTCGGCATCGCCAGACCCAGGCCCAGAATGAACAGATCGCTGGAAACATCGAACTGCGCTTCTTCCTGCGAATAAATCACATTCTGCATCGGCGTGCCGCCCATGCCGCCATATTCCTTTGGCCAGCTGATCGCCGCATAGCCTTGCGCCGCCTTTAATTTCTGCCAGGCCTTGGAACGCGCGATTAATTCCGCGTCTGCGCCTTCCATCGACAGGATGGATGCGGCATTTTCGCCCTCAACCCGGCGGGTGGCGTTGGCTTCAAGCCAGGCGCGCACCCTGGCGCGAAATGCGGCTTCTTCCGGCGTATCGTTGAAATCCATGATATACTCTTATAATTGAGGGTTAACGGCCCGAGGGCAGTGCGTTGAACGGTGTGTTCTTGTCGGTACGAATGTCGCCGGGCATGCCAAGCACCTGTTCGGCGATGATGTTGCGCAGAATTTCATCGGTGCCGCCTGCAACCCGCATTGCGGGCGCGGTTAGCCAGCCTTCCTGAAAGCCTGCATTCACGGGCGAAATTTTTGGGTCGCGGATGACGCCGCCCATATCCATCAGTTCCATGGCGAAGGCCGGCAGGTCCTGGCCATAGGCCGCGCCCACCGCCTTGGCGATGGAATTTTCCGGCCCCGGCGTCTGGCCCTTGCTCATCGCGGTCAGCGAGCGCATGCGGGTATATTTCAGACCCTGCGACTGCACATACCAGTCGGCCATTTTTTCACGCACCGCGCTGTTGCGGATGGCGGGTTCATCACCGATTTCAACATTGCGCGCCAGGTTCAGCATTTCGGTCAAACCAGCACCTCCGCCAAGGCCGCCAATCGCCATGCGTTCATTCATCAGCACGGTAAGTGCTGCTTTCCAGCCATCGCCTTCTTCGCCGACGCGCATGGCGTCGGGTATGCGGACATTTTCAAAAAACACTTCGTTGAAACTGCTGCCGCCGGAAATCTGCTTGATCTGTTTGACGGTGATGCCCGGCGTTTTCATATCCACCAGAAAAAAACTCAGCCCCTTATGCTTGGGTTTGGTGGGGTCGGTGCGCGCCACCAGAATGCCCCAGTCGGCCAGATGCGCGAAAGAGGTCCAGATTTTCTGGCCATTGACGATCCATTCATCGCCGTGTTTTTCCGCGCGGGTGCGCACGCCGGCCAGATCGGAACCCGCGCCCGGTTCGGAAAATAACTGACACCAGATTTCTTCGCCATAGAGGGCGGGGCGCATGAAGCGTTTGAGTTGTTCCGTCATGCCAAACGCCATCAGGGTGGGCATGGTCATGCCGACGCCAACCACAAAGATCGCGCTGGACACATCGAAACGCGCCTCTTCCTGACCATAGATCACGCTTTGCATGGCGCTGCCGCCCATGCCGCCATATTCTTTTGGCCAGGTGATGGCCGCATAGCCCGCCGCCGCCTTGACCTTCTGCCATGCCCTGGCGCGCGCCAGGCCTTCGGCATTTTCATTCAGCAGCGAAAAGGATCCGCCGGTCTGTGTGGCGCTGCGTTTGGGCGCGTTCGCCTCCAGCCAGGCGGAAACCCTGGCGCGATATTCAGCCTCTTCGGGCGTGTCGTTGAAATCCATGGGTTGCTCTTGCTTCTTCCAGTGCGCCGTTAAAATTTCATGCGCCAGTATTACTTTAACCACGCCCCGCGGGCAATGGGGGCAGGCGTGAATGGTTCATTATCTGATTCCGTCTTTCTTGTGTTTCTATTTTGTTCTTAACAAGCGGATAGATTTCCTGAATAGAACAGAGAATAAGCATTTCACCCGTACCGGAAGCCGCCACGCCTTTGAAATCAATCGAGTCTGAGCCTATTGATGCTATTGACGGATGTGAAAGAAGGGAGCGAAAAAACTGTCATCTCAAGACCTGACCCCGATTGTGGCGATTGTGGAGGTTTATAAAAGGGAAGCGTTTCCTTTAATTACCATGACTTGAGCGAAGACGAGTTTGCCGGCGTACATGCTTCCTCCTCAAAACAGTGAGAAAGCATTCTGAACCAGATTCGCCATTCAAGTCGGTGACACCTGTAAATCATCAAAAATAACAGGTATCATAAGATGTTGTAGCCAACCGTGTCGTCAATAACCGGACAGTAGTGCTTCTGAGCCACTATTCTGGAAAAAGTTTCAGGGATGGAAAATTGCCACGCGGCGGGTATTATTTCTGGCCTTATCATTTTACTGGAGAAACGCATGACGAACCCGGGGTATCGCCACCGCAATGGCCTGCGGCGTTTGGTAATCTGCGCGGCGGGGGCCCTGATGTTCTCGAACGTGCAGAGCCTTGGCGAGGCGCCGGCGCCAGACAAAATGCCGCCGGGATTTGTCGCTGGCTATCTTCCCAAAGAGGCGCTTCCGGACAGTCTGGCCCTGTTGCCGCCGCCGCCCGCGACCGGCTCGGCTGCCCAGGCACGCGACGAGGAGGCGGCGAAAAATGCGCTTGCCCTGAACGGGACGCCGCGCTGGAACCTGGCCGCGCTGGACGCCGATCTGTCTTTTCCGAACGCGGCGGGCACATTTTCCTGCGCCCTTGACGCGCCTGTGACCGAGGCGGATACGCCGCATCTTTACGTGCTGCTACGGCGATCCATGACGGATGCAGGCCTGGCGACCTATGCCGCCAAGGACGCCTACAAACGCGCCCGGCCCTTTATGGTGAACAATCAGCCGATCTGCTCGCCTGAATACAGAAAACGTCTGGAGGATAATGGCGCCTATCCCTCGGGTCATGCCTCTCTCGGCTGGGCCTGGGCGCTTATCCTCAGTGAAATTGCACCAGAGCGGACGAACGCGATTCTGGCCCGCGGCAGCGCCTTTGGCGACAGCCGCAGCATATGTAATGTCCATTGGGAAAGCGATGTGGCGGGGGGCCGCCTGGTGGGGGCCGGCGTTGTGGCGCGCCTGCATGCGGAGGCTGCTTTCCGCGCCGATCTGGAGGCCGCGAGGAAGGAGCTAGCGGCTGTTCGCAGCAAAAAGCTTGGCGCGACGCGCGATTGCAGGGCGGAGGCCGGGGCCATGGCCATTCATCCCTAGCGGCTTGCGAGGGGACGCTTCCCTTTAATTCACATTTTCTGGGCTATCGAGTCTGACACCATTTTTCCCGCCTTCTCCTCAGGCATGCGTTTCAGGGGTCTTCGCCGTCAGTTCGATACCCACTGCTTTCATGACGGCCAGGGTGGTTTTCAGGGTCGGGTTGCCATTCTCGCTGAAGGAGAGATAGAGTTGCTCATGCGAAAGCCCGGTTAGCGATGCAATTTGCGCCATACCCTTGGCGCGGGCGGCAATTCCCAGCGCCTTGGCGATGTAGGCGGCGTCACCGGTCTCCAATGCGTCAGCCATGAAAAAGGCGATTTCTTCATCATTGACGAGCGCGGCGGCGGCGTCGTAAGCCGTCAGTTTCTCAGCCATTTTGTTCACTCCAGTCCTGGGCCAGTTTTTTTGCCAATGCAACGTCACGCGCCTGATTGCGTTTGCTTCCGCCACAGAGCAACACAATCACAAGGTTGCCGCGCTGCTGAAAATAAACCCGATAACCGGGGCCATAATGAATCCTGAGTTCACTTATACCCTCGCCTACCGGGGAAACATCACCCGGCAATCCTTCGCCCAGGCGCGTAATCCTGGTGGCGATAATGGTGCGCGCCCGCCGGTCCCTAAGTCTCGCTTCCCAAAGACGAAACGTTTCGGTTTGCTTAACGTCAATCATCACCGGCCAGAGTAATTTATAAACAACTATTCGTCAGTGCCGTCCGTTGCAGCGCTTAAAACGTCTCCCTCAAACTCCGTTCAATTCTAACACTTATCCGCCCACTTTAATACCCCCTCACCTTCCGCTGGGCAGCTCATTAAACGCCACGTCGCTGTCCACGCGGATTTCGCCCGGCAGTTTCAGCACCCGTTCGGCGATGATGTTTTTCAGGATTTCGTCGGTCCCGCCGGCGATGCGGATGCCGGGTGATGACAGCCAGTCTTCTTCGAAGGCGGCGCGATAGGGGGAAATCGTCCGGTCACGGATGACGCCGCCCATATCCATCATTTCGATGGCGAAGGCGGACAGGTCCTGGCGGCGCGGCGCGCTGACCAGTTTGGCGATAGAATTTTCCGGCCCCGGCGTCGTGCCCCTGCTGAGTGCGGTCAGGCTGCGGAAGCGGGTATATTTCAGGCCCTGGCTTTGCACATGCCAGTCGGCGATTTTTTCGCGCACGGCGGCGTTGCGGATGGCGGGGCCGTCATGCAGTTCGGTGTCGCGGGCCAACTGGATCATTTCGTCAATGCCGACGCCCTGGCCCATATTGCCGACGGCGGAGCGTTCGTTCATCAGTACGGTCAGCGCCACTTTCCAGCCATCGCCCACCGCACCGACGCGCATCGCATCCGGGATGCGGACATTTTCGAGGAACACTTCGTTGAAATGGCTTTGCCCGGAAATCTGCCGGATGCGTTCCACCCGGATGCCGGGGGATTTCATATCGACGAGGAAAAACGACAGGCCTTTATGCTTGGGAACAGCCGGATCGGTGCGCACCACCAGAATGCCGAAGTCGGAATAATGCGCGCCGGAGGTCCAGATTTTCTGGCCATTGATGATCCAGTCACTGCCTTCGGGGCCGTCGCGCTCCGCCCGGCTGCGCACGCCGGCCAGATCGGACCCCGCACCCGGTTCGGAAAATAGCTGGCACCAGATTTCTTCGCCATACAGCGCAGGGCGGATATAACGCTCCCGCTGTTCGGGCGTTCCATGCACCATCAGCATCGGCATCGCCATACCCAGGCCGATCAGAAACACATTGCCGGGCAGGTTATACTGCGATTCTTCCTGGCCGTAGATGACGTTCTGCATGCTCGTGCCGCCCATGCCGCCATATTCCTTCGGCCAGGTGATGGCCGCATAACCGGCCGCCGCCTTGACCTTTTGCCAGGCCTTGGATTCGGTCACGCCGACCCGTGTGCCGGGCGGTATGGACAGCGCGTTCGCCTCCAGCCAGCCGCGCACCTGTAAACGGTACGCGGCCTCTTGCGGTGTATCTTCGAAGTCCACTATTTTACTCCGGGCGACTGATTGTAAGGAATGTCCTTGTCGACGCGAATATCGCCGGGCATGCCAAGCACCCGTTCGGCGATAATGTTCTTGAGGATTTCGTCGGTGCCGCCCGCAATGCGCATGGCGGGCGCAAACAGCCAGCCGGTCTGAAAGCCTGCCTTCATCGGCGCAATATCGGGTTCATAGATGATGCCGCCCATATCCATCATTTCCATGGCGAAGGCGGTATATTCCTGACCGCGCTGGGCGCTGACCGCTTTGCCGATGGAGTTTTCCGGCCCCGGCGTCTGGCCCTTGCTAAGCGCTGTGATGCTGCGAAAGCGGGTATATTTCAGGCCCTGGCCCTGCACATACCAGTCCGCCAGACGTTCACGCACCGCGCTGTTCTTGATGGCGGGCTGTCCGTCAGGAAGAATGATGGTGCGCGCCAGTTCGATCAACTGATCCGTACCCAACTGGCCGCCGCCGCCGCCGATGGCCAGACGTTCGTTCATCAATGTGGTCAGCGATACTTTCCAGCCATCGCCAACCTTGCCCAGGCGTTGCGAATCCGGAATGCGCACATTGGTGAAGAACACTTCATTGAAATTGGAGCCGCCGGAAATCTGCTTGATGGGTTTTACTTCGACGCCGGGCGATTTCATATCGAGAAAGAAAAACGTCAGGCCCTTGTGCTTTGGCACGGTGGGATCAGAACGGGTAACGACAATGCCGAAGTCGCAATAATGCGCGCCCGATGTCCAGATTTTTTGCCCGTTGACGATCCAGTCATCGCCGTCGCGTTCCGCGCGCATGCGAATGCCCGCAAGGTCAGAACCCGCCGCCGGTTCGGAAAACAACTGACACCAGATTTCCTCGCCATACAAAGCCGGTTTGACATAGCGCTCCAGATGCGCGGCGCTGCCATGCGCCATCAGCGTTGGAATGCACATGCCAAGGCCAATATCAAAAAACCCGCCGGGCAGATTATATTTGGCTTCTTCCTGGGAATAGATGACGTTCTGAATGCCGCTGCCGCCCATGCCGCCAAATTCTTTCGGCCAGGTGATTTTGGCGTAGCCCGCGGCGGCTTTTTTCGCCTGCCAGGCTTTGGCCACTTTCAGCGCCTCTGTCTCGTTCAATTCGGCGCCAAACATGCCCTGGCCAACTTCTTTGGGCGCGTTCGCCGCCAGCCATTCCTGCACCTGTTTGCGGAATGCGGCTTCTTCGGGTGTGTCTTCAAAATCCATGATCGTTTTCTCCTATCCGGGATGATTAAGCGGCGTTACGCTTTTCAAGTTCGCTGACCAGTTTGTCTTTCCAGGACAGATGGCTGCCCAGGCAGAGGCTGAGCCATTTGGCGCGGCGGTAGAAGAGATGGCAGTCAAATTCCCAGGTGAAGCCCATGCCGCCATGAGTCTGGATATTTTCCTTGGCGGCGAAATTGAACGCCTCGGTGGCGGCAACGCGCGATCCCGCAGCGGCGGCGGGCAGATCGGGCGCGCCGGTGGACAGCGCCCAGGCGCCGTAATAGCTGTTGGAACGCGCCAGTTCGTTCTTGATATACATATCGGCCAGCTTGTGCTTGATCGCCTGGAACGAGGCGATGGGGCGGCCAAACGCATAGCGGTTCATGGCGTATTCTTTCGCCGCCGCAAGTGCGGCATCCGCACCGCCGATCTGTTCGAACGCCACCAGCACGGCGGCGCGGTCCAGCACCTGCTGCACCACGGCCCAACCCTCGCCCTGCCTGCCCAGCAATTCAGCGGGCGCGCCATCAAAGGTAACGGTGGAAAGATTGCGGGTCGGATCCAGGGTTTTCAGTGGCGCATGCGTCACGCCCTTGCCCGCCAGATCCACAATCGCCAGAGATACGGATTTTTCATCCGTTCCGCTGCCGGTTTTCACCACGACAATGGCGAAGTTCGCCACATCGCCATCGGGAACCGGCATTTTCGTGCCTTTCAGCTTGCCGCCTTCAAAGCTGACCTTCATGGTTTTGGGGGTGGCGGCCTGGGTGCCTTCGGAAAGCGCCAGGGTGCCGATCATTTCGCCAGCCGCCAGAGCGGGCAGATATTTCTGTTTTTGTTCCTCGCTGCCCGCGATCAGCAGGGCTTCGGTCGCCAGATACACCGATGACGAGAACGGCACCGGGGCTAATGAGCGGCCCAGTTCTTCGGCGATCATGCACAGTTCCAGATGACCCAGGCCGATGCCGCCGTATGCTTCGGGGATCGTCGTGCCGGTCCAGCCCATCTCGACAATGCCTTTCCAGACATCTTTGGCGTAGGTTTCGTCCGTATCCAGGATATGGCGCACCACTTTCAGGCTGGATTTGTCGGTCAGGAACTTGCGGGCCTGATCTTTCAGCAGTTTCTGGTCATCGGAGAAATCGAAATTCATGTCGGAGGTCCACCCTGTTGGAGATTGTAACGTTTTATGGTGACGGCAGGCGCCGCTGTTGGCGTACAGAAAACATTGTCAGCTAATCCCTGACAAGGGTTTTCTTTTATCATACAGATTTTTCAGCCGTCAGGATTTAAGAGGTTCTGTTCCATCCTGCAGCATATTAGATTTGAGCTTTTGTAGCAGGCGCTGCAATTCGAGTAAATCGGCCTCGTTCACAGACTTATAGACAGTCTCGAACTGATGCATGGCCAATTGCCTGAGCCGCTCAAAAAATGCCCCCTGCTCGCCGTCCGCCAGATAGATGCGCTTGGCGCGCCGGTCGGATAGATCCGCACGGCGCTCGATAATCTTTTGGTCTTCCAGCCGGTCCAGCAGGCGGCCCAGGGGGGCCGGGGCGATTTCGGTTTCTTCCGCCAATTCGCTTTGGGTCTGGCCATCCTCGCGGGCAAGTTGCACCAGCACCCGCCATTGCTGCGGTGTAATGCCTGCCTTGCGCACCTCACGCTCAATCGAGCGCATCAGGAGACGTGAGGCGTCATAGACCAGCCAGCCGACCTCGCGTTGCAGATCAAACGCGTCGGCCAAAGGGTCTACAGGTGGCTTGGTTGTGACATTCGTCATAGAGTGGTCATTTGAAAAACAAAATTAGTTGGTATAATATACATAAGTATTATATAATAATATACTAATTATTAAGGCTGATGAAGCATACTCTCCTGCTGGCCGATCACTCGGCGCAATGGGCGTTCAACCATACAAGTGACTGAAATGTTTGATGACCTGCCAATTTCATGGGCCGAATTCCGGCACCGTTCCGGGCGTGCCCCGAACGGGCATATCGGCGTTATGGGCGAATTGGGCGCCATGATCGAAAGTCTGGACCCCAATGGGATCCGGGTACGGGTGCCGTTTCAGCCTGTGATTATCGGCGATACGGAATGGAATGTCGTGCATTCGGGTCTGCTGATGATTCTGCTCGATAGCCTGTGCGGGATTTCGATCATCCAGAAAATGACGACCCCCACACCCATCGCGACCCTTGATCTGCGGGTGGATTATCTGCGCGCCGTGCCTGCTGGCGAAGATTTGTATGTCACGGCCACCTGTTACAAGATCGGTCGCAATGTGGGCTTTTCGCGGGGTTCCATTTACACCTCCGATCCCGGTGATCCGGCTGCCATCGCCAATGGTTCGTTCATGCTGGGCACCGCTGGCGACCCGCCGCCCATGGCCACAATGCTGAAGGGGCAAGGCGCATGACAACGCAAAACCTGGCTAATCTGGAAGTTGTGACGGGCGATATTTCCGGGCTGTTTGAGGCGATCCCGTTTGCCCACTGGCTTGGCCTGAGGGCAAGCAAGAACGCTGAGGGCGTGTTGTGCCTGATGCCTTTTGCCGAGCGGCTGATCGGCAATCCGAATTTGCCCGCCCTGCATGGCGGCATGGTGGCGACTTTTCTTGAAGCAACCGCCCTGGCCGTGGTTGTCGATGCGCAAAATAATCCCGATGCGCGCTGCGGCAAGGAAATTCCGCGCGTCATCAGCACAACGGTCGATTATCTGCGTCCCGCCGGACCGAAAGATACTTACGGACGGGCGGAAATTATCCGGCTGGGCACGCGGCTGGCCACGGTTGTCGCCACCGCCTGGCAGGATGACCCGTCCCGCCCGGTCGCGCGCGCCAATTGTCATTTTCTGGTTGCGTCCGGAGGAAAAGCGTCATGAGCAACCCATACATTTTCCCGCCCGCCGGTTTTAATGGAGCAAATATCATGCGTACAGTGATGGTGTCCGGCATTGCATTGCTGCTGGCGCTGGGTGCGTGCGGTAAAGACGAAAAGAAAGCGGCGGATGCCAGCAAGCCCGTAACGGCAACAGCCCCCGCCGCCGTTGAACAAAAACCGATTGAACTCTCTATCGTGAAGCCCGCGACCGAGCAGATCATTGAACCGGTCGTCGGCACCGGCAGTATTTCCGCATCGCAAAAATCCAATATAGGGCCCAGCGTGTCCGGCATTCTGGAAAAGACCTTCGTTGCCGTTGGCGACCGGGTAAAACAGGGCGATCCGCTATTCGAAATCCGCAAGACCGATTATGTCATCCGCCTGCAGGAAGCGCAATTCCAGGTGAAACTGGCCGAGGCCGACTTCACCAACGCCAAGGCCGAATATGAGCGCATCAGCGAACTGAAGTCCAGCGGCGTGGTGTCCAAGGGACAGATGGATAAAATACAGGCGCAATATTCGGTTTCCGAGGCGCGGCTGGGCATCGCCCGGGCAAATCTCGCCAAAGCCAGGCAGGCTTTGGACGATACAATGGTACGCGCGCCCTATGATGGCGTGATTGTCTATCAGTATAAATATGATGGCGAATATATGTCTGTCATGGGCGGCCCGCCAGGGATGGGCGACGGCGGCGGTGCGCCCGGCGGCGGTGGTGGCGGTGGACGCGGCGTATTCGATATTTCCAAGATTGATGTTGTCGCCGCGATCGTCGAAATTCCTGAAACCAAATTACGTTTCGTAAGGCTGGGCACACCTGGTATCGTGCGCATTGATGGTATGGGCAAGGAATATCCAAGCCAGGTCCATGTGATCAACGATCAGGTGGATACGGTCAGCCGCAAGGTGCAATTGCGGCTGGCGATTCTGAACCCGGATTACGCCATTAAGCCCGGCCTGTTTGCCCGCGCAACCCTGACATCTGATCCGCGTCCCGCAATCACGCTGGACCGCCGTGCGGTGCTTGGCCCGCAGGATGCGCAATATGTATTTGTCGCGGTCGATGGTCATGCCAAACAGACCAAAATTACCTCCCGCGAACTGGATGCGCGCCGGGTGGAAATATTAGAGGGGCTTACACCTGAAGATCATGTGCTGATGGGCCCCAATCTGACGAGGGTCCGCGACGGCGATGCGATCTCGGTGGAGATGGCCTATGTGGATTAGCGATCTCTCGATCAAACGCCCTGTATTTGCAGTAATGCTGATCGGGGCGCTGGTCGCTCTTGGGCTGGTCGCGATCACCCGCATTGGCTATGACCTGTTTCCCAGCGTCGAGTTTCCGTTTGTCAGCATTGCCACCACGCTTGAAGGCGCTGCGCCGGAGACAATGGAAACAGAAGTAACCGACATTATCGAGGAACAGGTCAACACCATTTCCTCGATCAAGAGCATCCGGTCGCAAAGCTTCGAAGGACGCTCTTCCATCGCGGTTGAGTTTGAATTAAGTGAAAATATTGATGTCAAGGCGCAGGACGTGCGCGACAAGGTCGCCCTCACCGCCAGAAATCTGCCGCGTGACGTTGATCCGCCGGTGGTCAGCAAGGTCGATCCGGACGCGCAGCCTATCATGTCTGTCATGGTGGCCGGTGATTTGCCTATCCGGGATATTACCCAATTTGCCGATACAGTTGTGAAAGAACAGATTCAACGCCTGCCGGGCGTTGGATCGGTGACGCTGGTGGGTGGCCGCGACCGCGAAGTCCGTATCTGGCTGGATGCGGACAAAATGCGCGCTTATCAGTTAACCGCTGATGATGTGATCCGGGCTGTTCAGAACGAACATGCGCAATTACCCGGCGGGCAATTGCAAACCACAGGTAACGAAGAAGAATTCGGCGTCAAGACCATGGGCGAAGTCCGCTCGATCCCCGAGTTTGGCGAGATTGTGGTTGCGTTCCGCAATGGGGCGCCGACCCGCGTCCGGGATGTGGCGCGCGTCGAAGATGGCATGGAAGATGAGCGCACCTTCGCCGAGTTGAATGGTCAGCCTGGCGTTTCGCTGGAAGTACGCCGCCAATCCGGTGAAAATACGCTGGATGTCGCCAAAGCAGTCAAGGCGTCGCTTGTGGATGTCCAAAAGCTTGTGCCCGAGGGCCTTAAGATTGTCGTGGCGCGGGACATTTCGACCTTTATTGAAGGTTCAATCCACGATGTCACGAAGGACATGCTGATCGGCCTTGGTCTGGTGGTGCTTGTTACCCTGGTGTTCCTGCTGAGCAGCCGCGCCACCATCATTGTCGCCATCACCATGCCGGCATCCATTATCGCCACTTTCTTCGCGTTCTATGTCGCCGGTTTTACGCTTAACATGCTGACCATGATGGCGCTGAGCGTTGCAATTGGCCTGGTGGTGGATGACGCCATCGTGGTGCTGGAGGCAATATACAGGGCCATTGATGATGGCTACAAACCGATGGAGGCGGCGTCGGTTGGCATCAAGCGTGTCGGCGGCGCTGTTATCGCCGGCACCAATTCGATGCTGGTGGTGTTTGTGCCCATTGCCTTTATGGAAGGCATTGCGGGCCGGTTTTTCTTTCAGTATGGCCTGGCGGTGGTATTCTCGATTGCGGTGTCCCTGCTGGTGTCGCTCACTCTTACGCCCAGCCTGTGCGCGCGCTTTCTTAAGCCGCATTCCTCGTTTGGTCCGGTTGCGCGCTGGTTTGAAGCCCGCCATGAAGCGGTGGAGCGCATGTATGGCAGGCTGCTTGGTTTTGCGCTGGGCAACCGCTGGGTGATCGTTCTGCTTGCCGTTGTCACAATTTTTGGCGGCGTTATCGTTACCCGGATGGTGCCAACGGAGTTTTCGGGCAAAACGGACCGCAGCGAATTTCTTGCGTCGGTTGAAATTCCCTATGGCTCCGGCATAGAAGAAACCAAGCGCATCGCGAACCGCATTGCAGCGGAAATCAGGGATATCCCAAATGTCACCAACACCTTTGTGACCATTGGCGCCGATCAGCAAGCCAGGATAAACAAGGCCGATTTCTATGTTTCCCTGACGCCAAAGCATGAGCGCAAGGAATCCTTCCTCGATATCATGCAAAAGACCCGCGTGGTGATGCAGGGGATTCCGGAACTGCGTAAATTCTCGATCTCTGAAGTCCCCTGGATTTCCGGCGCCAACTCCCAGGACTTTGATATTGATTATGTGGTGCGCGGCAGCAGTCTTGCCGAACTGGAAAAATTTACCAGCAAGGTCATGCAGGAGATGCGGCAATCCGGCCAGTTCCTGGATGTCCAGTCAAGCTTTGAGACAGGCAAGCCGGAAATTCAGGTGGGAATAGACCGGCAGCGTTCAGCGGACCAGGGTGTGTCGGTCCGCTCAGTCGCCTCAACCGTGCGTGCGCTGGTGGGCGGCGTTGATGTCGCAACCTATGAAGAAGGCGGGCTACGGTATGATGTACGTATGCGGCTTGAGGAAGGCCAGCGTAACGATCTCGACAAGCTGGAGCAGATTCAGGTCCGCTCTGCCGGGGGGGGCCTGGTGGATCTGCCCAATGTCGCCACGCTAAAAGTCAATACGGCTCCCGCGCAGATCAACCGCAAGGACCGGGTGCGCGCCATCGATATTTACGGAACCTCGGCGATCGGCGTGCCATTGTCTGTCAGCACCAGCAAGGTTGACGAAATCATCGCAAAAGTCGGCATGCCCGATGGCTATAGCGGCAGCCATGAAGGCAAGTCGCGGCGCATGCGGGATTCGAGTGATGCAATCAAATTCGCCTTCATGGTGGCGATTGTCGCGCTTTATATGGTGCTGGGAAGCCAGTTCAACAGTTTCGCCCAGCCGCTGGTGATCATGCTGACGGCGCCGCTATCCTTTCTTGGCGCGTTTGTCGCCCTGTATTTATCGGGGGAATCTCTCACCATGTTCGCGCAGATCGGCCTGATCGGCCTGATGGGGGTGGTGATGAAAAATGGCATTCTGCTGATTGATCTGGCCAACAAGTTGCGTGAGGATGAAGGCGCAAGCGCGCGTGATGCGATCCACCGCGCCGGGCCACAGCGCCTGCGTCCGGTGCTGATGACGGCGTTCGCCATGATCTTTGGCATGGTGCCGCTGGCGGTCTCCACCAGTCAGGGGTCGGAGTTCCGCACCGGTCTGGGCTTTCTGCTGATGGGCGGAATGATTTCATCCACGCTGCTGACCTTTGTGGTGGTGCCGGTCGCCTATACGCTGCTGGACGACCTGCAACGTTATACCAGGAAGGCGCTGGTGTTTCTGCGCCTGCGCAAGCCGGACGATCCCGCCCCCTCAACCACTATAGCCGCTGATATTGTCAAGCCCCTGGCGGCGGAGTAAAGGCGTCTCGCACCTCATGTGCGGGTCTGTTATACTTGTCTGATGAACAATATTAGCGCCCCACAGCCCATATTCGCCAGGGATTACCGCGCCCCGGATTACCGGATAGCGCAGGCCTATCTGGAAGTAACCCTTGATGCGCATGCGACCAGGGTTTTGGCGCGGCTGGATATAGAAGCGCGCGATCCCGCCGCCGCGCCATTGCCGCCGCTGCGGCTGGATGGCGAAAATATGCAACTGGCGGCCATTCGTATGGATGGCGCATCCCTGCCCGCCGACGCCTACAAGACGGATGCAAAATATCTGACGCTGCATGCACCCAAGGCGCGTTTCCGGCTTGAAGTGGAAACCCTCATTGATCCCGGCGCCAACACGGCGCTGGAGGGGCTGTATCTGGCCGGCGGGCTGTATTGCAGCCAGTGCGAGCCGGAAGGCTTTCGCCACATCACCTATTTCATTGACCGGCCCGACAATCTGACTATATTCCGTACACGGATTATTGGGGATAAGAAGACGTGCCCCGTACTGCTGTCGAACGGTAATATGACCGCCAGTGGCGATTTGCCCGATGGACGGCACTGGGCGGAATGGCATGATCCGTTTCCAAAGCCCAGCTATCTGTTTGCACTGGTGGCCGGTGATCTGGCCTGTGTGCGCGACAGCTTCACCACCCAATCGGGGCGCGAAATTGATCTGCGTATCTATGTGGATCCGGGCATGGAGGACCGTTCGGCCTACGCCATGGATGCGCTGAAACGGTCCATGCGCTGGGACGAAACCCGCTTTGGCCTGGAATATGACCTCGACATTTACATGATCGTCGCCACCATCCATTTCAATATGGGGGCGATGGAAAACAAGGGCCTGAATATTTTCAATTCAAAATATGTTCTGGCGCGCGCCGACACCGCAACGGATGCGGATTTTGCAGGCATCGAGCGGGTAATCGCCCACGAATATTTTCATAACTGGACCGGCAACCGTGTCACCTGCCGCGACTGGTTTCAGCTCAGCCTGAAGGAAGGGCTGACGGTGTTTCGCGATCAGGAATTTTGCGCAGACCAGCGCTCGCATGCGGTCGCGCGGATTGAGGATGTGCGCGCGCTTCGCGCCCGCCAGTTCGCCGAGGACGCCGGGCCGCTGGCGCATCCGGTCCGGCCAGAATCCTATATCGAGATCAATAATTTCTATACGGCGACCGTCTATGAAAAGGGCGCCGAGCTGGTGCGCATGCTGCAAACCCTGATCGGGCGCGAGGCGTTTGCTAATGGGTTGCAAGCGTACCTGCGGCAACATGACGGCACGGCGGCGGCGATTGAGGATTTTGTCAGCGCCATGGAACAGGCGGGCGGCAAAAGCCTGACGCAATTTTGCGCCTGGTACGCCCAGGCCGGCACACCGGAAATTTCGGTGGAAGAAATTTATGACGCAGCGGCGCAAAACTATGCGCTGACGCTTACCCAAAACATGCCGGGAAAACCGGATTGCCCGCCGCTGCATATTCCGGTCGCATTCGGATTGCTGGATCAGGACGGCGCAGAAATTCCAGGCGCAGCGCGCGTGCTTGAACTGACCGGCGCGCAGCAGACATTTCATTTTAAGGGCATCCCCGCAAAACCCGTATCTTCGCTCTTCCGGGAGTTTTCGGCGCCGGTCATTGTAAAAACACCGTCCGCCTCCGGCGCCCAGGCATTCCTGCTGGCGCATGACACAGACCCGTTCAACCGCTGGGAAGCCGGACAGCAATATGCCCTGCGCCTGTTGAGCGATAATGCCGCACGCATTTCCCGTGATGAACAGCCCCGGCAAGATCCGCATTTCATCGAGGCGCTCGCCGCGCTGCTGCGTGATACGGCATTGGAAAAGGCGTTTGTCGCCGCCATCCTCACATTGCCGCCGGAACAGGAAATAGCCCGCCGCATGGATGTTATAAATGTGGAGGCCGTGCATATTGCCCGCCAAACCCTGCGCCGTGAAATTGCCACTGCGCTGCATGAGCCATTACTGGCCATCTATCACGCCAATGACAGCAACCGTCCCTATTCGCCGGATGCCGCCGAGGCGGGGCGGCGGGCCTTACGCAATTGCGCACTGGCCTATCTGACGGCGGGCGGCGCGATGACCGATCTCGCTATGGCGCATTATCGCAGTGCCCGCAATATGACCGACAGCATTGCCGCGCTATCTATACTGGCGCACGCCGATGCGCCGGAACGCATGCAGGCATTGGAGGATTTCTATACTCGCTGGCGCGATGACCCCCTGGTGCTGGATAAATGGTTTACCGCACAGGCATTGTCACACTTACCCGATACGCTGGCGCAGGTGACGGCGCTGCTGCAACATCCGGAATTCAGTTTTGAAAACCCCAACCGGGTGCGATCCTTGATTGGGGCATTCTGCCACAGCAACCAGCGGCACTTTAACGCCGCCGGTGGTTCTGGCTATCGCTTCTTCGCGGATCAGGTTTTGACACTGGACAAGATCAATGCCCAGGTCGCGTCACGGCTATTGACGGCCATGGATCAATGGCGGCGCTTTGACGCCACCAGTCAGGTCCATGCGCGCGCGGCGCTGACCCGCATCGTAAACACCCCCGGCCTGTCGCCCAATGTGTATGAGATCGGCGCCAAAACTCTGGGTATAGAATAAGTTGGCCCAAAAAAGTGACGCCCAGCCGGTGCGGGCCGACTGGGCGTCTATGCGCAAGGCGCATATGGCATCGGGAGGGGTATTCCGATGCCGGGGCGGTCCGGTCCAAACCAGCGAGCGGGGGGGCAATGCTGGCTTGAACTCACGAGGAACCGCTCATGTGAATAACATAGGAAGCAGCATGCAGGGTTTCAATACCACGCGCAATCCGAAACAGATGATTCTGTTCGTCCGTCACATTTCTTTCAAACAGGATAAATTCGTATTTGCTACAAGGGGATAGAAATTTCTTTTGCAGTCAGGTCGAGGCACATGCGGGCGCGGCGTACAAGTTCATCCACTTCGGTGCGCGTTATGGTTAATGGCGGACTGACCACCATAATATCGCGGATTGCGCGCATGATCAGATCATTTGAAAAACAATGGTTCCGGCAGCGCATCCCCACATCCATTTCTGGCGTAAAATGCCGGCGCGACGCCTTGTCCGCCACCAGTTCCACCGCGCCGATCATGCCTAGCCCACGCACTTCGCCCACCAGCGGATGATCGCGCAAACCGCCCAGCGCCGATTGCAGATAGGGGCCGATATCATTGCCTGCTTTTTCCACCAGCCTGTCGCGTTCCAAAACTTCGATATTTTTCAGCGCCACCGCGCAGGCGACCGGATGGCCGGAATAGGTATAGCCATGCACCAGCTCTTCATTGGCGTTGGCAATAGCGTCGCCGACGCGCGCGCCCAGCATCACGGCGGAAATCGGGATATAGCCGGATGACAACCCCTTCGCCAAGGTCATGAAGTCCGGCTTGATGTTGAATGTATCGCAACCGAACCATTTGCCGGTACGCCCGAATCCGCAGATCACCTCGTCAGCGATCAGCAAAATATCATGCTCGGTGCAGATACGCTGAATTTCCGGCCAATAGCTGTCTGGTGGAATGATCACACCGCCTGCGCCCTGTAACGGCTCGCCGATAAAGGCCGCGACATTTTGGGCCCCCAGTTCCAGTATTTTCGTCTCCAGCGACCGCGCCGCCTTCAAGCCGAAATCATGGGGCGAAAGATCGCCGCCCTCGCCATACCAATAAGGCGCATCCACATGCACAAAGCCCGGCAGCGGCAAATCCCATTGCGGATGCATCGGCGTCAGCCCCGACAGCGACGCCGCCCCCAGCGTCACCCCGTGATAGCCCAGCCTGCGCCCGATCATGATTTTCTTTTTGGGCCTGCCCTGCAAATTCCAGTAATAGCGGGTCAGCTTGATAATGGTGTCATTGGCCTCGGACCCGGAATTGGCGAACAGCACCCGGTCCAGCCCCGGCGGCGTAATCGAGGCCAACTTGGCCGACAGCTCCGCCGCATAGGGATGCGTAGTCTGGAAAAACGCATTGTAATAAGGCAGATCGCACAACGCCTTGTAGCCTGCATCCGCCAGTTCGCGGTTGCCATAGCCTACATTGACGCACCATAGGCCCGCCATACCGTCCAGAATGCGGTGGCCCTCACTATCCTCGATCCACACCCCGTCGGCGCGCACAATGACCCGCGCCCCCTTGGCCGCCAGTGCCGCCGCATCGGTAAAGGGGTGGATATGGTGGCGCGCATCCGCCGCCTGCCAGGCTTTGGTGCCGGTATTGTTGGACATTGATGAAAAACTCCTGCGGCTTGCTGTGGCTATACTATACTCCAAAGATTACCGCTTTATTGGAGAGAAAAACCGATGCCATCCTTTGATATTGTCGCCAAAACCGATCTGGCCGAGGTCGATAACGCCGTGCAGAACATGGTGCGCGAAATCACCACGCGCTATGACTTCAAGGGTTCGAAATGCACCATCGAGCGCAAGGACGAAGTCCTGACCCTGAACGCCGATGATGATCTGAAGCTGAAGCAGATGCACGAACTGCTGCAGGGGCACATGGCGCGGCGCAAGATCGAAGCCGGCGTGCTTGAATATAAAGACCCCGAAAAAGCCGCCGGCCAATCGGTGCGTCAGACGGTGATTATCAAACAGGGCATCGACAAGGAGCTGGCCAAGAAAATCGTCAAGGATCTCAAGGAAACCAAACTGAAAGTTCAGGCCGCCATCCAGGGCGACGAAGTCCGCGTCACCGGAAAGGCCCGCGACGATCTGCAGGACGCCATCGCCGCCGTGAAAGCGATGAAGACGGAACTGCCCTTGCAGTTTGTGAATTTCCGGGATTAGGGGTGGCCCTCGAATGTCTGAAGCATGCTATAGCCCCCGCCTCAGCCTTTCCCTTGATGGCAGTGCTATCGCATTTTGGCTATGAGGGATATGAGGAACCTAAAACCATCCTGCTTTAAACGCCGCCAAAACGAAACGCCGAAACAGTCACGCCTAACGCCTGGTCATTATATATCCGCTTCGCCGGCGTGCTGCCGCCCGCGCCCGCGGCGGCTATTAGGGGGATGAGATGTTCTTCGCGCGGATGGGCGGCGCGCGCGGCGGGGGCGCTTTCCCATATGGCGAGTGCAGCCTGGTTGACGGCGCCGTTACACAAAGTTTCATTCAGCCAGGCGTCGAACTGTTCCGAAACCTGTTTGCTGCGCGGGTCGCCAAAGCCCTGCATATTGTGATAGCTCATGCCGCTGCCAACAATCAGCACGCCCTCATTGCGCAATGTGGTCAGTGCGCGGCCCGCGCGCAGATGCAGTTCCGGGTCAAGCGAGTGATGCAGGGACAGTTGCACGATGGGGATTTTCGCATCGGGAAAAATCAGCATGAAGGGGATGAATACACCGTGGTCAAAACCGCGCGCCGCATCCATACGCGCGGGCAGGCCGGCATCGCTCAGCAGACTGACAATACGCCCTGCCAGCGCCGGTTCACCCGGTGCGGGATATTTTAGCTGGTAGGTATGTTCGGGAAATCCATAATAGTCGTAAATCAGCGGCGGGTGGAGGGCGCCGGTGACGGCAAACGCATCCTCCTCCCAATGGCCGGAAATCACCAGCACAGCTTTGGGGCGTGCGGGCAGTGTGGCGGCAAGCCCGCGCAGCCACGCCGCCATACTGTCCCAGGTGTTGCGCGGCCCCATGGTCCATTCCATGAAAAAGCACGGCCCGCCCCCATGGGGAATGAAAAGTGACGGTTGGATTTTATCTGTTGGCATTATGGGTTCCTGTGCGTCTGCGGGAATGATTATGGATGAGCGTCTGGGGAGCAGTCTACACCCGGCTTTTATCGGAATTGAAGCCTCCAACGGAACACACTTCAGACCAATATTGCTTCCCCAATGGATTGGTTTGATTCAGGTCATGGATTTGACCTGAACATTACAGCGTTCTATTGGTGTGGTGGCGCTTGACAGGGAAGGCGGGATGCGCGAACGTTATCGCTATTGCAAGTCATTCGCAACTGAGTGGGAACATCAATGTCATATATCGGGCGTTTCAAGAGTGAGATAAACAGCTTCAGGATATTGAAGTTATTTACATTTTTTATCGCGGCATTGCCTGTTGCCGGGGCGGCAATGGCCGCCGAGGTCAATGTCTATTCCTACCGGCAACCGGCTCTGATGCAGCCATTGTTCGATAAATTCACCGCCGAGACCGGAATTGAGGTCAATTCCCTGTTCGCAGAGAAAGGCCTGGCCGAGCGCATCAAGGCCGAAGGCGTGAACAGCCCCGCCGACATAATCCTGGTGACCGACATTGCCCGGCTCAGCGAAGCGGTGGAGGCAGGCATTACCCAGCCTGTCGATTCAAAAACTCTCGCCACAGCCATTCCCGCATCCTTGCGCGATCCAGCGAACCAGTGGTTCGCGCTGACCCGGCGCGCGCGGGTAATCTATGCATCAAAAGAACGGGTGAAGGACGGCGAAGTCACCACCTATGAAGCGCTGGCGGAACCGCAATGGAAGGGCCGCATTTGCAGCCGCAGCGGCGCCAGCGATTATAATGTGGCGCTGCTGGCCGCACAGATTGCCCATCATGGTGAGGCAGAGGCGGCGCAATGGCTGAAAGGCCTGCGGGCCAATCTGGCGCGCAAACCCCAGGGCGATGACCGCGCGCAGATCAAGGCGGTGGCGCAGGGCGAATGCGATATAGCACTGGGCAACAGCTATTATATGGCGGTGATGCTGGCGGACCCGGCGCAACGTCCTGCGGCGGAAGCTGTGAACATCCTGTTTCCCAATCAGCAGGATGTTGGCGCGCATGTAAATATTTCCGGGATGGCGATGACCAAATATGCGCCCAACCGTGATGCGGCAATAAAGCTGATGGAATTTTTATCCGGCAAAGAGGCCCAGCAGCTCTACGCCGAAATCAATAATGAATATCCGGTCAGCCCGGATGTGCCCTGGTCGGCGCTGATGCAAAGCTGGGGCAAATTCAAGGCCGATGCATTGCCATTGGCGGAAATTGCCCGCCACCGCGTACGCGCGCTTGAGATCGTGTATGAGACCGGCTTCGATCAGTGATCGCGGCATGACCGGCGTGGCGGATAGACCTTCGGTCATGGCGCGGCTGCGTCCTGATCCCTGGCGTATTGGCGCGCTGATTGTCGCGGCATTGGTGGCCATGCCGGTGTTTTCCATCGCATGGCTGGCGCTAAATCCTGAACGTAATATCTGGCCGCATCTGGCGAACACGGTGTTGCCGCATATGCTGCAAACCACCGGGCTGTTGCTGGCGGGGGTTGGGTTTGGTACGGCGGTTCTGGGGGTGGGAACCGCCTGGCTGGTCAGCCTGTGCCGGTTTCCTGGCAGGCGCATTTTCGAATGGGCGCTGCTGGCGCCCTTTGCCATGCCGGCCTATCTGACGGCCTATACCTATGTGGATTTTCTGGAATTTGCCGGGCCGGTGCAAACCGGCTTGCGTGCGATGATGGGCTGGGCGCGGCCCGCCGATTACTGGTTTCCGGAAATTCGCTCGCTTGGCGGCGCCATACTGGTGCTGTCGCTGACGCTCTATCCCTATGTTTATCTGAGCGCGCGCACGGCGTTTTTGCAGCAATCCGCAGGTGCGCTGGAGGTCAGCCGCACCCTGGGCCAGGGGCCATGGGCCGTGTTTTTCCGCGTGGCGCTGCCCATGGCGCGCCCCGCCATTGTGGTTGGCGTTATCCTCGCACTGATGGAAGCCCTGGGGGATTTTGGCACGGTGGATTATTTTGCCGTCCGTACCCTGACGGCTGGCATTTACGATGTCTGGCTGGGCATGGGAAATGCTGGCGGCGCGGCGCAGATTGCGCTGGCGTTACTGGGGTTTGTGTTGTTGCTGATCACGCTGGAACGCATGGCGCGGCGCGACCGGCGGTTTCACAGCATGGGCGGTCCGATGCGCGCCACGCCCCTCTACGATCTCAGTCCGCTAAAGGCGGGCGCTGCGATTGCGGCCTGTTCGCTGCCGCTGATTTTTGGCTTTCTGATACCTGCCGGAATTTTAGTGCAGATGGCGTTATCGCGGTTGTCGCTGTCGCTGAATGCGGCGTTTTTCGGCTATGCGCTGAACAGCCTGCTGCTGGCGGCGGTGGCGGCGCTGTTTGCGGTGTGTATCGGACTGTTCCTGGCCTATGGCGCGCGGCTAAGCGCGGGGAGGGGACAGAAAATTCTGACCCGCATTGCATCGGTTGGCTATGTCATACCCGGCGCGGTGCTGGCGCTTGGGGTGATGATCCCGTTTGGCGCGTTTGACAATGCGCTGGATGCGATGCTGCGATCATATTTCGGAATTTCCACGGGCCTGTTGCTGAGCGGCACGGTGGTTGCCGTGCTGTTCGCCTATGTGGTGCGGTTTCTCGCGCTGTCGTTTGGCGCGCTGGAATCCGGATTGACGCGCATCACGCCCGCCATGGACATGGCGTCGCGCAGTCTGGGGCAGGGGCGGGGCGGCACCCTGTGGCGGGTGCATCTGCCGCTGCTGCGCGGACCTATTCTGACGGCGGTGCTGCTGGTGTTTGTCGATTGCATGAAGGAACTGCCGGCCACCCTCATTCTGCGCCCGTTCAATTTTGATACGCTGGCGACCCATGTGTATACATTCGCCTCGCTGGGGCGGCTGGAAGATAGCGCATTGGCGGGATTATGCATTGTATTTGCTGGTATTTTGCCGGTTATCGTGCTTAGCCGGGCGATCACGGGCAGGCATGCGCGCGTTTCAACTGACTGATTGATCACTTGCGAAAACGCCTCAAATTTGCTTCACTGCGCCGCATAATAATAGGTAAACGCGACAATAGGCACAGGGGAGGTCGGCAATGACAATAAAGGCATATGATTGGCTCGCGTATCACACCACACGATTGGGTAATAAGGTCGCGCTGATTGATCTGAATTCGAAGCGTGAATTTACCTATCGCCAGTTCAATGACCGGTGCGAACGGCTGGCCGCCTATCTGACCAATAGTCTGGGCCTGGTAAAGGGCGACCGGGTGGGCATTCTGGCGCAGAACAGTTCCGATATGTTTGAGATGCAATTTGCCTGCACCAAAGCGGGGCTGGTGTTTCTGCCACTGAACTGGCGGTTAACGGTTCCCGAACTGGAATTTATCGTTGGCGATGCGGCCCCCAAGGTGCTGATCCCCGGCCCGGAATTTGCCAATACCGGCGCCACCTTGCAGAATCTGTGTAACATTCCGCATCTGCTGGAAAATAATTTTGATGGCAGCCCCAGCCAGTATGAACAGGCCATCGCCAAGGCCGGCAAGCTGACGGCGCGCGCCACCGATCTGACGCTCGATGATCTGTCCACCATCATGTACACGTCGGGTACCACCGGCCTGCCCAAGGGCGCAATGATCACCCATGGCATGACCTTCTGGAACGCCGTCAATTTTGGCGGCCCGGCGCGGGTGACGACCGATTGCAAGCATCTGGCGGTCATGCCGCTGTTCCATACCGGCGGGTTGAACTGTTACGCCAACATCGCCTTTCATGTGGGCGGCACGGTTGCGGTGGCGCGCGAGTTTGATCCCGGCACGATTTTAGGGTTGCTGGACAAGCGCAAGGGGCATGGTTTCACGCATTTCCTTGGCGTGCCGTCGATGTATCTGTTCATGAGCCAGCATCCGGATTTTGCGGATGCCGATTTCTCCGGCCTTGTGACGGCGGGCATAGGTGCTGCGCCTGCGGCGAAACCCCTGCTGGAAACCTGGGCCGCAAAGGGGCTGGCGCTGGCGCAGGCCTATGGCATGACCGAAACCAGCCCGATCATCACCGTGCTGGAAAGCGACATGGCGCTGCAAAAGATCGGCTCCGCCGGTTTGCCAGCCCAACATATGGAAATGCGGCTGGTGGATGAACAGGACAACGATATTACCGAGCCCGATGTGGTCGGCGAAATCTGGGTCAAGGGGCCGAACGTCACCCCCGGTTACTGGAACCGGCCCGACGCCACCGCCGCCAGCTTCAAGGATGGCTGGTTCAAAACCGGCGACGCGGCGCGCATGGATAGTGATGGGTTTTTCTATATCGTTGACCGCTGGAAGGACATGTACATTTCGGGCGGCGAGAATGTGTATCCTGCCGAGGTCGAAGCCGTGATCTTCCAGATCAAGGGCGTGGCCGACGTCGGCGTGATCGGCGTGCCGCATGAGAAATGGGGCGAAACCGGCCAGGCCTGCGTGGTGCGCGCGCCCGATTCCGATATCACCGAAGCGGACATTCTGAAACATTGCAGCACAAGGCTGGCCAAATTCAAACAGCCCGCCAGCGTGCGCTTCATCGACGTCATCCCCCGCAACGCCAGCGGCAAAACCCTGAAACGCGAATTGCGCCGCGAAGCCGAAGAAGCGGCCGCCAGGGCAGGATCAGGCAAGGCGGCGGAGTAAAATAATTGCTTAAAAACAAAGTGGCGCTGGTTACCGGCGCCACCAGCGGGATTGGCCTTGCCATCGCCAAAACATTGGCGGCGCAGGGTTGCGCCGTTGGCGTCAATGGCAGCCGGGCAGAGCGTGAAATTACGCCGTTGACGGATGAAATCAGCAAGGCCCATGGGGTTAAGTGTGCGGCCCTGTCTGCCGACATGGCGGATCCGAAATCGATTGCTGCGATGATGGGGCGGGTGGTGTCGGAACTCGGCCCCGTCGATATTCTGATCAACAATGCGGGCATACAGCATGTATCGCCAATAGCCGATTTTCCTCCCGAAAAATGGGATGCGCTTATCGCCATCAATCTCAGCGCGGCGTTTCACACCACGCGGGCGGTGCTCGGCCCAATGATGGATCGCGGCTGGGGCCGCATCGTCAATATCGCTTCGGCGCATGGGCTGGTCGCATCGCCCTACAAATCCGCCTATGTGGCGGCCAAGCACGGGATGCTCGGCCTGACCAAGGTGACGGCGCTGGAGGCGGCGGAAAAAGGCGTCACCGCCAACGCCATCTGCCCCGGTTATGTGTGGACGCCGCTGGTGGAAAAACAAATCCCCGATCAGGCGAAGGCGCACGGCATGTCGGAAAAAGATGTCATCGAAAAAGTCATGCTGGCCCCGCAACCCAACAAAAAATTCGCCACAGTTGAGGAAATTGCGGCGCTTACGGTGTTTTTGTGCTCGGATATGGGCGCGTCCATCACCGGCGCGTCGCTTCCCGTTGATGGCGGCTGGACGGCGCGGTAGGGGTTGTGGAAACATAAAATGTTGCATGCCGCCGATGACGAAGCGGGTGTGGCTGGTTCAACCTGAAATCATCATGCTTGCGCGTCTTTTCAGCCGGCGGTGCAGGCGTTGCGCCCGTGGCTGTGACGGATTGACCCCATCCACGGGCACACTGACTGTAGATGTCTCCAAAATCAGGGCGCTGTTTACATCGTCCAGAATGGGGTAAACAGTATTGCTTTGTGAAAGCGCAGTTTGACCGGAAAGTTTGCAATTTGGCTCCGCCAGCAGCGCGTCCACAGCGGCGAACTGTCGCGCGCTGTCATAGCGGCTCCGGACAAAATCCATATATTTACTGGGCGCGGCCGCCCGGATTAATGCAACTGCCTCATCCACTGTGGAAAACAGGCATTCGCTAGGCCATACGGCATTAGCCCCCGGAAAGTTATGAATGGCGGGAAAGGCGCCCGATGCCATTGCCTCTCCGATATTCATTCCAAAGCTTTCGTAAAAGGACGTGCTGAGCAGAACACCCTTATCCTGAAACCAGGCGGGCATATCGGTCACGTAATCATAAAAACCAATATGCCGCCCAAGGCCGAGCTGAGCGATCAGATGGGAGAGATAACGCGACGTGCGCAGGTCGACGCACGTGCCCGCCACATGCAGCCGGTATGCAGGATCAATGGCCACAAGTTTTGCAAGAATTTGCAGAAACAGCGCCGGGTTTTTTTTCATCTCAATCCTGCCAACCCAGGCAATATCGGTCATTTGCTTTGGTGCGCTATTGGCAAAGCGATCACACTCAATGGCGTTGGGTATAACGCGGATGTCAACCTTGCGCTCCAGATCCGGCCAGCGCATGCGTAAAATATCCTGCACATCGTTACTGACCAGGACCAGATGGTCAACATTTTCCCAATTCACCTCATTCGGAAAATGCGTGTCGATCGCCTCGAACGAATGCAATCGGACAACGACTTTTTTCCCGCGCAAATCATATTGTGTGGAGGCAGCCACTGCTGGCGCCAGACACCATTCCAGCCATAGCACATCCGCATCCGCTGCATTCTGCGCTGTGGCGGCAATGCGTTCATTGCCTGCGGTTTGCTGAAAATCCACCTGCCAGTTCGCCTCAAGGTGCGCCGCGAGCGGCCCCATAAATGAACGCTCACGCGGGTTCATGGCGTCAAAAATGGCGATGCGGGGTTTTGAGGCCATTGGCTGCGGGCTCTCCAAATATAACGGAAATCTGAGCTTTACAGTACTGGCAATAAGGTTAACAGGGCGTTGCCGACAGGCCCATTCTTCAGCCTACCTCCTTCGTCATCTCGCGCAGTTTGAATTTCTGCACCTTGCCGGTGGAGGTTTTGGGCAGTTCGGTGAACACCACATGGCGCGGGCATTTGTAATGCGCCAGGTTTTCGCGGCAATAGGCGATGATGTCCTGCGCTGTCAGGTTCTGGTGGGTGTGTTTGAGCGTGACGAAGGCGCACGGCGTCTCGCCCCATTTTTCATCGGCGCGCGCAACCACGGCGGCCTCCAGAATGCCGGGATGTTTGTACAGCGTGTCTTCGACTTCGATGGAGGAAATGTTTTCACCGCCCGATATAATAATGTCCTTGGATCGATCCTTGAGCTGGATATAGCCATCGGGATGCCGTACACCCAGATCGCCGGAATGATACCAGCCGCCTTCGAACGATTCATTCGTGGCGCCGGGGTTTTTCAGATAGCCCTTCATCACCACATTGCCGCGGAACATCACCTCGCCCATGGTGTCGCCATCATTGGGCACTTCCAGCATGGTTTCGGGGTCGCGCACGGACAAATCTTCCAGCACCGGATAGCGTACCCCCTGGCGCGCCTTGACGCTGGCCTGTTCATCGGGGGGCAGGGCGTTCCATTCTTCGTGCCAGTCATTGATCACGGCGGGGCCATAGGTTTCGGTCAGGCCGTAAAGATGCGTCACCGAAAAACCGCTGGCTGTCATCGCGCCAATCACGCTGGCGGGCGGCGGGGCGGCGGCGGTAAAAAATTCAATGCTGTGGCTGAAAGCCTTGCGTTCTTCCGGTTTGGCGTTGATCAGCATGCCCATCACCACCGGCGCGCCGCACATATGGGAGACCTTGTATTTAGCGATGGCGTCATAAATCAGCGCCGCCTCGGTGCGGCGCAGGCAGATATGTGTGCCTGCCGCCACACTCAGCGACCAGGTAAAGCACCAGCCATTGCAATGAAACATCGGCAGTGTCCACAGATAGACGGGATGCTTTTGCATGGATGCCGTGACCACATTGCCCATCGACAGCAGATAGGCCCCGCGATGATGGAACACCACGCCCTTCGGATTGCCGGTGGTGCCCGACGTGTAGTTCAGCGCAATCGCGTCCCATTCATCGCCGGGCAGCGCCCATTCAAAAGCCGGATCGCCCTTGGCGATGAAGCTTTCATATTCCATTTCGCCGATGCGCGAACCTTCGCCGGTATATTCAGGATCATCAATATCAATCACCAGCGGCTTTGTCTTGCACAGGGCAAGCGCGCCCTTGGCCAACCCGGAAAATTCCCGGTCCACGATCAAGACTTTCGCTTCGCCATGATCCAGAATAAAGGCGATGGCCGCCGCATCCAGCCGGTAATTCAGCGTGTTGATGACCGCCCCCGTGAACGGCACGCCATAATGCGCCTCCAGCATTTGCGGGATATTGGGCGAGAGGATCGCCACCGTATCGCCACGGCCAATGCCGCGCTGGTTCAGGGCGCTCGCCAACCGGCGGCAGCGGGCGTAAAATTCGGCATAGGTGAACTTTGTGTCGCCATGCACAATGGCCGTCTGATTGGGATATACATCCGCCGTGCGGCGCAAAAAACTGAGCGGCGTCAGCGGCTGATGATTGGCCGGATTTTTGTCAAGGTTAAGATCGTAGATATTGGACGGCATGGCGGTATACTCCCTGAACACGGTGCGGCGCTAACAATAGCGAGAAACTACCCAAATTCGCGGGCGAGGGCAATTGGCGGAGCAGCCCAGGCGAATTAACTTGACCCTGTGCTGTTTGCGTGTATGTTCGAAGCAGGATTTCTCGCGAACGTGGGAGCAGGGGCCAGATTGGCAGTTGCATTCCCGAGTAAGTCACCCAATATATCGTTTGCCCCACCTTCCCGCGTGGGCCGCAGATCAAAGCGCCGCATAGGTTTTATAAGGCCTTTTCATGAGGAAAAGGCAGTTAAGTGGCGGCGCGAAGGAATAAATACTCTTGCAATCTCTGGATTTTACTGGCTTTGGCCTTAGCGGGCCGCTGTTACGCGCGCTCAAAACGCAAAACTTCAACACTCCAACCCCCATTCAGGCTGCTTCCATCCCCGGCATTCTTAGCGGGCGTGATCTGCTTGGCCTTGCCCAGACGGGTACCGGCAAGACGGCGGCCTTTGCGCTTCCCATCCTGCAAAGCCTGTCGCTGGCCGAAAAGCAGCAGCGTCCCGTTGTACGGGCGCTGATTGTAGCACCTACGCGCGAACTGGCCTTGCAGATCGATGAACATATCCGCTTGCTGTCACGACATCTGGGCCTGCGTTCGGCCACCATTTATGGCGGCGTTGGACGCAAACCGCAGATCGATAAACTGGCCGGCGGCGTCGATATTGTTACCGGCACACCGGGGCGTATTGTGGATCTGATGACCTGTGGCCATCTGAAGCTGCAGGCGGTCGAGCATTTTGTGCTGGACGAAGCCGATCACATGTTCGATCTGGGTTTTGTCAAGGACATCAAGAAAATCATCGCGCAATTGCCGAAAAAACGCCAATCCCTGATGTTTTCCGCAACCATGCCAACCGAGGTCGCCGCCTTGGCCTCGGCGGTTCTGGTTAATCCGCTGCGCGTTGAAATGCCCCGTACCGAGGCGGATAATCCGCAAATCGAACAGAAAGTGTTCTTCGTGAATACCGGTGACAAGCGTACTCTGCTGAAGACTCTTCTGGATGATCCGGCACTTGAACGCGCCATTGTCTTTACACGGACCAAACATGCCGCCGGACGCATTGCCGAAGGGCTGTGCAAGGATGGCACCGATGCCGAGGCGCTGCACGGCAATAAAAGCCAGTCGGCGCGTCAGCATTCTCTGGCCCGCTTTCGCAGCGGCAAGGCGCGTGTTCTGGTGGCGACCGATGTGGCTGCGCGTGGCATTGATGTGACCGGCGTTACCCATGTGATCAATTTTGATCTGCCGAATGTGCCGGAATGTTATGTGCACCGGATCGGACGTACGGCGCGCGCAGGCGCTTCGGGCATTGCGGTGTCGTTTTGCGATGACAGCGAAATGGGGCATCTGCGCAGCATCGAAAAACTGACCGGAAACCGGCTTATTGTGGCGGGCGGAAAGCCGCGCGAGTCTGCACCCCCTGCTGCGCGCAAGCCGGCCAATAACCGGCCCAATCAGAAAAACCGCTTCAGGCCGCGCCAGAATGAACGCGCGAGGCCTGCCGCCTAAATAATTTCCAGGGCATTTGCTCTGGTTCACCCATGCGTTGCGTCATCAACAAAAATTGGCGCTTCACATAATTGCGGAATGAAAATTCCGCTACCTGCTAACTGAGAAACTAGGAGTTCTACAAATGGCTACTGGAACCGTGAAGTGGTTCAACGCGAACAAAGGCTTTGGCTTCATTCAACCCGATGATGGCGGTCAGGATGTTTTCCTGCACATCAGTGCAGTCGAACGTGCGGGCATGTCCAATCCAAACGAAGGGGCAAAGCTCAGCTACGAACTGGAAAAAGACGCCAAGAAGGGCCGCGTTTCTGCAGCCAATCTGAAAGCTCTATAAATCTCTTTTGCACACCGCGAGTAACATTTGCGGTGCGTAATCACCGGCGCTAACAAACTAAAATCTAGGAGTTCTAAATATGCCTACTGGCACAGTAAAATGGTTCAATGCGAACAAGGGCTTTGGCTTCATTCAACCGGATGATGGCGGTCAGGATGTTTTCCTGCATATCAGTGCAGTCGAACGTGCGGGCATGTCCAATCCAAATGAAGGCGCAAAGCTCAGCTACGAACTGGAAAAAGACGCCAAGAAGGGCCGCGTTTCTGCAGCCAATCTGAAAGCACTTTAAGGTTCTGCCTTAAATTCGGGATGTCACAAATCGCGCGCCGCAGGAATGCGGCGCGCGATTTGATTTTTATAGACGCGATATCTTTCCTCTCGCGCTTTCCAAATTCCTTTCTTGACAGCGCACGCCACTCGCGATTAGGTTCGCGTCACTCACGCTTCTGGTGTCCCTTTAATCAGGGATGAAACGGGAAGCCGGTGCGTCTGGCCCTAATGGCCATGCAATTCCGGCACTGCCCCCGCAACGGTAAGCGAGTTGAAAAGGCGGCATCACGCCACTGCACCCCATTATGGGTGTGGGAAGGCGCCGCCCCGGAGAGGTTTTTCCTCTTCCGCTCGCGAGTCCGGAGACCGGCCATTTGCATTGAGCGACGGCGGAGCGGAGGGCTTTGTCGCAGTCTCGTCAGGCCTGACGCCTGTGCGTGGCCTGCGTATTATTTCTCCCCCATCGCCAATTTTGAAAACTGCAATCGCGCGGCGGGCGCGGAGGAGAAAACATGTCTAACCATTCCCGAACCCTTCGGGCTGCACTGCTGTGCGGCCTGTCGCTTTATTCTGCACATTCTTATGCGGCGGAAGCGCCGCTCAGAATCGTCGTCACCCCCACACGCACGGCGCAAACAGCCGATGAATCGCTGGCGTCCGTATCGGTTGTCACCCGCGAACAGATCGAACAGCGTCAGTCGCGCACGGTAGAAGACGCGCTGCGCGGTCTGCCGGGCCTGGATTTCAGCAATAATGGCGGGCGCGGACGCAACACATCGATTTTTATGCGTGGCACCGAATCCGATCATGTGCTGGTGCTGGTGGATGGGATAAAGATCGGATCCGCAACAACGGGATCGTCACCGTTTGAGCATTTGCCGATCGGCCAGATCGAGCGTATCGAAGTGGTGCGCGGTCCACGCTCCAGTCTGTATGGTTCCGAAGCGCTGGGCGGGGTGATCCAGATTTTCACCCGCAAGGGCGGTGGCGAACTGAGCCCGTCTTTCAGCGTCACCGGCGGCAGCCATGAAACCGGCGAGGCGACGGTGGGCCTTTCCGGCGGCGGCGCCAATAGCTGGTTCAACCTCAGCGCCAGCGGGACAGACACCCAGGGCATCAATGCCTGTAGCGGCATTCTTAATCGCGCCGGGTGTTTTGTGAATGAACCCGATGACGACGCCTATCGTAGCGTTTCGGGCAGTGCGCGGGCGGGCATGCGTTTTGATAATGGCGCAGAGGTGGATGCGCATTATCTGCGCGCCGAAAGTGAAAGTTTCTTTGACGGCGGCTTTGTCAATGAAGGCGAAAACATGCAGCAGGTGCTAGGCGGCGCTGTCAGCTTTGCGCCCCATGAAATCTGGCGGGCCGCGCTGGCGGGCGGGCGATCCTGGGACTATTCGGATAATTTCAGAAATGGTGTCAAGAAAAGCCGTTTTGACAGCAAGCGCGACACGCTGTCGTTGCAGAATGATTTTACCATAGCAAAGCGCCATGTGCTGACGGCGGGTGCTGATTTTCAGAAAGACCACGTCTCAAGCAGCACCGCCTATCCGGTGACCTCGCGCGATAATTACGGCGTGTTCGGACAATATCAGGCGGGCCTGGGCCGGCATAACGCCACCCTCAGTGTACGCCGTGATGACAATGAACAGTTTGGCGGCAAGACGACGGGCAATGTGGGCTGGGGCTATGATGTCACCGATGCGCTGCGGGTGAACGCCAGCTATGGCACGGCGTTCAAGGCCCCCACTTTTAACGAACTGTATTTCCCCTTCTTTGGCGATCCAACCCTGCGGCCGGAAACCGCGCGCAGTGGCGAGCTTGGCGTGCAAGGCGATCACCCATTGGGAACCTGGGGCGTCAATCTGTTTGAAACCCGGCTCAACAATCTGATCGCCTTTGACGCCGCGCGCCTCCTGGCCACCAATGTGGATGACGCCCGCATCCGGGGGCTGGAGGTTCAGGCGGGCGCACTCTTGGCGGGATGGCAGACGCATGCTAACCTGACGCTGCTGGACCCGGAGAATCGATCCGCCGGGGCCAATCACGGTAATGTGCTGCCGCGCCGGGCGGAGGAATCGTTGCGGTTGGATGCGGATCGGGAATTTGGCCGCTTTGGCGTTGGGGCAAGTATATTGGCGGCGGGAAAACGCTATGATGATCTGGCCAACAGGGTTGAACTGGACCGCTATGTCACGGTGGATTTGCGTAGCCAGTATAAGGTAACAGAGAAATGGGCCATTCAGGGGCGGGCGGAAAATCTGCTGGACCGCGACTATGAAACAGCGGCGTTTTTTAACCAGCCCGGGCGCAGTGTGTTCGTCACTCTCGCCTATCAGCATTGATGCGTAAAAAAGGAAATCAGAATATGCAAAATATCGGACAGTCTCTAAAATCAAACCCGCTGGCCGGGCTGGCGCTGCTGGCAGGTGTAATGCTGGCGACGCGCTTTCACCATTTTGGCGGCATCACGCATTTACCCGATGCGTCGCTGGCGGTTTTCTTTCTGGCCGGGTTTTATCTGCGCCGCGCGGTTTATTTGATTCCGCTGATGGGGCTTGCGGGTGGCATTGATTATCTGGCGACCCAGCATATGGGTGTCAGCGATTATTGCATCAGCCCGGCCTATGGCTTCCTGATCCCCACCTATGCCGCCATGTGGTTTGGCGGGCGCTGGTATGCAGGCCGTCACACGATGACACTGACAAGTCTCGCGCCGCTGGCAATAGCATTACTGACCAGCGCCAGCATGGCGTTCCTGATTTCCAATGGCAGCTTCTATCTGTTCTCGGGCCGCTATCCGGACATGAGCTGGGCCGAATATGCGCAACGGGTATCCATGTATTATTTGCCCTATATGAGCGGGGCGATTTTCTATGTCGCGCTCGCGGCGCTGGCGCATATTGGCGTCACCCGCGTCGCCGCCGCTTCGGGCGAAGCCGCACACTGATGAACGGCTCAGCCCCGCACACGGCAATGTATCTTGCTGCGGGGCTGGGCGAACGCATGCGGCCCCTGACCAATGACCGGCCAAAGCCGCTGGTGCCATTGGCCGGCAGGCCGCAGATCGATTACGCGCTCGACCGGTTGCGCGATGCCGGTGTGATGCGGGTGGTGATCAATCTGCATTACCTGGGCGGCATGATCCGCGATCATTTGCAGGCGCGCCAGCAGCCGGAAATCATTTACTCCGATGAAAGCGCACAGTTGCTGGGCCCCGGTGGCGGCGTTGTAAAGGCCTTGCCGCTGTTGGGAGATCAGGCATTTTTCGTGCATAATTGCGACAGCTTCTGGCGCGCAGATGGCGGAAGTATTTTTCGCAGGATGGCGCAAATCTGGGATGAGGCGCGCATGGATGCCCTGTTATTGCTGGCGCCGCTTGGTAATGCCAGCCATTTTGAAGGGCCGGGCGATTATTATATGGCGGGCGACGGCGCGTTGCGCCGCAATCGTGAAAAACACGGGGATGCGCCCTATGCCTATTGCGGTGTTCAGATTGCGCACCCAAGACTGTTTGCAGATAGTCCGCAGGGCGCATTTTCCACCGTGCAATTATGGGACCGCTCCGAACAGGCCGGGCGTCTGTTTGGCATGGAACTGGATGCGCACTGGTTTCATACCGGCACGCCCGAGGCGATGGTTGCCGCCGAACAATATCTGAACAGCAGAATTGAATAGCAACTTTCCATCGTCATTGCGAGCGAAGAGAAGCAATCCAGAGACACGAACACAGGCTTATCGTGTGACGCCTGGATTGCCACGCAGCTCACGCGCCTCGCAATGATATGAGAGGGTGTTGATATGATTGTCCGGCCCCCGAAAATATATACGATCCCCGCCGGGGTTCCATTTGCCGATGCGCTGGCGCAGGGCATACTCTCGCAATTCGCAGACAGCGATCCGATTACGATCAGTATGCTGACTATTTTGCTGCCCACCCGGCGTGCGGTGCGTGCGGTGCATGAGGCGTTTTTACGGGTCAGTGGCGGTGCCGCGATGCTGCTGCCGCAACTGCGCGCACTGGGCGACGCCGATGCAGAAGATCTGTCTTTTGGAACCGAAGGCGGTGGTGACATCGGGGGTGCAGACGCGCTGGATTTGCCGCCGCCCATCGCCCCGTTGCGCCGGCAGTTTTTGCTGATGCGACTGATCAATGTCTGGGGCGATGCCCGCGATGTGCATTATCCGCCTGCGTCTACCGCAAGGCTGGCGTCGGAACTGGCGCGTTTTCTTGATCAAATCGAGAGCGAACAACTGGCGGAACATCTGCAGCAAACCGCTCTTGGTGCACTGGCGCCCGAAAGTTTTGCGGCCCACTGGCAGGAAACGCTGGAATTTCTGAAAATTATCACGACCGCCTGGCCGGAGATATTGCGGGAGGAAGCGGCAATGGACCCCGCCGCGCATCGCAACGCCATGCTGCATGCGCTTGGCATGCGCTGGCTGGCCAATCCGCCGCCCGGACCGGTGATTGCGGCGGGCTCTACCGGCTCTGTGCCTGCGACGGCGGAATTACTGGAAATTATTTCCCGGATGCCGAAAGGTATGCTGGTGTTGCCGGGGCTTGATCAGACGCTGGATGTACAAAGCTGGCAGGCGCTGGATGAGGATCCGGGGCATCCGCAATATGGCCTGTCGCGGCTACTGTCGCGGCTTGGGGTCGAGCGCGATGCTGTGCGCGTCTGGCCGGGACACGGTTTCACCGCTAATCCCGCGCGTGCGGTGCTATTAAGCGAGGCCCTGCGGCCCGCCGATACCACGGATGCGTGGCGTGAGGCGGCGCAGCATTTGCAGCCACATCTGTCTGATGCCCTGCGGGGCCTTTCCCGCATCGAGGCTCCGGCCCCGCGTGAAGAGGCGGCAAGCATCGCCCTTGCCATGCGCGAGGTTCTGGAAACCCCCGGTAAAACCGCTGCACTGGTGACGCCGGATCGCGGCCTGGCGCGACGTGTGGCGGTTGAGCTTGGCCGCTGGGGGATCGAAGCCGATGATTCCGCCGGTGTGCCGCTGGCGCAAACATCCGTGATGGTGTTTATCCGCGCATTGGCTGTGATGGTGGCGGATGGCTTTGCGCCTGTTCCCCTGCTGGCGGCGAACAAACATCCATTGGCGGCGGCGGGACTGAACCCGGCGGAGTGGCGCGGCACGACCCGGGATTTTGAACGCCGCGCTTTGCGTGGCCCGCGCCCGGCGTCCGGTATTGCGGGGCTTTATGCCGCGAACCCGGATGCCTCCCCGCACCCCTTCGTGGCGCGTCTGGAAGAATGCGCCGCGCCATTGATTGCCGCCAGCGGAAAAACACTCTGTCCGTTAACAGACTATGTTGACGCGCTGCTCGAAGCGGCGGAAAATTTTGCCGCCACGCCTGATGAAACGGGTGCAGAGCGGCTTTGGCGCGGCGATGAGGGCGATGCCGCCGCACGGTTTTTTGCGGACCTGCGGGAGCATGCGGATCTTTGTGATGCGATGCTGCCCGCCGCGTTTCCCGCATTGCTGGATGCGCTGCTGGAAGGGCAGGCGGTGCGTCCGCGCTATGGACAGCACCCCCGCCTGTTCATCTGGGGGCCGCTGGAGGCGCGCTTGCAACATGCCGATCGCATCATTCTGGGCGGCCTGAACGAAGGCGTGTGGCCCGCTACAGCCAATGTCGATCCATGGTTAAGCCGCCCGATGCGCCAGAAATTCGGCCTGCCTGCGCCGGAACGCCGCATTGGTCTGGCGGCGCATGATTTTGTGCAGGCGGCCAGCGGCCCGGATGTCATTCTGACCCGGTCCCGCAAACAGGATGGCGCGCCCGCCGCGCCATCGCGCTGGTGGCTGCGCATTGAAAATCTGCTGACCGGACTGGGCGTTCAGTCCGCACTGGACGGAAATATTCCGTGGACGGACTGGGCGGTGGCGCTGGATACGCCCGCCTCGGTGACGCCGCAATCCGCACCCAGGCCCCGGCCACCGGTGGCAGACCGGCCGCGTAGTCTGTCGGTCAGCGATATTGCGGTTTTGATCCGCGATCCTTATGCGGTTTATGCGCGTCATGTGCTGGGCTTGCGGGTACTTGATCCGCTGGATACGGAAATTGGCGCGGCGGAACGCGGCACGGTCATCCATAAAATTCTGGAAAAATTTGTGCGCGCGCATCCAGGTCCGTTGACGCTGGATGCTTTGAAGGCGTTGCGTGACATTGGCCGCCAGTATTTTGATGAATTGCTGCCGCGCCCCGGTGTGCGGGCATTCTGGAAACCGCGCTTTGACGATATTTCCGACTGGTTCCTGAACTGGGATATGCAGAACCGCCAGAAAGGCGTCCTGCCGGTAGGGCTGGAGGTTGAGGGGATGCGTGAATTTATGGCTCCGGCTGGCCCGTTCCGGGTGCGCGCCATTGCCGACCGTATTGACCGTACCGGGGATGGCAAACTTGCCATCTATGATTACAAGACCGGCTATAACCCGAACAAAAAACAGATTAGGGCGGGGTTTGCGCCGCAACTTCCGCTGGAAGGCGCCATTGCCCAAGGGGGCGGATTTGACGGAGTTGCGGCGGGGGAAGTAGTGAAACTGGCGCTATTGCGCATTCGCGGCATTGAACCGCCAGGCGAAGAAGACGAAATTCCCCGTGAGGCGATAGACGAAGCCTGGCAGGGGCTGCGCGATCTGATTGCCCGCTTTGATGATCTGGATACGGCCTATGTGTCACGCCGCGCCCCGATGTTTACGCGCGACAATGGGGCTTATGATCATCTGGCGCGGGTCCGGGAATGGTCCGGCGCAGACGATGGTGATGAAGAATGAGCATGCCCCCGGCAAAACAGGCCTCGCCAGAGCAGCGTGACGCCGCTGATCCCGCCGCATGTGTGTGGGTCAGCGCCAATGCGGGCACCGGCAAAACCCATGTGCTGATCGACCGGGTGACGCGCCTGCTGCTGGATGGGGCCGATCCGGGGCGCATTCTGTGTGTGACCTTTACCAAGGCGGCGGCGGCCGAAATGGAAGGGCGTCTGTTTCGCAGGCTTGGCGCATGGGCGACGCTGAGCGATGCAGAACTACAGCAGCAATTACAGGCTTTGCAGGCTGGAACATTCGACGCCGATGCGCTGCGTCGTGCGCGAAAATTGTTCGCCCGCGCGCTGGAAACACCCGGCGGGCTGAAAATCCGCACTATCCACGCATTTTGCGAAAGCCTGTTGCGGCGTTTTCCGATAGAGGCTGGCGTGGCGCGGCATTTTGAAGTGCTGGATGACCGCACGGCGTTTGAATTGCGCGCACAGGCGCGGACCCATGTGCTGGCCAATGCGCAAACCGGCGATGATCCTGTATTGTCTGGCGCCCTGGAACAATTGGTGCGCCTGATTGACGAGGGTGAATTTATCAGGCTGACCGATGAAGCGCTGCGCCAGCAACGCCAGGGCTATGATGAAAGTCTTGAGGCATTGCAGACTGCGCTGTTCCACCGGCTTGGCGTGACCGGCTTGCAGCCGGCAGAAGATAGCATCGCGGGTTTTGCACATGAATTGCCCGTGGATGATTTGCGCCGCGCGGCTGGCGCCCTGCAAAATGGATCGCCAGCCGATCAAGCCCGCGCGTCACAAATTATGGATTATCTGATTTGCCCGGACGCGGTGGCGGGGTTCAAGGCCTATCAATTGATTTTTCTTACCAAAGAAAACGAGTTCAGAAAAAACCTCATTACCAAACCCGCGCAAAAAAATGATGCGCAGGCATTGCCGATTTTAGAGAAGGAGCAGGAAAGGGTTTTTGCACTGGCGCAGACATTGCGCGCCCAGAAGGTGGCGCTTTCAAGCCTTGTCGCGTTGCGCACGGGGGCGGCTGTGCGCAACGCCTATCAAAACGCCAAACGGGCGCGCGCCGCCCTCGATTATGATGATCTGATCGATCATACGCGCCATGTGCTGAAAAGTTCCGGCGCGGCATGGGTGCATTACAAACTGGACGAAGGGCTGGACCATATTCTGGTGGACGAAGCCCAGGATACCAGCCCGGAACAATGGGAAATCATCCGTAGCCTGAGCGATGAATTTTTTTCGGGCCGGGATGCCCGCACCGAGACCCGCGAACAGCAGGGCAAGGGCCCGCGCACCCTGTTCGCTGTTGGTGATGAAAAACAGTCCATTTTCAGTTTTCAGGGGGCCGATCCGGCGTCTTTCGCCACCATGCGCAAGGCTTTTTCTGTGCGCGCACATGATGCAGGGCTGCAATGGCGCGATATTTCCCTGCTGACATCGTTTCGTTCAACCGAACAGGTGCTGGGGGCTGTTGACGCTGTATTTGCCAATCCCGATGCCCACAAAGGCCTGTCGGCGGACGATGCCGTGGTGCGCCATATTGCCAGCCGCACGGGACAGCCGGGGCGTGTGGAAATATGGCCTCCCATCGAACATGACGCCACTGATCCCCCCTTGCCATGGGATGCGCCAGTGGATGCCCCCCCGCGATCCAGTCCGCGCGCGCAAATGGCGGAGCGGGTGGCGCGGCATATTGCAGGTTTGCTGCGTGACGCCTCCATCCTGCCATCAACGGAAAGGCCTGTAAAACCGGATGATATTATAGTACTGGTTCGTACACGGAATGAATTTTTTGATGAATGTATCCGGCAACTGAAATTGCGGAATATTCCCGTTGCCGGCGCCGACAGGATGCAGCTGCTGGAACAGCTTGCAGTGATGGATTTAATTGCCGCCGGGAATTTTGTGCTGATGCCCGAAGATGACCTGACACTGGCGACGGTGCTGCGCAGCCCCTTTGTGGGCGTCAGTGAGGAACACTTATTTGATCTGACGCATGACCGCAAGGGCCAAACCCTGTGGGATGCCCTGCGCGCGCGCCGGGGTGAATGCGATGCGTTTGAAAACGCCACACTTATCCTGGCGGATTTGCTGGCGCGCGCCGACACTGTGCCGCCCTATGAATTTTTTGCATGGCTGCTTGGGCCGTTGCGCGGGCGGTGGAAATTGCTGGCGCGGCTGGGTGCGGACGCCAATGATCCGATTGATGAATTTCTGGCGCTGGCGCAACAGTTTGAACGCGCGCATCCGCCCGGTTTGCAGGGCTTCCTGCACTGGCTTGGCGCGTCACAGACACAGATCAAGCGCGATCTGGAACAGGGCGCGGGCGCGGTGCGGGTAATGACCGTGCACGGGGCCAAAGGGCTGGAGGCGCCGATTGTATATCTGCCGGACACCTGTTCCATGCCGGATGGCAAACTGGGGCCAAAGCTGATCCCGGTTGAAGACGAGAAATTTTTCGTGTGGCCGGTACGCAAAGAAAATGACGATCCGAAAACTGCGGCGATGCGCGAACGCGCGGTGCTGGCGCAGAGAGATGAATATCGCCGCCTGCTCTATGTGGCGATGACGCGCGCAAAAGACTGGCTATTCATTGGCGGATATAAGGGCAGGAATAAGCTGCCCGACGGATGCTGGTACACACTGATTGAAACAGCTCTTCAACCACTGGCGGAAGTGGTTTCGTTGCCCTGGGGGGGAGATGGCCTGCGCATTTCCGGAACGGGCGTTCCGGTAGCGCAGCCGTCAACGGCGCCTGCACCGCAACGCTCCCCCTCGCTGCCGGATTGGGTGTATCAGGCTGCGCCACCCGAACCAAGTCCGCAACGTCCGCTTGCGCCCTCCCGGCTGGGTGATGATGACACGCTTGTGCGTTCACCCCGGTACAGTGCAGCCACAGAAGATCGTTTCAAACGCGGGCGGTTGATCCATCTTTTATTGCAATATCTGCCCGATATCGCCGCAGCAAAGCGCGAGGCGGCAGCGCGCCGCTATCTTTCGCAGGCGGGTTTCGCACTTTCTGAACCCGCACGTGATGACATTGTGGCCCAGGCCATGACGGTGCTGGCGTTTCCGGAATTTGCGCCGGTGTTCGGTCCCGGCAGCCGCGCGGAGGTCTCCGTTGCGGGGCTGGCGCCAGCCATGGGCCGTGGCGTGGCAATCTCGGGGCAAATTGACCGGTTGTTGATCACCGGACAGGAAATATTGGTGGTTGATTACAAAACCCATCGACCGCCACCTGTCTCGCAGGACGCAGTTCCTAAAATTTATGTGCGGCAAATGGCCGCATACCGGGCCGCATTGCGCATGATTTACCCCGGTCACCGGGTGCGTTGTGCGCTGATCTGGACGGATATCCCGCTTTTGATGCCATTATCAGATGCGCAGCTTGACGATGTCACTGTCACTTCCTAGATTAAGACCCGCAACATTATTCGAGGATAGAACACACCATGTCGACCACCACCGTTACCGATGCAAATTTTGAAAAAGACGTGCTTAACGCCGCTGGCCCGGTGCTGGTGGATTTCTGGGCGGAATGGTGCGGACCCTGCAAGCAGATCGCCCCCGCGCTGGAAGAATTGTCAAACGAGATCAAGGGGCTGACCGTCGCCAAACTGAACGTGGATGACAATCCCGGCATGGCGGCAAAATATGGGGTGCGTGGCATTCCCACCATGATGATCTTTCAGCATGGCCAGGTTGCCGCAACCAAGGTAGGCGCATTGCCCAAAGGCAAAATCGAAGAATGGATCAAGTCCTCGATTTGAGATCGGATCCGTTGCTAAAATACGTTCACCGCATATTCCGGCTGGCGCAATAATTCGCCGGCCGTGATGCTGTCGGCCTTGATCTGCGCTTTCAGACTGTCGATTCCATCGAATTTACGTTCTGCACGGATGAATTCGACAAATGTCACGCGCAGCGTGCGGCCATACAGATCGCCGGAAAAACCGAACAGATTAACTTCCAGCATCACATCCTGTTTATCGAATGTCGGGCGCAATCCAATATTTGCGACGCCGTCATAGATGCCGGCGCCGGGCCCTTCCAACAGCTCTGCGCGAACGGCATAAACGCCGTGTTTGGGTTCCAGGCACTCATCCAGACGTACATTGGCCGTGGGAAAACCAATGGTGCGTCCACGCTGGTCGCCGCTCAGCACTGGCCCTTCAATGCGCCACCAATGGCCAAGCAGTTCCGCCGCCCGTCGTGGCCGCCCTTCACGCAAATGCTCGCGGATAAGGGAGGAGGAATAAGCCTCGCCCGAGGAAGAGGTGTTGACTGCACTGGTGATGCTGACGCCAAAGCCCGCTTTTTCCCCCTCGCGGACTAAAAATGACACATCGCCTTCCCGATTTTGGCCGAAACGGAAATCATAGCCGACAACGATATGTGTGACCCCCAACCCCTTAACCAGAATGCGGGTGACAAAATCCTGGGCGGGACGTGCGGCCAGCTCAGCGTCAAAACGCTCGACATACAGTAAATCAATGCCAAGTCCCCCCAGCAGCCTAGCTTTTTCGGGCAGCGGCGTTAGCCGGAAACGCGGGGCATCGGGCTGAAAAAACTCTCTGGGGTGCGGTTCAAACACCAGCGCCCCCAGTGGACGGCCCTTGTCACGCGCAATGGCGGCTGCCTGCGCCAGAACCGCACGATGTCCAAGATGCACCCCGTCAAAGTTACCGATGGCGACGACCGCCCCCCGGCATTCAGGCGGCAGCTCGTTAATATCCCGCACAAGGCGCATGTTAGCCCTTTTAAACTATATGCATTCGAAACCGGAAAAGCTTTACACGAGCGCGGGTTTTCCCTCAAGGGCGCGTAGTATCCAGCAGTGACGCAAGGAAAATATACGGCATTTCGGGCCGTGATTAACAGTTTCTTCAATAAACTTTCCTATTGTCTGCCCACCGGCGCAAGTGGGGCTGTACGCGCATCCGCCGGACCTGAACTGTTAACGATATCAGACTGAGGATAACAACATGGCTGTCGATTTATCGATGCAGGTGCTTGTGGTTGACGACTACAAGACGATGATCCGTATCATCCGCAATCTGCTGAAGCAATTGGGCTTTGAAAATGTGGACGAGGCAGAAGACGGTTCCGCCGCACTGGCGAAAATGCGTTCCAAGCAATATGGGCTGGTCATATCCGACTGGAACATGGAGCCGATGACAGGCTTCGAACTGCTCAAGGAAGTGCGTGCCGATGACCGTCTCAAGGAAACGCCGTTTATCATGGTGACGGCCGAATCCAAGACCGAAAATGTTGTGGCCGCGAAAAAAGCCGGTGTGAACAATTATATTGTGAAGCCCTTCAACGCTGCGACCCTCAAAGGGAAAATGGCGTCCGTACTCGGTGATTTTTAACAATAAACCGATCCAAGCCGCGTATTGACTGGAACTGGGGAGTAGCATGGCGCTTAATACGGCAGAACTGCCACGACGCATCGATGAATTGGTGAATCTGTTGCGCAGCCGTGACGAACGTTCGATTTCTCTTGTCGATGTCGCATCTGTCACGGGCATTCTGATCGCAACAATGCAGGCGTATTTCATCTCCATTGATACGAGCATCTATACCGAGTTTGCGGAGCTATCAAAATATATCGATCAGGCCCGTAAGGACATTGCCGCGCTGCAGCCAGCGGATTTGAGTGGGGAGCATATTCCGCGCGCCGGGCAGGAACTGGACGCGATTGTCGAATCGACGGAAGCTGCGACCAATACGATCATGCAGGCGGCAGAAGAAATCATGGCGGCCGATACCGCCGATACGGTGGCCTACCAGGATCTGGTGGGCGATGCTGTGATGCGAATTTTCGAAGCCTGTTCGTTTCAGGATATTACAGGTCAGCGTATCAGCAAGGTGGTTGAAACCTTTACTTATATTGAAGCACGGCTGAACAAGGTCGCCAAACTGATCGAAGGCGTTGAGGGATTGAAGCCTGAAGCGCCGGAAGCAGAAACCGCAGCCGAGAAGCGCAAACGTGAACAGATATTGCATGGGCCCGCACTGAATGGCGATGGCAAGGATCAGAGCGAGGTGGATGCGTTGATGGCGGACAAACCGCAATCGGATGAACCGCAAGCCGCAGCAGGGGAAGTTGTCGAAAAAATTGCAGTCAATGGAAACAGGCCTGTATCTGCGCCAAAATCTTCGCCCGCTCTGGTGAGCGCAGAATCCGGCAGCAGTTCCGATCAAACTGATATTGACGCGATGTTTAACTAAAGTATCGCCGCGCCAAACAGGCTTCCGTGAAAATAAATCAATAGGCCGGCCGCCAGCAAGGCAAGCAACGGACGCCACCAGCCAATTTCGCTTGAGACAAGCTGGTTGCGTCCGCGCGCGATTGCGGCAAATGGAATAATGGACGTTACACTGGCAAAGCCAAGAATGGCAGCCACAGGCCTGCCATGGCTGCCATTACCGCAAGGAATGTCAGCGCCACATGCGGTTGGCCCAATTCAAATCTTTCCGCCATCATATAGGACCAGATCAGCCAGATAATACCGGCCAGGGACAATAGCGAAAACACCCCCTGATAGGGCCGTACGCCAATACGCTGAATAAGCCAGCCGCACAGTGGCGTGCTGGAAATGCAAATATGGATCCCGATAAAAAACAATCCTGCTGCGAAAAGCATTCCCATCCGGTTCCCCCGTATTTGCGGTTAATCCTCCGTGCCGTTTACCGGCCAATATTGCTGCACCATCTCGCGGCCGGCCTGTGTCAGGCGGCACACCAGCCAATCGGGCTTGACCGGATTGGCGAACCAGTGTTCGGCCCAGCCATTGGCGATACAGATACGGATGATGGCGGGACTGATTTCCTGCCCACGCCGGTCAAACAATGGCAGCTTGCCGCCGGGCTCACTGATGCCACGGCGTAAATAGGCCAGTTCGGCCCGCGTCGGGGCTGGTTGCGCCGCGTCATATGCGAGCTGTTCTGACATGGATCTACTTATTCCTCACGCTTAACACTGGTTTGGGCCTGCACTTCGCGCAATGTCCATTCTACGGATTGGCGCATCACCTTGCCCAGGGTTTCGTCAAAACTTTGCACAATGGCGGTAATTTCCTTTCCCGATGCAGGCGCAATCTGATCGAAAGTGCGCGAGGCGACAATGCGCGCCTCTGGCATTTTGATTAGCTTGACATTGAGCCGTACATGGATATTTGGTTGCCCTCCGGCCTCAAAATATTCCGCCTGAAATTCCCGCAAGTCGCTTTTTATACTAAAATCCGGGCGTAATCCGATGGACTGGCGTCCCACAGCCACGATCTTGCCGGTGTTTTCAAATGATTCCACCAATAATATCTGCACCATGCGCGGCGCCCGGTCCACCCAGCGCGCGCCAGAAAAATATTTTATTTCGATCGGTGATGGCCGCAAGGTGATGCGATCCGAATCAATGCCTCGTGCAGAGCTGGGCTCTTCCACCACCAATTGCAGTTTGATATTGGGCAGGTCTTCATCAAAGCTGCTTTTTGGGGATAGATCGTAAGTATTGGGTGCGGGGCCGCTGCCCGGCAACGTAAATCCGCATGCAGACAATGCTGCTGTGAGTGCAAGCAATCCGGCAATCCTGCTACAGCGTCTGAAAAAATGCGTCATTCCGCCTGATACTCCGAAGCTGAATTGCCAAGAAAGAAGCGCGCTGGATCACTTTCCAGACGTTGCGCCACACGGTCAAGGGTCGTCACCAATTGCCGCGCTTCAACCACAAAGGTTGCAAATTCGCGCAGACCGCGATCACCAAAATTATTGATCGCCATTTTGTTATCCTTGACGATATCGCCCAGTTCGCGTGTCAGCCCCGTGGCCTCGCGCAAAAAATTATGCACATCGGAATTCAGCGTAGTTTCCGCCTGCATGCTAAGCCTGTCCAGCCGCGCGGTCAGGGCATTCAGGTTGCCCGAAACTTCTGAAAAATCACGGCTCATTTTATTGGCGTTGATGATCAGTTCATTGATTTCCGCACTTCTGCCCGCAACGCTGGCACTCACAGTCTCGGCATTTTTAAGAATGCCGCTGATGGATTTGCGGTTATCCGTATCGACAAGCAGGCTGAGCCGTTCCACCAGCACCGCCGCATTTTCCAATAATTGCGGCGCACCCGTGAACAAAGCTTCCAGGCTTGATTTTCCCGACGCGATAACCGGCACCTCCTGATCAGCCTGTGCCACCAAAGGCGCTGCTTTCGCATCGCCGCTATTAATCTGCACGAACAGCACGCCGGTAATCCCAAAAAATTCCAGGCTGGCGAGTGATCCGGAATTTACCGGCGTATTGGCGTCAATTTCAATACGTACCCGGACCAGTTTGGGATTTTTTTCATAAATGCGGATTTCCTTGACCTGCCCGACGCGCACACCCTGATAGCGCACATCCCCCGCGACATTCAGGCCGGTAACCGAACCTTCGAACAAAATATCATAAGCGGTGAAATGCTGATCGATCTCGTTTTTCGCCAGCCACAGGATAAAGCCGAACGCAGCCACAATCACCGCCAGGGTGAAAGCGCCGATCAGAACGTGATTTGCCCGTGTTTCCATCTGTTTCTACACACTTGCCTGTCTTGCCGCACGCCCTCGGGGGCCATGGAAATAATCCTGCACCCAGGGGTGATCATATTTCAGCATGGTTCCCATATCACCTGTTACGATAACATGTTTTTCCGCCATGACAGCAATGCGATCACAGATCGCGTGCAGGCTGTCCAGATCATGTGTGACCATGAATACGGTCAGGCCCAGCGCCTGGCGCAATTCCTGGATCAGCGCGTCAAACGCCGACGCCCCTATGGGATCAAGCCCTGCGGTTGGCTCATCCAGAAACACAATCTCGGGGTCCAGCGCCAGGGCGCGCGCCAGCCCGGCGCGCTTGCGCATGCCGCCCGACAGTTCCGACGGATATTTGGCCCCTGCATCGGGGGGCAGGCCAACCATGGCGATTTTCATGGCCGCAATTTCGTGCATCAAATTTTCGGGCAGGGCCAGATGTTCGCGCATCGGAACCTCGATATTTTGTGCAACTGTCAATGATGAAAACAATGCGCCGTTTTGAAACAAAACGCCCCAGCGGCGTTCAATGGCCCGCCTGCCGGCAAAATCCAGCGTCGCGAGGTCTTGATCAAACACCCGGATGGTTCCGGCAAGCGGATGGTTCAGGCCAATGATCGTGCGCAGCAATACGGATTTGCCGGTTCCGGACCCGCCCACAATGCCCAGCACTTCGCCCCGGTACACGTCCAGATCAAGCCCGTCATGAATAATCGTATCGCCAAACCCGGTGCGCAGCCCCCGGATGGAAATGATTGCTTCAGGCTTTTGTTGCGTGCTCAAAATTCTATTACCGCAAAATAAATCGAGAAAATCGCATCCACCACGATTACCATGAATATCGCCTCCACCACCGATTTGGTGGTCAGCCGTCCGACAGATTCTGCGCTGCCTTCGACCTGTAGCCCTTCAAAACATCCGATCAGGCCGATCATCAATGCAAAGAACGGCGCCTTGATAATACCCACCCAGAAATGCGCCAGCGGCACCCATTCATTCAACCGCTGCAAATACAGACCCGGCGTAATGTCCAGCACGATCCAGCACATGATCGCGCCGCCAAACAGCCCCATCATGTCAGCGATAAAACCCAGCATCGGCAGTGCAATAATCAGCGCCAGCACGCGGGGCAATACCAGCATTTCCATCGGGTCCAGCGCGAGTGTGCGCATGGCGTCGATTTCTTCGTTCAGTTTCATGGAGCCGATCTGCGCCGTAAAGGCGCTGCCGGAACGGCCCGCCACAATGATTGCGGTCAGCAAAATGCCGATCTCGCGCAACACGGAAATCGCCACCAGTTCGACTGTGAAGATTTCTGCGCCGAACTGGCGCAACTGTGTCGCCCCCTGATAGGCCAGCACGATCCCGATCAGGAAAGATATCAGCGCCACAATGGGAACCGCGTTAAACCCAACCGCCTCCAGATGATAAATCAGCGGTGTCCAGCGCAGGCGAGAGGGGTTGGCAATCGCGCGTCCCAGTGTCGCCATGGTCAAACCCAGAAAGCCCAGCAAGGCGCGCGCTTCCATAAAAGCGCCGGACATACCCGCACCGATTTTGGCCAGCACATTAAGCGCACTATTCGACTGCGGCGGCTCTGCCGGACCGGGTCTGTCATTTATCTCGACCCTGGCCAACAGGGCGGCATGATCTGGTTGCGCATTGGCAAAATCCGCCTTCAGGTCTTGTGCGCGCAGCTCCTTACGGGTGCGGTGCAATATCCAGGCCCCGGCCGTGTCCAACCGTTCCAGCGCACCAAGATCGATCACCACAGGCCCCTCCGGGCGCCACTGCCGCAAGGCCGCATCTGCGGCCGCCAGTCCGGAAATAACCCAGCGTCCATGGACCGCCGCGATGGATCCACTTGCCGCATGGGAGAACCGAATGTCAGCTAGGGGTGAACCCTTGTCTTGCACTTGTTTCATATGAATTCCATCTGCCGATAGCCTGGAAAAAATCTTCGTCATCATGCACTTGTTTTATTGCAGAAGAAACCGGGACTATGTTTGCCTAATTTTTAATCTGTAATGCCCATTTATTAGCCGCACTATAGGGTTGTTATCCCTAATTTTACCAATATTGCCGCAGCATTAACCAAAGCGCCAGAATGGCACGCTCCTTGCGTTTGCCCCTTCGCAGTAGACAATTTTAGCTACAACATCAGGGGAAAAATCATGAGAAAACACCTGCGAGGCGCTGTGCTAGCGGCTGCCATGGCGGTTTCCGGCCTTAACAGTGCAATAGCGGCGGACGACACCATCAAGGTTGGCGTGCTGCATTCACTGTCCGGCACCATGGCGATCAGCGAAACCACGCTGAAAGACACGATTTTGATGATGATCGACGATCAGAACAAGAAAGGCGGCCTGCTGGGCAAGAAACTTGAGGCCGTTGTGGTTGACCCGGCTTCCAACTGGCCGTTATTTGCGGAAAAGGCGCGTGAACTGCTTCAGGTGAAAAAGGTAGACGTCGTATTTGGCTGCTGGACCTCTGTGTCGCGCAAGTCCGTGCTGCCCGTCTTCGAAGAACTGAACGGCCTGCTGTTCTATCCGGTGCAATATGAAGGCGAAGAATCCTCGCGCAACGTGTTTTATACCGGCGCCGCTCCAAACCAGCAGGCAATCCCGGCTGTGGAATATTTGATGAGCAAGGACGGCGGCAACGCCAAGCGCTGGGTTCTGCTGGGTACAGATTATGTGTATCCCCGCACCACCAACAAAATTCTGCGCGCCTTCCTGCACGCCAAGGGTGTGACGGATGCCGACATCATGGAAGAGTACACCCCGTTCGGCCATTCCGACTGGCAGACCATTGTGACAAATGTGAAGAAATTCGCGTCTGAAGGCAAGAAAACGGCGGTGGTTTCCACCATCAATGGCGACGCCAATGTGCCGTTCTACAAGGAACTGGGCAATCAGGGCATCAAGGCGGAAGATATTCCCGTTGTGGCCTTCTCGGTGGGTGAAGAAGAGTTGGCCGGTCTGGACGCCACCCCGCTGGTCGGGCACCTTGCCGCATGGAATTATTTCATGTCGGTGGATTCGCCAAAGAACGCCGAGTTCATCAAGCAATGGCAGACCTTCATCAAAAATCCCAAGCGTGTGACCAACGACCCGATGGAAGCCCATTATATCGGCTTCAAAATGTGGGTGCAGGCGGTTGAGCAGGCGGGCACCACCGATGTGGACGCCGTGCGTCAGGCCATGTATGGCCAGAAGGTCAAGGCGCCCGGCGGCTTTGACAGTGTGATGAACACCAACCATCATCTGTCCAAGCCGGTGATGATCGGCGAAATTCAGGCCAATGGACAGTTTGATATCGTGTGGCGCACCGACGGCCCGATTGTCGGCGACGCCTGGTCCGATTTCATTCCCGAAAGCAAAAAGCTGACGGCGGACTGGACCTTCCCATGGGTATGCGGCAACTGCGAAAAACCGAAATACGTCGCGGACTAGTATTGCGGTCTAAGTAAGCGTTACCATGGGGGCCAGTCATTTGTCTGCGGGCGGGAGACTGGCCCCTTTGTGTTAATAATCATCTTCCGGACATGCCGTTATCAGGTTGATGCATCTCCATTCTCTTATTGTCATTGCCCGGTTCATCCGGGCAATCCAGGGACACAAACACGGGCCTTTCCGTGTAGCCCTGGATGCCCCGGTCAAGCCGGGGCATGACAGACAGAGGGTTCCAATACGCACCAATTTGAAAGCAAATTATCCTGATTCAAAGTACGAAAAATTCTATGCCATTTTTTGGAACCATGAAAAATTTTACACTTCTCCTCCTCTGTCTTCTGATCACGCCACTGCATGCGTTCGCACAAACGCAGGCGGACCTGCCTGCGCTCATCCAGAAGCTTGCGGATAAAAGCCGCAGCACGCAATCTGAAGCCATTGATGCGCTGACCGCCACTGGTGATCCAGTGGTGATTGCGCCGCTGGACGCGCTGCTGAACGGCAATCTGTACGCGCGCAAATCCGATGGGACCATCTGGATCACTACCGAAACCGCAGCGGGCTTTGATCTGAAACATCCGCTGACCGGCGCATCCGGTGGCAGCGTCACGCCGGAAGAAATGTCGAAAGCCAACATCACCAACGCTATCCGTACACGGTTGCGCGGCGCGCTGGGCGGCATGACATTGCTGGGTCCAGATCCGAAATTGCGCAAACGCGCGGCGGACGATATTTTCAAAAACGCCGCGCCTGAAAGCGTTCCGCTGCTGGAAACCGCACTGGCCAAAGAAACCGACGAAGCCGTCAAGCGCCGCATGCAGCGCGCCCTGGCGGGGATTCACCTGGATCAATCCAGCGATGTGCAAATCCGCCTGAAAGCAATTGAAACCCTGGGCAGTTTTACCGATCAGGATGTGAAGGCGATCCTCAACACGGCGCTGCAACAAAGCGACGAGACGGTGCGCGCAGCCGCTGCAAAGGCGCTGGCAGGCGTTGAAAGCCGGCTGGAATTCTGGGGCATGGCGGAGGCGCTGTTTCATGGGCTGAGCCTTGGATCGGTGTTGCTGCTGGCAGCCATCGGGTTGGCCATTACCTTTGGCGTGATGGGCATCATTAATATGGCGCATGGCGAAATGGTGATGATCGGCGCCTATACCACTTTCATGGTGCAGGAAGTGATCCGCACCTCCTGGCCCGGCCTGTTTGACGCCTCGCTGTTTATCGCCATTCCCGCCGCCTTCATGGTGTCAGGCCTGGTGGGCATTGTCATAGAACGCGGCATTATCCGGTTTCTGTATGGGCGGCCGCTGGAAACATTACTGGCCACCTGGGGCGTCAGCCTGATCCTGCAACAGGCCGTGCGCTCGATCTTTGGTCCCACGAATAAAGAGGTGGGCACCCCTGGCTGGATGAGCGGTGCGATGGAATTTGATAGCGGTCTGGCGCTGACCTATAACCGGGTGGCGATCATTATTTTCTCACTGATGGTGCTGGGCCTGCTGGTGCTGGTGATGCGCAAAACGTCACTTGGCCTGCGCATGCGCGCGGTGACGCAAAACCGCGCCATGGCCAACAGCATGGGTATCCGCACCGGCACGGTTGACGCGCTGACCTTTGGACTGGGTTCCGGCATTGCGGGCATTGCGGGCGTGGCGCTGAGCCAGATCGATAATGTCAGTCCCAATCTGGGGCAGAGCTACATCGTTGACAGTTTCATGGTGGTGGTGTTTGGCGGCGTCGGCAATTTACTGGGCACGTTCTTTGGCGCCATGAGCCTGGGACTGGTGAATAAATTTCTGGAGCCATTTGCCGGTGCGGTGCTGGGCAAGATATTTATTCTGATCGCGCTGATCCTGTTCATTCAATATCGCCCGCGCGGCATGTTCGCGCTCAAGGGCCGCGCGGTGGAGAACTGATCATGCGCGCACATCAAGGTTTCATTCTTTCATTGCCGCTGGGCGGAAAAATTCTGCTGGGGCTGATGCTGGGTGCGGCGTTATTTGTGCCGCTGCTAAATCTGCTGACGCCGGCAGATTCGTTTTTTCATGTGCCAACCTATCTGGTCAGCCTGATGGGAAAATATATCTGCTATGCGCTGCTGGCGTTGAGCGTTGATCTGGTGTGGGGCTATTGCGGCATCTTAAGCCTGGGGCATGGCGCATTTTTTGGCCTGGGCGGCTATGCCATGGGCATGTATATGATGCGTCAGATTGGCACGCGCGGTGTCTATGGCAATCCGGATCTGCCAGACTTCATGGTGTTTTTGAACTGGAGCGAACTGCCCTGGGCCTGGTATGGCTTTGACAGTTTTGCTTTTGCGCTGCTGATGGTGGTGCTGGTTCCGGGTGCGCTGGCGTTTGTGTTTGGCTGGTTCGCGTTTCGCAGCCGTGTGACCGGCGTGTATCTTTCGATCATCACCCAGGCCATGACCTATGCGCTGATGCTGGCGTTTTTCCGCAACGATATGGGCTTTGGCGGCAATAATGGCCTGACCGATTTCAAGGACATTCTGGGATTTGATCTGCAGGCGGATGCAACCCGTTCTGCGCTGTTTGCGCTAAGCGCGCTGGCGCTGGCGGGCGGCTATCTGCTGTGCGCGATGATTGTGCGCTCGAAACTGGGCCGCATTCTGGAAGCCATCCGCGATGCAGAAAGCCGGGTGCGTTTCCTGGGTTATCAGGTGCAGTATTACAAACTGTTCGTGTTCACCTTTTCCGCCATGCTGGCAGGCGTCGCGGGCGCGCTCTATGTGCCGCAGGTGGGCATCATCAATCCAACCGAATTCACGCCGGGCAATTCCATTGAAGCCGTGATCTGGGTGGCGGTCGGCGGGCGCGGCACCCTGTTTGGCGCGGCGCTGGGCGCGGTGCTGGTCAATTACGCCAAAAGTTATTTCACCGGCGCGCTGCCAGAAGTGTGGCTGTTCATGCTGGGCGGCCTGTTTGTCGCCGTCACATTGTTTTTGCCCAAGGGGATTGTCGGCCTGGTCAATCAGTTTGACCTGCGGCGCATGCGGCATGGCCCGCTCAAATTTCTTTATGCGGGAAAACCGTCATGAGCACGGCCCACAAGGATGTCATGCTGTATCTGGATGGTGTCAGCGTCAGCTTTGACGGCTTCAGGGCGCTGAACAATCTCAGTCTGGTGGTGCATGCGGGCGAGATGCGCGCCATTATCGGCCCCAACGGGGCGGGCAAAACCACCATGATGGATGTGATCACAGGCAAAACCCGCGCCGATGAAGGCCAGGTGTTTTTCAATGGCGATATTGATCTGCGCAAACTGGACGAAGCGGCCATCGCCAATCTGGGCATTGGACGCAAATTTCAGAAGCCGACCATATTTGAAAATCTGAGCGTGTTTGAAAATCTGGAGCTGGCGCTGAAATGCGACCGGCGCGCGCGGACCTCGCTGTTTTTCCGCCTGAACGCCGCGCAGCGCCTGCGCATTGAGGAAGTGCTGAATATTGTTTCACTGCCGGACCGCATCGCGATGCAGGCCGGATCGCTCAGCCATGGGCAAAAACAGTGGCTGGAGATCGGCATGCTGCTGATGCAGGATCCGGAACTGCTGCTGGTGGATGAACCGGTGGCGGGCATGACCGACGCGGAAACCGAACAGACGGCGGATTTGCTGCGCAGCATCGCTAAGGACCGCTGCGTTGTGGTCGTTGAACATGACATGGAATTTGTCCGCCGTCTGAATACCTATGTCACCGTGTTGCATGAAGGCTCGGTTCTCGCGGAAGGATCGATGGACAAGGTGCAGGCGGACGAGCGCGTCATTGAAGTGTATCTGGGGCGCTAGCGCATGCTGATTTTAGATTTAGTCATATCCTTCATCGTCATAGCGAGCCGCGTGAGCGGCGTGGCAATCCAGAGTCACAAACACAGGCCTTTGCCGGAGACTCTGGATTGCCGCGTCGCTTCGCTGCTCGCAATGACGCAGAGGCGTGTGATTCAACCCGAACACATCAGGCGCTAGCGTATGCTGTCAGTAAAAAACATCGATCTCTATTATGGCGCCAGTCAGATTTTACGCGGTGTTAATTTGGGCGCGCGCAAGGGCGCCGTCACCTGTATCATGGGGCGCAATGGGGTGGGAAAAACCAGCCTGCTGCGTGCCATTGCCGGACAACAGGCCATTGGCGCGGGCGCGATCGAGTGGGAAGAAATGCAGATTGCCAAACTGGCGCCCTATGAACGCGCACGGCGCGGCATCGCCTTTGTGCCGCAGGGGCGCGAGATTTTTCCGCTGCTCACCGTCGAGGAAAATCTGCAAACCGGCTTTGCGGCGCTGGCGCGCAGCGAACGGTTTATTCCTGCCGAAACCTATGATCTGTTTCCCGTGCTGAAAGACATGTTGCGCCGCCGGGGCGGCGATTTAAGCGGCGGCCAGCAGCAGCAACTGGCCATTGCACGCGCGCTGGTCATGCGCCCGCGCCTGTTGCTGCTGGACGAGCCGACCGAGGGCATTCAACCGTCGATCATCAAGGACATTGCCAATGTCATTGGCATTCTGCGTGATCGCGGCGATATGGCGATTGTGCTGGTCGAACAATATTTCGAATTCGCCCGCGACCTGGCCGACGATTTTATAGTCATGGTGCGCGGCGAAGTGGTGCTGTCCGGCACGTCAGAGGCAATGAACGAACATGATGTCCGCCGCCATCTTACCGTCTGAACCCCAAGCCGCCACGGGCTGGCGCCAGGAGGTGCGGGGGCTTGCCGATATCCGCTTTGCCTGCGGTGACGGGATAACGCGCCTCGCGCATCTGGCGCATCACGATCCGCTACGTGTGCTGTTTTCAAAACCGGCGCAGGGCGATGTGGCGCAGGCTACGCTGGTGAATATGTCGGGCGGGCTGATCGCGGGGGATGCGCTCGACATTCACTTTGCGGTGGGCGAAAATGCTGCGGCGATGTGCGTGGCTTCTGCGGCGGAAAAAGTGTACCGCTCAACCGGTGATATGAGCCATATCGCCGTTGATCTGCATGCGGCGCAAAACGCCTGGGCGGAATGGCTTCCGCAGGAAACGATTTTCTTTAACGGTGCGCGCTTGCGCCGCACCACCCGCCTGCATCTGGCGCCAGGCGCGCGGATTCTGGCGGGCGAATTTCTGGTGCTGGGCCGCATCGCCAGCGGAGAAACCGTCAGCAGCGGCTATCTGCGCGACGCCTGGGAAGTGCGCCAGGACGGGCGGCTGATCTGGGCCGATGCGCTGCGCATGGATGGAAATTTTGCCGATATCGGTAAATCCAAAGCGGGTCTGAATGGCGCGCGCGCGCTGGCAACGATGGTTTTTGCAGGCGTTGGCGTAACGGAATGTCTTGAACCGGCGCGGGCTTTACAGCAGGCTTGTGGCGATGGGGTGCTGGCCTCGGCAAGCTGCGTAAATGGGGCGCTGGTGATGCGCTGGCTGGCGGTGGCGCCGCAGGCTCTGCGCGCGGGCCTGGGGAATTTCTGGGCCGCGTTCCGGCATCAGGCGGCGGGGTTGCCAGCTTGCCTGCCGCGTATCTGGCATGTATAGGAAAGGAAGCGGATGCCATGAACCTGACGCCGCGTGAAAAAGACAAATTGCTGATCGCCATGGCGGCGATTGTTGCGCGCCGCCGGCTGGAGCGCGGCGTCAAGCTGAACTATCCCGAAGCCGTCGCACTGATCACCGATTATGTGGTGGAAGGCGCGCGCGACGGGCGCAGCGTTGCCGAACTGATGCGCGACGGCGCCACCGTCATCACGCGCGCGCAAGTGATGGACGGCATCGCTGAGATGATCCACGATATTCAGGTCGAGGCGACCTTTCCCGACGGCACCAAGCTGGTCACCGTTCACGAACCCATCCGATAGGAGCGCGGCCCATGAAGCCCGGAGAAATATTTTGCGCCACCGGTTCAATTGAACTGAACGCCGGGCGTGCGACAATCACGCTGACTGTCGCCAATCGCGGCGACCGGCCTATTCAGGTGGGATCGCATTATCATTTTCATGAAACCAACGCGGCGTTGGATTTTGACCGCGACGCTGCGCGCGGCTTCCGGCTGGATATTCCCGCTGGCACGGCTGTGCGCTTTGAGCCGGGCCAAACCCGCGACGTGACCCTTGTCGCCTATCAGGGCGCACGCACCGTGTACGGATTTAATGGCCGCATCAACGGCAAGCTGGGAAACTGAGCCATGGCATTCAAAATATCGCGCGACGCCTATGCCGCCATGTATGGCCCGACCAAGGGCGATCGGGTGCGCCTTGCCGACAGTGATCTGATTATCGAGGTTGAGGATGACCGCACCATCTATGGCGAAGAGGTCAAATTCGGCGGCGGCAAGGTGATCCGCGATGGCATGGGCCAATCCCAGATGACCCGCGCGCAGGGCGCGATGGACACCGTCATCACCAATGCGCTGATCATTGATCATTGGGGCATCATCAAGGCCGATGTCGGCATCCGCGACGGGCGCATCGCGGGCGTGGGCAAGGCGGGCAATCCCGATGTGCAGCCAGGCGTCACGCTGGTCATTGGTCCGGGCACGGAGATTATAGCAGGCGAAGGCCGCATTCTGACAGCGGGCGGCATTGATGTGCATATTCATTTCATCTGTCCCCAACAGATTGACGATGCGCTGTATAGCGGCGTCACCACCCTGATGGGCGGCGGCACCGGCCCAGCGGAAGGCACCAACGCCACCACCTGCACGCCGGGCGCGTTTCATCTGGCGCGCATGTTACAGGCCGCCGACGCCCTGCCAATCAATATCGGATTTTTCGGCAAGGGCAACGCCACTTTGCCGGGTGGGCTGCATGAACAGATTGCGGCGGGCGCCTGCGGGCTGAAGCTGCACGAAGACTGGGGCACGACACCCGCCGCCATCGATACATGTTTGAGCGTCGCGGAAGAAACCGACACCGCCGTCACCATTCACACCGACACGCTGAACGAATCCGGCTTTGTCGAAAACAGCATCGCCGCCTTCAAGGGCCGCAACATTCACGCCTTCCATACCGAGGGTGCGGGTGGCGGCCATGCGCCCGACATTATCAAGGTATGCGGCGTTGCCAATGTCATTCCGTCGTCCACCAATCCGACACGCCCGTTCACCATCAACACGATTGATGAACATCTGGACATGCTGATGGTGTGCCACCATCTGGACCCGAACATTCCCGAAGACGTGGCGTTTGCCGAAAGCCGCATTCGGCGGGAAACCATTGCCGCAGAAGATATTCTGCACGACATTGGCGCGATCAGCATTCTGGCGTCCGACAGTCAGGCCATGGGCCGTATCGGCGAAGTGATCATCCGCACCTGGCAGACAGCGGACAAAATGCGCAAGCAGCGCGGCCCCCTGCCGGAAGAAACCGGCAATAATGATAATTTCCGTGTACGGCGTTATATCGCCAAATATACTATCAACCCCGCATTGGCGCATGGCATTGCCAGCTATGTGGGTTCAATCGAGGCGGGCAAATTCGCCGATCTTGTATTGTGGAAACCGGCATTTTTTGGTGTCAAACCCGACCTGGTGTTAAAGGCGGGCACCATCACCGCCGCGCTGATGGGCGATCCCAACGCCTCAATTCCAACGCCACAACCCGTATATACCCGCCCGATGTTTGGCGCGTTCGGGCGCGCGCGCACCGCAAGCCGTTTCAGCTTTTTGTCACAGGCGGCGGTCTCAAGCGGCCTTGCGGGCCAGCTGGGATTGCAAAGTGAAATTCTGCCGGTGAAAAATATTCGCGCCATCGGCAAGGCGCAGATGATTCATAATAATGCGCTGCCAAAAATCGAGGTGGATCCCGAAACCTATGAAGTGCGCGCCGATGGTGAAATTCTGACCTGTGCGCCCGCTAGCGTGTTGCCGATGGCGCAACGCTATTTCCTGTTTTGAGCATGATATTGCCCCGCGCCACACAGGTTTTCCCAGCGGGTCATTGGCCCCAGCGCGATGCGGCGGGTTGCGTGACGCTGGGCTTTGATGACCGGCATCGGCGGCGTGTGCGCCTGAAGCTGGATAATGGCCAGGGCGATTTTATGCTGGATCTGGCGCGCGCGGAACGCCTTGGCGATGGCGATGGCCTGTTGCTGGATGATGGACGCTGGGTGCAGGTGCGCGCCGCCTGCGAAGATGTGATGGACATTGCCGCCGCCCATTCCAGAGATGCGATCCGTATTGCCTGGCATCTGGGCAACCGGCATCTTCCGGTGCAGGTGCTGGATGGCGGCGGGTTGCGCCTGTGTTATGATCATGTGATTGAACATATGGTTCTTGATCTGGGCGGCAAGGTTCAGCGCAGGCAGGATATTTTTGCGCCGGAACCGGGTGCCTATGACGGAGCGCCCGCGCATGCACATGATCACGGGCATTCCCATGACCACTAACTCATCCTTGTACAGATTAATGTCCTGGCTGTCGCCGTCTTTTCCGGTGGGGGCTTTCAGCTATTCGCATGGTCTGGAATATGCGGTGGAAATTGAACTGATAAAAAACCGCGACGATCTTGTGGCATGGATTGCAACATTGCTGCGTCATGGTTCGGGATTACACGACGCCATGCTGTTTGTGGCCGCATGGCGCGCGCTGGATGCAAACGACCATGCCCTGCTGACGGAAATTTTTGAACTTTCATCCGCCATGCGCCCGACAACCGAACTGGCGCTGGAAACCCAGGCCCAGGGGGCCGCCTTTGCCCGCGCCATTAGGGATGCATGGCCGCATCCGGTGGTGGATGTCGCCACCCCCACCCCAAACTCCTCCCCACAAGGGGGAGGGGCTTTACCACCGCGTTCTGGTCTTCTTCCCCCTCCCCCTTGTGGGGAGGGCCGGGGTGGGGGGGCGACACCCAGCTATCCGCTAATCGTTGCGCTGTGCGCGCATGCGCATGGCATTGACATGCGCGATGCGCTGGCGGCCTATCTGCATGCCTTTACTGCTAATCTGATTTCGGCGGGGGTGCGGCTGATCCCGTTGGGCCAGACAGATGGGCAGATTGCCCTGCGCCTGCTGGAAGCGGATGTTACCGCCGCTGCTGATATGGCCCAAATATTACCCCTGGAAGAAATTGGCAGCACCACCCCGATGCTGGATTATTGTTCCGCCCGGCATGAAACCCAATATACGAGGCTGTTCCGATCATGAATAAATCTGTACACGGACCAATCCGCATCGGTGTAGGCGGCCCTGTCGGCTCTGGAAAAACCGCGTTGATGGACATATTATGTAAATCAATGCGCGACGCCTATTCCATCGCCGCCATCACCAACGACATTTACACCAAGGAAGATGCGCAATTCCTCACCCGTTCCGGCGCACTGCCGCCCGAACGCATTGACGGGGTGGAAACCGGCGGTTGCCCGCACACCGCCATTCGCGAAGACGCCTCGATCAATCTGGCCGCCGTGGACAAGATGAATGCGCGTTTCCCCGATCTGGATATTATTTTCATCGAAAGCGGCGGCGACAACCTCGCCGCCACTTTTTCGCCGGAACTGGCGGACCTGACGCTCTATGTCATTGATGTATCAGCGGGGGATAAAATTCCACGCAAGGGCGGGCCGGGCATTACACGCTCCGATCTGCTCATCATCAACAAGATTGATCTGGCCCCGATGGTTGGCGCGGATCTGGACGTGATGGCGCGCGATGCAAAAAAAATGCGCGGGGAACGGCCATTCGTTTTCACTAACCTGCGGGCTGGCGTCGGTCAGGACGCGGTAATTGCGTTTATCGAAGAACGTAGTGCGCTGTCATCAACTCAGGCACAGGAGCAATAAATGAACCACCTATACAAACTTGCTTTCGCGATATCTGTGATCTTTCCGGCAATCGTGCATGCGCATCCGGGCGATCATTCCGGCCTAGCTGACATGGTGGCCGTGGTGGTACATATGTTTACTCAACCGGATCATTTACTGCTGATCGGCGCGGCGCTAGCTGGGATATATCTACTCCGTAAAAGCCGCCGCCCCAAAGGACAGGATACGGGCAGTAAAGAGTTTTAGTCCGCCCTATCTAAATACAACAGTCTTGTTGCCGTTCAGAAACACCCGCTGTTCCGCCAGCCAGCGCACGGCGCGGGCCAGCACCATGCTTTCCACATCGCGCCCGGCGGCGGCCATCGCCTCGGCGGTGTAGCTGTGATCAATACGTTCAACCATCTGCTCGATGATCGGGCCTTCATCCAGATCCGGCGTGACGAAATGCGCCGTGGCGCCGATCAGCTTGACGCCGCGCTTATGCGCCTGCTGATAAGGCTGGGCGCCCTTGAAGCTGGGCAGGAAGGAATGATGAATATTGATCGCCTTGCCTTCCAGCTCCGCGCATAATTCTGGCGAAAAAATCTGCATGTAACGGGCCAGAACAACGAAATCCGCCTTGGTCTGGGCGATGATATCGCGCAGGCGGGCTTCGGCCTCTGGTTTATTGTCCTTGCCTACTGGCACATGCAGGAACGGAATTTTGTGCCATTCCGCCAGCGGGGCCAAATTCATATGGTTGGAAACAATGGCCGGAATATGCACCGGCAGCGAACCGGTGCGGTGGCGATACAGCAGATCATTCAGGCAATGATCGGATTTCGACACCATTATCAACGCCGATGGCCGCAGCGCGCAATTCGTCAATGTCCAACGCATGCCAAACCGCATGGCGATGGGGCTGAATATTTTGGAAAACGCCGTCTGGTTAAATTCCGGGTTTGCCGCTTCAAAGGCCGTGCGCATGAAAAAGTTTCTGGTGCCGGGATCACCAAAATGATGCGAATCCGTAATGAACAGATCGCTGTCGGCCAGAACCCCGGCCACGGCGGCAACAATGCCAACCCGATCAGGGCACGAAACCGTCAGAATATAGCTGGCTGGACTGGAGGCGGCACTAGACATCCAGATTGGATACTTTCAGGGCATTGTCATAAATAAACTGACGCCGCGTTTCGACCACATCGCCCATCAGCTGCGAAAACAGATCGTCCGCCGTGTCGGAATGATCGACCTTCACCTGCAACAGCGAGCGCACCTGCGGGTCCAGCGTGGTTTCCCACAATTGTTCCGGGTTCATTTCGCCCAGACCTTTATAGCGCTGAATGCTGATGCCCTGACTGCCAATCTGTTTGATGGTTTCAAACAGCGCGGTGGGAGAGGCAATAATATATTCATTGTCCTTGCGCCGCAGCGTGGCCGAGCGGCGGAAAACCGCTTGCAGTTCCGGCACTTCCGCATTTAGCCGGCGGGCCTCGGCGCTGGCCAGCAACGGGGCGTCGATTTCATAGGCCTCGCGCACACCGCGCACATCGCGGAAAAACCGCAGGCCGCCTGTATTGGTCGCTTCGCCCTGCCAGCCGCGATCTTCTTCTGCGGTGTTCTGGTCCAGCGCGGTTGCAATGGCTTGCGCCACGCGGCGCGCCTCTACCGGATCGTCCAGCACATCGGGTGTTAACGCGCCCGCAATGGCCACCTGTTCGATAATGAAATCCGGATATTTGCCCTTTGGCAGATGGTTCAATATGGCGCGGATGCCGCGCGCATGTTCGGCCAGTTCGCGCAAATCTTCTCCGGCGCGCTGACTGTCATCGTACAGATGCAGCACAGCGTCCTTGACGCCGCTGGTGATCAGATAATCCTCCAGCGCCTTTTCATCTTTCAGATATTGCTCTGAGCTGCCCCGGCTGACCTTGTATAGCGGCGGTTGCGCAATATAGAGATATCCCCGCTCAATCAGTTGCGGCATGTGCCGGTAAAAGAAAGTCAGCAGCAGGGTGCGGATATGCGCGCCGTCCACATCCGCGTCGGTCATGATGACGATTTTGTGGTAGCGGGCATTTTCAATGTTGAAATCATTGCGCCCGATGCCCGCGCCCAGCGCCGTAATCAGCGTGCCGATTTCGTTGGAGGCCAGCATTTTATCAAACCGCGCACGTTCCACGTTCAGGATCTTGCCGCGCAAGGGCAGCACCGCCTGATTGGCGCGGTCGCGGGCCTGCTTGGCGGAACCCCCTGCGGAATCGCCTTCGACCAGGAAAATTTCTGACTTGGCCGGATCGCGTTCCTGGCAATCCGCAAGTTTTCCGGGAAGATTGGAAATATCCAGCGCGCTTTTGCGCCGGGTTAATTCACGCGCGCGGCGCGCCGCTTCACGCGCGGCGGCGGCTTCGATAATCTTGGAAATGATGGTGCGGGCTTCGCCCGGATGTTCCTCAAACCATTGCGACAGGCGGTCATTGATCAGGCCTTCAACGGCGGGTCGCACTTCAGATGAGACAAGCTTGTCTTTGGTCTGGGATGAAAATTTCGGATCCGGAACTTTGACTGACAATACACAAGTCAGCCCCTCACGCGCATCATCGCCGGTTAACGGCACCTTGGATTTTTTCGCCATGCCGGAACTGTTGGCATAGGTGTTTACGCAACGCGTCAGCGCGCCACGAAAGGCGGCCAGATGGGTGCCGCCATCGCGCTGGGGAATATTGTTGGTAAAGCATAACACGTTTTCATGCACACTATCGTTCCACCAAAGCGATGCATCTACGATAATGCCGTCACGCTCGCCTGAAATAGAGATGGGGCTATCAATCAGCTTTGATTTATTACGATCAAGATAGCGCACAAACGCCTCTACGCCGCCAGTATAGACCAGATCAACCTCGCGCGGCTCTACGCCGCGTTCATCACGCAGGGTAATGTGCACACCGGAATTCAAAAATGCCAGCTCGCGCAGACGATGCTCAAGTGTCTCGAAGCTGTAATCGGTATTGGTGAATGTATCCGTCGACGGAAGAAACGCAATAAGTGTGCCGCTTAATCCGGGTGCATCGCCGACAATTTTCAGCGGTGCCTGCGGTTCACCATGGTGAAAGCGCATATAATGTTCTTTGCCGCCACGCCAGATGCGTACCTCCAGCCATTGCGACAATGCGTTCACAACAGAGACACCAACGCCGTGCAGTCCGCCCGATACCTTATAGGAATTCTGGTCGAATTTACCGCCTGCGTGCAACTGGGTCATGATGACCTGGGCGGCGGATACGCCTTCTTCGCTGTGAATTTCGGTGGGAATGCCGCGTCCATTATCTGAAACACTGACCGATCCATCGGGATGCATGACCACAACGATACGGTCGCAATAACCCGCCAGTGATTCATCGATGGCGTTATCAACAACCTCATACACCATGTGATGCAGGCCTGAACCATCATCCGTATCGCCGATATACATGCCGGGGCGTTTGCGCACCGCATCCAGACCGCGCAGAATCTTGATGGATTCTGCGCCATATTCGCTCGCGGCCTGTTCGTTACGGGATTCGTCACTCATTCTTCAAAGACCCTATGGTTCGTTCTATGGTTAGCTGGCGGCATCAAACACCGCGCCATCCGTTACGGTAAAATATTGTGCGCGTGCGCCCATGGCCTCAAACAGCGATTTGTCGGTTCCGGTCATCCAGGTCTGCGCTCCCAGATCGCTGATGGCGTCATACAGCGCCGCGCGGCGCCGCGCGTCCAGATGCGCGACCACTTCATCCAGCAGCAATAGCGGCGTGGCGCCTGTTTGCGCCAGTAGCCGTGCATTGGCCAGCACAATGGAAATCAGCAGCGCCTTTTGCTGCCCGGTTGAACAATCGCCGGCGGGCATCCTGGTCTCGCCATGCCATACCAGAAGATCGCTGCGGTGCGGCCCTTCCAGGGCGCGGCCCGCTTCCTTGTCGCGCCGTCGCGCGGCGCACAATACCGCGCGGAAACGGTCTTCCACGTCGACGGCAGGGCTATCGGCCAGCATGTCCTCCAGCAGCCCATCCAGCGCCAGCAGGGCGTGTGGGAAAGGCCCCGAATGGGCCTCCAGCGCCTCAGAAATCCTCCGCAACGCCTCACAGCGGCTGGCGGCGACCGCAACACCATGTTCCGCCATTGCGGCTTCCAGTGCGTCCAGCCATGCCGGATCGGCGCGGCGTCCCGCCATTTCGTCGCGCAACAAACGGCTGCGTTCCTGGCGCGCCCGTTCATAGGCGTTCAGGCGTGTGCCATGGCTGGTATCAAAGCCCAGGGTCAGCCGGTCAAAAAACTGCCGCCGCCCACTGGCGCCTTCTGCGAACAGGCGATCCATGTCAGGGGTCAGCCAGCTTACGGCCAGAAACTGCGCCAGAATGGCGCTGGACGATTGAGATGCGCCATCGATCCGCACCGTGCGGCGCTCTGTGACGGGGCCACCGTCCAGCGCAGGCAGCATGCCCGTGCTGACCCGCATCGGCGCGTCGGCAATATGCGGGGCGTCAAGACTGGCCGCCACCGCCCAGGCCTGTGCGGGGGCGCCGATCCGCGTCACTTCGGAAAGCCGCGCCCAGCGCAGCCCGCGCCCTGGGGCAAGAAACGACAGCGCTTCCAGCAGATTGGTTTTTCCTGCGCCATTTTCACCGGTCAGCACCACCGGGCGTCCGTCCAGGTTCAGGCGCGCCTGGGTGTAACAGCGGAAATCCGTGACATTCAGCCAGCGCACCACGACGGCCGGTGACCGGCCTGGCGCTTGCGGTAAAACTGTTCGCGCTAGCACGGGCGCAAACTCCTTTCGCGCGCCGCGTCGTCCGAAACCAGAGGGCGAAGGGTGATCACGCCACCCGCATCGGCATCAGCACATATTGCGCTGAATCATCGCCGCTATCGCGGATCAAAGCGGGAGAATGCGCATCGAAAAATTCAAATATCGCATTTTCGCCATCGATCTGCGCGGCGACATCCAGCAAATAACGCGCGTTGAAACCGATCTCGATCGGTGTGGATCCATAATTGACGGCAAGCTCTTCGGTGGCGCTGCCCTGATCGGGATTTTTTACCGATACAGTCATCTGGTTTTTGCCCAGATTGACTTTCACGGCGCGGGATTTTTCGGAAGAAATCGTCGATACCCGGTCTACCGCCTGCCTGAGCTGGGCGTTATCGACTTCCATCCGTTTGTCATTGGTGGTGGGAATGACGCGGGTATAATCGGGAAATGTGCCATCGATCAGTTTCGAGCTTAACGTCACATGATCAAACGCAAAGCGTATCTTGGCCGCAGTGGTGCTGACCGCGACATCGCCGGTTACGTCATCGATCAGTTTATGCAGTTCCAGCACCGCCTTGCGCGGCAGGATAATACCGGGCATTGCATCGGCCCCGCTGGGGGCGGGCAATTCTACCCGCGCCAGGCGGTGCCCGTCGGTGGCGACCGCGCGCAGCATATTTACGCCAGCGGTCTGCGCCACATGCAGGTAGATCCCGTTCAGGTAATAACGGGTTTCTTCCGTTGAAATGGCAAACCGGGTTTTGTCGATCAGACGTTTCAAATCCCCGGCGGCAATGACGAATTGCACGGCAGCTTCCGATGCCTTGCCGACGCTATCCCCATCCATGGCGGGAAAATCGGTGGCCGGCAGGCTGGCAAGATAAAACTGTGACCGGCCCGCTTTCAGGGAAAGGCGATCACTATCTGCGTCCAGGGAAATCTCAACCTGTGCGCCTTCGGGCAGTTTGCGCACAATGTCATGCAATGTATGGGCGGGAACTGTCGTAGTGCCGGGGTGCGTGACGGCTGCGGTTGCGGATTCACGCACGGCAATATCCAGATCGGTCGCTGTCAGGTCCAGCTTTCCCTCGCCCGCCTGCAATAATACGTTCGAAAGAATCGGGATCGTGGTGCGCCGTTCAACAATGCTTTGCACATGGCTTAAAGAGCGGAGCAGAACCGTTCTTTCAATGGTAAATTTCATTCTCAAACCGTTCCTGTTCGTAGCCGCCCGCAAGCGCCGCCAGTGATCCTGACAGGCAGACGGAAAAGGGCATGAAGGGTACGAATCACTATAGCAGAATGCGCAGATTCCGGCACTAAAATCGCACCCGGTTACAGCTTAAAAACTGCTGATTTTCTAGCCCTGTAAAAGCCGTTGCAGCTTCTCGACATCTTCGTTCAGCGCATTGTCGCTTTCGCGCAGCTGTTCGATGCGGCGCACGGCATGAATGACGGTAGTATGGTCGCGTCCACCGAATTTCCGGCCAATTTCAGGCAGGGAACGGGCTGTCAGTTGCTTGGCCAGATACATGGCAACCTGGCGGGGACGCGCCACCGCGCGGGCGCGCCGCGCCGACAGCATATCCGCCAGACGGATATTGAAATATTCCGCCGCCTTTCGTTGAATTTCGTCAATGGTGATGCGCCGTTCACTGGCCCGCAGCAGGTCCTGCAGAACCTCGCGCGCCATATCCACGGTGATGGGACGCCGCACCAGGGTCGCAAATGCCACCACCCGGGTCAGCGCGCCTTCTACATCACGCACGTTAGAGCTAATGCGATGGGCCAGAAATTCCAGCACCGCCTCGGCAATTTGCAGATCCGGCATCTGGCGGCGGGCGATTTCCGCCTTGCCCTGCAAAATGCCCAGTCGCAGCTCATAATCCGTGGGGTGAATATCCGCAACCAGGCCCCAGCCCAGCCGCGAACGGATACGCTCCTCAATCCCGTCCAGATCCGAGGGCGAGCGGTCGGCCGAGATCACCAACTGTTTCTGATGGTCAATCAGCGCATTGAAGGTATGGAAAAATTCTTCCTGGGTCGATCCCTTGCCGCCAATGAACTGCACATCGTCAACCATCAGCACATCGACCGAGCGCAGGGCTTCCTTGAACGGCATCGTGTCCTTGTCGCGCAAGGCCTTGATAAACTGATACATGAATTTCTCGGCGGAAAGATACAGCACCGTGCGTTCGGGATGTTGCGCGCGGATAGCATGGGCGATGGCATGCATCAGATGGGTTTTGCCCAGCCCGACGCCGCCATGCAGAAACAACGGATTAAACGGCGGGTTATCGGAATCCGCAACCCGGCGCGCGGCCGCATGGGCAAATTCATTGGATTTTCCAACCACAAAATCTTCAAACGTAAAGCGCGGGTCCAGCGGCGCACCCAGACGGCCATACTGGCCATTACGTGGATCAATCTGATTTTCGGCACGCATCTGTGCGGGCAGGGCGCTTGCGACAGTGACGGCGTCATTTGTGCTGATATTGCTGGACGATGGACCGGGAGCATTTTCCTTTGCGCGCAGATCAAGCCGCAGCACTTGGCTGTTAACCGCTCCCCAGGCCTTGAGAAGCGCCTCACCCAGATGTGAGCTGATCCAGTCACGCTTGAAACGGCTGGGTGCGGTTAGTTGTACGCAGCCGCCGTCAATCCCTTCACACCCCATAAAGCACAACCAGTTCTGATAGGTCGATTCCCCTAGCTCTTTGCGCAGCAATGTCACAACCTGCGTCCATTGACGGGAAATTTCAGAGGTTGAAACTTCGGCGGGAAAGGTCCGGCCTGTCCCGTCAGCAGGCTCGCTAAATCCTAACTGCGCGGGTGTATGTCCCAGTTCTGTGAATACATCCGTGCCTGGATTTCGTTTTGTCATTAGGCTCCCCCGCCGTGAAAAATCTTGATACTTAACGCCCCAGCAGCTTTGTCGGACAGAAATTACTTTTTCAGCCAGTTAGCTTTGTTTCCACGGTAACCCATGGAACTTCCATCCACTGCGTCCCCCGCGATGGCGCGCGTCATCAAGATCCCCCTCAAAACCGCCCGCAAGATTATAGCAGCGCTTAAAACCCAGCCGTGTCAGGCTGATGGCGGCATCGCGCGAGCGCGCACCGGATCGGCAAATAAAGATTACCGGACTATCCAGGGTCGCATTCAATTGCGTAAGTATGTCTTTTGTTTGGCTGTCAAAATTCGGATTGCGCGCCATGGTGGGAAGGCTTTGCCATTCGACCGTCACAACTTGTTTGCCTACGGATGAAAGATCAGGGAGGCCGACGAAATTCCATTCCGCGCTGGTGCGTACATCCACCAGCACGGCATCGCGCTCTTTGGACAACACATCCCAGGCCAGTTTGGGATCGATATCTCCGGCATAACCACGAGAGACATTTTCATCCGGCAACGGATCGTTCGGTGAAGAATGGGTCATCATTTCCTGATCTGGATTGAAGTAAAGAGCACAAGAGAGCAACGCAACTTAGTAGTAAAAAACAGTACAAATCTAGTCTATAATTGCTATCACAATCAAACGAACAATATACACCAACACAGATACTGCTATCTGTCATAAAATTTTTATATTTTAACTTGTCTCAACTAGTGGCGGGTGCAATTTTAACCAGCACGAAACAGTGTAGCCGGGACAATTTCCCGGCGCAATAGGGTAAAGCCAATAAAATTTTCGTTTTCAAAAGATAATTTTCTTGACCTGGGAAGAGGCATTTTGCAGGCCGTCACTTACGGGGCAAATGTCACTTTTCTTACGCTTTCATTTAATAAATGCACAGAACTGGTGCATTCATAACACAGACGGCGTTTGCTGCCGGGATGCCCCTGGCATGCCTTGCAGTATAATTATCGTCAGATATTTCAGCAGGTTAGACATCACCCATCAGGCGATGCCGGATATTCCCGATGATCGGGATTACGCCCCCAGGCTGTTAACCCGGATGGTCAAACGGGACACTTTGCGGGAGGCCGCGCGCTTTTTCAGGGCGCCCTTTTGCGCACCACGCATCAGTTCCGGTTCAACCGCCTTCAGCGCCTCCAGCGCCGCTGCACGGTCGCCCTTGGCGATGGCGTCTTCAACATGGCGCACAAAACTGCGGACACGGCTGCGGCGGGCCCCATTTACCACGGTCCGCGTGGCGGTTTGCCGGATACGCTTTTTTGCCTGCCTGTTATTCGCCATGTCGCTGTAAGCCCTGAAAATGCCTGTTGAGAGGGGCCTTATACCCCTAGTCCGGCCCCTGATCAAGCAGGATCGCATATGCTGTGAAATAAACCCGCCAACGCGCAGAAGCCTACCAATATTTTGGATATTTGGCGGTTCTGGTGGCGTTGTTGTATATCAGCGCGACCACGACCAGCATCACGGCCCCTGCAAGCGCCGGAAAAACCAGAAAATCCCATGCAGGCTCCATAAGGAAAATAATAACCGGATTTGACCCCGCAGGCGGATGCACGGTGCGTGTCAGCATCATCAGCATAATCGCCAGACCCACCGCAAGCGCACCGGCCCACCATTGCGGCCCAATAAAGCCAAGCACCGCCAGGCCGGTGAATGAACTGATAAAGTGACCGGCAATGACATTACGGGGTTGGGAAAACGGCACGTCCGGATAACCAAACACCAGCACACAGGATGCGCCGAACGATCCAAGGATCAACGCAATGGAAAAGTAATCTGTAAGGTAGGCCGCTGTGGCAATGGCGATAAATCCCCCCAGTCCCGCCAGGGCAACAGTTTGCAAAGAAGGTTTGGGCGGCAGAGGTGCGCCATCACCCTGTAGTTTCTTCAGAAAATTTATCATCCGGGTTCAAACATCCTCTTTGCAGATCAGGGTTTGCAATTAAAAATCTTTCGCCACACTCAGCCATAGTTTTTGCGTATCCACAGCAAAGCCATCGGCCTCATAGGCAGCGGCTTTTATTTCAGTGTAAACCCCATAAAAAGTTACGGCGCCCGCCAGATAATATTCCTGCCCGTAGGTGTCACCCCCATCGGCGGCGGAAAAATGATGCGCCCCGCCCCAGAGGCGCAGCACATCAAAGGGCCCAATATCCGTACGCTGAAAATTAATGTCCGCCATCAGATCGCGCACCCCTCTGGGCGGCGTGGCATTGAACACATCCGTAAAGCCCTGAAATTTGTGCAGGGTCGCCAGTGGTGTTGTGAAAGCATTGCCGCCATCGCTCCCCAAAACTTCATAGCCGGCGGTCAGTGTCAGCGGCCCGTTGGAGAGGCTGGGCTGCAACAGATAATAGCCCGCGTCATAGTCACCGCGATGATTGCCATAATCTGATTGCCACGCCGCCTCGGTTACATATTTGAACGTCAACCCCCGGAAATCGATGCCGCGCGCATCCCAGCGCACCCCGTAGGTTTGGCTGGACAAATCGGGCCGTTCATCAATATCGAACAGATAGCCATATCCGGTCAGTTTCCCCGCCTGCGTTCCCAGCCAGGCGGCGCTCATGGCGTGCCCATCCATTTCCCAGTCGCCAAAGCTGGATTCGCGCCCGAAAATACGATTGGCGCGCGCAATATATTCATAGCGCAGTTCGGTTTTGGGTATCGTGCGATTGATCACAGAAACCGCATCAAAGGTCTGCATATTCTGGCGAAAACCCGCATCGCCAACAAAGCGTTCATTGTCATGCACAATACGCTGGCGGCCCAGAATCAGGGTGGTTTCAAGCTGCCCCTCATAGCGCAGCGCCGCCTGGTTTAGCTCCGCTGTATCGGGATCGGCGACGAGGGCAAAAGGCGATCCGTACTCATTGCCGTTATTGAACCGCTCCGCCCCCAGATGGAAAACATATTCATATTCAGCCATCGCCGACAGGCCGCGATAAATGCCGGTCGCATAACCCGCGCGGCTGCGCAAGGTATGGGCGCTGGCATTGCGGGGCAGGTTTTCCTGATCCGCCAATTCTGTGCGATAGCGTAAATCCAGCCACGCCCCGCCCCCTGTTAGGGCATCGCCAAACTCGCTGGCGCGTCCAGAGCCGCCAAAAGACAACAGGATCAGAATGGTGGCGCAGGCGCGACACGCTAAATTCATTTGCGCTGGATACTCATTTTGTGGGTGAATCACCCCCGCAGCATATCACGAACAGGAAATCAGCAAATGTCCATAATGCAAACTATTCGCACCGCTACCCTGATAGTAACCCTCTGCACCCTTGGACCGGCGATGGCTGAACAATCAGATCATGTCGGCAAAGTTGAAAAAACGAAGAACGAAGTCACGGCCACGCCATCCGCCACTGATCCCGCGCGTCCATTGAACGCCGGCAATCCTGTGTATCGCAATGAAATGGTGAAAACCGGTGTGCAGGCCCGGGCGGAATTACGCCTTGCCGATGAAACCAGCCTGGCGCTGGGCGAAAATGCGGAGGTGCGGCTGGATGAATTTGTCTATGACAAAGATGGCTCCGCCACTATCAATCTGGTTACCGGTGCGCTGCGTTTTATCAGCAGCGCCAATGGGCATCCCGGAAAGCTGACAATAAAAACCCCGGTTGCCACGATTGGCGTTCGCGGCACGGATTTCTGGGCCGGGCCGATTGATGGCGTATACGGAGTATTGTTGCTGACGGGAAAAGTCGAAGTCAGCAATTCAGGCGGCAGCGTGACATTGGATACGCCGCGCACCGGCACATTGATCACCGGCGCGGATGTGGCCCCCGGCGACGCCGTTCCCTGGCCCGATGACCGCCGCGTGCGCGCACTTTCCAAAACGGATTTTTAGGGCGTGGGCCGGTTCAGTTCGCCACCCGCGTCGCCACGAACACTTCTCCCCACGGGGTTTCGCTGCAACTTTTTTTCTCGGTCTGCCAGCCATGCCGTGCGAGCAAACCACGGAAATAAGTTTCCTGAAACCCCAGTTCAAGCCAGCCATGTTTGCGAATAGCCCAGAGCGATTCCCCATCCAGGCGCAAACCCCATGGAACGGGGAAGGCGTCCGTAATGGGTTCCGCCCCAAACACAACTTTTCCGCCCGGCGCCACGACATGATCCAGCCCCGCAATCAAAGCCTGATGGTTTGAGCAGTGATGAAAACATTCAAAGAACAGCACGGCGTCGAACTTCTCCTCCAATCTATGGATCAGCGAAAAATCATCCTGAACCGCATCAATCCTGAGATTGTTTCTGCGCGCACGTTCTGCGATAAGCTGGACAAAATTCTTTTCAATGTCGACGGCCTTCACCTGGTGCCCCATCCGGGCCAGAAATGTCGTTGTGTTGCCCCAGCCCGGACCAAATTCCAGAATGCGGCTTTTTGGTTTTAGATCGAGGGTTCGAATGAGATGACCAATGGCAATCAGATGATTGCCGACTGTGGGGCAGCTTTCGGTGCAAAAGGGAAAGGGCGAATCCGCAAGTGTATTCACATCGAATTCACATACTTCGTTGCTAACCGCATAGGGTTTTCCGTGCAGCCATCCATATAATTTAAGCTGATGCTCCCGGTAGGCTTCGGAGTCCGGATCCGCATCGATATTCATCGGGAAGTTCATCGTGAAGGTCATAAACCCCCTTCTTAATTCATCATCGGAAACCGCCGCAGCGGCATCCAGCATCTGCAACATTTCATCCAGTTCCGGCAGCGTCGAAATGACCCGGGGCGCTGCGGGCCGTGGAGATTTTTCTGGCGGCGGCGCCGTTTTGTTAATCTGGTTAATCAAGATTGGGGCAGGCATTGGCCGTATCCGGTTTTTTAACGCCACGGCAAAGCCGGATTTACGGAACCGGACGGGAAGCCGCGCCCACAGGCGAAGGGCAAATTTCAGAAAAATGTCTGGCATAATGGAAGTCCCCAAAAAATATCAGCCGTTCTGCGCCCGGTGCCGCAACAGATGATCGGCCAGCACGCAGGCCATCATGGCTTCGCCCACCGGCACGGCGCGGATGCCGACACAGGGGTCATGGCGGCCCTTGGTGATAATTTCTGCATTCCTGCCGCCCGTTGTGACAGTATTGCGTGTACTGAGTATTGAACTGGTGGGTTTCACCGCAAAGCGTGCAACAATTTCCTGTCCGGTGGAAATACCGCCCAGAATGCCGCCTGCATGATTGGCTAAAAATTTTGGAAGCCTGGCCCCTTTGACGGCGCGCATTTCATCGGCATTTTCTTCGCCGGTCAGGCTGGCGGCTGCAAAGCCATCGCCAATTTCAACACCCTTCACCGCATTGATGCTCATCAGCGCCTGCGCCAGGTCGGCGTCCAGCTTGCCATAAATCGGCGCGCCCCATCCCACGGGAACCCCCGATGCACGCACTTCGATCACCGCGCCGCAGCTTGACCCCGCCTTGCGCACGCCATCCAGATAGGTTTCCCAGGCTTGCGCGGCTTTGGCGTCGGGGCACCAGAACGGATTTTTTTGGGTCTCGGCCCAGTTCCAGTTTTTCGGATTGATCCTGTGCGGCCCCATCTGCACCAGCGCGCCGCGAATCCTGATTTTCTTGCCCAGAATAAGGCGTGCAATTGCGCCCGCCGCCACCCGCGCCGCCGTTTCACGCGCGGATTGCCGCCCGCCGCCGCGATAGTCGCGCACGCCATATTTTGCGAGGTAAGTATAGTCCGCATGGCCGGGACGGAACTTGTCCATCACGTCGCCATAGTCTTTCGAACGCTGATCCACATTTTCGATCAGTAGACTGATGGGTGTGCCGGTGGTTTTGCCCTCGAAGGTGCCGGACAGGATTTTCACCGTATCCGGTTCGCGCCGCTGGGTGGTGAAACGCGACTGACCGGGGCGGCGCTTGTCCAGCCAGACCTGAATATCCGGCTCAGACAGCGCCAGACGCGGCGGCGCGCCATCGACCACACAGCCCAGTGCGGGCCCATGTGATTCCCCCCAGGTGGTGACGCGAAACAGATGCCCGAATGTGTTATGCGACATTAATCGCCCTTGCTGCCCGCAAGCGCCACCGCAATATCGGGCGCGTTTTCATCTTTCATGCCGATAATATTATAGCCGCAATCCACATGGCTCAACTCGCCGGTCACACCGCTGCCCAGATCGCTGAGCAGGAACATCGCCGCCTTGCCGACCTCCTCGATGGTGACGTTGCGCTTCAGGGGTGAGTTCAACTCGTTCCATTTCAGAATATAGCGGAAATCGCCAATCGCCGACGCCGCCAGCGTTTTAACGGGGCCAGCGGAAATCGCGTTCACGCGAATATTTTTGGATCCCAGATCGGCCGCCAGATAACGTACACTGGCTTCCAGCGCCGCCTTGGCCACGCCCATCACGTTATAATGCGGCATGACCTTTTCCGCGCCGTAATAGGTCAGCGTCAGCAGACTACCGCCATTGGGCATCAGTTTTTCGGCGCGTTGCGTGACCGCCGTGAACGAATAACAGGAAATATTCAGGCTCATGGCGAAATTTTCCGGGCTGGTGTCCACATACCGGCCCTTCAATTCTTCCTTGGCGGAAAAGGCGATGGCATGCACCACAAAATCAAGCTGGCCCCATTGCTTGCGCAAACTCTCGAACAGCGCGTCGATACTGCCCGCGTCGGTCACATCGCAGGGCAGCACCAGATCAGACCCCAGTGAGCCTGCCAATGGCGTTACCCTTTTGAGCAGCGCGTCGCCCTGATAGGAAAAGGCCAGCTCCGCCCCATGCTCATGCAAGGTCTTGGCAATGCCCCACGCGATGGAGCGTTCATTGGCCACACCCATGATCAGGCCGCGCTTGCCCCGCATCAGGTTGCTGATCTCACCCATGAATCCCCCTTGTTTTTGATAATTTGATACTTCCCGGCATCCTACACGAACATAGGGTGGGGTCAATGTTGGGACGAAGCTATTCAGGTTTGACGTATTTGCGCAACAACGTCATTAGGGCTGCTTTGTCCAGACCGCCATCCGCCACGGACCGGACAGTTTTTTCAAGCGCCGGGTTGGTCATTTTCAGATCATAGCCATTCATACGCAGGAAAATGAATGCAGCCACAGCGCCCACCCGCTTGTTACCGTCTACAAACGGATGATTTTTTACAATGTGGAAAAGATAGGCGCCCGCCATTTCTATAATATCCGCGTGGAAATATTCCTCACCAATTCCTGCGCGGGGCATGGCCAGTGCAGATTGCAGCAAGGCCATGCCCCGAACGCCGCTGCTTCCGCCATAGCGCGCAATTTGATCACGGTGAATTTCCAGAACCTCCTCCAACTCCAGGAATACCGGGTCCAAGCGATCAGTCCGCCAGCCGTTTTAACGCGCGGCCATAACGGCCGTTGGCTTCGCCCAACGCCGCCTTGAACTTTTCGCGCCGATCCGCATCGCGCACCGGCGCTATAATCAGGCAGGATCCATCGGTGCTGATCGAGAGCGGCGTATCCGCGTCAATATCCAGCAGATCAAGCACGCCCTTCTCGATCACCAGCGCCAGGCTGTTGCCATGTTTGGTCAGGCGCTTGATCATGCGATCTCCTATGAATAACACAATGTTAATACAATGTAATAACAAAAACGGAGCGGGTCAAGTGCATTTATTGCCCAACGCCCGGAACCGATCACGTGCATATGACTTGCGCGGCGGGGGGGCTTTGATTATCTAGGGCGGGAGATTGCGGAAGGAAGTTGATCCAGCCCATTCGTCATCGCGAGCCGCGCAGCGGCGTGGCGATGACAAAGAGGGAATTCTATTGGCGCACATATGATTGAAGTCGAAGCACTGGTTAAGAAGTTTGGGCCGCAGATCACCGCTGTGGATGGTGTCAGCTTCCGGGTCGCCAAGGGCGAGGTGCTGGGCTTTCTGGGGCCCAATGGCGCGGGAAAATCCACGACCATGAAGATGATTACCGGGTTTTTGACGCCAACCTCCGGCACGGCGCGGGTGCTGGGGCGCGATGTGACGCTTGATCCGATTGGCGTCAAGCAAAGTCTGGGCTATCTGCCCGAAGGCGCGCCCGCCTATCCTGACATGACGCCGCGCGAATTTTTGCTGTTCATTGCGGGGGTCCGGCGCATCGGCGGGGCCGCGCGTGACCGCGCTATTGCCCTGGCGGTGGAACGCACCGGTCTTGCCGGCGTGATGGAACAGCCGATCGACACTTTGTCCAAGGGCTTCAAGCGCCGGGTTGGCCTGGCGCAGGCGATATTGCATGATCCGCCCGTGCTGATCATGGATGAACCCACAGATGGGCTTGATCCCAACCAGAAACATACGGTGCGTCAGTTGATTGCAGAAATGGCGCCGCACAAGGCGATCATCATTTCGACCCATATTCTGGAAGAGGTGGACGCCATCTGCACCCGCGCGATCATCATTGATCACGGGCGCATCGTGGCCGACGCCACCCCCGCAGAACTGGCCAGGCGCGGGCGGCTGGACGAAGTGTTCCGGCAACTGACCACCGGCGATTTACATGAGGCCCGCGCATGAACGGCTTACGGCTGGTTTTTCAGCGCGAATTCATGGGCTATTTCGCCACGCCGCTGGCCTATATTTTTATTGTCATTTTCCTGTTTCTGACCGGGCTGACGACATTTTACATTGGGCAGTTTTTTGAAACCGGCGAAGCCAGCCTGAAAGGCTTTTTCTCGTTTCATCCCTGGCTGTATCTGTTCCTGATCCCGGCGGTCAGCATGCGGTTGTGGGCGGAAGAAAGTAAATCCGGCACGATCGAATTGTTGATGACCCTGCCCGTGCCGCTATGGGCCGTGGTGCTGGGAAAATATCTGGCCGCCTGGGGCTTTACCCTGGTGGCGCTGGGGCTGACTTTTCCGGTCTGGATCACGGTCAATTATCTGGGCGATCCCGATAACGGCGTCATCCTGGCCAGCTATATCGGCAGCGCGCTGATGGCAGGCGCGTATCTGGCGATCGGCTCCACCATTTCGGCCACCACCCGCAACCAGGTGATCGCGTTTGTGATTACGGTTTCGGTGTGTTTTTTGTTCACGGTCAGCGGCCTGCCCATGGTGCTGGATTTCTTTTCCGCCTGGGCGCCCGAAGCCCTGTTGTCGGTGATCGCATCTTTCAGCTTCCTCGCGCATTTTGACGCCATTACCAATGGCGTGATTGATCTGCGCGATGTGGTGTATTTCGCCTCGCTGACCGGCGCCTGGCTTTATGCCAATGCGGTGATCCTTGAAATGAAAAAGGCGGGATAGGCGCAGATGCAACGCAATATGCAGGCCCCGCTCGCCCTGGTTCTGACGGCCATTCTGTTTCTGGCGGTCAATGTGCTGTCCAATGCAACATTATATTCCGCACGGTTTGACCTGACCCAGGACAGCCTGTTTACGCTCAGCGATGGCACCCGCAATGTGCTGGCCAAACTGAGGGAGCCTGTGCGGCTGCAATTTTTTTATTCCGAACGGCTGGCGAAAGATGTGCCAGGCGCGCAGATCTATGGGCAGCGGGTGCGCGACATGCTGAAGGAATTCGAGGCCAATTCCGATGGTAATCTGCTGCTGGAAATCATCGATCCCGAACCCTTCAGCGAAACCGAAGAGCGCGCCGCCATACTGGGCATGCAGGGCCTGCCAACCCAGAATGGCGAGAAATTTTATCTCGGGCTAAGTGCTGCGAATATGGTGGACGGCGTCGAATCCATTGCGTTTTTCACCCAGGACCGCGAACAGTTTCTGGAATATGATCTGACACAATTGATCAATAAATTATCCAGCACCAAAAAACCCAAAATCGGCGTGATCACCGGCTTGCCGCTGGATATTGGCAAAGGCGGCATCGAAGCCGTGATGCGTGGCGAGATCAAGCCCTTCATGCTGTATCAGCAGATGCGCGATAATTTCGATGTGGAAATGCTGGCCGGGCAATTCGCCGACATTGATGATGCGTTTGATGTGCTGATGATTGTGCATCCAAAGGAAATGGACGCCGTCACCCGTTACGCCATTGATCAATATGTGTTGCGCGGCGGCCGCGTGATCGCCTTTACCGATCCGATATCCGAAGTCGGCAAGCCGCCCTCGCGCAGCAAGAACCCCTTGACGGACCGGGAGGCCGTTTCGCCATCCTCAAACATGCCCGAACTGTATCGCGCCTGGGGCGTCGGGATGGACCCCAACCGCATCGTCGCCGATCGCGGCTTCGGACAGCGGGTGATGGTGAATAATCTGGGCGAGGAACAGGACACCACCTATGTCGCCTGGCTGGGCCTGCACGAAGCCGCGCTGAATCGCAGTGATCCGGTCACCGGCGAATTGCGCTATATCGCCATGGCGATGGCGGGGCATTTGCAAAAGCTGCCCGGCGCCACAACGCAATTCACGCCGCTGATCACCAGCAGTGATGACGCCGCCCTGATCGAGGCCAGCATGATGTTGCGCCGCGCGCCCAATCCGATTGACATGCTGCGCAAGTTTGAACCCAGCGGCGAACGCTATGTGCTGGCGGCGCGTCTGTCGGGGGACAGTGTGTCCGCTTTCCCTAATGGGCCGCCGCCGCTGCCCAAAGACGCCAGCCCGGAACTGACGGGAAGCTATAAGGCGCTGCGCCCGCATCTTGCGAAATCGCTGAAGCCGATCAATGTGATTGCGGTCGCCGACACCGATATGTGGGACGATAATTGGTGGGTCGAGGTCAGCGAGTACCGGGGGCAGCGCGTGGCCGTGCCCACATCGGATAACGCCAATCTGGTGATGGCGGCAATTGAAAACATGACCGGATCTGGTGATCTGATTTCGCTGCGCAGCCGCTCAAAATCCACCCGGCCATTTCTGGTGGTGCAGGATCTGATGCGCGCCGCCGAATCCCGCTATCTGGAAGAAGAACAGCGCCTGAAAACAGAATTACAGGCCTCCGAACAGCGCCTGTCCCAGATGCAAGCTCCCGAAGCGGGCATGCCCAAACCCGATGGTGGCGCAGGCGAACGCATGATCACGCCGGAACAGGAAGCGGAAATTCAGGGCGCCCGCGAAAAAATATCTCAAACCCGCGCCGCGCTGCGAAATGTGCAACATTCACTACGCAGTGACGTGGAGGCGTTGCAGGACCGGCTGCGCTTTATCAATATCGCGCTGACGCCGTTTCTGGTGGGCGTAGTGGCGATCCTTCTGGCGCAATGGCGCAACCAGCGCCGCAAAACACGCAGTGCGCAATGGCGCAAAATGAAATCCACAACCGCCGGGGGCCAGTCATGAAAACCCGGCAACTGACGATACTGGCGGGCCTTACCGGCGCTTTCGTGCTTGCGGCGCTTGTCGCCGTGATGACACGCGAGACATCGAACCAGGCGCCATTTGCGCGCCAGCCATTATTTGCAGGCTTTGAACAACAGATGGATGCAGTCACCAAAATAACCGTTGATACGGCGCAGGGCGATTTTACCGTGACGCGCGACGCCAGGGGCGGCTGGATGTTGCCGGATCGCGGCGGCTGGCCCGCCAATTTCGATGTGGTGCGCAGGGCGGTTCTGGCATTGGCGAAACTGCAGGCGGTGGAGCGGCGCACGGCGCGCACGGAAAATCATGGCGCATTGTTGCTGGCCGCGCCCGATGACAAGCGCGCATCTTCAACCACCATGGGGGTTCGCATCACTGCGCTGAATGCAGAGGAAAAACCGCTGGCGGCGCTTATTCTGGGCAAGGTGCAAACGCCGCCAAGCGGCACGCGCGCAGGGATTGCCTATGTTCGAAAAGATGGCGAAGCACAGACGTTTCTGGCGCAGGGGGACGTGAATATTCCGCTGCTGGTGTCCGACTGGATTGACCGCGTGCTGTTTGATATTGCCGAGGCGCGGATTGCGTCGGTCACGGTCACGCCCCCCAGTGGCCCCGCCTATGACATTACGCGCGCCGATCCCACTGCGGCCTTTGCCGTTACCAAGACCCCCAAAGGTAAGGAACTGGTGCTGCCGGAATTGCCTGCAAACATCGCTAAGGCTGTGGCGCTGCTGCCGCTGGATGACGTGACGCCTGCGGATAAAATTGATTTCACCGGGGCCTTTCGCGCCGAACATCGCATGTTTGACGGCATGGTTCTGACAAGCTGGACAGTGTTGCAGGACAAAGCCCGCTGGACCCGGTTTGAGGCAG
>Ga0209851_1000004_pt1 | contig 126040 bp, 122 predicted proteins | sample GWRWT4_14Oct14_FD_187195 | JGI IMG/M metagenome (GOLD analysis project Ga0209851, IMG submission 187195) | Sand microcosm microbial communities from a hyporheic zone in Columbia River, Washington, USA - GW-RW T4_14-Oct-14 (SPAdes) (version 2) | ecosystem: Engineered > Artificial ecosystem >... | reverse complement strand
AAAATCGCCGCTTAAGGGCCGCCCCGCCGTCCGGGCTACGCCCTCCCGGCAAGGCGGCCCTTAAGCGCAAGCGTAGTCGGACATATCATGTGTCAACTAATCGGACATCTTTATTCGCTATCGACAGTAAAAAAAGAGGGTAATATTGCCATTTAATGCTATCTAATGCTATGGTGCCCGCATGCAATAAGGCGGAATGACATTAGATTGAACCAGCCCATCTACCTTGTCACCCCGGATTTATTCCGGGGTCCAGGGTCGCATAGAAAGGCCTGAGTTTGGTACCCTGGACCCCGCAACAAGTGCGGGGTCCAGGGAGTGTGTTGCATGGTCAAACTTAAAATCATACCGATCTAAAAGCGAGGCGCCATGACTACGATGAATATATCTCTGCCCGATCAGATGAAAGACTGGATCGATGGCCGCATTGACGCAGGCCAATATCATAATGTCAGTGAATATATCCGCGACCTGATCCGCCGCGACCAGGCCGAACATGAAAAGACATTGGCATTCCGGGCGGCGATAGATTATGGCCGCAATAGCGGCGTCAATGGCAGAACGTTCAAGGAGGTGATCAGCGCCGTTAAAGTCAGAGCCAAAAGCGCCTGAGGTGGATTATAGTCTCTCCGCTGCGGCGGAGATCGATATTGAAGAGATTTACCTCTACGGACTTATTCAGTTTGGCGAGGCGCAGGCCGATCATTACGCCGCCATGCTGGAAGACAAGATCGCCATACTATGCGCCAACCCAAAACTGGGACGAATTGACGCGCGGGTGAGCCCGGCAATCCGCCGCTTCGAATGCGAACGCCATGTGATTTTTTATGATGTGCTGGAAGATCATATTCTGATCGTCAGAATTTTACACAGCGCGGCGGATTATGTGGCGCATGTAAGAAGGTAGGGGGGGCTACCCCGCCTACTTCGCCGCTGCAAGTGCGCCCAGTGCGGCGCGCAATCCGGCAATGCCATCGCCTTTTTCGGACGAGGTGACATGCACCTCGGGATGCGCCGCCACATGTTTGCGCAACAGAGCCTTGGTTCGCTCCAGGCAGGCGGCGAGATCGGCGGCCTTAACCTTGTCCGCCTTGGTGAGTACGATCTGATAGGACACCGCTGCGGCGTCGAGCATTTTCATTACCGCGATGTCGGATTCCTTGACGCCGTGGCGCGCATCGATCAGCACGCAGGCGCGGCGCAGGCTGGGCCGCCCGCGCAGATAGCTGTTCACGAGTCGCGTCCACACCTCGACCTGCGCCTTTGGCACGCGGGCATAGCCATAGCCCGGCAAATCCGCCAGCATCAACCGCCCGGCCAGGTTAAAGAAATTTATTTCGCGCGTGCGCCCCGGCGTGTTGGAGGTGCGCGCCAAAGTCTTGCGATTGGTCAGCGCGTTGATCAGGCTGGATTTGCCGACATTGGAGCGCCCGGCAAAGGCAATTTCGGGCAGATCGGCGTCCGGCAACTGATCCAGATTCACCACACCGCGCACAAATTCGCATTCGCCCGCGAACAGCACCCGGCCCGCCTCGATACTATCCGGATCAAATTCCGGTGTGGCATTCGGTGTGCTGATGGGGTCCGTCACCAACGGAAACTGACCTCTGCGCCTTCGCGCTTCATGATCAGCGCCTGCTGAATGATCGACAGCACATTATTCACCGTCCAGTAAATCACCAGCCCCGCCGGAAATGTGCCGAGCAGAAAGGTGAAAAACACCGGCATCCACATAAACACTTTTTCCTGCACCGGGTCGGTGGGCGCGGGGTTCAGGCGCTGCTGCATCCACATGCTGACGCCCATCAATATCGGCCAGATACCGATCAGCAGGAAATCCGGCGGCGACCAGGGAATAAGCCCGAACAGATTGAACAGGCTGGTGGGATCGGGCGCCGCCAGATCATTGATCCAGCCGAAAAACGGCGCATGGCGCATTTCAATGGTGACGAACAGCACCTTGTACAGCGCGAAAAACACCGGTATCTGCACCAGCATCGGCAGACAGCCGGACAGCGGATTGGCCTTTTCGCGCTTGTACAGATCCATCATTTCCTGCTGCTGGCGCATTTTATCATCGGGGAATTTTTCCCGGACCTCCAGCATCAGCGGTTGCAGCTTTTTCATCTTGCTCATAGCCACATAGGATTTATTGGCGAGCGGAAAGAACGCCGCCTTGACCACCAGCGTCAGCAGAATGATGGCAATGCCGAAATTCCCGGTCAGGCCGTAAAACCAGTCAATCACCACAAATAGCGGCTTGGTCAGGAAATAGAACCAGCCCCAGTCAATGGCGCGGTCAAACAGGGTGATGGAATATTTTTCCGCATAGGCGTCGATCAGGCTGACTTTTTTCGCGCCGGCAAACAGGCGGCTGGTTATTTCGCTGCTTTGCCCCGGCGCAATCACAATCGCCGCGCGCAGATAATCCGCCTGATAGCGGTCCTTGCCGGCCAGCGGCCTGTAGGAAAAACTTCCCGCAAAATCAGCCGCCTGATCCGGGATCAGCGAGACCAGCCAATATTTGTCGGTTATGCCAAGCCAGCCGCCTGCACCCTGGGTTTTGACGGAGCCGGTTTCGCGGATATCTTCATAGGTGATTTCGTTCAGCGTTCCCGCCAGCACGCCCAACAGGCCTTCATGCAGAATGAAATAGCCCGAAATCGGCGGCGTGTAATGGCGCGACACCAGCCCATAGGGCATCAGGCTAACGGGCGCTGCGCCGGAATTGTCGACCTTCTCGGTGATGGTGAACAGATAATGCTCATCCACTTCATAGGTGCGGGTGAATTTCAGCCCTGCGCCATTGTCCCAGTGCAGGGTCACCGGTACCCCGGGCCGCAGCACCTGATTGACATCGCCGGACCACAGGGTCTGCGCATCGGGCAGGGCCGGTTTTGCGCCATCTGCGGACACAAAACCATATTCCGCATAATAGGGCTCCGGCGTTCCGGCAGGCGATAACAGGATGATTTCGGGGCTGTCCGGCGATACGGTTTCCCGATAGGTAACCAAGGTCAGATCATCCAGCCTTCCCCCGCGCAAGGAGATGGAGCCATGTACCTGGCCATTATCTATCCGGATGCGCGGCGTCGTGGCCAGCATGGCGCTGCGGCTGAGTGTCACACCTGACATGGTCTCTGCGGATGGCAATGGCGGATTTGTTCCGGGCTGCGGCGCGTCGGAACCGGGCGCTGCCGGGATAGCGGGCACAGCAGCTGCTGGCGCGCTCTGCTGGCCGGCCGCTTCCAGGCGGGCGCGCTCGGCCTCCATGCGCGGAGTGTCCACAAAATAGAACCAGCCGAGCATCACAAGCATGGACAGGCTGATGGCCAGAATCAGATTACGATTTTCTTCGGTCATGTACGGGTAATCACAGTCTTTCGTTGCTGACGTTGCTGATGAATATTTTTCAGGGCAATTTGCAGATCATCGCACAGCGCGGCAAAGGCGCGGTCCTGCGTTGTTGTCCTGCCAACCAGCACATAATCATATCCGGCATGGCCATGCCGGGGCAGCACCGCATCCGCTGCCGCGCGCAGGCGCCGTTTGGCGCGGTTGCGCACAACCGCATTGCCGATTTTTTTGGTGGCGGTAAAACCTATCCGGCATGCGCCTGTATCGGGGCCGGTCGCGGGACTAACGCCAGAAGCCGTATCGGGGCCGGAAAGGGGCCCGCCTTCCTCCGGCCGGCGCCTGGCTTGCAGGATGAACCCAGGCATGGCAGCTTTTGTTCCTTTGGCGACGTGCAGGAATTGCGATCTTCTGGTCAGGCGTTGCGCCCGCTTATCAGCTGATTTTTCCATCGAGGCGGTGGTTCAGCCCCTCTCGCCAGAATGCCGGGACGGCCGGTATTTCAGGCGGAAAGTTTTTTGCGGCCATGCGCGCGGCGGCGATTAATCACCAGACGCCCTGCCTTGGTGGCCATGCGGGAACGAAAGCCATGACGGCGGGCGCGGACAAGCCGGCTAGGCTGAAAAGTGCGTTTCACGGGAGTTTCTCCGTTAGATTCAGAGTCGAATTCAGATACCAGGCCCTAGGCACAGGCCCGGCCATAAATCAGGATGCGGATATATAGAAAAACTGGTGCAGCAAGTCAATTAAAAGGGCAGCATCCATCTATAATACCCGCAGGATGTAACCTTTAGGGCGGCGCGGCCGAACGGGGATGTCATTAAACCATCCTCCAAGCCGTTCCCTTGAACCATTCAGAAAGAGGCCAATATGACCCAGCCCAGCCAGGACGCCCCGTCAGCAAAGCGTTTTTCGCTCATCAGGCTTTGGCCGGTTGCCCTGTTTTTGGCGGTTTTGTGGGCTTTTTTTGCCTTTGAGCTTGATAAATATCTCAGTTTTGAGGCTTTGCGGGAAAATCGCGCCTTTCTGACCGAATGGACAGCGGCCAATCGGGGGCTGGCGGTACTGGTCTATATGGCCATTTATACCGTGGTAGTGGCATTTTCGCTGCCGGGCGGGGCGGTCATGACGATCAGTGGCGGGTTCCTGTTTGGACCTTTTCTGGCCACGCCGGTCACGGTCATTGCCGCGACCCTTGGCGCGAGCCTGCTGTTTCTGGCCGCGCGAACCGCATTGGGAGATCAGTTACGTGCCAGGGCCGGGCCTGCCATGCGCAACATGGAAGCCGGATTTCGTGAAAATGAACTCAGCTATATGTTCGTGCTGCGGCTGGTGCCGCTGTTTCCGTTCTTTGTGGTTAACCTGGCCCCGGCCTTTCTGGGGGTCAGCCTGCGCAACTATGTGATTGCCACTTTCTTCGGCATTATCCCCGGTACGCTGGTATATGTGCTGGTGGGCAACGGTCTGGGGGCGGTGTTTGATGCGGGGGGCACACCGGATCTGACGATTATTTTCAAGCCCGAAATTTTGCTGCCCATTCTTGGATTGGCTGCACTGGCGCTGATACCCGTGATTTACAAACGCATTCAGGGGGCCAGAGCATGAGTGCCGAAATGAAGACCGATATCTGTGTGATCGGCGCCGGTTCCGGCGGCCTGTCGGTGGCGGCGGGCTCAAGCCAATTGGGCGCGCCAACCGTGCTGATTGAAAAGGCAAAAATGGGCGGCGATTGCCTGAACTATGGCTGTGTGCCCTCCAAGGCGCTGCTGGCCGCCGCCAAGGCGGCCCAGACGATGCGCAGCGCCGGGAAGTTCGGCATCAGCGCCGCTGGCGTCACGATTGATTTCGCCAGAACCATGGATCATGTACAGGGCGTCATTGCCGCCATTGCCCCCAATGATTCCGCCGAACGCTTCAGCGGCCTTGGCTGTCATGTCATTCAGGCGCAGGCGCGTTTCATAAGCCCGTTTGAGGTTGAAGCGGGCGGCACGATCATCCGTGCACGGCGTTTTGTGATTGCCACCGGATCGCATGCCGCCATACCGGCGCTTGCGGGGCTTGATCAGGTTCCCTATCTGACCAATGAAACCATTTTTGCAAACCGTGTCTGCCCGGAACATCTGATCATTCTGGGGGCGGGGCCGATCGGCATGGAAATGGGACAGGCGCATCTGCGCCTTGGCGCCAAAGTGACGCTGGTGGAGCGCTTCACGGCCATGGGCAGGGAAGACCCGGAACTGGCCGCTGTTGCCATTGACGCCCTGCGCCGTGAGGGCGCCGTCATTCTGGAAGATACTGAGGCGCTGTCTGTAACCCCTGAAGGCAGTGGCGCGATAAATCTGACGATCCGGAGCAAATCCGGCATGCAAACCATCAGCGGCTCGCATCTGCTGGTTGCGGCGGGGCGGCGGCCGAATATTGATGAGCTAAATCTGGAAGCGGCCAACATTGTTTATGATCGTACCGGGATTAAAACCGATGCAGGCCTGCGCACCAGCAACCGCCGTGTTTACGCCATTGGCGATGTCACGGGCGGCCCGCAATTCACCCATGTGGCGGGCTATCATGCCGGGCTGGTCATTCGCAGCGCGCTGTTTCGCGCACCGGCCAAATTTGATCACAGCCTGGTGCCGCGCGTGACTTATACCGATCCGGAAGTGGCCTGTGTAGGTATGACCGGGGCCGCCGCCATAAAGGCCAATATTCCACACCGCGTGCTGCATTGGCGCTTTGAGGAAAATGACCGCGCACAGGCGGAGCGGCGCACCGAAGGGCTGGCGAAAATCATTACCGGGAAAGGCGGGGCGATACTGGGCGCGGGCATTGCGGGCGCGCATGCGGGCGAATTATTGCAGCCCTGGATTCTGGCCATGAGCCGCCGCCAAAAGATCGGCGCAATGACCGGAATCATCGCGCCTTATCCGACCCTGGGCGAAATCAACAAACGCATCGCCGGCAGTTATTACACGCCCAGCTTGTTCAGCCCGCGCACCCGCCGCATTGTCAGCCTGTTGCGTAAATTCGGCTAGCGGCTTGGAAACGGATGCAATGGCCCATGGTGACCGTCTGATCCGAATAGGGTCTAGGATACGGCGTGAAGACGCCATAATATGAGCGGGTAAAACCAATAAGTTCCGGAAACGGTCCAGAGACGCAAAACCAGGAGGAAAGCATGACTGAAAAGGAAACCATTCTCGGCGGCATCAAGGTGCTTGACGTTTCCAGCTTTATATTCGGGCCGGGGGCGTCCGCGATCATGTCGGATTTTGGCGCCGATGTTATCAAGGTGGAATCTCCGGGGCTGGGCGATCCGTTCCGCCATGCGCATAAGGCGCCGCCCTTCATGCCGTCCGAATTTGCCTATCTGTGGCAGCAGGATAATCGCAATAAACGCTCGATCGCGCTGGATATGAAAAATCCGGAAGGCTATAAAATTTTTATTCAGCTGGTCAGCAAGGCGGACGTGCTGATCACAAATTTTCCGCCCAATGTGCTGGAGCGGCTGAAAATCCGTTATGAGGATCTGACCCCGCACAATGAAAAACTGATCTATGGGCAGATCACCGGTTATGGCGAAATGGGGCCGGACGCCAACAAGCCCGGATTTGACGCGACCGCCTATTGGGCGCGCACCGGATTAATGGATATTGTGCGTACCGCCGAGGCGGAGCCCGCAATGTCGGGCCCCGGAATGGGCGATCATCCCAGCGCCATGACCATGTATGCCGCCATCATGACGGCGCTGTACAAGCGCGCGCGCACCGGCCAGGGCAGCAAAGTGTCAAGCAGCCTGATGGCCAACGGGTTATGGGCGGCCTCAAGTGCGGTTTCGGCCCTATTGTCAGGCACCAGTGCAGCCCCGCGTTCCAGTATCAGAGCACCCCGCAATGCCTTGATGAACCATTATCAGACCCGCGACGACCGCTGGCTTCTGATTATCGTGATGATGGAAGAACAGAACTGGCCGCCTTTCGCCACCGCGATCGGGCGTGAAGATTTATTGACGGATCCCCGTTTTGCCGAAAGAAAGGCCCGCCAGGTGAACGCGAAGGAGCTGGCGCAAACCATTGCCGCTGTCTTTGCGTCACAGGATTACGCCTATTGGGAGCCCCGCCTGACGGCGCAGAAAGTGACCTTCAGTGTGGTGCAAACCCTGGAAGAAGCCGTGAATGACCCGCAGGCGCTGCTGAACGGCATGATCGTGGATGTCGAAGGGCACAAATATGGCCGTGGCCAGACGGTCAGCTCGCCCTTCTGGGTACAGGGATCGGACAAGGTTCCCGCCAAAGTTGGCCCGGAACTGGGCGCCAATGGACCGGATATATTACGCGAACTGGGCTATGACGAAGGCGGTATCGACCACATGATCGCCAACAAGGTTATCGCCGTATGATGAGGCGCGGCGCGCGCCTTGCGCGTCGTCTCTGCGCTAGAGCGGTATGACATCAGGTTCGATCACACCTGAAATTCTCTGTGTCATTACCCGGTCTGTCTTGCGCTGCCGCCTGATCCCCTCCCTGTCCCTCCCCTTTACAAGGGGAGGGAACCCTGGGTCCACCGGCGTTTTTATATAAGTTATATATAGCAGATGCGTCAGGATGCTCCCTCCCCCTTTCAGGGGGAGGGCCGGGGAGGGGGTCAGAGAGATGCTAAAGGGGCTGATTCAGTCAGTTCACAAATTGCGCTAAATCAGCCCGCCCAGCGGTGACGACGGGTCGGCATATAGTTTTTTCGGCATGCGCCCGGCCAGATAGGCCTCGCGCCCTGCGATAACGGCATGCTTCATCGCATTGGCCATGCGGATCGGGTCTTTGGCCTCAGCGATGGCGGTATTCATCAGCACGCCGTCACAGCCCAGCTCCATGGCGATGGCGGCGTCGGATGCGGTGCCAACGCCAGCATCGACGATCACCGGCACTTTGCATTGCTCTATGATCAGTCGGATATTCACCGGGTTCTGAATGCCCAGGCCCGACCCGATGGGCGCGGCCAGCGGCATGATCGCGGCGCAGCCCAGATCTTCGAGTTTTTTCGCGGCGATCGGATCGTCCGAGCAATAGACCATCACCTTGAAGCCTTCATTGATCAGTACCTTGGCGGCGATCAGGGTTTCCTGCATTTCGGGATACAGGGTTTTCTGATCGCCCAGCACCTCCAGCTTCACCAGATCCCAGCCGCCCGCCTCGCGCGCCAGCCGCAGCGTGCGCAGCGCATCGTCGGCGGTGTAACAGCCGGCCGTATTGGGCAGATAGGTGAATTTTTTCGGATCGAGAAAATCCACCAGCATCGGCTGATTGGGATCGCTGAGATTCACCCGGCGCACGGCGACCGTCACCATCTCAACACCCGCAGCAACGGCAGCGGCGGCGTTTTCGGCGTAATCCTTATATTTGCCGGTGCCGATAATCAGGCGCGAGGCGAATATGCGCCCTGCAATCACCAGCGGTTTATCTTCCACGCTATTTCCTCCACCAATAAAATGCACAATTTCAAGTTTGTCGCCATCCCCGACCAGAACGGTTTCATAGACAGAACGCGGCACGATTTCGCGGTTACGCTCCACCGCTATTTTACGCGGGTCCAGCGCCAGCGCGCGCAACAGCGCGTCCACGCTCATCGGCCCGGAAAAGTCCCGGTTTTCGCCATTAATCGTAACCTGCATTGCGTCCGTTTTTCATCTGCCTGTGTTCAGGCAGCATACTAAAGCCGCAGCCCTCACGCCACCGGCAAATAACGCACATGCAGTTCCGGCGTGATCACCACCAAATTGTTTTTTGCAACCAGATGCGCCAGCCGCCAATGAAAACGGCGGCCTGCGCCGACGTTTTCATTGGCGGCGGCGTATCGCCCCGAGGCCAGCCAGACCCGCGCCCAGCAGAAGTATAGTTGCTGGTTCGGGAACATAACCCACAGGCGGGAGAGCCGCATCAAACCCCTGCACGACGATCACGCGGTCTTCGCCGCCGAAGGTGGAAAACAGAAAATCCCCGGTAAGCGGATCGAATACGCCGCCCGAAAGAGAGTTCGTTTGTCACATGGTCACGGGGGCCGCACATGGTCGCCCTGAAACCCGCTTGCAACAGTTAAGCCGGGATGATACGATTACCTATGATTACAGGAGATTACTTTGATTACAGGAGATTCCTCTATGGAGCCGACCGAGCCGATCACCATCCGCACCACCAAACACACTGTGAGCGAAATCGACGCCATCGCGGCCAGTATGGAACGCTCGCGCAACTATGTGGTCAACCAGGCGCTGCGGCAATATCTGGAGACTAATGCCTGGCAGCTAGCGCGCATCAAGCAGGGCATCGACGACGCCCGCGAAGGCCGTGTCCGTCCCGCGCAAGAGGTATTCGCCAGCATCGCTGAAAAACACGGCTGGCCCAAATAGTGCAACTGCTATTTACTGATCTGGCGGCGCGCGACCTTGGCAGCATCATAGACTATATCGCCCTGGACAATCCAACCGCCGCCGGGAATGTCTATCGCAGTGTCCTTTCCACTGCCGGACGGCTAACGGAATTTCCCGGCATCGGCCGTGTGGGCAGACTTCCTGGAACGCGAGAATATCTGCTGGCCGGATTACCTTACTTGCTGGTCTACGAAGTCAGTAGCGAAGCGGTGACGATTCTCGCAGTGTTTCACGGCGCAAGGGACCTGGTACGGGCGCTGGAGGAACGTCAGAATGATCTGAAATCATCCAGGCCGCCAAAACAATAATCCAATTTTCACGCCACCGGCAAATAACGCACATGCAGTTCCGGCGTGATCACCACCAGATTGTTTTTTGGCACCGGGGTCCAGTCATTGCGGTTATCCGTCAGCGGTTCGGAGGCGATGATCACCGCATGGGCGCGGCGGTTGGTGGGGCGCATGCGATATTCGCCGTCCATCAGCTCGAAGCGGTCACCGGAACTGACATAGAGCGTCAGCGGATCGCTGTCCGTCACGGCCACATATTTCGAAGCGATCACAGTCTGGCCATCGGTCAGGGCAAAATTGCAGCGCGAGGAATCGCTCACGCCCGCCTCCAGCAGCCAGGTTTCGATCTGGCGGATGGTGAAATTCATCGCCTCGGCCAGATCATCCACGGTGTAATCATCCAGCCTCGGCAGCAGCCGGTTCAGGAACACCGCAAAGGCATGTTCGCTATCCGTAGTGCCGTCGATAATATCATAGACATGATCATCAAGCGATGCGCGCAACCGGCGCTTGATCTTGGCAAAACCATTGATCGAGCCATTATGCATCCACAGGAACCGGTCATATTGAAACGGGTGGCAGTTCGCCTCGCTGACCGCGAGGCCCGGCGTCGCCGCCCGCACATGGGCAAAAAAACAGGTGGAGCGGATTTTATCCGCCAGCCGGTGCAGATTGCGGTTGCTCCAGGCCGGCTGTACGCTGGTGAAGACGCAGGGCGTTTGATCCACCTCCGGCACATACCAGCCCACGCCAAAGCCATCGCCGTTCAGCGGTTCATGATGCTCACGCGCCTTGAAGCTCTGCTGGATCAGCGATTGCGCGGACTTGGTCAGCAAGTCCGACATGAACATCTCACGCCCTTTGTAAACCAGAAACCTGCACATTCGCCTGGCCTCCCTGAACCGGCACCGAATCTTTCAAACATATCTTAATACTCTATTGCACTGACGGTAAAAGCATTCAGAATCGGAAAGGAAACGGAGTCGCGCCAGCGGGAGAAAAGCGCATGCACAGAAAAACTGGATTTTCGGGCCGGGGGGCTGCGCTTACCCGCCGGCATTTTGTGCAGGCAACAGCCGCCATTGGCCTGACGCTGGGCGGGCTGCCAAAGGCCGCCTTCGCCTCTGACGCTGAGGAAAAACAGCTTAATTTTTACAATTGGGACACCTATATCGGTGAAACCACGCTGGCGGATTTTGAGGAGGCCACGGGGATTGCGGTCAAAATGGACCTGTTCGCCGAGAATGATGAACTGTTTGCAAAACTGCGCGAGGGCAATCCCGGTTATGATGTGATCGTGCCGACGAGTAATTGGGTGGCGCGGATGGCGGCGGCGGACATGCTGGCGCCGATTGATCATGGTAGGATCCCCAATATAAGGCATCTGGACCAGCGCCTTATGGAAGATGACGCTTTTGACCCGGGGCATAAATTCAGCCTGCCTTATATGTGGGGCACCATTGGCATTGGTTATCGAAAATCAAAATTTCCGGAGCCTCCTTCCAGTTTGAAATGGTTGTATGACAGCGGCAAATATTCAGGCCGCATCTCGCTGATGTCGGAATGTGATTTTCTGCTGGGCATGGCGCTGAAATATCTGGGCTATTCGCTGAACTCCACCGATAGCGCGCAGATTGCGCAGGCCGAAGCGCTGCTGATTAAACAAAAGCCGCACATCAAAAGCTTCGCCGAGGATAATGGCCAGGATTTGCTGGCCTCCGGCGAGGTGGATCTGGCGCTGGAATGGAGCGGCGATATCGCCCAATTGATGGCCGAAGATGATGATATCGGTTATGTGCTGCCCAGTGAAGGCGGGGCAATGTGGCAGGATACGCTGGCCATTCCCAAAGGCGCGCCGCATCCGCAAAATGCGCATGCCTTCATCAACTTCATTCATGAGCCGCGGGTGAATGCGGATATTACGCGCCTGGTGCGTTATGCAACGCCCAATCAGGCGGCGCTTGCACAGATGGATGCGGCCTATATGCAAAATCCGGCTATCTTTCCGCCCGCTGCGCTGCTGGCTAAATCCGAAATGATTCTGTATCAGGGTGAGCAGGCGATTTCGGCGCGCCAGGAAGCCTGCACCCGTATTTTTGCCGCCTGAGGGAGGCGTGTGAATGGAATCATGGCGCAAATCACCGCGCGCCTGGGCGCTTTCCATGCTGGCGCCGGGCATGTGGCTGGCGCTGTTTTTCCTTGCCCCCTTGTCGCTGTTATGGCTGATCAGCTTTGGCGTCAAAACCGGCATTACCTCTATTGATATTGACTGGACGCTTGCCAATTACGCCCGCGCGGCGCAACCGCTTTATCTGGCGATTTTTCTGAAATCGCTGTGGATTGCGGCGGCCACAACCACCATCTGCCTGATCATCGCCCTGCCGGTGGCGCTGGTCATCAGCTTTGCGCCGCAGCAGTTGCGGGCCTGGCTGCTGCTGCTGATGATCCTGCCATTCTGGACCAATCTGCTGATCCGCACCTATGCGCTGATTGCGGTCTTGCGGGGCAGTGGGCATGTCAATTCCGTGCTGGGCTGGCTATGGCAGCTCCCGGATGGGTTGCTTGCCATGATCGGGCTGGGCGGCCATCATCTGATGGGGGCGCAGTTTACGCCGCTGGAAATTCTGTATACGGATGGCGCCGTGGTTATTGGTCTGATCTATGTGCATCTGCCCTTTATGGTGCTGCCGCTTTACGCCGCGCTGAACAGCATGGATCGCAGCCTGATCGAGGCCAGTCTCGATCTGGGCGCGGGGCATGTGCGGACTTTCTTTTTTATTGTCATTCCGCTGGCGCTGCCGGGGATTATTTCCGGCGTCATTCTTACCTTCATTCCCGCACTTGGGTCTTATCTGACGCCGGACCTGCTGGGCGGGCCCGGCAGCCAGATGATCGCCAATGTGATCGAGCGCCAGTTCAAGGCGGCCAATGACTGGCCGTTCGGCGCAGCGCTGAGTTTTCTGCTGATGTATGCTGCGTTTTTCGGGCTTGCGCTGCGTGGCCTGGCGGACAGGCGCGCGGCACAACCGGGCGGAGCCTGGTGATGCGCATTCTGTTCCGCCGCGCCCGGCCTGGGCCGCTTGAATATCACCGGCGCTGGCCGCTTCGCCTGGTGATGGCGGCGGCGCTGTTATTTCTTTATGCACCGCTGGTGGCGCTGATGGCGTTCAGTTTCAATGACAGCCGCCGCAATATTGTCTGGCATGGCTTTACGCTGAAATATTATGAGAAGCTGTTCGCAAACACCGAGCTGATGCTGGCATTTGCAAACAGCCTGACCATTGCGCTGTGCAGCACCCTGATCAGTATTATTCTGGGCCTGTCGGCGGCATATGGATTATGGCGGTTCAGATTTCCGGGCCGCACGCTTTATCAAAGTGTGATGGCCATGCCGATCGTCATTCCGGAAATTTGCATGGGGGTGGCGATGATGGCGTTTATGGCGCGCACCGGCTGGCCGCAGGATCTGGTCTGGCCCTTCAATCTGGGCGCGATTATTATTGCGCATAGCGCGTTCAGCTTTCCGTTTGCGGCCATTGTCATCCAGGCGCGGCTGGAAAGTTTCAACCGGGAACTGGCGGACTGCGCCCAGAATCTTGGGGCCGGTGAGTTTCGGGTTTTTTGCGATATTATTCTGCCGCATCTACGCCCGGCCATTGTGGCGGGAGGATTGCTGACATTCACATTGTCGCTGGATGATTTTGTTATTACCTTTTTCACATCGGGCCCGGACAGTGTGACTTTTCCGGTCAAGATTTATTCCATGGTGCGCTTTTCGGTGACGCCGGAGGTGAATGCCGCTTCAACCTTATTGATTGTCATCACGGTTGCGCTGACAGCGCTTGCGCTGCGGCTGCAACAGCGCGCCGCAGCAGGGGTGCCGGCGCAATGATGCAGAGACAGGACGATCCCATCATCCGCCTGCGCGGCGTCAGCAAGCGCTTTGGCACGGTACAGGCGGTTGACGCGGTTTCACTGGATGTGCGGCGTGGCGAATTTTTCGCGCTGGTCGGGCCGTCGGGCTGCGGCAAGACAAGTCTGTTGCGCATGCTCGCGGGTTTTGAGACGCCCGACGCCGGCAGCATCGAGATTGACGGCCAGGACATGAACAAGGTGGAGGCCAGAAATCGCCCGGTCAATCTGGTTTTTCAATCCTATGCGGTGTTTCCGCATATGAGTGTTGCGCAGAATGTTGGCTATGGCCTGAAAATTTCCGGCTGTCCGCGCGATGATTTGCAGGCGCGCGTTGACGCCGCTCTGAGGCTGGTGAAACTGGAAGGCCAGGAAGCGAAAATGCCAGATACATTGTCCGGCGGCCAGCGCCAGCGGGTGGCGCTGGCGCGCGCGCTGGTGCTGCGCCCGGCTGTGCTGCTGCTGGATGAACCGTTATCGGCGCTGGACGCCAAACTGCGCGAGGCAATGCAGCTTGAACTGGTGCATCTGCAAAAAACCGTCGGCATTACTTTTGTGATTGTGACCCATGATCAATCCGAGGCCCTGTCCATGGCGGATCGCATAGCGGTGATGCAGGCGGGTGCGGTGCGCCAGGTGGCCAGCCCCAGCCAGCTCTATGACGCGCCTGCCTGCCGGTTTGTGGCGGATTTTATCGGCCGCATCAATCTGTTCGAGGCTGTTGCAAGCAGCCGCATACCGGGGCGTATACGGATTAATTCGCCGCTGCTTGGCGGCATTGAACGGGAAGGGTCCGCCGAAGGCCCGGTGACGCTGGCGGTGCGCCCCGAAAAAATTCAGCTTTCGCGCATGCCGGCCGCACAGCCGGGCTGGCTTGAACTGTGCGGCACACTGACCGGAATTGCCTATTTCGGGGGATATTGCAATGTCTATGTCGATATTGGCGCGGCGCAACCGCTTATGGCGCAAATCACCAATGCGGGCGCGGCGCGGGCGCTGGAATTATCCGTGGGCGGAAAATTCTGGTGTTCATGGCGCAGCGAAGACACACTGCTGCTGATGGATTAGAAATCCCAGCTGCGGTTGAACATGAACTGGCCGCGGGTATTATCATACTTGTAATTCGGGATATTGGAATGCGATGCCTCATAGCCGAGCGTCAGGTTCAGCACGATTTCGCGCAACATTGCCGGGCCCGCGGGGTTGTCCGGGGTGAGCACGCCCGCAATCGTCCCGACCGGAACGCCATAGGTCACATCAAACTCCCAATCCCTGTCCTGGCGGGTTCTGGCTGAAATAAAGGGATCATTGCCGTCATAAAATTGCTGTTCAAAGGTAACGCTGCCCAGTACGAATGTGCCGCGCGGCAAAACCTTGGTCAGGCTGGCGGTAACTTCATAGCCATCATAGCCTTCATAGGGCTGATCGGCATCGATACTATTAAAGGCGGCGGACAGACGCATGCCGGTGGTGGCGTCAAACTGGTGGTCGCCGCCGATTTCGAAGCGCTGATAATTGCCATCCTGCTCGCTGGAAAAGGGCAGATTCCTGCTATTGTTAAACCTGCGCCATCCTGTGGTGAATTGCGCAAAGGCCTTTATTCTGGATTTGTAAATGGGGCGCTGGCCGCGTAGCGACAGCCCGTAATCGCGCGAATATTTTTTACTGTCCAGTTCGATCAGGCTGGCATGGACGCGCGGAACAAGATCGCCATACACGGTCTTGTAAAGAAAACCCGCATTGACCAGCAGGGCATTCACATCCAGATCATCCACCTCGACCTGATCATCATACAGCAGGGCCATATCGCCGAATATCTGCTGAAAATTTTGCTGCCCGGTATCTTTCGCGATCTGCGCCGTGCCGATGGCGATGCGGCCCCAATCGTCCCTTTCTTCGGTCGGCAGCAAAAACGGGAAATCACCGACTAAAACTTTCCCGTCATTGGGGAAGGTGTTGCGATTAGTATCGTAATGCATACCAAGGCTGAGGGTGGCGCTGCGCTTGAGCGGATTGAGACGCTGTTTGATCATATCCCGGTAACGGGCAATCTCGGCCTGAATGGCCCCGCCAGGCTTGTGCTGTTCCAGAATATCCAGTTGCACCGCCGCCTCGTCCAGCACGTCCATGCGATACAGCAGAATGGCGTAAAGCAGGCGCACATCATCGGCTTCGGGATATTGCAGCAGAATGCGTTCGGTCGTCGCTGCCGCCAGTTGCACATTGCCCTTGGCAATCAGATCCTTGACGTAACGCAGGTTAAGGGTCGGGTCATCCGGGGACACCATTATTTCGGAATAGCCCACGCCGGGCATGCCAAGAGCCTCATCAACCAGGTTCCGGGTACGGGTGGTGCGCGAAACCTGCTGACCGGCTTCGCCGCGCACATCTTCCGCCGCTTCGACATTGGTCTGCTGCGCAAAGGCTGGAGAATGTAATGTGAACAGGCTCGCAAGCACCGCCGTCAGGCCGGACATCAGTACAGGCCGCAATAAGCTTTCGCAAAAATGTTTCAAAAGGTCCCCCGCAGGCAAGTATCGCATATTCAACGTTTATGCCCCGCAATGGTTAACCAATCAAGAAAATATTCATTTGCAAGTTATGGTTAAGATTTACTAATTATGGTCGAAAAGCGATTGGTATTCGAATTATTGAAGCGCTGCGCGGGAGGGGGCGCAGATGGGTATACTTCAAGGCCGCCCTGTGCAAAGGGGAACGCGGGCGGCCCAATACCGGAACGTTAAATTAAGTATATTCCCCCTGTTAGTCATTATTGGATAGGGTTAGACTATGGGCAAGGAATTTCAGAGGAGCGAAAACATGCATAAAACCCGGACACTGGATGCAGGCCGCAAGGTCGCGCTGGACATGATGGGCGGATGCGCGCTCAGCCTTTTCGGGCTGAGTTTACTGGCGGCGCCGCTGCCCGTGATGGCCGCCCAACAGGCTGGCGTGGCGGCAGGTGTGATCGGCAATCTGCGTGTCTCGGAAGGCGAACGTGCGGCGGCCGAAAAGGTGAAATCCGGCATGGATATGCTGCTCGGCGACCGGGTGGAAAGCGAGAAAGCCTCGCGCATGCAGGTGCTGCTGCTGGATGAAACAGTATTTACGATCGGCCCGGACAGCGATCTGGTCATTGATGAATTTGTCTATGATCCATCCACCCAGGCGGGGCGTCTGACCGCCAATATCACCAAGGGTGTGCTGCGTTATGTTTCCGGCAAGGTCGCATCGAGCAACCCCACTGCGGTCACCATCAAGACCCGCGATGCCACCATTGGGGTGCGCGGCACGGCACTGTTTGTCATGGATGACCCCGAATCACAGGATGGCGCCCAGTTTATCGGCTTGCTAGGGCCGGGCGGGCGCAATGATAGCGGCCTGAAGGTGGGCGGTCTGACCGTGTCCACCCCCCAGGGCAGCACGGACGTTTTTCGCGCTGGCTATGGCACTTATGTTACACCCGGACAGGCCCCGGGTCCGGTGATTCAGACCCCCCCGCGCCTGACCATGCTGCTGCAAAGCCAGCTGACAGCCCCGGTTCCCACCACCGAATCGGCTGCGGGCGATGATGGCGCGGGCGAATCAGACAGTGGCGGCGGCAGTTCCGAAGGTGATTCCGCCGCCTCCGGTGTCGCCGAGAGTTCGGGCGAATCGGCTGCCGCCACCGGGCTCGACTCGCAACAGGTTGCGGGTGTTCTGTCGGAGTTGGGCGTTGTCGCCAATACTGTGGTGCAGGCCGAAGAATCCAACGTGGATTCGAGTGCGCCTAACACCGCACCGCCACCGCCGCCAGTAGCACCGCCGCCACCGCCGCCGGTATCTCCGCCTCCGCCACCGCCGCCACCGCCGGGTGTGACGCCGCCACCGCCACCGCCGCCAGTAGCACCGCCGCCACCGCCGCCTGTATCTCCCCCGCCGCCGCCGGTGTCACCACCACCGCCGCCGCCGGCAGTTCCGCCACCGCCGCCGCCCGCTTCCGGCATCGAAAATGTGACCACGGTGGCTGCGAATAATGGCACCGGTGCGCTGCCATTCGGTGTCGCCATTCCCTTCGCCATTGATATGGTCTGGGCCAATGTGCCGGACATTGATCTGCACATGACCCTGAATGACGCCAGCGCGGCCGGCCAGCGGATTCATATAAATTTCGCCAATCAGGGCAATTATCTGGCCAGCCCTTTCGCCCAGCTGGACGAAGACCAGACCGGCGTGGGCGGGTCCGAGGTGATCGGCATCGCGTCATTTACCGCTGGTGCGCCCTACCGGGTCGGGGTGTTTGACTTCGGCAGCGGCGCGGCGGGCGTTGGAGCGACGACGCTGTCCAGTCAGGCCAATGTGGTGCTGCGCTATATCACCAATGGTCAGATTTCACGCGGACCGGCGGGCAGCACCATTGTCAACGGCACAGTGCGCGCCAGTGTGAGCCCAACCCCCGGGCAGCCGGGCAATGTCTGGCTTGCGTTGGAAATCAATCCTGCCAATGGCGCGGCTACTGTGATCAACCGTCTTGGCAATTCGGATTCATCCGCCGGCACGGCTGCATTCTTCGATCCCCCAACAACCGCCATTGAAGGTGTAACGGCGGCGGGCCCGGTGCAGTAATCCTGTGTCAGGCCAGCGGCAGGCGGGGATAAAATCCCGCCTGTGGCGCCCACGGCCGGCCGCAGCGTGACGCACTGTTCAGCAGAACCGCGCCGGCATTTTGAAAACAGATATGGGCAGTCATTTGACAGGGCAACGCGTGACAAGGCAGCGTGTGACAAGGCAACGTGAACCTGCCCGCCAGGGCAAGCGGGAACAGACCAAGGAAGTTAATCGTGCGGCTATTCTGCAAGCCGCACGGGCTCTGTTCGGAGAGCTTGGTTACAGCGAAACCTCTGTGCGCGACATTATCGGCCGCACCAGCCTGGCGAGCGGTACCTTCTACAATTATTTTCGCGGCAAGGAAGAAATCTTCAAGGCGCTGCGCGACGAAACGGCGCAACAGGTGCGGCCGGGCCTGCATGCGGAACGCAGCCGCGCCACAAGCTTTGCGGATTTCGTACAGCGCACCTTCCATTCATTTTTTGAGATCATTAGTGCCAACCGCGATCTTTATGAAATTACGCGGCGCAATAGCGGAATGTTGCGATTGCAGCAGGATACGCCGGAAATTATCGCCGGTTTGCGCGATGATGTGGAAGACGCGGTCCGGCGCGGCCTGCTGCCATTGATTGATATTGATTATTTTGTGGCTGCCATTATCGGTGTCGCGCTGGAAGTAGGCGACATCATGATCCAGCGTATACCCGTTGATGTGGAGGCGGCGGCGCAGTTCGCGGCGCAGCTTTTTACTGGCGGTATTCCGGCCCTGCCCGCGCGCGGCGCGCCGGATGAAAGCGCTGCGACAAACTAATTCTTCCTGGACAAAATCTGTTCTACCCTTGCCCCGTAACAAGACCCTCTCAGTGTCATTGCCCGGCTTGTCCGGGCAATCCAGAAGCCCAGGCCCAAAACTTCTGAGTATGGCATGGATTACCCGGACAGGCCGGGTAATGACAACGAAGAGAAAACTATCCGGTTCCACCTAAACAGGAATTGCACAAGAGGGAGCAGAAATCATGGGCGCACGTACCGGGGCGGAATATATCAAAGGATTGCAGGATGGCCGGCGCATTCATGTGAATGGCGAACTGGTGCGCGATGTGACGCAATATCCCGGATTCCAGGGTGTCATTGCGGAACTGGCGCGCCATTATGACCGGCATCATGATGCGGGCTTGCGCGAGGTGCTGACCTTTTCCTCGCCAGGCGATGGCGCACGGGTTAGCAATTCGTTTCTGGCGGCTACGGACTGGACATTAATGTCGGCGCGTGTGGCGGGCGAGAGGGCGCGCAGCCAGTTTACATATGGGCTGATGGGCCGTCTGCCGGATTTCATGAACGCATGGGTCACCGATATGGCGATGATCCCGCATGTGCTGGGCGCGCGCGACAAGAAATTTGCCGATAATGCCAGCGCCTATTTCGCGCATTGCCGCGACCAAGATGTGTGCATGACGCACACGCTGGTCGATCCGCAGATTGACCGCACCAGGGGACCGGATGCGCAGCATTCCATGCGCATAGTCAAGGAAACCGGCGCCGGCATTATTGTAAGCGGGGCGCGCATGCTGTCCACACTGGCGCCGGTCAGTGATGATCTGCTGGTCGGGCCGTTCATGCCGCGCCAGAAAGGCGAAGAGGCTTATTGCGCCGCTTTCTCGATTCCCGTGGCGACCGAGGGGCTGCGTTTTGTTGCCCGCGAAACCTATGATCACGGGCGCAGCGCCTTTGACCGCCCGCTATCGCGGCGCTTTGATGAAGGCGATGCGATTGCGCTTTTCGACAATGTGCTGGTGCCGTGGGAGCGGGTGTTTATTGCGGGCGATATTCGCGCCTATAACACCATGATCATTGCCTTTCCCGGCCATGTCACATTGCAGGCCGCCATTCGCGGCACCGAGAAATTGCGTTTCATGACCGGGCTGGCGTGCAAGCTTGCCACGGTCAATGGGCGTAACAGCATGGCGCGCTATCAGGAAATGCTGGGCGAGCTTGTAGGCTATGTACAGATTGCCGAAGGGCTGGTGACGGCGGCGGCCAATGAAACCCTGCGCCGCATCGCGGCCAATGCCGAACTGAATGGCGGCGCCGGTGATTTTTCACAAACCTTTGAAGTGGCGCAGGGCGTGCCGCCGCTGCAAAATTTCGCGGGCGGCGCGGCGATGCGGCAATTTTTCCCGATGGTCAACACGCTGGTATGCGATGTGATTCAGCGCATCGGATCGAGCGGTTTTGTGATGACGCCCACAGAGGCCGATCTGGAGCAGCCGGAAATTTCGGACCTGTTAAACCAGGTGCTGCGCGGGCCGGACATGGCGGCGCGCCAGAAAGTGCGCCTGCAAAAACTGGCCTGGGACGCTGTCGCCACGCAATTTGGCAGCCGCCAGCAGCATTATGAAATATTTTACAGCGGCGATCCCTATGTGGGCCGGGTGCAGCAATATGGCGCCCCCGAACGCGCCCGCTGCGAAGCGCTGGTGGACAGGCTGCTGAGCGAGAGTGAATGAAACGCGCTGGCGTCTAGATTATGGCGGCGGCGTCCGCCAGAGATAGCACAACGTCTTTGAAGCGCGTGGCGTCAACCTGCACAAGCCTGCTTAACAGCCGGCTGTCTGCGGTAATAAACGGCCAGCCATTTTGCAGCGCAAGCGCCAGATAGATGCAGTCATAGGCTGGATGATTTAACTCTATCGCCAATTCCGTTGCGGCTTCAAGTAAGCTGCGGGCCGTATATATTTCCATATCCACCTGTTGAATGAGGCGGGCGGCCATGAGCGCCTCATCCTTCAGCAGCTCTTTTCTCTCAAACTTTTTCCACAGGATATTTGCACATTCCGCCAGTATGAGATCAGGCGCCTTGAGTGCGGCGCTTTTGAGAATAGTCAGCGCATCGGCGGTGCCGGCTTCTTCAACCACCCATTTGATCGCGACACTGGCGTCAATGACAACAGGCTTCAACGTTCATCACGACCTTGACGAAGCAACTCCTCAGAAGGGGTCTGTTGGCGCACCGCTGTCATCTGGCGCAATTGCGCCGCCAGTTCGTCAAACGCAAGCTCTCCTTCTCCGGCAAGGGCCTGGCGGAGTATTTCGCGATGCTCGGCCTCCACCGAACGGCCATGCCGCGCGGCGCGCCGTTTCAACCGGGCGATGAGTTCCGGCTCCAGATTGCGAACATGCAGATTACCGGCCATTTGAGCCTCCGTATGAGATCATCAATACCAATGGTCTCATTTTATCTGGGCAATGTCACATTCAATTATGGCGGAAAACCGCTAATATTGACGAAAGAGACACAAGAGATACCTGCAAAATCTTTTTTCAAAAAATCAATTGATGACATACCGATTAGTTGGTATTAAACCGTCCAGACGGTATGGAGATGATAAAAATATGGCCCACCAGCCCCCGCACGAATCCAAAACAAAGCTGTTGAACGCGGCGCAGGATGTGATCCGCGCCAAGGGTTATGCGGCCACGACGGTGGAGGACATCTGCAATGCGGCGGGCGTCACCAAGGGCAGCTTTTTCCATCATTTCAAAAGCAAGGACGAGCTGGCGCTATCCGCCGCCGCTTTTTGGGGCGAGACGACCGAGGGGTTTTTCGCGGCCGCGTCCTATCACCACTTCGCCGATCCGCTGCAACGATTGCTCGGCTATGTAGATTTTCGTATCGAAATTTTACAGGGCGATGTGGCGGAATATACCTGCCTGCTCGGCACACTGGTTCAGGAGACCTATGCTTCGCATCCAGACATTCGCGCCGCCTGCGACAAGGGCATGTCAAATCATATCACCCTTCTGGAGCGCGATATTGAAGCCGCAAAACAGCTTTACGCGCCCGATGCGCTATGGAGCGCGGCGAGCGTCGGCTATTTCATCCAGTCGGTGTTGCAGGGCGCATTCATTTTCGCCAAGGCGAAACAAAGCCCCGAGGTGGTGCGCGAAAGTCTCGCGCATCTGCGGCGCTATCTCGGGCTGATCTTCAACCAGCCACAAAAAACCAAACGGTAGGAAAAGTCATGAACTATATTACCGGGTCTGTTGTTGCTGTGCCCACAGCCAACCGTGAAAAATACCGCATTCATGCCGAGGCGGCAGTAGCGGTGTTCAAGCAACATGGCGCGCTGAAAATTGTGGAATGCTGGGGCGATGACGTGCCCGAAGGCAAGCTCACCTCGTTTCCAATGGCGGTCAAATGCAAGCCGGATGAAACCGTGGTGTTTTCATGGATCGTCTGGCCATCACGCAAGGCGCGTGACGAAGGGATGCAGAAAGCCATGGCTGATCCGCGCATGCAGTCCGGCGTCAACCCGGCCCCGTTTGACGGCGCGCTAATGATCTATGGTGGCTTCGAAATGATCGTCGACGCCTGATGGCGCAATCTCAACAGAAAGGAAAAGCTATGTCCAACGTAACGATATGCCTGTGGTATGACAAGGATGCCGAGGAGGCCGCACGCTTTTACTGCAAAACCTTTCCTGACAGCGTGATGGGCGCCGTGCAATACGCGCCCGGCGATTTCCCAGGCGGCAAGAAGGGCGATCCGCTGACCGTCGAATTCACCGTCCTCGGCATACCCTGTATCGGCATCAATGGCGGCCCCGTATTCAAACACAATGAATCTTTCTCATTCCAGGTCTCGACCAAAGACCAGGCCGAAACCGACAAATACTGGAATGCAATCACCCGCAATGATGGGCAGGAAAGCGAGTGCGGCTGGTGCAAGGACAAATGGGGCGTATCATGGCAGATCACGCCCAAGGTTTTGACCGACGCCATGGCCGCTGACGGCGAAAAAGCCAGACGCGCATTCGAGGCAATGATGCCCATGAAGAAGATCGACGTCGCCGTGATTGAAGCGGCGGTGCGCGGCAAGGCGGCATAGCCGCGCCTGATCTGTGATGCATCAGCAAGAAAGGAAAAATCATGACTGCGACAAACACCATCCGCCTGCACCGCGTTCTGGCAACAAAGCCGGAAAAGATTTACCGCGCATTCCTGCAACCGGATGCAGCAGCCCGCTGGCTGCCGCCCAATGGCTTCACCTGCAAGGTGCATCACATGGAGCCAAAGACGGGCGGGACTTTCAAAATGTCGTTCACCAATTTCACCACCGGATCCAGCCACAGTTTTGGCGGCGAATATCGCGAACTGGTTCCCAATGAACGCATTTGCTACACGGACAAATTCGATGATCCGAATCTGCCTGGGGAAATGCTGACAACGGTGATCCTGAAACAGGTGTCAGCCGGCACCGAGATCAACATTGTGCAGGAAGGCGTACCGGTCGTCATTCCGCCGGATGCGTGTTACCTCGGCTGGCAGGAAAGTTTGCTGAGTCTGGCGCGGCTCGTCGAACCGGAGATTCCCGACTGACGCGATGTGCAGTGCGGATTGAGTGTCAATTCACAACGGGGAAAGGATAGAAAAAGGGGACGCCTCATTTTCCCCGTCACTTCACCGCGACCGCAATGCGGACATTAAGCGCGCGCAGGACGGCGGCGATGGTTTCATAGCGGGGTTTTGATCCCTGGCTCAGCGCCTTGTAGAGACTCTCACGGCCCAGCCCCGCGTCCTTCGCCACCTGCGCCATGCCGCGCGCCTTGGCCACGTCCGACAGCGCCTTGAGCAGCACATCACTATCCTTGTCCTGCGCGGCGGCGGAAAGATATTCGGCAATCACTTCTTCATTGTCGAGATAATCGGCAATCTCGAAAGGAGCATAAGTTACTTTCGATTTCGTTTTCTTCTTCATCGCCGCTCTTCCTTCAAACTGCGCGCCATCCGCTTTGCCTGTGCAATGTCCCGGCGCTGCGAGCTCTTGTCGCCTCCGCACAGCAGCACATAAACCGTGGCGCCGTCGCGCATGAAATAAACACGGTATCCCGGCCCATGATGGATACGCATTTCCGAAACGCCTTCGCCAACCACTGCGTAATCACCGAAATTATCTAATGTGGCATTGGCCAGCCGGTTCAGCACAAGAGCCTTGCCCCTGTGGTCCGGCAGGGCGTCCAGCCATGCCGAAAATACCGATGACCGGACAAGCGTCAACGTGAAGAGATTGTATCCAAATGATTACATGCTGTCAAGCTCACTCATGCCGGAATTTGGCGGGGCGTTTTTCCACAAAGGCGGCCATGCCTTCGCTCTGATCCTTGGTGGCGAATTGCGAATGGAACAGGCGCCGCTCGAAACGCACGCCTTCGCTTAACGATACTTCATAGGCGCGGTTGACGGATTCCTTGGTCATCATGGCGATGGGCAGGGATTTTTCAGCGATGACAGCGGCAACTTTCAATGCCTCGGCCACCAGATCGGCGGCAGGCACGATGCGGCTGACCAGGCCCGCGCGTTCCGCCTCGGCCGCATCCATCATGCGCCCGGTCAGGCACATTTCCATCGCCTTGGATTTACCCACGAACCGCGTCAGGCGCTGGGTGCCGCCCGCGCCCGGCATGACGCCCAGATTGATTTCCGGCTGGCCGAATTTGGCGGTGTCGGCAGCCAGAATAAAATCGCACATCATCGCCAGTTCGCAGCCGCCGCCCAGCGCAAAACCTGCAACAGCGGCGATCACCGGCTTGCGCGCGCGTGCTGCCCGCTCCCAATTGGCAGTGATGAAATCTTCCATGAACACGCCCATATAGGTTTTGGACTGCATTTCCTTGATATCGGCGCCCGCGGCAAAGGCGCGTTCGCTGCCGGTAATGACCAGGCAGCCAATTCCGGGATCGGCCTCAAATTTATCAATGGCCTGCCCCAGCTCGTCCATCAGCGCCTTGCACAGGGCATTCAGCGCCTGCGGCCGGTTCAGCCGGATCAACCCAACCCGGCCATGCGTTTCAACGAGAATATTTTCATAGCTCATCTGGATGCTCCTGTTTTGTTTGGCCGTTTGTAGCATGAAACTTTCAACGCTGACAGCCGGGGCAGAAAAAGCTGGATCGCCCGGATTGCACGATGCGGGCGATGTTCTTGCCGCAATGTTTGCAAGGTTCGCCTTCACGGCCATAAACATCAAAGCCGTGCTGGAAATAGCCGAGACTGCCATCGGCGGCGGCGTAATCGCGCAGGGTGGAGCCGCCCGCTGCGATGGCGTCCTGCAACACGGTGCGAATGGCCTGTGATAATTTTCCGGCCCTCGCGCCCTTGAGCGTACCGGCCTGGCGCAGCGGTGAAAGGCGCGCGCGAAACAGCGCCTCGCAGACATAAATATTGCCAAGGCCCGCAATGATGCGCTGGTCCAGCAATGCTACCTTGAGGGGCGTGCGGCGGCCTGCAAATTTATCCGCCAGATAGGCGCCGCTGAGTTCATTGCCCAGCGGTTCAATACCCAGCCCCCTGAGAAACCGGTTATCCGCCTGTTGACCCGGCGCAATCAGATCCATAAATCCAAACCGCCGGGGATCGCTGTAAACCAGCCGCACCCCATTGTCGAGATGCAGAACCACATGATCATGCGCCCTGGCTTCGGGATCAAAACTGTAACGCCCGGTCATGCCCAGATGCGACAGCAGAACGCCGCCGCTGTCCAGCGCGATCAGCAGATATTTCGCCCGCCGCGCCACGTCAAGGATGGTTTGCCCTGTCAGCGCGTGCGCAAACCCTTCCACGAATGGAAAACGCAAATCCGCCCGGTTAAGATCAACCCGAACGATCCGCCGCCCGGTCAGGCGCGGCGCCAGTCCGGCGCGGATGGTTTCGACCTCGGGTAATTCAGGCATGCGCAGCCATTGCGGAGTTTGTCAGCCGCACCGGCTTCACACAATTTCCAGCGGCGCTTGCGGAACTTTTGCCCAATGCCCGGCGTCATGCCCATAGAAAATCCGCGCGCCGTTTTTTTGCAATTCGCGGAATTTATGCAAACTGGCCAGCATGCCGGCGCGGTCATGCATAAAGTTGCGATGCGGCAGATGCAAATCCTCCAGCGTCCTGCGCAGATAGCACGCATCGCCGGTCAGAATAACATCGCCGGAGGCCAGTTTGATTTTCATCGACTGATGGCCCGGCGTGTGGCCATAGGTCGGAAACAACATCACACTGCCATCGCCAAACAGATCATGCTCGCCGCTGATCTGTTTCACATCCTGGCCAAGATCAAAATCGCGGCGGTTAAAACCATTTTGCTGCGCCAGGTCCGGGTCCATCGCCGCCGCCCATTCCGGGCGCTGCACGATCATGGGCGCATTGGGGATCTGGTCATTGCCGCCTGCATGGTCAAAATGCAAATGCGAATTTATCAGATAGTCTATATCCTCCGGACCGGTATCCAGTGTGGCCAGCCGGGCGCGCAATTCCTCTCCGGGCTTGAATTCAACTTTGGTCTGCGCGGCAAAAGCCCCAAGCCGTTCCGAGGGATCGGTTTGCAGGCTGGTATGCAGGCCGCTGTCAAACACCGCCTTGCCTTTGGGGTGCACGATCAGATAGCCCGGAATGGGCAGGCGCATTTCCCCTGTCACGCCCTCAAGAATGAATTTTGCCGGAAGCGTAAGCCAGCCGCAGGTCATGGCGAAAAGCCGCAGCGTCATTTTCTTCCTCCATCTTTCTGACTGATCGTGCAATTATGCAGGCCCAGAGGCCGGATTGAAAAGCGCAAATTCATGCTTACCTTAATTTGGTCATACTTGCCCGCCAGGCTGGGCGCCATGTCCGGATGGCCGGAATGAAAATCAATCAGGGAGCTGTCAATGAACCACAAGATTGGGAACCACAAGATTGGGAACCACAAGATTGGGAATCACAGTATTGGGAACCACAGGATTGGTAAACACCAGGTTGGTAAACGCGCGCTTGCGCCAAAATTTATGGCGGCGGCATTGCTGGCGCTGGCATGCGCCAGTCTTCCCGCAACCGCCCAGGCTGGCGGTATGGGCGGTGAATATTTTAAGAAATCCGACACCAATAATGATGGCGCGCTGACGCTGGAAGAAATGTCGGCGGCCCGCCTGCAACATTTGCAGGGCGCGGATAGCGACAAGGACGGGTTCATCTCCGCCGCTGAGTTGAGCGAACATCGCGCCGCCATGATACGCGCCAATCAGGACAAGCATTTCACAGGTTTTTCCGGCCGGTTCGACGCCAATAAGGATGGCAAGGTTGCGCTGGACGAAATCAAGACCTTTACGCCGCCTTATTTCGCCAAGGCCGATGCGAACAAGGATGGCAAGCTGACGGCGGACGAAATGAAAGCCGCCAAGGACATGCATCGTGGCGGCATGGATGGTCACATGGGTGGTCACATGGGTGGCATGGACAAGGCGCCCTAAGCCGGGAAAAGACGCTGAGATCCGGGTGTGATCGAAGCTGATTGCACTTTGATCTGGGAAAGTCAGCCAGTTGATAAAGCCGCCGCCATTCATTTGGCGGCGGCTTTTTTGTATCGCGCCGGGCCGGGAATCGCGCCAGGCAGAATGCATCCGGTGCTAGCTTTTCATGAACAGCATGCTGGCCTTGCGTGCGGAAAATTTCCAGCCTGCCGGCGTGCGCACATATTTATCTTCCATGTAACCTGCCAGCATGGGAAGCGTGTCCGGCACCGGGCCGGGGCCATCATGATCGGCGCGGAACAAAGTGATATAGGATATGCCCTCCGCATGATTTTCATCCAGCACGCTGACATGGATGTTGGTCACAAGATGCAGGGCCTTGCGGTTGGCGGGGCGATTCGCCATAAATTTCAACCGGGCCTGGCGGCTGTTCAGTTTTTGACCAAAAACTTCCAGTTCACCTTCCTCAATAAAAGTATCGGCAAAGGCCTCCGCCTCGCTAAAATCGACATGCCGCGCATAGGCAATGCATAATTTCTCACAGGCCCGCTCAATCAGATCGCGTTCGGATTCAGTCATCTGTTTCTTCCCTATGCTGGATTGCGCCATTAAACTACGTGCCGCAGCGGGCATTTGCAGCCCGGCGGCGCCATAATCAATCATGGGATTCTATTTGGATCGGACGCAATCGCCAAATTCTATTATTGCAGCACAATCTCTACAGGACTTGCACTGTCCGGCGGGCCGCATGCAAAGCGCAGCATTGGCGGCAAATTAATTCGCGCATAGGCGCGCATAGGGAGAACAGACCATGCTGACCACCACCACCAACACGATCGAGGGACGCCGCATTACCGGATATTTTGGCATTGTCAGCGGCGAGGCGATTTACGGCGCAAATATTTTCCGCGATATTTTCGCCGGCATCCGGGACATTGTGGGCGGACGGTCTACCGCCTATGAGCGCGTATTGAAAGACGGACGCGACAAGGCGATGACCGATATGATCGCAGAGGCGGAAAAACTGGGCGCCAATGCGGTGATCGGGGTGGATATAGACTATGAATCGCTGGGCGCCAAAGGCAGCATGCTGATGGTCAGCATCACCGGCACCGCCGTGCGGCTGGAATAATTCGTTCCGGGGGCGGTATCATGTGCCGCCCCCGGAAACAGATCAGTACATGATCACCGAGCGCGCGCCTTCACCGCGGCCCATTTCATCGAACGCCTGATTAACATCTTCAAGCCGGATGCGTTTGGTGATCATCTCATCCAGCTTCAACTCGCCGTTCAGATACCAATCGACAAAACGCGGGATATCACGCTTTGGCGACGCCGAGCCATAGCCCGACCCCTTGATGCGCTTTTCCCCGAAAATGCCCGTCATGCTCAGCTTGACCTTCGCTTTCGCGTCCGGCACACCCACGATGATGGCTTGGCCCGCCGGGCGGATCATGCTCCAGGTCTGCTCTACCGTATCGGTACGGCCAAGCGCCTCGAAGGCGTAATGGACGCCAAGCCCGTTGGTCAGCGCTTTCACCTGCTTGACGGGGCCTTCCGGCGCGAAGGGATCGACGCCATGCGTCGCGCCAACCTGCATTGCCAAAGCGCGCTTTTCAGGCACGGGATCAACGGCAATGATCATCCTGGCGCCATTGATGCGCGCGCCCTGAATGATCGACAGACCCACCCCGCCGCAGCCGATCACCGCGACCGTGGAACCCTTCTGCACATTGGCGGTATTAACCGCGGCGCCAACCCCGGTGGTGACGCCGCAGCCGATCAGGCACACCGTGCCAAGCGGCGCATTGTCGCCGACCTTGATCGCCGAACCTTCGGGAATGACCGAATATTCGGAGAATGTGCCAAGTCCCGCCATGTGATAGACCGGTTTGCCATTCTTGCTGAAACGGGTTTCGCCGCTCAGCATCCGGCCGGTCGCCATCAGCTTGCCCATCTGGCTGCACATATGATGCTTGTTTTCCTTGCACATCCAGCAGGTGCCGCAGCTTGGCGTCAGCACGGCGATGACATGATCGCCCGGCTTCAGGCTGGTGACGCCCGGGCCGACATCCGCGATTATCCCTGCCCCTTCATGGCCCAGCACCATGGGCGCCCTGCCGCCGATTACGCCGTGCACAACGGAATAATCGGAATGGCAGATACCGCTGGCGGTGTATTTGATCAGAACCTCGCCGGCCTTGGGGCCCTCCAGATCGAGCTCCTCTACGACGAGGGGCTTGTTCTGTTCATACATTACGGCTGATTTGGTTTTCATTTTGTGTCTCCCTTCCCTGTGCCGGCGTCAATCGAACATGATGACGGAACGCGCGCCTTCGCCGCGTCCCATTTCTTCAAAGGCCTGATTGACGTCTTCCAGGCGGATACGCTTGGTGATCATTTCATCAAGCTTCAATTCGCCGCTCATATACCAGTCCACGAATTTCGGCAGATCGCGCTTTGGCCGTGAAGAACCATAGACCGAGCCGCGGAATTCCTTTTCCGTCAACAGCTGCCCCACAGGAAGTTCAAACACTTCCTTCAGGTTCGGCATGCCGACAATGACCGCCGAGCCTGTGGGCCGGATGATCGAAAAGGCGTCATTGATGGTGCCCATGGTGCCCAGCGCCTCGAACGCGAAATGCACGCCCTTGCCGGTGATTTCCATGATGCGTTGTGACAGATTCTCCGTGAACGGATCAATCGTGTGGGTGGCGCCCAGCGACATGGCCAGATCGCGCTTTTCCTTGACCGGGTCCACCGCGATCAGCGGATTGGCGCCCTTGATGCGCGCGCCCTGCAGGATGGAAAGCCCGACGCCGCCGCAGCCGATAACCGCCACCCCGTCACCGGGATGAATATCCACCGTATTGACCGAGGCCCCCGTGCCGGTGGTGACGCCGCAACCGATGAGGCAGACGGTTTTCAGCGGCGCATCGTCGCGCACTTTGATGGCGGAACCCGCGGGGATCACCATTTTCTCGGCGAAGGAGCCGATGGCGCAAAGCTGGCGGATTTCCTCGGATCCCTTGCGCAGGCGCGTGGTGCCATCCAGCATGCAGCCATAAGATGAAACCTTGGTCATTTCCTGACAGATATATTCGCGGCCTTCCTGGCACATTTCGCATTTGCCGCAACTGGGCGACAGCGAGCAGACCACATGATCGCCAACCTTCAGCCCGGTCACGCCGGGGCCAAGCGCCTCGATAATGCCAGCACCTTCATGGCCCAGCACGATCGGCAAAGGCGAGCGCAGCTTGCCATGCAGCATGGAATAATCGCTGTGACAGATGCCGCTGGCGACGGTCTTGATCAGAACCTCGTTTTCCTTTGGCGGCATGATTTCGATATCTTCGATGGTCAGCGGTTTGCCAACCTCGCGCAGCACGGCTGCCTTCATATCCGGATCCTCCCTATTGCTGAGACATGGGCGCGGATGTTCCCGCGCCATTATGATTAGTTGGGCCGATTATGGCGCATTGGGGCAGATGATAGCGACTGTTTTTTGCTGTCCTTGGCGTATTTTTTAATCGTCTTGATCCACCCCACAGGCATCGTCACTACCCGGCTTGACCGGATAATCCACCAGCCTTCGCCAGAAGGCTGGCTACGGCATGGCAAGGGAGTCACACGCAAAAGCCCGGGATTCCACCCCTGCATTGCCCGATTAAATCGGGCAATGACACATGAGGAGACGGATGTGCATCAATCACTACAAATAATGATTTAGGCAGCGGCCCCGTTGCGCAGCAGGCGGCCCGGCAGTTTGCCCCTGGCCACATCCAGCATATCGACATTTTTCTCACGCAGCAGTTCGCCATTGACGATAACCGCGTCAATGCCGGTGGCTTCAGAGATCAAACGATCCTCGCCCGCGGGCAGATCATTGACCCGCTTCAGCGGGCTGGCGCCAACGGTCGCCATGTCGATCACTACCACATCGGCGGGACGGCCGACAGCCAGCAATCCGCGATCGGTAATGCCGAACACTTCCGCCGGGCGCGACGCCAGCATCCGGATGGCGGCCTCGATGGTGATGGCTTTTTTCTCGCGCACCCAGCGGCCCAGCAGATAGGTGGAATAACAGCCATCGCAGAGCTGGCTGGCATGGGCGCCCGCATCGGAAAGGCCGAGCACTGTATCCTTATGCTTGAGCAGTTCTTCCACCGCTTCCTCATCGGCATTGGCGACCGGCATCCGGAAGCGTACCGCCAACTCATTCGCCAGCGACAGATCAATGGCCAGATCGGCAGGGTGCACGCCGCGTTCCTCGGCCACTTCACCAATCGGGCGCTCTTCGACGGATGTATCGCTCGGGCAATAGGATATCACCGCGCGTTTGAACGAACGCGCCAGATTAATGTCCGGCCGGTCGATCAGATTGCGGAACTCCGCGCGGAATTCCGCCGATGCGTAGATTTTCTTGCGGCCTTCAAAATCCGCCTGCGAAATCGGCGCGAAGGTTTTTGACGCCTCAAACGGGAACGGCGCCTTGAGATTGAACTCGAAATTCAGCGGGCGGCAGGTCACCTGCGGCACCACATCATGGCCCGCAGCGATCAGCTCTTCGGATTTGCGCAACTGATCCTGATGCGATCCCGGCCCGGCAATATTTGCGCCGGAGAGCAGCGCCGTCCAGCTGATGCGCCGTCCGGTGGCCTGAGAAATTTCCGCAAATTCCTTATAGGACAGGCCTTTGCCAATGGTGATCTGGATCATGCCCTGTTTCAGTTCACCCAATGCGCCCATGAGCGACATCATTTCTTCATTGCTTGCAGCGCGGCTTGGCACCGGCTTGCCGCGATAGCCGACATGGGTTGCGGCCTTGGAGGTGGCGAAACCGATGGCGCCCGCCTGAATGCCCTCGGTGACCAGCGCGCGCATTTTGGTAATTTCGCCGGGTGTTGCCTCGCGCTCGGTCGCGTCTTCGCCCATCACATACATGCGCACCGGCGTGTGGCCGATCAGCACGCCCATATTGATGGCGATGCCCTTGTGCTCGATGGCGTCAAGATATTGCGGAAAGGTTTCAAAGCCCCAGTCCGCGCCAAGCCCGGCCTTCAGCGCAGCGACGCTCATGCCCTCGACATTTTCCAGCGTTTCGGCGATCAGCTGGCGGTGTTCGGGCCGGGTGGGCGCAATGCCAAACCCGCAATTGCCGACAACCACCGTCGTCACCCCATGCCAGGGTGAAATGGTCATCATCCGGTCCCACATTACCTGCGCATCATAATGCGTATGAATATCAACAAAACCGGGCGAAACCACCTTGCCGGTGGCGTCGATGGTCTTTGCGGCGCTGCCCGGAGCCTGGCCCAGTGCAACCACCTTGCCGTCCTTGATGCCGACATCGCCCAGATAACCGGGATTGCCCGTGCCATCTACGATGGTGCCGCCGGTGATTTTGATATCATATTCCATTGTGCTCTCCCGTTATTTTCTGGGTTCAGCGGATCATTATCCGCAGACGGATCCGGCGCCCTATTGCAGGACGCCGGTTCATGGATTACTGCGCGGCCATCGCCATAAGAGGCTGCGCTTCCACCGGAAGATTGTAGAGCTCCTTGACATTGTCGAAGCAGATCTTGTTGCGCTCTTCCTCGGTCAGACCCTTGGTGTGCTCGGCCAGAATTTCCTGCGACCAGGGCCAGGTGCTGTCGCTGTGCGGGAAGTCATTGGCCCACATCAGGCGTTCGATATTCACCATATCCTTCATCTTGAAGGCGATCCAATCATCCTGGAAGGTCAGATAGATATGATCCCTGAAGCAGTCGCTGGGCAGCTTTTTCAGTTCCGTGCCTTTCATCCAGAAGCGGTGCCGCTTATAGGCGTGATCGGCGCGGTACATGAAATGCGGCGCCCAGCCGGCATCGGCCTCAACACAGACGATTTTCAGATCCGGATTGCGGTCAAACACGCCCGAGAAAATCATCATCCCGAGAATGTCCTGATTGCCGCGGATGATCGACAGGAAACTGTTGATCGCGGGGCCGCGGCCTTCACCGACGCCCGCCGCCTTCGCCGTAAGAATATGGAACGAGAGCGGCAATTTCAGATCGATCGAAGCCTGCCAGAACGGATCATAGATCGGGCTGTCATAATCCGCGACCGCCGGATTGCCAGGCATCATCACGCCGACAAAGCCCATTTTCTTGACTTCTTCCAGCTCCCTGATGCCTTCCTCGACGGAACGCATGGCGATCTGGCCAAGCCCGAAAATACGCTTGGGCGCGGGCGCCACAAAAGTTTGCAGCCAGCGATTATAGGCGTCAAAGCAGGCCTTTTTGTAATCAAAATCATCATGATTGCACAGCATCATGCCAACGGTCGGATAGATGATTTCGGCGCAGACGCCATCGCGATCCTGATCCGCGCAACGCACCGAACCATCCCAGCCGCTACGCCACAAATCGGCAAATTTCTGGCCGCGCCCGCGCAGATCCTTCGGATCCCGGCCAGCAGCGGCGGCGAGAGAGACATTAATAGGACGCTTGATGCCTTCGACCAGAAACGCATCGCCGCCCTTGCCATCATCGACAATGCGCGGGGCGCGGTCGCGAAACTTCGGATCAATAAAATCAATATAGCAATTTGGCGGCTCGGTAATGTGGCTGTCCGACGAGATGGGCTTCTTGATCATGTGCTTGCTCCCTAGGTTGGTTGCCCTGTGCCGTTTCCCCGGCGGCAATTCTATAATCAGAGATTCAAACGCGAACTGGCCCCGGACGCAAGCGGAAAATGCGTCAGCCTGAAAAGAAAACCCCTGATATGCAGACATGACGCCTCAACCACAGCGCGAAAAACCGCAATTCATGCAGGAATCGCAACCCTCCTGCCGGATCAGGGAGGGGGCGTGGCATTTGGGGCAAGGGCGCAAATGCAGATTTTCCGGTTCCTGCCGCAGAGCCGGCGCGATAGTGCCGGTGTCACCCCTGGCATGGGCGCGCGCCAAACCGGGCGCGTCAGGGGAAAAATAAGCAGATGCACCCGGCGTCATGAAGCCGATGGAAATCAGATGCTGCTCAATCACCTCGCCAATGGCCGCGAGCAGCGAGGGCACGTAACGCCCTGCTATCCAGTGGCCGCCGCGCGGATCGAATACCGCCTTGAGTTCCTCGACCACAAAAGACACATCACCGCCGCGCCGGAACACCGCGCTAATCATCCGCGTCAGGGCGACGGTCCAGGCGAAATGCTCCATATTTTTGGAATTGATGAAAATTTCAAAGGGCCGCCTGCGGCCATCCTGGATAATATCATTCAGCGTGATGTAAATGGCATGGTCCGATTCCGGCCAGCGCACTTTGTAAGTATTCCCCGGAAGACTGCCGGGGCGGTCCAGCGGCTGGGTCATGTAAACGACGCTGCCGCTTTGTGCGGGGGCGGGCGCGCCGGAACTTTCCGGCGCCGACAGAACTGCGCCGGTAATGGCGTTGGGCCGGTAGGCGGTGCAGCCCTTGCAGCCCATCGCATAGGCATCGAGATAGATATTGCGGAATGCCTCAAAGGAAATGTCTTCGGGGCAATTGATGGTTTTGGAAATCGAGCTGTCGATATAATCCTGCGCCGCCGCCTGAATGCGCAGATGATCAGCAGGGGTCAACTGCTGCGCAGTGACGAAATAATCCGGCAGGACGGCCGTGCCGCCGAACAAAGTGCGATAGGATTGCCAGGCGGGATCGCATACTTCCTGATTTTGTGTTGTTCCGTCCGGCATTAACACCTTGCGCGTATAAGTATAGCTGAAAATGGGTTCCAGCCCGCTGGACACATTGCCGGCCAGCAGTGAAATTGTTCCGGTGGGCGCGATTGAAGTCAGCAGGGCATTGCGGATACCTACTGCGGCAATGGCCTGGCGCACCTCTTCGGGAAGCGCACGCACGGTTTCGCCAGCCAGATATTTTTCGGCGTCAAACAGCGCAAAGCTGCCCTTTTCCGCCGCCAGATCGCAGGACGCCAGATAGGCGGCGCGCCGGATTGCGCCAAGCCAGCGCCGCGTCAGCGCCACGGACCCATCGCCGCCATAGCGCGTCCTGCACATGGCCAGCGCATCCGCCAGCCCGGTGACGCCCAGCCCGATGCGGCGTTTGGCCAGCGCCTCATCGCGCTGTTGTGGCAGCGGGAAATGCGCAATATCAATCACATTGTCGAGGGCGCGCACCGCCAGCCGGACCAGCGCGTCCAGTTCCGCCAGATCAATTTCCGGGCTGGCGCCAAACGGATCGCGCACCAGCCGCGCCAGATTGACCGATCCCAGCAGACAGGCCCCATAAGGCGGCAGCGGCTGCTCGCCACAGGGATTGGTCGCGGAAATGGTTTCGCAATAAGACAGATTATTGCGGGCATTGATGCGGTCGATAAAAATCACGCCGGGTTCGGCGTAATCATAGGTGGCGCGCATGATCTTGTCCCACAGGGCGCGCGCCTGAATGGTTTTGTAAACCGTACCGTTAAAGCGCAACTGCCACGGGCCATCGGATTTGAGCGCGGCCATGAAGGCGTCGCTTATCAGCACCGACAGGTTGAACATGCGCAGCCGCCCGGCTTCGCGTTTGGCGTCAATGAAAGTTTCAATATCGGGATGGTCACAGGCCAGCACCGCCATCATCGCGCCGCGCCGCGATCCCGCCGACATGATGGTGCGGCACATGGCGTCCCACACATCCATGAAACTGACCGGGCCCGAAGCATCGGCCCCAACGCCATGCACGGGCGCGCCAGCGGGCCGCAAAGTGGAAAAATCATAGCCAATGCCGCCGCCCTGTTGCAGTGTGAGCGCCGCCTGTTTCAGATGTTCGAATATGCTGCCCATATCGTCCTGGATGGCCCCCATGACGAAACAGTTGAACAGCGTCACGGAGCGATCCGTACCCGCCCCGGCCAGAATGCGCCCCGCCGGCAGAAATTTGAAATCCTGCATGGCCTGGTAAAACTGTCCGGCCCACTGGTCCCGCGCGGCTGGCGTCTCCGGCGCGGCCATGGCGTTGGCGACACGCCGCCAGGTATCGTCTAGCGCCGCCTCAACCGGCACGCCATCCGCCCCTTTCAGGCGGTATTTCATATCCCAGATCTGCCGGGAAAAGGGGGCCATTGGAGTCGTCATTCTTGTGCCTTTCAGCAGCATCAGCCAGCACTCTAGCAGCGTCATCCTGAAAATCAAGAAAAATGTTCTTGTTATGTTTCCGTCACAAAAGCGCGGAAAAATACCGGCGCGGGCTGCGATCCGGCGCGATCACGCCTTGCTCAGTCAGCGCCATTATCTGTTGCGGCCTCCGCCAGCAACCGGCCGGTCGCGGTCTCGATGCGTTCTTCCAGGGCGGCCATAAAATCGCGGCGGTTCAGCCCCGGCGCAATATGCGGTAAAAATTCCAGCACAATCGTGCCTGGCGGGCGCAGGAATTTGCGCCTTGGCCAGAACAGACCGGAATTCAGCGCGGCGGGCACACAATCCACACCAAGCTGATGATACATGGCAGCAATGCCGGGCTTATATTCCAGTCTGCCGCCCGCCGGGGCGCGGCTGCCTTCGGGGAAAATCACCAGGCTTTTACCTTCGGCGATACAGCGTTTCGAATCAGCGATCATTTTCTTGAGCGCGCTGGCATGGCCGCCACGATCAACACGCACCATGCCGGTCGCGATCGTGTACCAGCCGAAAAACGGGATCAGGCCAAGCTCTTTCTTCAGAACATAAACCGGCTTGGGCAGCAGGCTGAGAAAAATGATCGTATCCCACATGGAGTGATGTTTGCAGGCGATCAGGGCCGGACGCTGCGTGGGCAGATATTCCAGTCCGCGAATTTCGATGCGGATATTACAGATCAGTCTCAGCCCGAAATTTACCGATTGTGACCATAGCCGCATCACCCCTAACGCGGCACTCTCGGAAATCAGCATGCTGGGCGAACCCAGCACCGCGAGCAGCCCCGTCACCATGTAGAGATAAATATTAAACAGCAAGGAGCGCAGCCACAGCATGTCGCAATCAGCCTTCAGTCGAAATCTGCGAGCGTACGCAGCACCGTCAGCCGCGCCGTCAGCATGGTGATAAGCGCGGCGCTCAAAGCGGGCGTCAGCGCCAGCAGATAATCGCCCGGCCCGAACTGCACCCGGCCCAGCCAGGGGGCCGGGTCATTTCCCGTCAGATAGATGATGGCGGCAAGGGTCAGGAAAACCGGGACCAGGCCGATCAGGACGCCGATAATGCCAACACCCAGAAAATGCTTCTGAAATTCTCCGGCGACAAAACTGTTATGCGCGCCAATCATATGCAGCAGCGCCACCAGCTCATTCTGGCTTTGCAGGCTGGCCCGTGTCGCGAAAATGATCACGGCGATGGCCGCCAGGGAAATCATGGCGACCAGCAACAGGCAGACCAGGCGCGCCGCCGCAGTGACATCCTGCATCTGTTCGCGCCATTGCCGGTGGTCATCTATTTCAACGCCTGGAAATTCCGCATCCAGCCGTTTGCGCAGCGAGTCGATATCGCCTTCGGGGCGAATGACAACATCAATCAGTTGCGGCAGCGGTAATTCGCGTATGACCGCACTTTGCCCCAGCCAGGGCGCCAGCAGACTTTCCATCTCGGCGGCGTCAATCGGACGCGCCTGTGCAACGGCGGGATGATCGCGCAACACGCCCAGCAGGGATTTCTCAATGGCTTTATTGCTGACGCCTGATTCTGGCGGCACCTGTACCGTCACCATCTGCGCCAGCTCGTCCGACCATTGGCCGGTCGCGCCAATCAGCGCCAGGCCGCCCAGAATCGCCAGGCTTGCCAGATAGACATTGACCGCAATAACCAGCGGCAGCAGCAGCGAGCCCAGCATTTTACGCGGCAGGATTTTGGAATGTGGAATAATCATCCGCTGGCTTTCACCCTGACAGGAGGAAGCTGCCGCAACAGCCCGCCTTCTTCCAGCTGCAATTCGCCGGCATGGTGGCGGTGACGCTCCAGCAGGCCGGTGTCGTGCGTGGCGATCAGCAGCGTTGCGCCCTGACGGTTCAACTCGATCAGCAGGCCAAGCAGCCGCTCGCCGATTTTGGCATCGACGCTGCCGGTAGGCTCATCCGCCAGCAGCAATTGCGGGCTGGCGACCACGGCGCGCGCGATGGCCACCTGCTGCTGTTCGCCGCCAGATAAAAGTTCAGGGTAATGATGCAATTTATCCCCCAGCCCGACCCAGTCCAGCAATTCTTCGACGTCGCGCCGGTAATCCTGTTCCGCCCGCCCTTCAATGGCCAGCGGCAGCGCCACATTCTCAAATACGCTGAGATGGCTGACCAGCCGGAAGTCCTGAAAGATCACCCCGATACGCCGCCGCATCTCCGGCAGTTCGGAAGCGTCAAGCTGCGAGATATCCCGGCCGAACATTTCCATCACGCCGCGCGACGGGCGATGGCCCAGATACAGCATGCGCAACAAGGTGCTTTTACCCGCACCGCACCGGCCCGTCAAAAAATGAAAGCTGCCGGCCGCCAGGGTAAAACTGATATTGTTCAGCACCTCCGGCCCTTCGGCATAGTGCAGGCCCACATTCTTGACGCGAATCATTTACCGCCCTCCAGCAAAAAACAATGCCATGCTAAAGCATTTATGCCCTGTTGCGAACAGCCTGCGGGCATTAAGAACTGTATTTAACCCGGTGCGGCAGCTATGCTTGTGAACTTTCATCCTCAGGGGTAGGATTCCGGGGCACGATTCTGGCGGGGCCTGTTTGATTTGTATAAAATCGGGCGCGCATTGATTCTGTCTGGATATTGATGCCGCCTGGATATTGATTTTGCCTGGATAATGTTTTGTTAAAGCTTATAGCGGCGGTTACTTTCCAGCCGTTACCCTGTCTCGCCGTTATTATGGATTTTTTATACGGAAACGCGCAATCGGATGATTCTTACCTGTTCTTCTTGCGCAACGCGCTTTCTGGTTGATGCGGCCGCAATTGGCCCGGCCGGGCGTCAGGTGCGCTGCGCCCGCTGCCAGCATGGCTGGTTTCAGGAACCGGCAGTGGACCTGCCGCGCTCTGTGCCATCTTTTTCAGGCGGGGCGGCGTCAGGCGGGGCGGCATCCCCAGGCGCGGAATCGCCCGCCCAGGAAGCGGGGTCAACGCCTTCCAGACGGCCGGCGCCGCTGCGCCAGGGGGCAAATCTGCCGGCCCTGCCCGATGCCGGGCGCCGCGACAGGCTTGGCTGGCTCATGCTGGGCCTTTTCGTTGCGGCATTACTGGCGGCAGCGGGCCTGCTGCGCCAGCAGATCATGACGGCCTGGCCGCAAACCGCGCCGCTATATGCCGCCCTCGGGATTAACGCGCCCGCCAGCAGCCTGGCGCTGCAAGAGATAAGTTTCTCGCAAGGCATGCATGCGGGGCGCCCGGCGCTGACCGTCAAAGGGGTGATTCTGAACCAGGGAAGCAGCACCGTGGCCGTACCGCCGGTGCTGGTGAAATTACATAATGCCGCTGGCCGGGATATTTACACATGGACCCATCAATTGCCTGAGAAGACGCTGGAGGCTGGATCCAGAATAGAATTTGAAACCAGCCTGGCCGACCCGCCCGCAGAAGCGCGCAATCTGGAAGTCACCTTTCAACAGGCCGAATAATTCATTTTCTATTTTTCGGATTTATTTACCTGAGTTAACACCCTGTTAATTTATTGCCCGCTATACACGGATATTGGGCCGCCGATTGCGGACCCGCACTATCAACCCTTGTTGCCGGGCGTACTCTAATGGCTAAAATACTTGTTGCGGAAGATGAACAATCGGTACGCGAATTGCTGACCATTGCGTTACGGCGCAAGGGGCATGATGTGCTTGCGGTTGCCGATGGTTCCGAAGCATTGGGGGCGCTGTCGGCCGGCCGCTATGATCTGCTGTTGACGGATATTGTGATGCCTGTCGTCGATGGCATCGCATTGTCGCTGAAGGCGTCACATGATGATCCCGCCATGCGCATTTTAATGATGACGGGCTATTCAGCCGAACGCCAGCGGGCCCATAATCTGCAAGAGCTGATCCATGATGTGGTGTTGAAACCCTTCACCATTGATGAAATCAACAAGGCCGTGGACGCAGCACTGGCGGCGTAGCGGGCTGGCATCAAAACTGTTTCAACAACCGGTCGATATATTTCAGTTCTTCCGCGGGTCGGCGGCGCTGGCTGGCGCGCAGTTCCAGTTCGCGGCGGATTTGCAGCGCGCGTTCAATATCAAACTGTTCGGGGATTGCCGTGGAGCCGCCGGAATCGCTGGCAATGGGCCGGCCCAGCGGATCGGTTTGCTGATCTGACGCGGCGTCATCACCGTCACCGGAATTTTTCTGCGCCTGAGCGTCTTCTTCACGCAACATTCTGGCCAGCGCATCGGCGCTTGCGCGCAATTGATCCATTGCCTGACCCTGCCGGGCTATGGCGTCATCTGATTTTCCATCACGCAGGGCGCGGGCCGCATCGCGCATGGCGCCTTCGGCACGTCCGAGCGCGTTTGGCATATCTTCGGGCGGCGCCTTGCCCATTTTACCGCGCAATTCCCCCAACGCGCCGCGCAGGCGTTCCTGATTGCGGGCCAGCTCGTCATTTCCGGGGCCGGGACCGGGGCCGGGGCCCTGCTGGCGCTGCTGATGGGTCTGGTCCTGCAATTGCTGTTGCCGGCGCATCATCTGCGACAGATCCCGCAACGCTTCGCCATATTTTTTTTGTGTTGGAGATTGCTGTCCGGCGGTCCGGCTTGGGCGCATATTTTCGAGAATGTTCTGAAGTTTGGAGAGCATTTCCTGCGCCGCGCCGCGCGCGCCGGATTTACTCAGCCTTTCAATCTGGTTGAGCATCGCATCCAGATCGGATTTGCTGATCATGGCGGAATTATCCTGATCCTCCACCGGCGCCTGAGGCAGCCCTTCTTCCATTTCCTGCGCGCTCATCGCCTCCAGATAGCGTTGCAGCGCCTCACGCAGCGCCTGGGTCAGCGCGGCAATTTCTTCGTCGCTGGCGCCATCGCCCAACGCCTGCATCAGGGCTTTTTGCAGGGCTGCCAGTTCACTGCCGGCCAGCGGCAGATCGCCTTCATCCAGCTGCAAGGCAAGCGCCCACAGCAAACCGGACACTTCATCGCGGATATCCTGCTGGCCATGCGCATGCGAAAGCCTGTGACGGATCACCCGCAGCGCCAGATAGGGTTTTATTTCCGGGAAGAAATTTTCGGGATGCAGGCTCAGGGCATCCAGCGCGCGAATGGCCTGTTCATCCTTTTCCTGGCCATCGGCAAGATTGCGGCGCTGTTCAATCAGCGCTCTGGCCAGCGGATCCTCGAAGGGCCGTTGCGGCAGGATCAGCGTAACCGGGGGCGAGCGGCCGGTCTGTCCGGCGGCGTCCTGCGCGCTCAACCGGATCTGCACCTTTCGCCCCGCCCAAGGGTGCGACGCCAGATCCATAAAAGCAATCTGTCCATTCTTCGCGGCTTTTTGCGGGGCGGGAAACGCCACCTTTAAAGGCTGATCAGATGCCGCTCCGGAGTCCTGCGCCAAAGTTATTTCAGCGCCTGCGCCAAGCACGCCATAATCATCGCTCACGCCATATCTAAGGCGTAACCCGAATTGCCGGGTGACCGTGATATCCTCCAGCAGGCTGATAATCGGGGGATTGTCCGGTATGGCAGCGATCCGCCATTCCAGATTATTTGCGCCCGCGTGCCGGATCTGCACGCGCTGGCTGCGCTCCAGCCTGGCGCTGGCATGGCTGTTGGCCGTGTCTATGCGTGTCACGGGCAGGCGCTGTCTTTCACCGGATTCCGGTATCAGATAAATTTCCACCTCCCGCGCGCCGAACATCCGCAGCGAAAGTTCGCTGCCGGCGGGAACCCGGATCGGGTCGCCGGACATAGCCGGGCCATTCGCCTGATGAGGGGTGGCGGGCGCGGGCCCGGACACCGGCGCTGCCGTTGACACTGCCGCCCCGGCCAGCATCACCGGGGCCGCACCCGTATAGGCCGGCGGGGTAATCCAGGCTTCGAGCCTGAAATCCGCGCCGCCCGAGTCCAGTCTGGCGGGCATGAAACCCGCCAGCATACGCGCCTGCCATTCGGGTCCGGCCGCCAGAAAGCCCGCCAGCAGAAAAATGCCCGCCATCAGCCGCAGACCATTACGGTCCTGCCGGATGGCCATCGGGCGCGGCAGGACCGGTTTGAGCTTCGGTATCGCCGCCCGCAGGCGCGCCAGATGCCTGCGCCATAAAAGCTGCCCGTCACTGGTTTGCAGGCCAAATTCCGGCCGGTCTTCCAGCGCCCGCAAGGGCTGGTGCGCCAGGCCATTGTCGCGTTCAATGCGCGCCAGAATGCCGGCCCGCCGCGCCAGCACGAAACTGCCGCGCCCGTTGAAAAGAACAAAGCTGCAAAACAATAGCAGCGCCAGCAGGACCAGCCAATGCACAGGCAAGGGGGCCAGCCGCCACAGATCAAACAGGGAAATGCCCAGATATAGCGCCAGCGCGCTGGCAACCGGCCAGTGCTGCCGCCACACCGCCTCCCATAACAGCGCCAGCCGCGCCAGCACCACCTGCCTGCCCAGACCCGGTACAGTTTTGGATGGTTCAGATGGCGGCGCAGATTCGGGCCGGGTCAATTGCGTCAGGTTTCCTTGTTCAGCCAGTCCGGAAAACGGTCCAGCGCCAGCAAATCATCATAAGTCTGGCGCGGGCGTACTATGGCAAACGCATCCCCCCGCACCAGCACTTCCGGGATCAGCAGCCGGGCATTATAGGTGCCCGACTGCACAGCCCCATAGGCGCCCGCAGATAATATCGCCAATAAGTCATTTTCGCCAAGCGTTGCGAATTCACGATCCGTTGCAAAGCTGTCGCCGGTTTCGCATACCGGCCCCACCACGTCATAGCGGCTCAGGGCGGCATTGGCCCCGGTCTCCCGCAGCGGCCATATCTCATGATAGGCGTCATATAAAGTTGGCCGGATCAGATCATTCATGGCCGCATCCACAATCGCGAACTGGCGGCTTTCACCCTGTTTTACATAGATCACACGGGTCACCAGCACACCGGCATTGCCTGCGATCAGACGCCCCGGCTCAAAGATCAGCCGGCACCCCAGGCCTTTGAATATCTGCGCCGTCATGGCGGCATAATCGGACGGCAAAGGCGGGTTGGCGTTGGATTGCACATAGGGAATACCGAGGCCGCCGCCCAGATCAAGCCGGGTAATGACATGGCCATCGCCCCGCAGCGCCTCTGTCAGTTCACGCACCTTGATGAAGGCCTGGCGGAAAGGGGCCAGATCGGTCAGCTGGCTGCCGATATGCACATCCACACTGTCAACCCGCAAGCCGGGCAGGCGCGCCGCCTGGGCGTAGACCTCACGCGCGCGGGAAATTGGAATGCCGAATTTATTTTCCGATTTTCCGGTGGCGATCTTGGCGTGAGTTTTTGCGTCCACATCCGGATTTACGCGGATGGCGATGGCGGCGATTGCTTCTCTTGCCTGCGCCACTTCACTGAGCGCACGCAGTTCGGGTTCTGATTCCACATTGAATTGCAGAATGCCCGCATCCAGGGCTGCGGCCATTTCAGCGCGGGTTTTGCCCACGCCGGAGAAAACGATTTTACCGGCAGGTATCCCCGCCGCAAGCGCACGGCGCAATTCGCCTTCGGAAACAATATCGGCCCCGCTGCCCAGTTGCGCCAGCGTGCGCAGCACCGCCAGATTGCCATTGGCCTTCACCGAATAACAGATCAGCGTATCCTGGCCGGAAAAAGCGCCGGCAAAAACCCTGTAATGGTGCGCCAGCGTTGCGCTGGAATAGCAGTAAAACGGCGTGCCCGCCTGTTGCGCGATATCGCGCAGCGCCACATCCTCGGCATACAGCCAGCCCTTGCGATAGTGAAAATGATGCATGAAAATTATTTCGCTATCTTGTGATTTGATCTTTGTTGCGGTCCTTGCTCCATTCGCGTTCAACACGCACATCTTCGGAACCGCCCGGCGGCGCATCCAGCGGGCCTTTTTTTCCGCATCCAGGAAGCAGCAGCAGCGCCAGCAGCAGCAGCTTTGTTACGCGCATCAGCCGATCTCCTGCTTTGCCGCTGCAATGGCGGCGCGCACACGCTCCGGCGCGGTGCCGCCGAAACTGGTGCGGCTGGCGGCGGACGCCTGTACCGAAAGCACGTCCAGCGCGGCCCCGGTAATGCGCGGCTCCACGGCCTGTAAATCAGCCAGTGTCAATTGCTCCAGCGTCAGGGATTTTGCCTCTGCGCGCTTCACTACCTCGCCGGTAATATGATGCGCCTGACGGAACGCGATATTCAATGTGCGCACCAGCCAGTCGGCCAGATCGGTCGCCGTGCTGTAGCCCCTGCCCGCCGCCGCCAGCATCGCGTCAGGCTTGATGATCATGGTGCGGATCATGCCGGTCATTGCCGCAATGCACAGATTCATGGTGTCGGCGGCGCCGAACACCTGTTCCTTGTCTTCCTGCATATCCTTGGAATAGGCCAGCGGCAATCCCTTCATCACCATCAGCAGGGCGTTGAGCGCGCCGCAGATGCGCCCGGTCTTGGCGCGGATCAGTTCGGCAGCGTCCGGATTGCGTTTTTGCGGCATGATGGATGATCCGGTGGAAAATTCATCCGTAAGCTGAATAAATCCAAACTGCGCCGAGGACCAGAATACAATTTCTTCCGCCAGCCGCGACAGATGGGTGGCGGCAATGGCGCAGGCGGCCAGAAATTCCAGCGCGAAATCCCGGTCTGAAACCGCATCCAGCGAATTGCGCATGGGCCGCGCAAAACCCAGCGCCCGGGCCGTGGCGTCCCGGTCGATCGCAAATGAGGTGCCGGCCAGAGCGGCGGCCCCCAGCGGGCTTTCATTCAGGCGCGCGCGCGCATCGCTGAGGCGCGCGCGGTCGCGGCCGAACATTTCCACATAGGCCAGCAGATGATGGCCAAAGCTTACGGGCTGCGCGCTTTGCAGATGCGTAAATCCGGGCATGAGCGTGTCCGCATGTTCCCCGGCGCGCGCCAGCAGGGCGCGTTGCAGATCGCGCAGCGCAGCCTCCAGATGGTCCATCGCATCGCGCACCCACAGACGGAAATCCACCGCCACCTGATCATTGCGCGAACGCGCGGTATGCAGGCGACCGGCTGCCGGGCCGATCAGTTCGGCCAGCCGGGCTTCGATATTCATGTGAATATCTTCCAGCGCCTCGCTGAAGGTGAATTTGCCCGCCGTGATTTCCGCCAGAATAGTGTCCAGCCCGGCCAGAATTTGCGCTCCGTCCGCGGCTGTGATAATGCCCTGCGCAACCAGCATCTCGCAATGCGCTTTGGAACCGGCTATATCCTGGGCATAGAGGCGGTGATCAAAGCCGATCGAGGCGTTGATGCGCGCCATGATTTCGGCGGGGCCGCCTTCAAAGCGGCCGCCCCACAGGCTGTTGGCGCTACCGGTGTCTGGCGGGGAGGGGGGGCTTTTGCGCATGGGTCGGATCGGCCTGACAGAGATGATGGAAAGTAGGGGTGATGGAAAGTAATGCCGGCAAGTTACACGGAAACGGCAGAAAGCAGGGATAATTTCAGGCGCGCCCGCGCCAGGCTATCCGCAGCGGCGCTGCTGATTGCGGTATACGCCATTGCGGGGCTTGCTGGCAATGTTGCTGCGGCGGCGGATGCTGGGGCCCCTGCCGGCCTGCAAAATTTCGTCACCAAAACCGTGCCCGCGCCTTTGCCCGAGGTGCAGTTTCAGGATGCGGCGGGTCAGTTCCATAATCTGGCGGAATATAAGGGCAAAATAGTTCTGGTGAATTTCTGGGCCACCTGGTGTGCCCCATGCCGGGAGGAAATGCCGTCGCTCGACCGGCTGCAAGCGGCCCTGGGCGGGCCGGATTTCACCGTGGTGATCATCAGCCTGGACCGTGGCGGTTACGCCAAGGCGGCGGCGTTTCTGAACGAAATCGGCGTCAAAAATCTGACCAGCTTTGTCGATCCCGGCATCAAGGCGGCGCGCAAACTGGGCGCGCTGGGCCTGCCGGTTACCCTGCTGCTGAACCGCAAGGGCGATGAAATCGGCCGCCTGACCGGGCCCGCGGAATGGGATCAGGCAGAAGCCAGGACGCTGATCATGCAGCATATTGAGGCGCAATAATCCGCGCTTTAGTGTGCTTTTGCCCGCTTTGATCACAGCTTGTTTTAACGTCTCAATATAATAGACTGGGCCAATAGACTGCCAAACAAGGCGGGATCAGGAGGAAGCATCATGAGCTATGCCGCAATCACGCTGGAGATCAAGGATCAGATCGCGCATCTGATGTTCAACCGGCCCGAGGCGATGAACGCCATGAACCGGGACATGTGGCGCGAAATTCCAGCCGCCATTAGTGCCATAGATGTGGATGCATCGGCGCGGGTGATCGTGATATCCGCAGCAGGCAAACATTTCACCGCCGGCATGGATCTGAGCGTGTTCGGCCAGCCGGGCCCCTATAAGGAAGCCGAAATCGGCCGCCGCCGCGCGCATCTGCGCCAGGATATATTGCGCCTGCAAGACTGTTTTACCGCCTTTGAGCGCGTCCGCATGCCGGTGATCGCGGCCATTCAGGGCGGCTGCATTGGCGCGGGTGTGGACATGATCACCGCCTGTGACATGCGTTACGCCACCGCCGATGCATTTTTCTGCATTCAGGAAATCAATATCGGCCTGACCGCCGATGTCGGCACGCTGCAACGCCTGCCTAAAATCATCGCCCCGGGCATTGCGCGCGAACTGTCCTATACCGGCAGGCGGATGCCTGCAAACGAGGCCAAGGCCTGCGGCCTGGTCAATGAGGTATTCGCCAACCAGGCCGATATGCTGGCCGGCGTTATGGCGGTGGCGCGCGAAATCGCCGGTAAATCACCGCTGGCGATTGCGGGCACCAAGGAAATGCTGAACTATGCCCGCGACCATTCCGTCGCCGATGGGCTTAACTACAACGCCACCTGGCAGGCCGGCATGTTCTTTTCCCAGGATACAAAAGAAGCCATGGACGCCCGCACCCAGAAACGCGACCCGAAATTCGACGACATATTGCCGGTCAAGGGCAGCATGGTGGATTGAGGAATCGCGGCATCAGGCCGCCATTTAACTTTCCAGGCAGAAACCCGCGCGGTGTGCCCGCCCCAATCCGGACAGCCACGCCAGATTGCCTCAGAATAAAAACATTAAAGGGTAGCGTCTCACTGCTGTCCGAATCAAAGGGGACGCTACCCTTTAACCCAATATGGAATCAAAGGGGACGCTATCCTTTAACCCAAGATGGATGATGCTCTAAAGAAGGCGGGAAAAATCGCAATCGGCATTGTCCCATCAGCCGCGATGGGACAATGCCCCTCTGGTCATAAAGCTTCTTTAGCGCGGCGGCTGAATAATTCAGCCCGCCATCTGTTTGCGCCGCCGAAACCAGGCCATCCCGCCCAGGCCGGTCAGCAGTAATGCACTGGTGAAAGGCTCCGGCACCTGGGCAAAGGACAATATAGTGGACGGGATCAGGAAAGACCCGGCCGGGCAACCGCCGCCGAAAGCGTTATCATAGGTATATACGCCGGTGCTGGGATTTCTGCACACATCAAACTGCTCTCCGCTGCCTGTCTGTGTGACACTGACGTCATTATCACTGGCGACCATCAGCGACCTTCTGCCATTCCCCAGCGCGGGTCCGAACATCAACCCTTCATATTTTTCAAAGACGGGCAGATTCGCAGCCAACAAGGCCGCCTGAATATCGATATACAGGGTTTTGCTCACGGGGGTCACGCCCGCCGGCAGATTGTTGCTGCCCGCCAGAGAGATCGCCGACACATCCGTGGCGCCGCTGATGTCGATCTGATAAATCCGCTTGCTGCCAATCGGCAGCGCGTTGTTCTCTGGATCAACGCCAATACCGCGATTGTCGCGTTCCAGCACCAGGAATTTATCTCCGCCCATCGCCAGAATCGCGCTGACGCCGATGCTGCGGCCCTGCTGGGTAGCTGAGAAATCATTCACGCCCGTGCCCGGCGTGCGGTCATTAATATCGGCCCGGGCTTCCAGCTGATAAATGACCTGTTTGGTGGCCTCTCCCGTAGCCACATCAAATTCAACAATGCGCACATTGCGCGAGCGGCGGCCTTCGGTCTGCTCCGTCCCTTCCGAGGCGGTGCCTTCATTGACCAGCGGGTCCTGCAACACGGCATACATTTTGCTGCCGTCATCACTGATGGTCAGCCCTTCAAATCCCCGATTGTCCTGGCGGCCCTTGGTGATTGTGGGGCGGCCATCCACATAGTTCGGATCCGGCGCCGTGCCTAAGTCAGGGCCATCGGGCTGGGTCGGAACCAGATTGGCCGGTGTCGTAAATTGACGCACAAAGCTGCCGGTATGATCAAATTCAATCACCGACGGCCCATATTCATCCGCCACAAAAAAATGGCCGTTGGTCTTGTTCACCACCAGGCCTTCCGGATCAAAGCTGTTGCCCAGCACGGACTTGTTCCCATTCAGCAGGCCCGGGTTCAGGCCATTATAGGCGCCCGAGGCATTGCTGAATTTGATAGTGTCCAGAAGCTGGAAATTGGAAATGGCGCCGGATGAAGGATTAACATCCATCCTGAATTTCTCGACGCGCGTTTCGAAGTCAATCAAACCGCCGCCGGGGCCGCGATCCACCAGCCCATACCAGACATTGTTGGCGTTATCATAAAACAGGTCCGAGCCAAATCCGCCAAGGCGGTTCTGGTTTGGTGTGGTGCCATCGGGCGCGCCGGGCGCTAAATCCAGCGCTTCTCCCGCAACGTTGAGCTGGTTGACAAACTTATACGGCGCCGCCCATGCCTGCGCAGGCAAGGCCATCGTCAGAACCAGCGCCGCCGCACTCACCGCATTGGCATAAATTGATTTCCCCATAACAGAAGATTTAAACATCCAGATAACTCCTTCAATTTTTCTATTGGATTAACGGATTGCGCACAGGCGCCGCAAATTGGTGAATGGCCGTACTTTGTAACTAGGTAACTAGCCGGGCTATGCTTCAGTTTTGTGATGGATTTATTTCAATTTGCCGATCCGCCGGTTGAACCGGCGTTGCAACTGGAAGTTAGCGGCTGCATTGCCGGCCATCCTGATGTAAAAGCTGCTTACATAAGCGAACCACGCAGGATTCGGCCAATCAGGATTCACAATGAGCCGCCGCACCTATCATCATGGCGATCTGCGCGAGGCGCTGGTCCGGGCCGCGCTGGAATTGATCCGGCAAAAGGGCCATGCGGGCTTTACCTTTGCCGATGCCGCGCGCGCGGCGGGTGTCAGCCCGGCGGCGCCCTACCGGCATTTTCGCGACCGCGACGAATTGATGATCGATATTGCGCGCCGCGGCTTTGAACAATTTGAGGCCGCGCTGTCAAAGGCCTGGAATCGCGGCCAACCGGATGCGCTGCGCGCGCTGCAAAGAATGGGCGCCGCCTATCTGGAGTTTGCGCGCGCCGAACCCGCTTATTATTCCTCGATGTTCGAGGCGGGCATCCCCGCCCAGGCCGATCCCGCTCTGGCGCAGGCCGGCGAACGCGCCTTTGGCGTGCTGCTGGCCGCCGCCGAGGCGCTGACGCTGCTGCTGCCCGCGGCGGGGCGGCCGCCCGCGCGTATGATCGCGCTGCATATCTGGGCGCTGTCGCATGGCATTGCATCGCTGTTTGGCCGCGGCGACGAGGGCCGCCGCGCCCTGCCCATGCCCGCGCAGGACCTGCTGGAGGCTGGCGTGCTGGTCTATCTGCATGGGCTTGGCCTGGGCGGCCCCCCACGACCGGCAGGATGAAAAATTATTTCCCGGGCCTTGACAGAAACCCTTGCCCTGCCTATTTTTGTGAATGTTAATAACATTAACATTTGTTTTAACCTGAAGGCTTGGAGGCCGGAATGCAAACACATCGTCTGGATGCAGTCGTCAACAAAATTGACGATATGGGAAAAGGGGCCTGGATCGGCCTGATGGTGCTCAGCTTCGTTCTGTTCTGGCCGGCCGGGCTTGCGCTGCTGGCATTTCTGATATGGAGCGGCAGAATGGGATCGAAACGGCGCAAATACGGCGCCGGCCGCTGGCGCTTTGAACCAGCCGAGGGCGAAGCCGCCAGCAGCGTCCGCAGCGCCTGGAATTTCGGGCCGCGCCCAAGCGGCAACAGCGCCTTTGATGAATATCGCACGGAGACCATCAAACGGCTGGAACAGGAACAGGCCGAATTCGAGGCCTTCCTGGAACGGCTGCGCTTTGCCAAGGACAAGGAAGAATTCGACCAGTTCCTCGCCGGCCGCCGCAGCGCACCCGATACATTTGACGTGACGGATGTAACGGAGGCCGCAGACGCCCGCGGGGCCCCCGAAGCCCGGCCTAAATCCCCGGCCTAACCGGCGCTGCCGGCCACCGCGTCACGCAGCGCCGCAAGATCATCTACCTCGCGCGCGAATGGCGGCAAGGCCGGTTGCACCGCCCCGCCCACACGCCAACGTTTTTTTGGACCGTTCCGCACCAGTCTGTTGCCCCCTATACACGCCCGCCCCTTCTGGCAGGCCGGTATAGTCCGCATCCGGATTATCCGGCCACCTTTTTCCGCCAGTGTAGGGGTGAACACCGCCCGATTAAATATTTTAGTCGTGTGCCCATTCGGGCCGCGGCAGGCGCTGATACGCCTCGCGAAGGGCGTTCGACCAATATTCCCGCACATGGCGGAAATAGGGGTCATCCTCATTGATGCGGCGGCGGATGCCGGTGTGCAGCGCATCGCGCCGGTAGACCAGCAGATCGAGCGGCAGCCCAACGGAAAGATTGCTGCGCAGGGTTGAATCCATCGACACCAGCGCCAGCTTGATCGCGTCATAGGGATGCACGTCATAGGTCACCGCACGGTCCAGAATGGGCTTGCCATATTTATGCTCGCCCAGTTGCAGAAACGGCGTGTCCTCGGTGGTTTCGATAAAATTACCCGCCGAATAGACCTGATACAGGCGCATTTCGCGGCCCCGGATCTGGCCGCCCAGCATCATCCCAACTTCAAAGCTGACACCCTGCGACTGCATGACTTCCTTGTGAATATTATAGGTCTGGCGCACCGCCTCGCTGACGGTCTGGGCGGCGCGGAACATGCTGGGCGCCGTATACAGGGTTGCCGGCGCCCCGCCCTCCGCAAACACCACCCCATCATTCAGCAGGCTGATCACCGCTTGCGATATGGCCAGATTGCCCGACGTCATCAGCGCGATCATCCGCTCGCCCGGCTTCTCGAAAACATGCATTTTGCCAAAGGTCGCAATATTGTCGACGCCCGCATTGGTGCGCGTGTCCGACAGCATCACCAGCCCATCCCTCAGACGGATCCCAACACAATAAGTCATCGAATCACCAGCGCCACGATGTGATTGCTATTATTGCTGTTGTAGCTGATGCGCCTGGCGGATATCAACCGAGACGCGCATTTTTTCTGCGCCCGCGCCGCGCCGCACGCCGCGAATGGGCGCGGCCTCAAGGAAATCCAGCCCAATGGCGACCCGCACATAATTGGCATCCGGGCAGATGCCGTTGGCCACATCAAAGCCAACCCAGCCCAGCCCCTCAACCAGCGCCTCCGCCCAGGCATGCCCGGCGTCGCCCTGCTCTGTCCGGCCATGCTCCCACAAATAGCCGGAAACATAGCGCGCGGGAAAACCCATCGCGCGGGCCGCTGATAAAAAAATATGCGTGTGGTCCTGGCAAACGCCGCGCCCCTGCGCCAGCGCTTCTGCCGCCGTGGTGCCGCTGGATGTTACGCCTAGTTCATAGGCCACGCGGCCGCGGATCATCATCATCAGCCGGTGCAGGCGCTCAATGCCTTCAGGGGCGCCGGCGGATTCTTCCGCCATTTCGCCGATCACCTTATCCGGCAGGGTAAAGGCGGTCTGGCGCAGATAATACAGCGCCGGCAATGTTTCCACCGCCCCCATAATGACGCCTGACGCGCCGGTGGTTTCCACCTCTCCCTCTGCGATGATGGTGGCCGTGTCATGCATCTTGTCGCGCGTCAGCATGTGCAGAATATTGCCATAGCCGTCAAATGTGGAAGGCAGCGCGCGGCCATTTTCACTTACCACGCGCCAGGACAGCACCTGCTGGCCCTGATGGCTGCGCGGATGCAGCCGGATCAGTTGCGCCGTATACGGAACATCTCTGTCATATTGATAGAATGTCGAATGCGTTATGGTGATGCGCATATAATTTTCACTTCCATTCAGGTCAGATATTGCCGGGTGATTTCATCCCCCAGCATACGGGTGTCTTCCACAATGCCGGTCAGAAATTCATGCAGCCCGAGCGCGAATATCTGCTCAATCGTGCTGTAGCGCAGCCGCGCATCCATCTGCCCGGCAAGACGGTGGCATTCGCCGCGGGTCCCGTAGGCGCCCGCAAGGCTTTCCAGCTGCCTGGATACATCGCTGATGCAGTAGGCCAGCGAGCGCGGCATTTCAGGTTTCAGGATCAGCAGCTCCGCCACCAGCCAGGGCTTGACCCGGTCGCGATACACCCAGTGATAGGCCCGCAATGCCGAGACAGACCGTAACACGGACGCCCACTGATAGTAATCCATCGTGCCGCCCACCGTCTCATAGGCCGGCAGCAGGATATTATATTTGACATCGAGAATGCGCGAGGTGTTGTCGGCGCGCTCGATGGACATGCCCAGCCGGCAGAACCAGAACGCATCGCTGCGCAGCAGGGTGCTGGCGACGGTGCCGCCGAACAGCAGCGAGCGCTCCTTCACCCAGTCGAGAAAGCGCCCGACCCGCTCGGGCGTAAAATCCGCCTGGCATAGCGTGTTCATCTCGATCCAGGTGGAATTGATCGCTTCCCACATACTGATGCTGAGCGCCGTGCGCACCATGCGCGCATTGTTGCGGGCGGTGGACATGCACGAAATGATCGAAGAAGGATTATCGCGGTCGCAGGTCAGATAATACAAAACCGTCTCTGGCGTAGCCCTTTCGCGGGTTGCAAAAAAACTTTCCTCGCAGCCGGAGGCGATGATGGCCGAGCGCCATTCGCTGTCGCCGGTGTCTTTCTCCTGCGGCAGGCTGGCCATGCGCAGGGTTACATCCAGCAGGCGCGCAATATTTTCGGCGCGCTCAATATAGCGCGCCAGCCAATACAGATTTTCAGCAGTGCGGCTCAGCATCGTCTTATGCCTCCACTTCCGGAGCCGGATCATTTTCCAGCACCCAGGTGTCCTTGGTGCCGCCGCCCTGGCTGGAATTCACCACCAGCGACCCTTCGCGCAACGCCACCCTGGTCAGCCCGCCCGGCGCCAGGCGCACCTCGCGCCCCATCAGCACGAACGGGCGCAGATCGACATGGCGCGGCGCCACGCCATTGGCCGTGAATGTCGGGCAGGTGGACAGCGCCAGTGTCGGCTGGGCGATATAACGTTGCGGATGCGCGCGGATTTTTTCGGCGAACTCTGCCCGTTCCGTCTTGGTCGCGTGCGGCCCGACCAGCATGCCATAACCGCCCGATCCGTTGACATCCTTGACCACCAGCTCATGCAGATGCTCCAGCACATAGGCGCGCTCGGACCGCACATCGCAGCGCCAGGTTTCGACATTGCGCAACACCGGCTCTTCGCCCAGAAAGAAGCGGATCATTTCCGGCACGAAAGTATACACCGCCTTGTCATCGGCGATGCCCGCGCCCGGCGCATTGGCGATGGTCACATTGCCCGCGTGATAGGCGGCCATCAGGCCCGGCACGCCCAGCATTGAATCGGGCAGAAACACCAGCGGATCGAGAAACGGATCATCGATGCGGCGGTAAATCACATCCACGCGCTGCAAGCCGCGCGTGGTGCGCATATAAACGAACATGTCCATCACCACGAGATCGGAACCCTCAACCAGTTCCACCCCCATCTCGTCGGCGATAAACGAATGCTCGTAATAGGCGCTGTTGAAGATACCCGGCGTCAGCAGCGCCACCACGGGCGCGCCCTCGCAATTGCGCGGCGCGACCGAACGCAGCGTTTCCAGCAGGTCTTCGGGATAATGCGAAACCGGCATGATGCGGGCGCGGCTGACCAGATCGGGGAACAGCCGCATCATCACCTCGCGGTTTTCCAGCATGTAGGAAACCCCGGACGGGGTGCGGCAATTATCCTCCAGCACATAAAACTCCTCCGGCCCGACGCGCACAATGTCGATGCCGGAAATATGCGTATAAACGCCCGCGGCGGTTTGCAGCCCCATCATTTCCGCCATGAACCCCGGATTATGCAGCACCAGCTCCGGCGGAATTTTCCCGGCACGGATAAATTCCTGCGCGTGATAGGTGTCATGAATAAACGCGTTCAGCGCCTTTATCCGCTGGATCAGCCCGCGCGACAGAAACCGCCATTCGGACTGCGCCAGCACGCGGGGAATAATGTCAAAGGGAATGAGCCGTTCGGTATCGCCGCCATCGGAATAGACCGCAAAAGTGATACCCGTGCGGCGGAAAATGAACTCGGCTTCGCGGCGCTTCAGCTCCAGCGTCTCAGCCGGGACCGACGCCATCCAGTCTTGTATCAGCCGGTAGGGCGCCCGGCATGTCCCGGCGGCCCCCATTTCATCGAATATGGCCGGTAAAGTTTCGGGCTGCATGGGTTACACCTTCCGGAAAACCTGAACAGCTAAAACGCAGCAAGCATCATGCCAAAATCATAGCAGACTGAAAAGACTTGCTAAATTCGCTTCATCGCCCCGCCGCCATCGGCTAGCTGCTCATTTTAACGGCAAAGCGCCCGGCATGCATTATTTTCTCGCCAACATTGAAGCGCCCCGCAGCTTAGGTTTCAGCGCTTTTGAATGACGCGCGTTTTGCGCCGGGTAATGACTTCGGGGGGTAATGCGAGGTGATAAAAAAATTGCTTCCTGGACCCGGTTTCAGCCGCCCAGCATGCACCCCTCCCGCCAAGCCGCACTGTCAAAACCCTAGCGCGGCGCACGCTCCTGCATCCGCAAATGCACACGCCACGCCGGATGATCCGCTGAAATTTAAAGGGGACGTTACCCTTTAATAGTAGAATTAATTATCATCCAAAATCAGGAGCGGAATGGATTGATAATCCGTACACTCCCTATTTGGCGCCCGTGCGCGAGGTCTTCCGTATAAAGTTCCGGGCAGCCCGTGGCAATGGCGGCGGCAAGAATGGCGCTGTCCCAGAACGAAAACCCGTGCGCGGCCTTAATCTCCAATGCGCTTTGCAGGATGGAGACCGTGTTGTCCTGAATCTGAAATCGCAGCCATGTCCGGATCAGATCTGCCGCTATCTTGTGCGGCAGCGGGGTCGGGCGTGAAGCGCGCGTTGCCTGAACGTAGAATTCCTGCAGCACCTGCACCGACAGAACGCAGTCATCTCTTTCAAGCAGGGCGATGGCCTTTGCGGCTTTTACCGCCTCATCCGTGGCCGTACTGATCGAATAAATCAAAATATTGGTATCAAGGAAAATTGGCAAAACTAATGCTCGCGCGAATGAAGTTCATCGCGCGATATGTTGCCGGAAGCGCGGAAGTTGCGGATGGCGGAGCGCAGCGCCTTCTCCTCAAGCTTCAGCGCTTCGTTCTGCGTTACGGCGCTGGCGTAAGCAGTGAGGAATTGCTTTACCAATGCCGAGACGGAAGTATCCTTTTCGGCGGCCTTTATGCGGGCGCGGCGATAGGTTTCATCGTCCACAGTAACTGTGATATTTTTCATATTTTCACAGTATCACAGAAATCAGGCCCTGTCTATGGTGCAAGCAAGTATTTCATATGTGTTGAACCAAGCTATAGAGCAGGGCAAACTTGCAGGGCAGACAGACCGCGAGTGAGACTACACTTCTTTGATGGTATTGGAACTTCGAAATGTCAGAATTTGAAAAGCGTCTACATCAAGCTCAAAATGGCCGAGGCATATTGTTCTGCGGGGCGGGCTTCACAGCAGACTGCCTAAATTTCAACGAAACTGATGAGATCGGAACAGGCGTACAACTTCTCACGATATTGAATGAGAAACTCAAGGGCTTAGGGGTGACACATGACTTCAAAGACCTCAAGAACGCAGTCGATCAATATAAAGACAAAACAAGTGAATATGATCTTATGCAACTGCTGTGCGAAAGATTCCAACTACAGAGTGTCTCGGCCGATATAGTCGACATCCTCAAATTCCCTTGGGAGCGAATCTATACAACCAACTATGACAACGGTATCGAACTTGGGCTTCGGAGGGCGGGAGTGAAGCCTACTCCGTTCAATAATCTAGATAGTCCGAGTGAGATGAAAGCAGGGACCGCCATCGTGCATCTTCATGGCTATATTGAAAAGTGGAATATCGAGAACTTTAGCAAAAGCTGCATTTTGGGTGCAGTGTCATTCTTTCGGCTCGGAGTTGTTGCTCAGTGGCTAGATGCCTTCCGGAACGACATCGAACGTGCCGAAATTGTTGCGTTTGTTGGTTTCAACGCGGCAGATTTCCATCTCAATGAATTCCTGTACAATATCAGCGGACTGCGTGAAAAAATATTCTTCATAAACAGGTCGACCTCTGAACCTGATCCTGATGTCAAAATGACGCAAGAAAGGTTTGGCCAACCACTATACATCGGTCGTCAGGGCTTTGCGAAAAGCATATGTTTAGAATTGGCTACAACTAAGCCTACAGAACCGGCGCTAGCCAGCTTCCGACGCTACATGCCTACGACCCCTAGCACCTCAGTGCCAAGTGTACAGGATATTGAGGATATGTTCATTTTCGGAAAAATTATCCCTGAGCACCTCGCGCGCGATGAGGCTAAGGGGCTTTCTGATTATCATGTCAATAGACTGTTTATTGACAGCATGATCAAAACCATCGATCAAGGCACCCGCATTGTCCTACTAACCGGCGAGATTTGCGACGGTAAAACTGTCATGATTGAGAAACTATCCAACAGGTTGTCAGCAACTCGTCCCGTCTACAGACTATTCCACCCATATGAAGACTTGCTCGATGAGGTGGCTGGTATACTTCGAGCTCACCCGAACACAGCCCTAATAATTGAGAACTGCTTTGATATAAATGAGGCGAGAATCGGTGGCATTGCGCGGATGTTTCATAATTCGAACGGCGTCTTGCTGTTGACCTGTCGAAATATCGCAAAGGAGGCTGAGGCGACAAAATTCAGCATTCTAGAAGGCTTCAACGATTTCCGTGAAGTACGTACGCCAAAATTGGACGATGCCGAGGTGAACGCCCTCGTTGAATTGAGCGACCAGCTAGCTAGCTGGCAAAATTCAGGAGCGAGAACGACAGCAGAGAAACGTCGTTTCGTTGTGAGAAATTGTGAACGCAGTCTACCTAGGTTCCTTTTACAACTGCTGAAGTCAGAGTATGTCAGTAAAAAATATCGAGAAGAATATAACAAGAATGCAGACCTAGGGACAAATGAGAAATTTGCTATTATTGCCGCCCTCTACATCGCGCATGTTGGACATGATGCACCAATCGAACTTCTGAGCAATGCGTTAAAGTTTGACGTAGGTGCGATGCTGGACAGGACTGGTAGCAATCAAAATAAGCTTAAACTTGTCCATCGTCAGGCTGATTTCGTGCGGACGGTCCCGGCAATTGGGGCAACGAACATCCTTGAGCACATGATATCAGCTAATGATATTGTCGACAGCGTCGTGACTATTCTCAAATATTTGGCGCAGAAATCGTATAAAAATGATTTCGACGGCCACATTTTCAATCAGATGATGCGCTATACGATCCTGCGGTCCGTTGTGACAGATAAGGCTCAGATCGAGCGGTTCTTCGATAACACGTCCAAAATTAATTATTGTCGAAGCCACGTCCTCTTCTGGCTGCAATGGCATATGGCCGGGGTAGATTTCAAGGATTTTAATAATGCTGAGAAACACCTCAACCAAGGATACCAGGAAGCTGCCAATTATGAAGTGCGTACAGGGAGAGTCTACGACTGCAGACAGCTTCACGACCGTAAGGCGAAATTCCTGATGCTGAGAGCGCAGCACATTTCACGGCGGCCAGATGAACTATTCCGCGACTTGAAGGAGGCCTGTGAGATTGTCGGTAGACTTTTGCAGCTTGAGCCAATTACTCATCATCCCTTTCAAACGCTAGAGCTAATAGCAGAAACTTTCGTGGGGCAGTCGCTAAATTTGATTGGTGACCTATCCGATATCGCTCGCAATACGATAAGCTCTGTCTGCAGTTTCTCAGAAAAAAAGATCGACAGGGTTCCGGAAGGATATCAACGTTCGATGGCACGAAAGGCTCTTGATAAATACAAAATTCTGCTCACCATCTGATGGTGGTTCTTCCCACAGCAACGATTACGTGTCGTTGATTAGTTCTCCTATACGCTTCCAGAAAACCTCAACAGTTCTCACTGCAGCTTTACGGGGACGCTGAGAAAAATGTGGCACGCATCCCACTTGTAATCCACGGTCTTAATCCCCCCTCACCGCCCCGTCGGCAGGGCGCTGAACGGTTTGTCCTTGTCCACCCGTATGTCGCCCGGCATTCCCATTACCTGTTCGGCGATGATATTGCGCAGAATTTCATCGGTGCCGCCCGCGATGCGGATGCCCGGCGAGGACAGCCAGTCTTCTTCAAACGCGGCGCGGAACGGCGAGATGTTCTGGTCAAAGATGACGCCGCCCATATCCATCAGCTCCATGGCGAAGGCTGACATATCCTGGCCGCGCGTCGCGCTGACCGCCTTGGCGATGGAATTTTCCGGCCCCGGCGTCATGCCCTTGCTCAACGCGGTCAGGCTGCGGAAGCGGGAGCGGAAAATGGGGTCAGACTCGATTAATTTTGCGTTTAATTTTATCATTTAATCGAGTCTGACCCCATTTTGTAGAGTCTGACCCCATTTTGTACAGTTTCACGGTTGCGTCGGAAACGGCTAATTTAAAGGGGACGCTGCCCTTTAAATTTCTTACTTATTTTAAAGCGGTATTCAGTTCCATTTTGTCCGGCCCATGGCTCTATCTTCTTGCTTTTTGAGGCCGCTTCAATCACCTGGTCCGGTGTCAAACCAGCAGTTACAGCTAATTGCTGAAGGGTGAGAGAATCGTCGTTTTCACGATTCTTCCCCTCCAGCACAGCACCTTCTCTAACTTTTTTTTGCGGCGGTGGAGAGTAAGGCGATAAGAACCATACGCCCATGCTGCTACAAGCCCCGTGATAATGGCGGCCACATTGGCAAGGCCATCCAACCATTTCATTTAGCCCGCGCCCCAGTAGTAATCGAGGCCCTCACAGACCTCACCTCCCCACCGGCAGGGCGCTGAACGGGATGTCCTTGTCGACGCGGATGTCGCCGGGCATGCCTAGCACCTGTTCGGCGATGATGTTTTTCAGGATTTCATCGGTGCCGCCCGCGATGCGGATGCCCGGCGCGGTCAGCCAGTCTTCTTCAAACGCGGCGCGGAACGGCGAGATGTTCTGGTCAAAGATGACGCCGCCCATATCCATCAGCTCCATGGCGAAGGCCGACATATCCTGGCCGCGCGATGCGCTGACCGCCTTGGCGATGGAATTTTCCGGCCCCGGCGTCATGCCCTTGCTCAACGCGGTCAGGCTGCGGAAACGGGTATATTTCAGGCCCTGCGCCTGCACATACCAGTCGGCGATTTTTTCGCGCACTGCGCCATTTTTAATGGCGGGCGCATCCATCAGCTTCACGTCGCGCGCCAGCTTGATCACTTCGTCAATGCCCGCACCCCCCATCGTGCCGATGGCGGAGCGTTCATTCATCAGCACGGTCAGCGCGGCCTTCCAGCCCTCGCCTTCCGGCCCAACGCGCATCGCATCGGGAATGCGCACATTGTCGAAATACACTTCGTTAAAGCCGCTGCCGCCGGAAATCTGTTTGATCGGCTTCACCGTGATGCCCGGGGTTTTCATATCGACGAGGAAAAATGACAGGCCCTTATGCTTGGGCTTGTCCGGATTGGTGCGCGCCACCAGAATGCCCCAATCGGCCAGATGCGCGAAGGAGGTCCAGATTTTCTGGCCGTTCACTACCCATTCATCGCCCTTCTTTTCCGCCCGCGTGCGCACGCCGGCCAGATCCGATCCCGCACCCGGTTCGGAAAACAGCTGACACCAGATTTCCTCGCCATACAGCGCGGGTTTGATGAAACGGCTTTTTTGTTCGGGCGTGCCCAGCACCATCAGCATCGGCATGGCCAATCCGATGCCCAGGATGAAAATATCGCTCGCGACATCAAAACGCATCTCTTCCTGGCCGTATATGACGCTTTGCATGGAGCTGCCGCCCATGCCGCCATATTCTTTCGGCCAGGTGATGGCGGCAAAGCCCTGTGCGGCTTTTTTCTTCTGCCATTCCTTGGAGCGCGTCACGGTCGCGCCGCCTGCGGCCTCCATCGACAGGATCGAGCCGCCGGAATTGGCGCCCGCAACCTTGCGTTTGGCATTGGCCTCCAGCCAGGTGCGCACCTTTGTGCGAAATTCCGCTTCTTCCGGCGTATCGTTGAAATCCATGTTGTTTCTCTTTTGCTTAGGCGCGGCCCGAAGGCAGTTCGTTGAATGGCAGATCGCTGTCCACGCGGATTTCACCGGGCAGTTTCAGCACCCGTTCGGCGATGATATTTTTCAGAATTTCGTCGGTGCCGCCCGCGATACGGATGCCCGGCGAGGACAGCCAGTCTTCCTGATAGGAGGCGCGGTAGGGCGAGAGTGTCCGGTCACGGATGATGCCGCCCAATTCCATCATCTCGATGGCGAAGGCGGACAGGTCCTGGCGGCGCGGCGCGCTGACCAGTTTGGCGATGGAATTTTCAGGGCCCGGTGTCGTGCCTTTGCTCAGCGCGGTCAGGCTGCGGAAGCGGGTATATTTCAGGCCCTGGCTCTGCACATGCCAGTCGGCGATTTTTTCGCGCACGGCGGCGTTGCGGATGGCGGGGCCGTCATGCAATTGCGTGTTGCGCGCCAGCTGAATCATTTCATCAATGCCAATGCCCGCGCCCATATTACCGACAGCGGAACGCTCGTTCATCAGCACGGTCAGCGCCACTTTCCAGCCATCGCCCACAGCGCCCACACGCATCGAATCCGGGATGCGGACATTTTCCAGGAACACTTCGTTAAAGTGGCTTTGCCCGGAAATCTGCCGGATACGTTCCACCCGGATGCCGGGCGATTTCATATCGACAAGGAAAAATGACAGGCCCTTATGCTTGACGGCATTGGGATCGGTACGCACCACCAGAATGCCGAAATCGCTGTAATGCGCGCCGGATGTCCAGATTTTCTGGCCATTGATGATCCAGTCGCTGCCTTCGGGGCCATCGCGTTCCGCGCGGCTGCGCACGCCGGCCAGATCGGACCCCGCACCCGGTTCGGAAAATAGCTGGCACCAGATTTCCTCGCCATATAATGCGGGTTTGATATAACGCTGTTTCTGCTCTGCGCTGCCATGCACCATCAGCATCGGCATGGCCATGCCGAGGCCGATCAAAAACACATTGCCGGGCAGATTATATTGCGACTCTTCCTGGCCATAGATGACGTTCTGCATGCTCGTGCCGCCCTGGCCGCCATATTCCTTCGGCCAGGTGATGGCGGCATAACCCGCCTCAGCCTTGACCTTCTGCCAGGCCTTGGATTCGGTAACGCCGACACGGGTGCCGGGAGCAACGGACATTGCATGCGCCGCCAGCCAGCCGCGCACTTTTGCGCGGTAGGCGGCTTCTTCCGGTGTGTCCTCAAAATCCATTATTTCACACCCGGCGACTGATTATAGGGAATGTCTTTATCCACGCGGATATCGCCGGGCATGCCAAGCACACGTTCGGCAATGATGTTTTTGAGAATTTCATCCGTGCCGCCTGCAATGCGCATCGCGGGCGCCATCAGCCAGGACGCCTGAAAGCCGGCCTTATAATGCACGAGTTCGGCTTCGTTAAGGATGCCGCCCATATCCATCAGTTCCATGGCGAAGGCGGAGTAATCCTGCCCGCGCTGGGCGCTGACCGCCTTGCCGATGGAGTTTTCCGGTCCCGGCGTCTGGCCCTTGCTGAGCGCGGTCAGGCTGCGGAAGCGGGTATATTTCAGGCCCTGGCCCTGCACATACCAGTCGGCCAGCTTTTCGCGCACGGCAGCGTTGCGGATGGCGGGCTGCCCGTCGGGCATGATGGTCTTGCGCGCCAGTTCAATCAGCTGATCGGTGCCCAATGCGCCGCCGCCGCCGCCAATGGCCAGGCGTTCATTCATCAAAGTGGTCAGCGAGACTTTCCAGCCATCGCCAACCTTGCCAAGCCGTTGCGAATCCGGGATGCGCACATTGGTGAAAAACACTTCGTTGAAATTGGCGCCGCCGGAAATCTGTTTGATCGGTTTGACCTCTATGCCGGGCGATTTCATATCGACAAAGAAAAAGGTCAGCCCCTTATGCTTCGGCACGGTGGGATCGGAACGGGTGACGACAATGCCGAAATCGCTGTAATGCGCGCCCGAGGTCCAGATTTTCTGGCCATTGACGATCCAGTCGCCGCCTTCGCCGCCTTCACGCTCCGCGCGCATGCGAATACCGGCCAGATCGGAGCCCGCCGCCGGTTCGGAAAATAGCTGGCACCAGATTTCCTCGCCATAAAGCGCCGGTTTGACATAACGTTCCAGATGCTCCGGCTTGCCATGCGCCATGACGGTCGGGATGCACATGCCGAGGCCGATATCGAAAAACCCGCCGGGAATATTATAATTGGCTTCTTCCTGGCTGTAGATGACATTCTGAATGCCGGTGCCGCCCATGCCGCCAAATTCTTTTGGCCAGGTGATTTTGGCGTAACCCGCCGCCGCCTTTTTCGCCTGCCAGGCGCGGGCGATTTTCAACGCCTCTGCTTCATTCAGATTAGCGGAAAACATGCCCGCGCCCGCGCCCTTGGGCGCGTTCGCCTCCAGCCAGGCCCGCACCTGTTTGCGAAACGCGGCTTCTTCCGGTGTGTCTTCGAAATCCATTTGCCCTGTCTCCTCTAGGCGGCGTTTCTAGGCTGCGTTGCGCTTTTCAAGTTCGCTGACCAGTCTGTCTTTCCAGGACAGATGGCTGCCCAGACATAGGCTGAGCCATTTGGCCCGGCGGTAAAACAGGTGACAGTCAAATTCCCAGGTGAAGCCCATGCCGCCATGTGTCTGGATATTTTCCTTGGCGGCGAAGTTGAACGCCTCGGTGGCGGCAACACGCGAACCGGCGGCGGCGGCGGGCAGATCGGGCGCGCCGGTGGACAGCGCCCAGGCGCCGTAATAGCTGTTGGAGCGGGCCAGTTCGTTCTTGATATACATGTCGGCCAGCTTGTGCTTGATCGCCTGGAACGAAGCGATGGGGCGGCCAAAGGCATAGCGGTTCATGGCGTAATCTTTCGCCGCCGCCAGCGCCGCATCCGCACCGCCGATCTGTTCGAACGCCACCAGCACGGCGGCGCGGTCCAATACCTGCTGCACCACGGCCCAGCCTTCACCCTGCTTGCCGAGCAATTCCGCCGGCGCGCCGTTGAACGTGACCGTGGAAAGATTGCGGGTCGGGTCCAGCGTCTTGAGTGGCGCATGTGTGACGCCCGCGCCAGCCAGATCCACAATCGCCAGCGATACGGATTTTTCATCACTGCCGCTGCCGGTCTTCACCACGACAATGGCGAAATTGGCGATATCGCCATCGGGCACCGGCAATTTAGTCCCATTCAGCTTGCCGCCTTCAAAACTGACCTTCATGGTCTTGGGGGTGGCGGCCTGCGTGCCTTCGGACAAAGCCAGCGTGCCGATCATTTCGCCCGCTGCCAGGGCCGGCAGATATTTCTGCTTCTGTTCCTCGCTGCCCGCGATCAGCAGCGCTTCGGTAGCCAGATACACAGAGGATGAGAACGGCACCGGCGCCAATGAGCGGCCCAGCTCTTCTGCAATCATGCACAGTTCCAGATGCCCGAGACCAATGCCGCCATAGGCTTCGGGGATCGTCGTGCCGGTCCAGCCCATTTCGACAATGCCTTTCCAGACTTCCTTGGCATAGGTTTCGTCCGTATCCAGGATACGCCGCACCACTTTCAGGCTGGATTTGTCGCTTAGAAACTTGTTGGCCTGATCTTTCAGCAGTTTCTGGTCGTCGGAGAAATCGAAATTCATGTCAAAGGTCCACCCTGTTCGAGATTTATAGTGCAGTCCGCCCGCACGGCTAGCGTCAGGCTATTTCTTGCGCAACACAAAACATTGTCAGTCAATCCCTGACAAGAATTTTCTTTCTGGTCGCGGTTATTAATCGAGTATTCACTCCATCCGGCGGGGAGATTCCGCCCCGCCCTCCAGCATATTGGTTTTGAGCCGTTGCAGCAGTTGCTGCAATTCGGACAGATCACCTTCCTGCATGGATTTGTAGACGGTGTCGAACTGCTGCATGCCAAGCTGTTTCAGCCGCTCGAAAAAAGCCCCCTGTTCGCCGCCGGCGAGATATATCCGTTTCGCGCGCCGGTCGGAGGGGTCTGCGCGGCGCTCAATGATTTTTTGATCCTCCAGCCGGTCCAGCATGCGGCCCAAGGGCGCCGGGGCGATTTCAGTTTCTTCCGATAATTGGCTCTGGGTCTGGCCATCTTCGCGCGCAAGTTGCACAAGGACACGCCATTGTTGCGGGTTTACGCCAGCCTCACTGACTTTATGTTCAATCGCGCGCATTAACAGCCGTGAAACATCATAGATCAGCCAGCCGATCTCACGCCGAAGCTCAAAAGCGTCCGGCTTAGTCGGGGACCCAGCTGAATGAACATTTTGTGACATTTGAACCGTCATTTGAAAAACAAAATCATTTGATATTATATATATAATTATTATATAATGCTATACTAAATCTTAACGGGGAATGGTGCAAACTCTGGTCCGCCTGAATTGCGGGACGTTCCGGGCGATACCCTTTCCACATAGTTTTACCGCGCAGTTTTACCACGCACTGCAACCAGGCATGTGACTGAAATGTATGATGACCTGCCAATTTCCTGGGCTGAATTCCGGCGCCGTTCCGGGCGTGCGCCGAACGGCCATACGGGTATTATGGGCGAACTGGGCGCCATGATCGAATGTCTGGACGCGGATGAAATCCGCGTGCGGGTACCATGTCAGCCGGTCATGGTCGGCGATACGGCGTGGAACGCCGTGCATTCGGGCCTGCTGATGATCCTGCTCGACAGTCTGTGCGGGATTTCCATCATTCAGAAGATGGCCGCGCCATCGGCCATTGCCACGCTGGATCTGCGGGTTGATTATTTGCGGGCCGTGCCCGCGGACCAGGACCTGTATATCACCGCCAATTGCTACAAAATCGGGCGCAATGTCGGTTTTTCGCGGGGCGCCATTTACACCACCGACCCCAAAGATCCGGCTGCGATTGCCAATGGCACTTTCATGCTGGGCACTGCGGGCGACCCGCCGCCAATGGCGGCGATGCTGAAGGGGCAAAGCGCATGAACCATCCGGATATGGCACTGGCGGACGTGGTCACGGGCGATATAGGCGGCCTGTTCGAAGCGATTCCGTTCCTGCGCTGGCTGGGCTTGCAGGCCAGCAAGGATGCCGGCGGGGTATTGTGCACCATGCCTTTCGCCCAGCGCCTGATCGGCAATCCATTTCTGCCCGCCCTTCATGGCGGCATGGTCGCCACATTTCTGGAGGCGACGGCGCTTGCCGTGGTCGTGGATGCGCAAAACAATCCCGCCGCCCGCTGCGGTAAGGAAATTCCGCGCGTCATCAGCACCACAGTAGATTATCTGCGCCCGGCGGGGCCCAAGGATACTTATGGGCGGGCTGAAATCATCCGCCTGGGCACGCGGCTGGCCACGGTCGTCGCCACCGTCTGGCAGGATGATATGGCGCGGCCCGTGGCGCGGGCCAATTGTCATTTTCTGGTCGCATCGGCAGGTAAACAAACATGACCACACCCAATTTCAGCCAGATGAAAAAATTTAATGGAGTAAACAAGATGCGTAAATTGATACTTCCAGGCTTTGCCCTGCTGCTGGCGCTGGGCGCATGCGGCAAGGAGGATGAGAAAGCGGCGGAACTTTCCAAGCAGACCCCTGCCACGGCGGAGGCACCGGTTGCCGTTGAACAAAAACCCATTGAGCTGAGCATTGTCCGGCCGGTTCCGGAGCAAATTCAGGAACCCGTCGTCGGCACCGGCAGCATTTCGGCCTCGCAGAAATCCAATATCGGGCCCAGCGTGTCCGGCATATTGGATAAAACATTTGTGGCGGTTGGCGACCGGGTCAAACAGGGCGATCCGCTGTTCGAAATCCGCCAGACGGATTATCTCACCCGTTTGCAGGAAGCGCAGTTCCAGGTGAAGCTGGCCGAAGCCGATTTCGCCAATGCCAAGGGCGAGTATGAGCGCATCAGCGAATTAAAGGCCAGCGGCGTGGTCTCCAAGGGTCAGATGGATAAAATCCAGGCGCAATATTCAATCTCAGACGCCCGGCTGGGCATCGCCAGAGCCAATCTCGCCAAGGCCAAACAAAGTCTGGACGACACCACCGTGCGCGCCCCTTATGATGGGGTCATTGTGTATCAGCACAAATATCGCGGCGAATATCTGTCCGTCATGGGCATGCCCGGCGGGGATATGGGCGGCGGTGCGGGCGGCGGCGGCGGAGGTGGCGGACGCGGGGTGTTCGATATTTCCAAGATAGACACGGTGGCCGCCATTGTCGAAATTCCGGAAACCAAATTGCGCTTTGTGCGTCTGGGCACGCCCGGCATTGTGCGCATTGACGGCATGGACAAGGAATATCCGAGCCAGGTGCATGTCATTAATGATCAGGTTGATCCGGTCAGCCGCAAGGTGCAGTTGCGCCTGGCGATTCTGAACCCGGACTATGCCATCAAGCCCGGCCTGTTCGCGCGCGCCACACTGACATCTGATCCGCGCCCGGCTTTGACGCTGGACCGGCGCGCAGTGCTGGGTCCGCAGGAAGCGCAACATGTGTTTGTTGCAGTGGACGGCCATGCCAGGCAGACGAAAATTACCTCGCGTGAACTGGATGCGCGCCGGGTCGAAATTTTGTCCGGCCTTACGCCTGAAGATCAAGTGCTGACAGGCCCCAATCTCAACCGGGTGCGCGACGGCGACGCGATCTCGGTGGAGATGGCCTATGTGGATTAGCGAACTTTCGATCAAGCGCCCCGTATTTGCAGTCATGCTGATCGGGGCGCTGGTCTCGCTTGGCCTGGTTTCGATCACCCGCATCGGCTATGACCTGTTTCCCAGCGTCGAATTTCCGTTTGTCAGCATTGTCACCACCCTTGAAGGCGCAGCGCCCGAGACAATTGAAACCGAAGTCACCGAAATTATCGAGGAACAGGTCAATACCATCGCCTCGATTAAAAGCATTCGCTCGCAAAGTTTCGAGGGCCGCTCCACCGTCGCGGTTGAATTTGATTTAAGCGAAAATGTCGATGTGAAGGCGCAGGATGTGCGCGACAAGGTGTCGATCGCCATCCGCGATCTGCCGCGCGATGTGAATCCGCCTGTGGTCAGCAAGGTAGACCCGGACGCGCAGCCTATCATGTCGGTCATGGTCGCCGGTGATCTGCCGATCCGCGACATTACCCAGTTTGCCGATACCGTCGTGAAGGAACAGATTCAGCGCCTGCCCGGCGTCGGTTCCGTGACCCTGGTCGGCGGGCGCGACCGTGAAGTCCGCATCTGGCTGGATGCGGACAAGATGCGCGCCTATCAGCTCACAGCCGATGATGTCATCCGCGCCATTCAGAATGAACATGCGCAATTGCCCGGCGGCCAATTACAGACCGAAGGCAATACCACCGAATTTGGCGTCAAGACCATGGGCGAGGTAAAGTCGATCGCCGAAATAGGCGAAATCGTCGTGGCGTTCCGCGATAATGCGCCAACGCGCGTGCGCGATGTGGCGCGCGTCGAAGACGGCATGGAAGATGAACGCACCTATGCCGAACTGAATGGCCTGCCGGGTGTCTCGCTGGAGGTGCGCCGCCAGTCGGGCGAGAACACGCTGGAGGTCGCCAAGGCCATCAAGGCCGCGCTGACCGGTATCGAGAAATTGGCGCCCGCCGGCCTTAAAATTGTCGTGGCGCGCGATATTTCCACCTTCATTGAAGCTTCGGTCGAAGACGTGACCAAGGATCTGCTGATCGGGCTTGTTCTGGTGGTGGTCGTCACGATGGTGTTTCTGCTGAGCAGCCGCGCCACCGCGATTGTCGCCATCGCCATGCCGACATCGATTGTGGCGACATTTTTTGCGTTCTATATCGCAGGTTTCACACTGAACATGATGACCATGATGGCGTTGAGCGTTGCGGTCGGGCTGGTGGTCGATGACGCCATTGTGGTGCTGGAGGCGATTTTCCGCGCCATCGACGAAGGCCACAAGCCGATGCAGGCCGCAAGCATTGGCATCAAGCGCGTCGGCGGCGCGGTGGTCGCAGGCACCAATTCAATGCTGGTGGTGTTCGTGCCGATTGCCTTTATGGAAGGTATTGCCGGACGCTTTTTCTATCAATATGGCCTGGCGGTGACCTTCGCCATTGCGGTGTCGCTGCTGGTGTCGCTGACCCTGACACCGACACTGTGCGCGCGTTTTCTTAAACCGCATGCGTCTTTCGGGCCGCTGGCGCGCCGTCTTGAGGGCATACATGAACGGGTTGAGGAAATTTACGGGCGCGTTCTGGGTTTTGCGCTGGCCCATCGCTGGATGATTGTTCTGGCGGGCGTTGTGACAATCGCTGGCGGCGTCATGATCGCGCGGCTGGTGCCGAATGAGCTTGGCGGAAAATCGGACCGCAGCGAGTTTCTGGCGACGGCGGAAGTGCCATTTGGTTCCGGCATTGAGGAAACCAAGCGCGTCGCCAACCATATTTCCGCCGAAATCCGTAAATTGACCCATGTTACGAACAGCTTTGTCACCATAGGCGCGGATCAGCAGGCGCGCGTGAACAAGATGAATTTTTACATCGCCCTGACGCCGAAACAGGAACGCAATGAAAGCTTTCTGATCGTCATGGAAAGAACCCGGAAGCTTTTTCAGAATATTCCTGAATTGCGGAAATTTTCTGTCGCGGAAGTGCCCTGGATTTCCGGCGCAAGCGCCGAAGATTTTGATATTGATTATGTCGTGCGCGGCAATAATCTGGAGGAGCTTGAAAAATTCGCCAACGAGGTCATGGCGCGGATGCGCAAAACCGGCATGTATGTCGATGTGCAATCCAGCTTTGAAACCGGCAAGCCGGAAATTCAGGTGGGCATAGACCGGCAACGCTCGGCGGATCAGGGCGTGTCGGTGCGCACCCTGGCGTCAAATGTGCGCGCGCTGGTTGGCGGCATTGATGTCGCAACCTATGAAGAAGACGGGTTGCGCTATGATATGCGGCTGCGGCTGGAGGAAAGTCAGCGCAACGATCTGGCCAAGCTGGAGCAGATACAGGTGCGCGCGGCAGGCGGCGGGCTGGTGGATCTGCCTAATGTCGCGGATATCAAGGTCAATGTCTCGCCCGCACAAATCAACCGCAAGGACCGGGTGCGCGCCATCGATATTTATGCCTCCTCGGCATTTGGTTATCCGCTTTCGGTGACGACGGATGGGGTTGATAAAATCATTGAGGAAATTGGCATGCCGGAAGGTTTTTCCGGCAGCCATGAAGGCAAGTCGCGGCGCATGCGCGATTCCAGCGAAGCCATCCGTTTTGCTTTTTCGATTGCGATTGTGGCGCTGTATATGGTGCTGGCCAGCCAATTCAACAGTTTCACCCAGCCGGTCGTGATCATGCTGACGGCGCCGCTATCGTTTCTGGGCGCGTATGTCGCGCTTTATTTCAGTGGACAGCCGATGACCATGTTTGCCCAGATCGGCCTGATCGGGCTGATGGGCGTGGTGATGAAAAACGGCATTCTGCTGGTGGATCAGGCCAATCAATTGCGCGAGACACTTGGCCTGAGCGCGCGCGAAGCCATCCACCGCGCCGGCCCGATGCGCCTGCGGCCGGTGCTGATGACCGCCTTCGCGATGATTTTTGGCATGGTGCCAATGGCGTTTTCCACCAGTCAGGGCTCCGAGTTCCGCAGTTCGCTGGGCTTTTTGCTGATGGGCGGCATGATTTCATCCACCCTGCTGACCTTCGTCGTTGTGCCGGTAGCCTATACCTTTCTGGATGACGCCAAGCGCTATCTCAATATCGCACTGGTATGGCTGCGCCTGCGCAAGCCAGACCCCGTTGCGCCCGCTGCGCCTGCCATAGCGGAATAAACCCGCCCGCAGGCGGGGCGGACCATAAGCCCTGGATGCGGCGGGTTCTTCATCATCATTTTCCTCTATAGCGGTATGATTTAACCCGTTGATCCCCTCCCTGTCCCTCCCCTTTGCAAGGGGAGGGGACGCTAGACGCAAGGGCTCCCTCCCCCTGGAAGGGGGAGGGCCGGGGAGGGGGTAAAGCCGTAGCGCAAAGCCAAGGCTGGAGGGGATCAACGGGTTAAATCATACCGCTCTAATGATAATCCGCCAGATCAATTTCACGCGCATGCCTCCCTTATACCGAACAGTGACCGGCGTGAAAGGGCAAGACCGCGATGGCACTGAAAGATGCGGGCTGCTATAATCGCAGCCATGCAGAATAATACCGACGCAACCGCCCCTCAGCCTGTATTCGCGCGCGATTACCGTGCGCCGGATTATTTGATCAGCGACGCTTTTCTGGAAGTGACGCTGGATGCGCACGCCACGCACGTGCTGGCGCGGCTGGACATAGCGGCGCGCCATCCAGACGGTGCGCCGCTGCCGCCGCTGCGCCTCGATGGTGAAAATATGCAATTGACGGCCATCCGCATGAATGGCGCAAGCCTGCCGGCCGATGCCTATAGCGTGGATGCGGAACATCTGATCCTGCACCGGCCGCCCGCGCGGTTTCAGCTTGAACTGGAAACCATCATCAATCCCGGCGCCAATACCGAACTGGAAGGCCTGTATCTGGCGGGCGGGCTGTATTGCACCCAGTGCGAACCGGAAGGTTTCCGCCGCATCAGCTATTTCATCGACCGGCCGGATAATCTGACTATATTCCGTACCCGGATTATTGGCGATAAAGCGGCCTGTCCCGTGTTGCTGTCAAACGGCAATATGACCGCTAGCGGCGATCTGTCCGATGGCAGGCATTGGGCCGAATGGCACGATCCATTTCCCAAGCCCAGCTATCTGTTTGCGCTGGTTGCCGGCAATCTGGCGCTGGTGCAGGACCGCTTCACCACCATGTCAGGACGCGAGATTGATCTGCGCATCTATGTTGATCCGGGCATGGAGGACCGCTCGGCCTATGCCATGGATGCGCTGAAACGCGCCATGCGCTGGGACGAAACGCGCTTCGGCCTGGAATATGATCTGGATATTTACATGATCGTCGCCACCAACCATTTCAATATGGGCGCGATGGAAAACAAGGGCCTGAATATTTTCAATTCCAAATTCGTTCTGGCGCGTGCCGACACCGCGACGGATGCGGATTTTGCTGGCATTGAACGGGTGATTGCGCATGAATATTTCCATAACTGGACAGGCAACCGCGTCACCTGCCGGGACTGGTTTCAGCTTAGCCTGAAAGAAGGGCTGACGGTTTTCCGCGATCAGGAATTTTGCGCAGACCAGCGGCCGGGCGCCGTTGCGCGCATTGAGGATGTGCGCGCCCTGCGCGCGCGCCAGTTTGCCGAGGATGCGGGGCCGCTGGCGCATCCGGTGCGCCCTGATTCCTATATCGAGATCAATAATTTCTATACCGCCACGGTCTATGAAAAGGGTGCGGAACTGGTGCGCATGCTGCAAAGCCTGATCGGGCGCGAGTCCTTCGCCAAAGGCTTGCAGCTTTATCTGCGCCAGCAGGACGGCAAGGCCGCGACGATAGAAGATTTCATAGCCGCCATGGAGCAGGCGGGCGGCAAAAGCCTGACGCAGTTTTACCGCTGGTATGCCCAGCCCGGCACGCCGGAAATATCTGTCGCAGAAGCCTATGACGCGGCGGCGCAGAATTACACTTTGACGCTCAGTCAAAACATTCCGGGAAAACCGGATGCGCCGGCGCTGCCTGTTCCGGTGGCGTTCGGCCTGCTGGATCAGGGCGGCGTGGAAATTCCAGATACGGCGCAGGTGCTAGAACTGACGCAAAAGCGCCAGACATTTCGGTTCAGCAATATTCCCGCCAAACCAGTCGCTTCACTGTTCCGGGATTTTTCCGCGCCGGTGATTGTCAAAACCCCGCCCGCAGCCAGCGTTCAGGCCTTTCTGCTGGCGCATGACAGCGATGCATTCAACCGCTGGGAGGCGGGCCAGCAATATGCCCTGCGCCTGCTGAGCGCCAATGCCGCGCGCATTGCGCGTGAAGAACCGCCGCAGCAGGATCCGCTGTTTATTGACGCGCTGGCGGCATTGCTGCGCGACACGAAACTGGAAAAGGCGTTTGTGGCCGCCGCGCTGAGCCTGCCGCCGGAACAGGAGATCGCCCGCCAGATGCAGGTGATCAATGTGGCGGCGGTACACGCCGCGCGTCAAAATCTGCGCCGTGAAATTGCGGCGGCGCTGCGTGAGCCGCTGCTCGCAGTGTATCAGGCCAATGCCAGCAACCGGCTTTATGCGCCGGACGCCGCCGAAGCGGGTCAGCGCGCCTTGCGCAATTGCGCGCTGGCCTATCTGACGGCGGGCGGCGCGATGACCGGTCTGGCGATGGCGCATTACCGCAATGCCAGCAATATGACTGACAGTATTGCCGCACTTTCCGCGCTGGCGCAGGCGGATGCGCCGGAGCGGCGGCAGGCGCTGGATGATTTTTACGGCCGCTGGCGTGGTGATGCGCTGGTTCTGGATAAATGGTTCACTGTCCAGGCCCTGTCACATTTGCCTGATACGCTGGCGCAGGTGATAGCGCTGCTGCACCATCCGGACTTCAGCTTTGCTAATCCCAACCGGGTACGCGCCCTGATCGGCGCCTTCTGCCACAGCAATCAGCGCCATTTCAATGCGGCGGACGGTTCCGGCTATCGTTTTTTTGCGGATCAGGTTTTGACATTGGACAAGATCAACGCCCAGGTGGCGGCGCGGCTGATGACGGCGATGGATCAGTGGCGGCGCTTTGACGCCCAGACCCAGAGCCATGCCCGTATGGCGCTGGAGCGCATCGTAAAGGCGCCCGGCCTGTCGCCAAATGTCTATGAGATCGGCATAAAAACTCTGGCTGCAGCTGGCGCGGAACAGGGCGCAGCATAAACAAAAACGCCCAGCCGGTGCGGGCCGGCTGGGCGTCTATGCGCAGAGCGCATGTGGCATCGGGAGGGGTGTTCCGATGCCGGGCGAACCGGGCTGAACCTGCTAGCGGGGGGGGCATTGCAGGATCAAGCGCATAAAGGCCCGCCCATAGGCGAGACATAGGAAGCGGTCATTCCAGATTCAATAGCCTGGACAGGATGGGCTAGCAAAAAATGCTGATTCTGTTCATTGCGCACACACTTAAATTCCGCATGCGCGCAAGTAAAATCAGCATGAATTTTTGTTTACAATAGCGCGATGCTTAAATCTTTTGCGGTCAGATCCAGGCAAATCCGGGCGCGGCGGACAAGTTCATCCACTTCATTGCGGCTTATGGTTAAGGGCGGGCTGACCACCATGATATCGCCGATCGCGCGCATGATCAGATCATTGGAAAAACAATGGTTTCGCGTGCGCATGCCAACTTCCAGTACCGGCGCAAAATGCCGCCGGGCCGCTTTGTCCGCCACCAGTTCCAATGCGCCGATCATGCCCAGCCCGCGCACCTCGCCCACCAGCGGATGATCGCCCAAACTGCGCAGCGCCGCTTGCAGATAGGGGCCGATATCCGCGCCCGCGCGTTCCACCAGCCTGTCGCGTTGTAAAATCTCGATATTTTTCAGCGCCACCGCGCAGGCCACCGGATGACCGGAATAGGTATAGCCATGCACCAGTTCCTCATTGGCATTGGCAATCGCATCACCGACGCGCGCGCCCAGCATGACGGCGGATATGGGGATATAACCGGACGACAGGCCTTTGGCTAAAGTCATGAAATCCGGGCTGATATTGAATGTATCGCAGCCGAACCATTTGCCGGTGCGCCCAAAACCGCAAATCACCTCGTCCGCGATCAGCAATATGTCATGCTCTGCGCAGATGCGCTGTATTTCCGGCCAGTAGCTGCCGGGCGGAATGATCACCCCGCCCGCGCCCTGTATCGGTTCGCCGATAAAGGCGGCGACATTTTCCGCCCCCAGTTGCAATATTTTCGCCTCCAGCGAACGCGCCGCCTTCAGCCCGAATTCATGCGGCGAAAGATCGCCGCCCTCGCCATACCAATAAGGCGCATCGACATGCACAAAGCCCGGCAAAGGCAAATCCCATTGCGGATGCATCACCGTCAGGCCCGACAGCGACGCCGCCCCCAGCGTAACCCCGTGATAGCCCAGACGGCGCCCGATCATGATTTTCTTCTTGGGCCGTCCCTGCAAATTCCAGTAATAGCGGGTCAGCTTGATAATCGTGTCATTGGCTTCCGACCCGGAATTGGCGAACAGCACCCGGTCCAGCCCCGGCGGGGTGATCTGCGCAAGCTTCGCCGACAGTTCCGCCGCATAAGGGTTTGTGGTCTGAAAAAACGCATTGTAATAGGGCAGATCGCACAGCGCCTTATAGCCCGCCTCGGCCAGTTCGCGATTGCCATAACCCACATTGACGCACCACAGCCCCGCCATGCCGTCCAGAATGCGGCGCCCCTCACTATCCTCGATCCACACACCGTCGGCACGCACAATCACCCGTGCGCCTTTGGCCGCCAGCGCCGCCGCGTCGGTAAAGGGGTGGATGTGGTGGCGCGCATCCGCCGCCTGCCAGGCTTTGGTACCGGTATTCTGGGTCATGGCTTAAAAACTCCTGCGGCTCGCTATGGATATACTATACTCGAATTATTACCGCTTCATTGGAGAGAATTGCCGATGCCGTCCTTTGATATTGTCGCCAAAACCGAAATGGCCGAGGTTGATAACGCCGTACAGAATATGGTGCGCGAAATTGCCACGCGCTATGATTTCAAAGGCTCGAAATGCAGGATCGAGCGCAAGGATGAGACCTTGACCCTGCATGCCGATGATGATCTGAAACTCAAACAGATGCATGAATTGCTACAGGGCCATATGGCGCGCCGCAAGATCGAGGCCGGCGTACTCGACTATAAGGATCCCGAAAAAGCCGCCGGCCAATCCGTGCGCCAGAACGTGATCATCAAACAGGGCATCGACAAGGAGCTGGCGAAAAAGATCGTCAAGGATCTGAAGGAAGCCAAACTGAAAGTCCAGGCCGCCATCCAGGGCGACGAGGTGCGCGTCACCGGCAAGGCGCGTGACGACCTGCAAGCCGCCATCGCCGCCGTCAAGGCGATGAAAACCGAACTGCCGCTGCAATTCGTCAATTTCCGGGATTGAGGGTCAGCTCTCAATTTAACCAGAATTAGCGGTACGATTACACTTAGCTACTATGAATAGTGGATGATAAAGAACGAAGTAAGAACAATTTGCTTGCGGATTTGGAGCGTGCATGTCAAATTTCATTCATTGAAAAAACCTCGGAGGTAGCGGCGTGCCTTTAACATCGGTGGAAATATGCGCAGGCGGCGGCGGGCAGGCGCTGGGGATAGAACAGGCAGGTTTTGCACATGAAGCCCTGATTGATGTTGACGGCCCATCGTGTGAGACGCTGCGCCTGAATCGTCCCTTGTGGAATGTCATTCAGGGAGATCTGAGTTCATTTAATGGAGCGCCCTACAGAGGAATTGATCTGCTGGCCGGCGGTGTTCCCTGCCCGCCATTTTCAGTGGCGGGGAAGCAGCTTGGCAAAGCAGATGAACGCAATCTGTTTCCCGACGCCATTCGTCTGGTGGATGAAATCAGGCCGCGTGCCGTGATGCTGGAAAATGTCCGTGGGATTCTTGATGCGGTGTTTGACGATTACAGAACGCAGATTTCCGTAACAATTGGCAAAATCGGACGCGGCTATATCACCGGGTGGAAATTGCTGAACGCTTCTGATTATGGCGTGCCGCAATTGCGGCCACGCGCGGTTTTTGTCGCCATCCGAAAAGATGCGAGTGGCGAATTTGACTGGCCCGCGCCGCTAAATCTTACAACGCCAACAGTTGGAGACGCGCTGCATGATCTGATGGCGGAAAATGGCTGGAAGGGTGTGCAGGCATGGCGCAAGCGTGCAGATAGAATTGCACCTACGCTGGTGGGCGGTTCAAAAAAGCATGGCGGGCCCGACCTTGGGCCAACCCGTGCACGCGCCGCGTGGGCCACATTGGGCGTTGATGGGCTTGGCATTGCAGATGCCGCACCTGCGCGTGACTTTGACGGAATGCCGCGGCTGACGGTGCGCATGGCGGCAAGGGTGCAGGGCTTTCCCGATCACTGGGAATTTTCCGGCCGTAAAACCGCCGCTTACCGGCAGGTCGGCAACGCCTTCCCGCCGCCGGTGGCTCGGGCCGTCGCGGCACGAATTGCAGCAACGTTAGCCGCCACATCCATGTACGGCGCTAAAAGTGCGGCATGAAAATAAATGAAGCAATAATTCAGCTTGCACGGAAGGACTTTCATAAATCACTTCTTCTGTCACTTCTCACGATCAGTGATAATGGGGTACCGAGCAACGCCGACAAAGATAACAAAACTAGTGTTGCCATAGCCTTTGGCATAGCCAATAGGCTAAAGGCTGAAACAGGCGTGCGAACAGCGGCCCAGACTTCAGGCAATAAGTTTGAAGAGCTGGTGGCTGATTTTGTACGGGGGACTTTCCTCAGGCTGCATCTTTTACGGCCAGGAAAATGGGAAGTGCGGCAGGTTGGCACGAGAAACCGGGCCGAAATTTCACGGTACGCCCAATATGCCCACCTAATTGCTTTGCAAGAAGCCGCCTCAATCAACCCGGCTCTGGCTGCTTCACTCGGTAACGATTACACCATCACTCCAGATGTCATTGTTACCCGCAATCTGGAAGACGATGCGTCAATTAATGCGCAGGAATTTCTAGTGGACGGTGCTGCCGCCCGGCGCGCTGATCTGCGGGCAGGTGATGGGAAAAGCCCGCTTTTACATGCGAGCATCAGCACGAAATGGACACTGCGCAGCGATCGGGCGCAAAACGCACGTTCGGAGGCCCTAAATCTTATCCGCAACCGCAAAGGCCGGCAGCCTCACATTATGGTCGTGACAGGCGAACCAACGCCGAGCCGTCTTGCCTCTCTTGCCCTCGGTACCGGCGACATAGACTGCGTTTATCATTTCGCTCTTGATGAATTGGCCGCCTCGATCAATGACCTTGGCAATAGCGAAGCACAAGACATGCTCGAAATCATGGTTGAAGGCAAACGCCTTAAGGATATTTCCGATTTGCCGCTGGATCTGGCTGTTTGAGTCCTGTGCATGGGTATGAGCCGCAGCGATAATATGCGGGCCATCCGCAGCACCGGATCAAAACCGGAGATGGCTGTGCGGCGCCTCGTGCACGGGATGGGATATCGCTACCGCCTGCACGCAAAGCAGCTTCCCGGCAAGCCCGATCTGGTATTTGCGTCCCGGCGCAAAGTAATTTTTGTGCATGGCTGTTTCTGGCATCAGCATCCGAAAGCCGGATGCCGTGACGCCAGACCGCCCAAATCCAATCTTGATTACTGGCAGCCTAAACTGGCGCGGAATAAACAGCGCGACAGGCTTGTACAGGCGCAGTTGAAAAAACTTGGATGGTCCGTCTTCGTGGTATGGGAATGTGAGACGCAAAATTCAGCCGCCGCGCTGAAACGCCGCCTGAAGGGCTTTCTGGGATAGCATTGCATGAAACCGGGGCTGACTCAGACGCGATCAACTTATCAATATTAATCGGGTCTGAGGCAAATCCCTTTCTCCGCGCGCCGCCCCCCCTACATCCCGACGGTCCGGGCCAGTGTCACGCCGAATTGTGTGGCGGCGTTGGCGCCCAGCATTCTTGCTATGGTGGCTTCATCGACGCCTGCGCCCGAAAGTTGCGCGATGGCGTCCCAGGCGGTGGTGGTGTCCTGGCGCGGATAATGCGAGCCCCACACGACTTTTTTTGCAAAATCCTGAGGGAGTTTCTGGATCAGCCGTTCCTCGGCGTCAAAACCCAGCATCACTTCGCCTTCTTCCCAGAGCTCTTCCGGGTCGGTGGTGATGGCATAAGTATGCACCAGTGGAAAGGTCAGCGCCGAAGCCTCCATTTTTTCCAGCACTTCCTCCATCCATGACGCCTTGCCATGCGCCATGACGACTTTCATTTTCGGATAGCGGTCCATCACCGCAAAGCCGAGCAATGCCGCGGCCACAAACATGTGATTGTCAAGCCAGGGGGCGATGATGGGCGACATCGGATGGCCCAGATCGCTGCTTGGCCCGAACACCATGCCCGCCGCACCGCCGCCGCCGCCGGAAAGCGGCCCGCCGCCTGCTTCACGGAAAAAGCTTTGATGCCCCAGACGCCGGTTCATCTTTTCGATAAACTGCGCATGCGAGGTCCATTCCGGATTCCACAACCCGCTGGCCGGGTGCACGGCTGCGGTGATGTTCAGCGCTTCCAGCGCCGCCCATAGCGGATCGAAATAGCGGTGCGTGAAATAACGGTCCTCGATAAACATCGGGCGGATAAAGGCGCCCTTGAAGCAGGGGATTTTGGCGATGCGCCGCAATTCGGCAATGGCGAAATCCATATTCTGCAACGGGATCATGGCGGCCGCGAACAGCCGGTCCGGCGCTGCGGCGCAAAAATCCGCGATCCAGTCATTATAGGCGCGCGCCAGCGCATAGGCCACATCCGGGTCTTCGACCAGATGAAAACCTTCGGCGAACCAGGTGGGATAAAGCAGCGTCTGATCCACGCCCATCACATCCATGTCGCGCAAACGGGCCTGCGGGTCGGACGCGCCCGGGGTTTTTGCGTGGCGGATATCGGGGTCCAGCTCACCCACCTGTTCCCAGCTCTGGCCGGGTTTCCAGATGGCGTGGCGCGGAATATTCGGATTCATCTGATCACGGAATATTTTTCCGTTGACCTTGAGATAGGAACCGGTTTCGCCTTCCTCGCGCCACAATGCGGCTTTGCCAAGGGTGCGATATTCCGGGTCGAGATATTTTTCCCAGACGGCATGCGGCTCCACCACATGAGAATCGCTGTCAAAAACAGCAAAGCTTTTGGTGTTGCTCATGACCGCGCACCTCCTGCCTTGCGCCAGGGCTGCAACGACGCCTCTGCGGTCATCGCATGGGCGATTTCCTCTTCCGTCGGCCACCAGCCGGGGCGCTCGAGCTCGGTCACCCGCTCGGTGATGAAGGTACGGGGCGCCTGGATATTATACAGACGCCGCGCATTGCCGCCGAGAAATTTCGCCTGACGCTCTGGCGACAGATTGCATTTGCGCATGGTCTCCAGCGCGCGCCAGACATCATCGCCATCATGGTGATAGACATCCGATGACCATACCAGAATATCCTCATAGAATTCCGGCAGCCGTGACGGCGGCGCCTCGTCGCCTTCAAAGCCGGTCATGCAATGTTCGAAAAATGTCTCGCTGGGCAGTTTTTTCAGCGGCCGCATGGTGCGCTCATTGCGATAAAGTTTGTAATGCTTATCGCATTCGTCGAGCACAAAACTCAGCCAGGTGCTGGAGGCCTCAAACACCGCCGCCTTCAGCCGCGGGAAACGTTCAAACAGGCCCGACATCAGCGCGGAGACGACCCACACCGCAGCCTCCGACTGGAAATTCTGCACATTGGTCAGGAAGGAATGCGAAATCCGCGCCGATGAAATGGTGCGGTTGATCAGTTCCGAAGGGGAATGCTGCTCGGTATAGCCGGGCGGTTTCAGCGCGCCGAAGGCCGGAAACGGATGCATGCCATACACCATCCCGGTTTCCTGCATGGCGGCCCACAACCCGTCATATTTGGGTTGCAGCGGATAATTGCCCATCGCATCAATGGGCCGCACCAGGCCGACCCGGCAGCCTTTCTGCGCGACCCGGTGCACTTCGCGGATCGCCGCATTGGGGTCTTGCAGCGGCAGCATGGCGGCGAAATACAGCCGTTCGGGGTTTTCCTTGCAGAAATCCCAGGCCCATTCATTATAGGCCTTGCACATCGCCGCGGCGCCCAGCCCGTTTTGCAGCCAGGGATAGGTGTCCACATCGGACGGGATCAGCATCACCTGATCAATGCCCTGAAAATCCATATCCGCCAGCCGCGCCTTGGGCAGGAATGCGCCCTTGTGATCCACATAGGCGGACTGTTCCTTGGTCAGCGCGGTTTTGGGATCGAGATTGCGCACATTGAAGGTGCGCTGAATGCGGTGCTTCATGCCCGGCCCGGCGACACCGATCAGGTTCAGGGCTCCGGCCCGGCCCTGGCCCTCGTTCGACCGGATACCGGCGCCCAGAACGCCGTTAACGATCAACTGGTTGGTTTCTTTATCAAACCACATGGTGGTTTTGAGGGCTTCCATTTCGTCTTTGGTCAGATATTCTCCAGCGCGCTCCCAAATGGCGTTGGGTTCGGCGACATGCGCATCGCAGTCAAAGCTCGGAAAATCTTTTTGCATCGGCGGAAATTTTTGAACAGGCATGCTCTCACTCCCCAGTTAATTTTGCCGGGATAGACTAACCGATATTTCCGTCAGAGCCAGAGAAGAATCAGCGGGCGGGTCAGGAAGGGGAAAGTGCTGCAAAACTGCCCGCCTCCTGATTTTGCAGTGCAGCATCAAAGCTGCATTGGTCAGGTTGAAAAATCACAGCGCCTGCTTTGCCGGCAGATCGCGGGCCGGGGTGAACCATTTGTAAAGCCCCGGCAGCACCAGAAGCGTAAGTAAGGTGGAGGAGATAATGCCGCCGATCACCACGGTCGCCAGCGGCCGCTGCACCTCCGACCCCGCGCCAACATTGAGCGCCATCGGCACGAAGCCGAGGCTTGCCACCAGCGCGGTCATCAATACCGGGCGAAGGCGGGTTATTGCGCCTTCGGTAATAGCCTGGTCAAGCGGCATGCCTTCATCGCGCAGCTTGCGGATGAAGGACACCATCACCACGCCGTTCAGCACGGCGACGCCCGAAAGGGCGATAAAGCCAACGCCTGCCGAGATGGACAGCGGAATGTCACGCAGCGCCAGGGCCAGCACCCCGCCCGTAAGCGCCAGCGGAACACCGGAAAAGACTATCAGCGAATCGCGGGTGGAGCGGAACAAAGAGTATAACAGGCCAAAAATCAGCAGCAACGCCATCGGCACAACCAGTTGCAGGCGCTTGCTGGCGGAAATAAGCTGTTCGAACGTGCCGCCATATTCCACCCAATATCCGGCAGGTAATGCCACTTTGTTGCGCACCGCCTCCTGTAATTCCACGACGAAGGAGCCAAGGTCGCGCCCGCGCACATTGGCCGTAACCACAACGCGCCGCTTGCCGTTTTCCCGGCTGATCTGGTTCGGCCCCAGCGCAATTTCGATGCTGGCAACTTCCGAAAGCGGTACATAGCCGAACGGATGCGGGTCATTGCCAGCCGTTACCGGCATGGGTATGGGTAATCCAGCCCAGGCAAACCTGCGATGGCGGTTTCCACGGGATAGGTAATGCGCTGCTCGGATTCGAGCGGCGAAAATCCCGGCGCTTCGGTGTTAATCTGCACCTGCACATTGGTAATATCAGGCACAGCATCAATCGGCAGCTTGCCAAAATTATACGCGCCAATCGCGCATAAACCCGCGGCGATAATCATAATCAGCCACCACTGGCTGATGGAGAAATGAATGAGTTTTTCCAATATCATGGGGATGTCCTAATGGTCGTGGCTTGCGCCGGATTTTTCGATGTCGGCGCGTATCAGGAAGCTGTTTTCACTGACATAGCGTGTGCCGGGTTTGATTCCGCCCAGCACCTCCACCCATTCCCCATCATTTGTTCCAAGCTCCAGCATCCGCACTTCGTAGCTGTTGCCCACCTGGGCAAAAACCACCGTGAAGTCGCGGAAACGCTGCAAGGCGCTGGCCTTGACCGCCAGCGGCACTTCGCGTTCATTCACGATCACATCACCGCGCACCGTCATGCCGGAGCGCCAATGACCCTGTGCATTATCGACAGTGACACGCGCCACTACCGTCTGGCTGGAGGCTTCGGTAACCGGCAGCAGTGAGTTAATGGAGCCCATTGTTTCCATTTTCCCCTCCACGCCGCGCACCCTCACCTGTTGCCCGATTTTCACTTTCTCCAGATCACGCTGGAAAACGTGGAACTCTGCCCAGACATTGGAAAGGTCGGCCACTGTGAACAGCGGCATATCCCCGGCTGTCTCACCACTATTGGCATTGCGGCTCAGAACAACGCCTGCGATCGGCGATTTCACGGCATAGACTTGCAAGCTTTCATTGCTTTCCACCGTCGCCAGCACTTCGCCTGCCGCCACCGTTTCACCCAGGGATTTTTTTACCGTGCGGATAATGCCCGGGAAGCGCGCCTTTACGGTGGCCGTGGTGTTGGGATTCAACGCCACACGGCCTGTAAGCCCGATGCTTTCCCGCACTGTTGCGGGACCGGCTGCTTCGGTTTTCAGGCCTGAAGCGATGGCGGCCTCTTCCGAAATGACCGTGCGCCCTTCATAGGATGCGTATCCCCATTCATAAGGCTTTCCATCATACACAGCCCTTACTTTCACATCGAAAGAATGCGGTTCTTCCACGCTGGCATCGCCCATCAGCGCGGCATCTTTCGCAGCGAAGTTAAAAAGATTTACTTCGCCATCAAGCCGCGTCAGTTCCATCATCAGCTGTACTTTGGAAGGGTCAAGCGGCTTGTTATCTTGGTACACAAACGCGCGGAATTGCGGCGGAACGCCATCTTCAAAGATGGTGATTTCAACTGCGAAATCATCCTTCCTGAGAAGCCTGCCATTGTTGGGTCCGCGCGCGAACTCTTCCGCGGCCGCGTCAGGCGCATCGGAGCGTTCGATACGCGATGGGTACAGCCAATAGGCGCCACCCGCGAGAATCACCGCCAATGCAATGATGACAAGAGTCTTATTCATCATTTTGTTCTCCTGCATTTTGTATCATGCCCATATGTGCGGCGGTCAGCCGTTCAACCCCGGCGCGGGCGGCATGAAAATCTTTCAGTGCGGCAATTTGCTGTTGCCTCACCCCGGACAGGCTGCGCTGCGCGTCCAGCACTTCAAGGTAAGGAAAGCGCCCCAGGCCATAGCCCTCGCGCGCCAGCCGGAACGCCCTGTCAGCGGAAGGCAGAATTTCACTGTTCAGGGTTTGCTCTTGCAGATAGGCATTTTCCATCCGCTCACGCGCCTCGGACAGTTCGGCTGCGGCGTTCAGCCTGAATTGCTGATTGTCCAGTTCGGTGCGGCTTACCGCGCTGCGGGCCTTCGTGATATTGCCCCTGTTCGCATTGAAAACAGGGATGGGCCAGGACACGCCCGCAACAATGGCCTGATCGCTGCCATCCCGGAAATCGCGCAAACCGACGCTGAGGCGCGGGCCGGGAATGGCGCCGGCTTTCTCCAGATCAAACCGCGCCCTGGATTGTTCAAGGCTGCTATTCAGTTTTACAATATCGGGATTTGCTTCCAGCCCTTCTTCCAGCGCTGCGGGTCCCGGCATGGCGATGGCGAAGAAGGCGGCGGCGTCAAGCGGCTGGATGAAACTTTCCTCGCCCATCAGCACCGCCAGTTTTTTGCGCGCAATGTCCCGTTCACGGATTGCCTTGTCCAGTGCGATGGCGGCAGCCGCGCGTTCCACCTCGGCGCGGCTTTTCTGAAACAGCGGCGCGGCGGCGGCGGCCACGCGTATGCTGACCGATTTCAGCACATCCTCCGCCAGCTCTTTCTGCTCGGTGGCCAGACGCACAATTTCTTCCGCCGCCACAGCTTCGGCATAAGCAGCGGTGACATCACGAATAACATCGAGCGCGGCGCCCTGTGCTTCGAGCAAAGCGATTTCCACGCCTTTACCCGCAACGCCCTTGCGTGCGGATATTTTGCCGCGCGGCTGAAATTCCTGGCTCACGCCAACAGTGACTTCTGCAGAATCAAAGCCCTTATAGGGGCCGGTGCCTGCGACATTTCCTGCTTCAACGCCAATTTCAGGATTTTCCCAAACGCCAGCCTGATCCTGTTCGCCCTTGGCGGCGGCAAGACCATAAGCAAACCCTTTAAGGCGCGGCGATTGCGAAAGGGCCCTGGCGATTGCATCCTCCAGCAAGAAGCCCGTGCTTTTTTGAGCACCAGCGGTAACCGCTTCAGGCCGATGGAGGTTTCCCGGCATTGCAGACGTTTCTGCATATACGGGCAGGCTGTACAAAATGGTGGCGCATAGCAGCCACGCTGCTTCTTTGTGACGCATTTTTGGCATTGGGGGATCTCACTGCTTAATTCCCTGAACGACAGACATCGGACATGCGGCATCGGAGCGCTAAAAAGCACACTTCAGGCGCAAGCCCGCTTTATCGTATTAAGCGTGAGAGGGGGGGTTGAGTGGCGGTCCCTGATCCACCGAACGCATGAACATATGCTGATAGGGAAATGCAGCCTGGCCGGCAACGGTTTCAACCGCTGAAAAGCCCGTAATGTTATTGGCCGAAACATGCGGGCAGCAGCAGTGATGTCCTGCCCCTGCCATTTTACCAGCGTCCGGCTGTGCGCCCTTTTTCAGATCTTTATGGTCTTGTTCCTGACTGGCCTGATCAGCCATCCGGCCAGTACCACGATCGCAACCCGCCTCAAATTCGTGCGCGGCAACAGGCCCAAGCAGAAGCTTGAAAGCAAGCAATAGTGATAAAAGTGCTATTTTCATGCGCCGCAACGTAACCGGTAATTATTAAAATACAACCACTTCTTTCCGGCTGCTGCCATCCGGCGCGATCTGCGAGCTGGCGGTTGTGGCGGCGAAGCCCGCCACGCGAAAATGGTGGAGCTGAGCGGGATCGAACCGCTGACCTCTTGCATGCCATGCAAGCGCTCTCCCAACTGAGCTACAGCCCCATTTCCGGAAAATCGCAAGACGGGAATTATTCCCAATTCCGTTCCGCGTTTTCCGTCTTCAATCAATCATCGCTGGTTGGTCTGGGCAGGATGTCCGCATCATCATCGTCATCGGTTTCCAGCAGCGTATGGTCGTCCGCATCTTCATCCAGATCCAGATCCAGATCATCATCAATCACCAGATCAGGAATTTTGGCCACAACTGCGGCGTCATCATCCTCATCCACATCCACGTCCTGATCATCCAGCTCTTCCAGCGATACGGTATCGCCATCCGTATCAATTTCGTCAGCTTCCAGATCATCCAGCACGGCGGCCTTGACTGTTTCAACGGCTTTGTCATCCGGCCGGCCACGGCGCGGTTTCAGCAGGATTTCAGGCTCAAACGCATTATCGCACTTGATGCAGACAACAGGATCCACCTTGCCAAGATCATAGAAACGCCCGCCGCATGCCGGGCATTGCCGCTTGGTTCCCCATTCCGGTTTGGCCACGAAATCCTCTTTCCCTTTTATCTGGCGGCGTATCTGGCGGCTGATCTGCCAGGCTGACTTGCCATAAGGCGGGCTTCATAGCCATGGGTGGGCCCCCATGTCAAAGATAAATTCGCGTCCCGGCGCATAGGGGCTTATCCACCACGGCAAAGTCTGTGCTAAACAGGCGATTATTTTCATTCTGGCGGTATGGGACGGACACAGGCTTTGAACACCCGAAATGACCAAAATCACGGCGCGCTGTCCCCATTGCGCAGCCATCAGGGGGCTGGCCTTGCTGGCTGCGTGCAGGTGCCGGGCGATAAATCCATCTCCCACCGGGCATTGATGTTCGGGCTGCTGGCCGTGGGCGAAACCCGCATCAGCGGGCTGCTGGAAGGCGAGGATGTGCTGCGCACGGCAGAGGCGATCCGCAGGCTGGGCGGCGAGGTTGTGCGCGACGGGGCGGGGGAATGGCGGGTGCAGGGGGTTGGCATTGGCGGCCTGCGCGCGCCCGAGGATATTCTGTATATGGGCAATTCCGGCACTTCGGCGCGCCTGCTGGCGGGGCTGGTGGGGGGGCATCCGATTGTGGCGACCTTTTCCGGCGACGCCTCGCTGAACCGCCGGCCGATGGCCCGGATTGTTGAGCCCCTGTCCCGCATGGGGGTGCGCTTTGCCGGGCGGCAGGGCCATCGCCTGCCTATGACCCTTACCGGGGCCGACCCGGTCATGCCTATTGAGTATCAGCTTCCGGTGGCCTCGGCGCAGACAAAATCGGCCATTTTGCTGGCGGGATTGAACAGCCGGGGCAAAACCACGGTGATCGAGCCCGAACCCACCCGCGACCATACCGAAATCATGCTGCGCCATATGGGGGCGGAGATCTGGGTGGAGGATGTTACCGGGGGCGGGCGGCGTATCACCCTGCAAGGCCAGCCGGAATTGCACCCCACGGTGTTCCAGGTGCCGGGCGATCCGTCTTCGGCGGCCTTCCTGCTGGTGGCGGCGCTGATCACGCCAGGATCGCAGGTGACGGTAACGGGCGTGGGCATGAACCCGCTGCGCACCGGACTGTTTGAGTGTTTGAAGGAAATGGGTGCGGTCCTTAAGCTAGACAACTCGCGCATGGAGGGCGGAGAGCATGTCGCTGACATTACGGTGCGGCATTGCCCGTTGCGCGCCATCAGCCCGCCGCCCGATCGCGCCCCGTCGATGATTGACGAATATCCCATTCTGGCGATTGCCGCCGCCTGCGCCGAAGGGCGCAGTGAGCTGCGCGGGCTGGCCGAATTGCGGGTCAAGGAAAGCGACCGGCTGGCGGCCATGGCGGCGGGACTGGCGGCCTGTGGCGTGCAGGTGCAGGAACTGCCCGATGGACTGATTATCGAGGGACGGGGCGGCCAATCCCGCCCTATTCCCGGCGGGGGGACCATCGCCACACAGATGGATCACCGCATCGCCATGTCGTTTCTGGTGGCCGGACTGGCGGCGGAACGCCCCGTTACGGTGGATGACGGCGCCATGATCGACACCAGTTTTCCAGGCTTTGCCGCGCTGATGAACGGGCTTGGGGCGCGCATCGAACCCGTGAACCAATGAAGCAGCCAATCATTATCGCCATTGATGGGCCGGGCGCGTCGGGCAAGGGCACACTGGCGCGGCGGCTGGCGGCGCATTTTGGCTATGCCTATCTGGATACCGGGGCGATCTATCGCGCCGTGGCGCTGCTGGTGCTTCAGGCGGGGGATGATCCCGCCGATCCGCGGGCGGCGCTGGCGGCGGCCAGAATGCTGGATGCAGGCGCGCTGAACGATCCGCAATTGCGCACTGACAGGATAGGGGCGGCGGCTTCGCAGATAGCAGCCCATGAGGGCGTGCGCCAGGCCCTGCTGGCCTTTCAGCGGGACTTTGCCGCCCGCCCGCCCGGAAACGCCGCTGGCGCGGTGCTGGACGGCCGGGATATCGGTACGGTGATCTGCCCCGAAGCCCAGGCCAAGTTGTATGTGACCGCCAGTGCGGCGGCCCGTGCACACAGACGCTATCTGGAACTGGCCGCCAGGGGCGAGGCCGCATCCGAGGCAGAGGTGCTGGATGATTTGCGGGCCCGTGACGCCCGCGACCTGAGCCGCGCTGCCGCCCCGCTGCGTCCGGCTGAAGACGCGCACTTGCTTGATACGACGAATTTGTCTATAGACGACGCCTTCGCGGTTGCGCTTGCGGCTGTTTCCGGCAAAATTGCCCCTCACGGCTGACTTTTCCCGGTGAACGGCCTTGGCTGGCGCCGCCCGAATATGATGTGAATCCCCAAGACCGCCGGAACCAACCGGCAGGCCGGAAAAATTACCGTTTTAGGAGAATGACTTGGCTACTGCAAACCTGGCATCGCGTGCGATGCCCCTGAAAGAAGATTTTGCCGCAATGCTCGACGAGAGTTTCTCGGAGCAGCGCAGCGTAGAAGGTTCCGTCATCATTGGCCGGATTATTGCGATCGAAAATGATTTCGCAATGATCGATGTCGGCCTGAAAACCGAAGGCCGCATTCCGCTGAAGGAATTTGCGGCGCCCGGACAGGCCCCCGCGATCAAGGTCGGCGACACGGTTGAAGTGTTTCTCGAACGCATCGAAAACTCCATGGGCGAAGCGGTGCTCAGCCGCGAAAAGGCCCGCCGCGAAGAAGCCTGGACGGATCTGGAGCGCAGCTTTACCGAAGCCAAACGTGTTGATGGTGTCATATTCGGCCGCGTCAAGGGCGGCTTTACGGTTGATCTGAACGGCGCCGTGGCGTTCCTGCCCGGCAGTCAGGTGGATATCCGCCCGGTGCGGGATGTGACGCCGCTATTCGGCCAGTCACAGCCTTTCCAGATTTTGAAAATGGACAAACGCCGCGGCAATATCGTGGTGTCGCGCCGCGCCGTACTGGAAGAAGCCCGCGCCGAACAGCGCTCCGAATTGCTGGTCAATCTCAAGGAAGGCCAGATCCTCGATGGCGTGGTCAAGAACATCACCGATTACGGCGCCTTTGTTGATCTTGGCGGTGTGGACGGATTGCTGCATGTCACGGACATTGCCTGGCAGCGCATCAATCATCCGAGCGAAGCGCTGACCATTGGCGAAACCATCAAAGTGCAGGTGGTCAAAGTCAATCCCGATACGCAGCGCATCAGCCTCGGCATGAAGCAGTTGCAGACCGACCCCTGGGACAGCATCGACGTCAAATATCCGCTGCATGGCCGCTTCCGGGGCCGTGTCACCAATATCACCGATTACGGCGCCTTTGTAGAATTGCAGCCGGGCGTCGAGGGGCTGGTGCATGTGTCGGAAATGAGCTGGACCAAGAAAAACGTGCATCCCGGCAAGATCGTTTCGACCTCGCAGGAAGTCGAGGTCATGGTGCTGGATGTTGACTCCAAGCGCCGCCGTATTTCGCTTGGCCTCAAACAATGCATGGACAATCCCTGGGAAGGCTTTGCCAAGCGCTACCCCGTCGGCTCGGAAGTCGAAGGCGAGATCAAGAACATCACCGAGTTCGGGCTGTTCATTGGTCTTGAAGAAGGCATTGACGGCATGGTGCATATGAGCGACCTGTCATGGGACCGTGCGCCCGAAACCGCGCTTGCCGATTTTCACAAGGGTGACATTGTCAAGGCCCGGGTGCTGGATGTCGATATGGAAAAAGAGCGTATCAGCCTCGGCATCAAGCAATTGGGCCCCGATCCCATGAAGGCCTCGGCCTCGGCTGAAGGGCCGCTGCGCAAGGGCCAGGTGGTGACGGTGCGCGTCGAGGAAATTCAGGATCAGGGCATTGAAGTTTCGGTCGCCGATACCGGGATGCGGGCCTTTATCCGGCGCGCGGATCTGAGCCGTGACCGCTCCGAGCAACGCCCCGAACGCTTCTCGGTGGGCGACAAGGTTGACGCCAAAATCACCACGCTTGACAAAAACACCCGCAAGATCGGCCTGTCGATCAAGGCGCGGGAAATTGACGAGGAAAAAGAAGCCGTCGCGCAATATGGTTCTTCCGATAGCGGCGCTTCGCTGGGCGACATTCTTGGCGCGGCATTGCGCGCAAAGGACAAGGAATCGTCCTGAACTTTTTACGCTAATCAGCAGGCTGCCCCTTTCGGGGCGGCCTGGAAATGAGGCCCCATCATAATGCCGCGCCATCACGATGTCATTTGAGCTGGACGCCATTATTGAAAAGCGCCGCCTGCGGCGCAATCTTTCCCTGTGGCGTATTGCCGCCATTACCGGGGTTACCGGTGCGCTGATCCTGTTTGTGCTGGCGGTTACAGGCTGGTCGCCGGGCCGCGATCATGTCGCCCAGCTTGAAATATTCGGCGTCATCACCGATGACAATGAACGCGATCAGGCCTTGCTGGAACTGGCCACAGACAGCCGCGCCAAGGCGCTGATTGTCAGTATTGACAGTCCGGGGGGCACCACATCAGGTTCGGAAGGGCTTTATCTGGCGCTGCGCGAAGTCGCCAGGAAAAAACCCGTGGTCGCCGTCATGGGAACGGTGGCCGCGTCCGGCGGCTATATCACCGCCATTGGGGCCGATCATATTTTTGCCCGCGGCAATAGCATTACCGGGTCCATTGGCGTGCTGATGCAGGCCACCGAGGTCAGCAGGCTGCTGGACAAGATCGGGGTTGGCGTTGAAATGATCACCAGCGGGCCGCTGAAAGGCAAACCCTCGCCTTTCGAGCCGATGGATGCGCAGGGCCGCGCGGCGATCAAAACGCTGATAGATGATTCCTATCAATGGTTTGTCGGTCTGGTGGCTGAACGGCGCAAGCTGACGCCGGAGCGGGCGCGTGAACTGGCCGATGGCCGGGTATTCAGCGGGCGTCAGGCGCTGGAAGCGCAGCTGATTGATCAGATCGGCGCCTTGCCGGAGGCGCGGGCCTGGCTGGACAAGGAAAAAGGCATCTCCCGGGATTTGCCGCTGCAAACCGTCGAATATGGCGAGGAGGAAGGTCTGGCCGGCCGCCTGGTCCAAAGTCTGATTTTTGGATTGACTGAAAAAAGCCTTGATATGAAAAGACTTACCCTTGACGGGCTGGTGTCGCTCTGGCAACCTTGAGACCTGCCGGATTTTAGCCGCGCTGTCGCGCGCCGGGTCAGATAGCGCGCCGGGTCAGGATGATTGAGAGGCATGAAGATGCATGGTCTAAAAACAGGTGCTCCAGCATGATCAAATCCGAACTGATCGCGAAACTGTCGCTTGCCAATCCGCATCTGTTTCAGCGTGACATCGAGCGCATCGTTAACACGATTTTTGACGAAATTTCAGGCGCGCTGGCGCGGGGTGACCGGGTGGAGCTGCGCGGCTTTGGCGCTTTTTCGGTCAAGCAGCGTTCGGCCCGCACCGGGCGCAACCCGCGCACCGGCGGCGCTGTCGAGGTTGCGGAAAAGCGCGTGCCGTTTTTCAAAACCGGCAAGGAAATGCGCGAGCGGCTTAATGGCGGCGCCAGCGGCAGCTGACCCGTGTGCCGGCCTCGCGTCTGTCCGGTTAATCCCTGCCTGCGCAGCGCGCTGTGTGCGGGGTGCCGGACTGTTCTGACAGACCGGGCAGTGACAAACCGGGTGATGACACTGCGCGGACCGGATATGATGGCATCTGAACGGGAATTGCTCCAATAATGAAGCAGCTGCGCATGATCGGGCTTGGTTTTTGTCTGCTGCTGGCAAGTCTGGTGGCGGTGGCTAACCGTAGCATGGTGGTTTTCAGCATTGATCCCATTGCGCCTGCCGCAGAAGGGCTGAGCGTCAACATGCCGCTTTACGGTGTGATTTTCGCGGCGATGTTTACCGGCATATTATTGGGCGGTTTTACCGTCTGGAATGGCCAGCGCAAATCGCGCGCCCAAACCATTCTGCCGCCATCCGCCCCGCCCGGCATTGAAGGCCCCCCGCTGTAAATCCGGATACATGCCGCGCTTTATCTCACGGTACGGCATTTCCCGGCGCGTTCGAGATCAACCGAGACAGGCTGGCTGACACCGCGCTCACCCTTTCCCATGTCATGAACCGCATGGGCGAAGGTGCTGTCGGCGATGACCGCGCGATCCTTGCTGCGGGTGATCTACACATCGCTGGGGTAAGGCTGCGCGTCCGGGCACGCTCATTGGAGGGAGTTAAAGGGTAAAGTCTTTTAATTCCCTCGATTTCGTTTTATCGCCACAAGTACTGATGCGATCAACGGGAGAAAGGTTCATGCAGCCAGGCCAAGCCCCCTGAGTAATTCTTCCGCCTTACTAATTGCCGCGTCCTGGGCTTTTGAGGCTTTGCGAGCTTTGATTTCAGAACGCCAGTCTCCCACCTTTTCTTTTTTGCGTAGCCAATGGATAGTGGCAGCTAATTCTATCTCGACAGAAGATGTTTGCTTCATCCGGCTAATATACTCTTTTATTTCCTCCGCCCGAAGACTGCCGATTTTTTTTGGGAGGGAGAGATCTTTCTTAACGACGGAATATATGCTGTAAAAACCCGATCCGTTAGAAACCTTTTCTTCTTTGATAGTCTTTTCCAATATCCGGGCTAGTAAAAGCGCATGGGTCAGGTCCTCGGAGTAAGGGCCGAAATTGTGGTAAGAAAAACGGAACCCGCCCCCCAAACCAAGCTGTTCCAGAAGATAAAAAATCTTCTGTAGCCGAATACGTCCAATGATCTCACCCTCGGCAGCTTGAAGGACGGTGTGCACCAGCTTTTCGCTCTCTATCATGGCTTTTAGTTCCCCCTCATGGCCTTCCCAGCGTCTCGGCATTCTTCCGCAGAAAAGAAGTAATATCTGGTCAAAGTCGTGTTTTCCCTTAATCTCTTGCTAATGATCGTGTCGTCAAATTCGGTTATCTCACGTTGACCACCACTACCCTCTAACACGCGCACCATTTTATGAGCCTTTTCAGCCTCGGCACCAGAACGAGAGTAAAGGTTATAGCGAGGTTCGTCCTGAAAGACAGTTTTTCCAAGCTGACTGCTCACATGCTTAGCAACCCGCTTTCCAGCATTGAGTCTTTGTTCCTCGTCATGCCCGTAAGCAACTGAGAGGTCTAATACTTTTAGATTCTGTCTATGCCACAACCGTTTAGCAAGGCTGTTAGCGCGCTCATCCTGGCACTGAGTCATGCATTCGACAGCACCCCAGATCACTGTATCGTCAAGCCGACGATAATCTTGAAGTGATTCGCCATCTTGGGACAAAAATCTCACAAGTGGGTGAGTGGGATCAAGACCTAACTCTTGGGGACGCACGCCGCTGGCGACATGCTCGAACAAGGCCGAAATCAATTTTTCGAAACCACGGGTAGTTTTATGGAGATAAACTTGAGTATAGAGCCGATAGCGAGCAAGAAGAAAATCCTCTGCCGCCTGTCGGCCTTTCGCCTTAAATACGAAAGTAGGCATTAAACGTGGTGGGTCGTCGTCCTGTGGGACATGTAAATCGTAAGTCTCGAGATTATCCATTAACCAGTCATAATCGACCGAGCCCGTTAACGCACCTGTCATGTAGCGGTCACGCACCAGATAGTCGAGACGGTCAGCGTCAAAAGAGCTTGAAACTACCGCATGATAAATATCAGTTGGATCATCGGCGACAACCAGTTTTGCAATATCTTTGGCAAGAGCCCCATCGAAAGCATTCAAAATTGGGAGAAGATCACCATCCTCAGCGAGAATCAATTTAGCTGTAAATTTTTCATGCCTCTCAACAGCCTCGATGCCGCGCATCTTGGCGATTGCTTCACGTGCCACCTCAAAGGCGTGGCTAAATGGTCCGTGACCGATATCATGTAGCAAAGCCGCAATTAAAATAACCTTTGAGCGGCGCTCATCAAACCCCTCACCCTTTGATTTCTTCACAATCCCCATCAGCTTTCGGGCATTGTGATAAACGCCAATGGAATGGGCGAATCGGGTGTGTGTTGCGCCGGGATAGACGAACTCCGAAAGTCCAAGTTGCTTAATCCTGCGCAATCGCTGGAATTCTGGTGTCTGAATCAGACGCCATGCCAACATATCAATTTCATTATCTCTATCAAAGATAATCAGGCCATGGATGGGGTCACGCAGGCGTTGTGATTTATCAGCCAATATTCCCCCCCCCCTCACCCCACGGCGCGGAGTTTCTCGGCGCGTTCGAGATCGACGGAGACAAGCTGGCTGACGCCGCGTTCGGCCATGGTGACGCCGAACAGGCGGTCCATGCGCGACATGGTGACGGAATTATGGGTGATGACCAGAAACCGGGTTTCGGTCGAGCGGGTCATTTCATCAAGCAGATTGCAGAACCGCTCCACATTGGCGTCATCGAGCGGCGCGTCCACTTCGTCCAGCACGCACAAGGGCGACGGATTGGTCAGGAACACCGCAAAGATCAGCGCCATCGCCGTCAGCGCCTGTTCACCGCCCGACATCAGGCCCATGGATTGCAGACGCTTGCCGGGCGGGCTGGCCAGAATTTCCAGGCCCGCTTCCAGCGGATCGTCGGATTCGATCAGTTCCAGCCGCGCATTGCCGCCGCCAAATAAATGCACGAACAGGCGCGCGAAATGTTCGTTGACGATGGTGAAGGCTTTCAGCAGCCGTTCGCGGCCTTCGCGGTTCAGGCTGCCAATCGCCTGGCGCAGGCGCGCGATGGCGGCTTCGAGATCGGCGCGTTCACGGGTCATGCCTTCCAGGCGTTCATTCAGTTCGCGCGATTCTTCCTCGGCGCGCAGATTGACCGCGCCCATATTCTCGCGTTCGCGCTTGAAGCGCGCCAGATTGCGCTCGACCGTGTCCATGTCCGGCAGCGCCGCGCCATCCTCATGATTGGCCAGACGCAGACAGTCTTGCGGCCCGCATTCCAGCCGCTCCTGAATTTGATCCGCCAGATCCTTTGCGCGCTCCAGCGCGGCGCCCGCCGCTGCTTCGAGCCGCACCCGCGCCTCGCGCATTTCACCCAGATGATTTTGTGCGGCGCGGGCCGCCTTGTCCTGTGCACTCTGTAAGGCTTCGGCCTCTGCAAGGCTGACTGCCGCCTGATCGCGGCGCTGGCTCGCGCCGGCAATTTCACTGAGCAGGGATTGCATCCGCTGTTCAATTTCATGCGGCTGGGCGCGCAGATTTTCCAGCTCTGTGTTCAGCTCGGCTTCGCGTGCGGCCAGAACCTCCAGCTGCTGGGCCGCCGCCTGCTTGCGCGTGGCCCAGGCGCCATGATCGCGCGCAATGACCTGAAGGCGCTGCGCACGCGCACTGGCCTCGCGCGTAAAAGCATCCAGCGCGCCATGCGCCTGGCTCAATAAAGAACGTCCAAGATCAACCTCGATGCGCAAGCCCGCCACCACGGCACGGGGCTGTTCTTCGGGTTCCAGCATATCGCGCGCCTGGGCGGTTTCCCGGCTGTGCCGGTCAGCCTCGGCGCATTCATTTTCGATGCGCGCCTGCGCTTCGACCAGAGCGGCCAGGCGGGCGGTGCGGTTAAGCAGTTCGCGTTCGGCTTTCGCCTGCGCATCCAGCATCTGGGAAAGCGCTTCTTCCTTTTGCCGGACATAGCGGCGGCTATCCGCCTCAGTGCTGCGCGCCGTGGCAGCGGCATGTGAGGCCTGTTCGAAAGCCTCACGCGCGCTTTGTAATTGTGCGTCCGCCTGTTGACGGCGCAGCGTAACATCGCCCAGCCGGTTGCGCATTTCCAGCCGTCTTGCGGCGGCGGTGGGCGCATCGGCGGCGGCGGTAAAGCCATCCCAGCGCCAGAGCGCGCCCTCAAGGCTGACCAGACGCTGACCGGGTTTAAGCTGCGCACGCAGAAAAATGCCATCCGATGCAGCCACCACGCCGATCTGTGACAGGCGGCGCGCCAAAGCGGGCGCACCGGTTACATAGCGGTCCAGCGGCTGGGCGCCTGCGGGCAGTGGCGGCAATGGGCCATCGCCCGCCAGCAGCGCCCAATGCACCGGGGCTGCGTCATCGCTGGGATATTCCAGATCATCGCCCAGCGCCGCGCCAAGGGCGGTTTCATATCCCGGCGCCACACGCAGCGCATCCACCAGCGGTGGCCACAGATCGCCGCCGCGATCATTCAGCACCTCGCTCAGGGCTTTTTCTTCCGCCGCCAGTCCGCTGGTTACGGTGCGGGCGGATTGATATATTTCGCGCAGCGCGGCTTCGGTCTTCTGGGTTTCCTCGCGCCGGATTTCCGCAAGGCTTACGGCCTCGCGGCCCGCAACAACCGCCTGGCGGGCCTCAAGGGTGCGCTGTTCCATTTCCGCCGTCAATTCAGCAGCGGGCATTTCAGCCTGCAACCGGGTGCGCTCCTGCGTGATGGCGGTCAATTGCTGGACCAGCCGGTCAAAACGCTGCTGGGTCTGGCTTATCTCGCGGTTCAGGCTTTCGCGCTGGGCAATCAGATCTGACAGCCGGCGTGTGGCACTATCCAGCGCCGCTTCGCTGGTTTTCAGTGCGGCGGCGGCGCGCGCCACCTCATCGCGCAGCGTGCCGCCCCGGCCATGTTGCTCCGCCTCGGCGGCTTCGAGATCCTGGCGTTCCTGACCAAGCTGTTGCAGGGCGTGATCCGAATCGCTGACATGCGCGCCTTCGCGCAGCTGATCGAGCTGGACCTGCGATAAATTGGCTTCGCTGCGCTGGGTTTGTTGCGCGATGCGCGCGCTTTCGGCCTCCAGACTGTCGCGCGCCACTGACAGACGGTGCAGCGCAGCGGCGGCCTCGGCTTCGATCTGGCGCAGCGGCGGCACGGCTTCGGCGGCCTCCAATTGCGCCGTCGCGGCGGCGGCAGCAGCGGTGGTGGCGTCCACAACCCGCGCTTCGGCCTGTTCCAGCAATTCAGCAGCCAGCGACACCGCCTGTTCGGTCTCCTGCCAGCGCAGATGAAACAGCAGGGCTTCGCCGTGGCGGATATGTTCCGACAGATTGCGATAGCGTGACGCCTGGCGCGCCTGGCGTTTCAGCGCGGCGATCTGGGTTTCAAGCTGCGTCATAATGTCATCGAGGCGGGTCAAATTGGTTTCGGCCGCGCGCAGACGCAGTTCCGCTTCGTGGCGGCGTGAATGCAACCCGCTGATGCCGGCGGCTTCTTCCAGAATGGCGCGGCGTTCCTTGGGCTTGGCATTGATCAGCGCGCCAACGCGGCCCTGCCGGACAATCGCGGTGGAGCGCGGCCCGCTGGCCGCATCGGCGAACAGCAGCGCGACATCGCGCTGGCGCGCATCGCGGCCATTGATACGGTAGATGGAGCCCGCCTCGCGTTCAATGCGCCGGGTGATTTCAAGCTGATCAGCGTCATTCAGATGGGCCGGGGCGGTGCGGGCGCTATTATCAACGACCAGTCCTACTTCGGCCATATTGCGGGCCGGGCGCCCGGCGCTGCCAGCGAAAATCACATCATCCATGCCGCTGGCGCGCATCTGCTTGGCCGAGCCTTCGCCCATGACCCAGCCCAGCGCCTCTACCAGATTGGATTTGCCGCAGCCATTGGGGCCGACAATGCCGGTCAGCCCAGGCTCGATTCGCAATTCCACTGGTTCGACAAAGCTTTTGAAGCCCGATAGGCGAAGCCGGGTAAATCGCACGGGAATGTTCCTGTCTCTGCTAGGTTAAGCGCCGTTCAGCAAGGGTTGCAAAATCGCGTCAAACTCTTCGATTTCCGTGTCCCCGTCATAGGTCTTGCCATCAATGATAAAGCTGGGCGTACCTTTAATATCGAATTTGTCCGCGCCCTCCTGGCGGCTTTGGACAAGCTGCTTCATCAGTGTCTCGTCGGCCAGACAGGCGTCAAAAGTGCCCTGGCTCATGCCGCCCAGTTTTGCGATCCGGCTTAATGCCCCGATAGGGTCTTCAGAAGTGGCCCAGATTTTCTGCTGCTTGAACAATATATCAATCATGGGATAGGCCTTCGCCTCGCCAGCGCAGCGCGCCATCATGGAGGCCCGCAACGCCACCCCATCCAGCGGAAATTCGCGGAACACCAGCTTGACCTTGCCGGTATCAATATATTTCTGCTTCAGCGCGGGCAGAACATCCTGATGGAACGCCGCGCAGTGCGGGCAGGTCATTGAGGCATATTCGATGATCGTCACCGGCGCATCGGCCTTGCCGAGCACAATTTCACCGGTGAAGGGCTTGCCTTGCAGCGCTGCTGCCGGCGGTTCTTCCGCCGCCATCAGGCGCGTGCCGCCGGAAAGGCCAAGCCCTGCCGCCAGCACCAGAAGGCCGAGCATACCTACAAAATATCGCGTTAATTGCAACAAAATGGACCTCCCACTACAATATCTGGTGAACTATACGGTGCTTTGACCCGACTCAACAAGGCTTTTTACGGCGGTAAATACCCTGCCCAAGCCGGGTCAGCGCCGCCTTTAATTCCGGGTCCGTAATGATGGCGGTCTCCTGATCAATGGCCAGGCTTTCCGCTGGACGCAGGGGTCTGGGCGGGTCTGGCGGACGGATACGGGCGGGAATGGGCCCCTGCACAATGCGCAGCGCAGCCACGGCGCGAAAGCCGCACAGTGTATTGATTCTTGCGATCAGAACGGGCTGCATATGCTGCAACTCCAATGCGGCGGCGCCATCTGCGCGCACCCACAGCGTGCCGCCATCGCCCTTGCCCTGCGGGAAATGCAGTTTTTCGGGCTGACAATTTTCACTAAGCCGTTCGCCTGCAATCTGCGGCCATTGCGACAGCAATGCCCCAAGGGCGAAGCCGCGCCGTCCAAATGCCGGCCGGGTCACACTGTCGGCGGCGCTGGCAAGGTGGCGAAGCCCATAGCGGCGCGGCGCTGGCTTGTTGCGTTTGGGGCTGTCAACCATTAGGTCTCTCTGTTGCGATGCCAGCCTGTATTCCGGCACTGAAATGTGCCCTTTATATGGTGGATGGGCCAGTTCTTTTCCTGGCGGTTTAGTAGAAGGATTTCCCGTGTCTAATTCCATGTTTGCGCTGCTGAATGAAAAACTGCTCAAAAAATTTGACGCGCAACTGGTGCGCCGTTCATGGCTGGGGGGGGCATTATCCCAATCGGGCGCTGCGCCGGGGGGCCTGGCGCGGCCGGGTTTTGCACCTGATAGCTGGGTGATGTTCGAGATGCCCGGCGGGCTGGCGCTGTGGATTGATCTGGGTGATAGCGGCGTTTCGCTCGGCTGTCTGTCGGGCCATTATGAAAGGGACGAAACCGCCTTCATACTGAACAGCGTGAAGGCAGGGGACACATTCGTTGATATCGGGGCCAATATTGGCTGGTTCGCTGTGCAGGCCGCGCGCGCGGTTGGCCCCGGCGGCCGGGTCATTGCTATTGAACCACGCGCCCGGACGGGGCGCTATCTCGCGCGTTCGCTGTTTGAGGCGAACGGGTTTTCAGACCGCGCCGAAGTGCATCATTGCGCCGTGGGGACTGAAGCCGGACGGTTCAGCATTGGCTGGGACAATGATGCGGGCAATCCCGGCGGCACCTGGAGCCTGCCCACCAGTGAAATGCAGCAGGAATTTCGCGACAGCGGATTCAGCGTCGAGGAAGTTGAGGTGAAAACGCTGGACAGTCTTGTTCCCGGCCGCAAGGTGGATGTGATCAAGATGGATATTGAAGGCGCCGAAGGCCTGGCGCTGCGCGGCGCGGCCGCTACGCTGGCGCAATCACGCCCGGTCATTCTTTCGGAAATGAATTTTTCACTGCTGCCAAAAATTTCCGGTTTTTCCGCGGGCGATTATGTGCGCTGGATGGCGGATCAGGGTTATCGCTGTCATGCGCTGGAAGCAGGCAGGACAGGGCAGCAACTGCATGCCGATATGCTGCCCGTCAACGAAGTATTTATCAATGTCATCTTTCATCCCATGCAAAAGTGAAGTCTGAGGGTGCGGCACAACGCGCGGCAGCTTTCCGATCTATTGCTGGACTGGTATGACCGGCATCGCAGAGTGTTTCCCTGGCGCGCCGGACCGGGCGAAAGCGCCGATCCCTACTCTGTGTGGCTGAGCGAAATCATGTTGCAGCAGACCGGCACGGCGGCGGTCATTGATTATTTCAACAATTTTACGGCGCGCTGGCCGGACGTGCAGGCCCTGGCCGGGGCGGAACCGGATGCGGTGCTGACGGCGTGGGCGGGTCTTGGTTATTATGCGCGCGCGCGCAATCTGCATCGCTGCGCAAAAATTATCAGTACAGAGATGAAAGGCGAATTTCCCGCTGATCCGGCGCTGTTGCAAAAATTGCCGGGGATCGGCCCCTATACCGCCGCAGCCATTGCGGCCATTGCCTTTGACACCGCAAGCCCGGTGCTGGATGGCAATATTGAGCGGGTTCTGTCGCGCCTCCATGCGATAACGCAACCGCTGCCGGGCGCGAAACCGGCGCTGCGCGCGCTGAGCCTTGGGCTGATCGCGTGCGCGCGGCCGGGCGATATGGCGCAAGCCATGATGGATCTGGGCGCGACGCTGTGCACACCGCGCAGCCCCGATTGTCCGCGCTGCCCCTGGCAGGCCGCCTGCGCCGCGCACAAGCAGGGCATTGCGGGCCAACTGCCTGTAAAAGCGCGCAAGCGGCCGGTACCGTCGCATGTTGGGGCGGTGTTCTGGCTGACCCGCCGGGATGGCGCGGTACTGCTGCGGCGGCGGCCTGAAAAGGGTCTGCTGGGCGGCATGATGGAATTTCCAGGCACCCCCTGGGGGGATAAAATGCCGGATCTGGCGCCATATGCGCCAGCCGGATGCAGCTGGCGCGCACTGCCCGGAACGGTGCGCCATATCTTCACACATTTCAAACTGACGCTTGGCGTATATACGGGTGAATGCACGCGCGCATCACCCATAGACGGAATCTGGGTGCAGCCCGCCAGGCTTGGCGAATATGCCCTGCCAAGCCTGATGCGCAAAGTTGCGGCGCATGTGCATGCCCGCGTAAAGGAGCCGGACAGATGATATTTTATCTTTCAAAAATTTTATGGGTACTGGTGCAACCCAGTAATCTGCTTTTGCTGATTGCCTGCGGGGCCTATCTGCTGATGCTGACCGCGCGGGCGCGGCTGGGGCGGATTTTACTGGGCACGGTGTTGGGCCTGTTTTTGCTTGTGTCTGTGCTGCCGGCGGGAAACTGGCTGATTTATCCGCTGGAAACGCGCTTTGCGGTTCCCCGCGATCTTGGCGGGGTTGATGGCATTATTGTTTTGAGCGGGGCGTTCAGCGCCAAAAACAGCGCCTGGCGCGGCACGCCTGTACTTAATCAGTATGCCGAACGTTTCACGGCGTTCATGGAACTGGCGCGGGCCTATCCGGATGCAAAACTTGTATTCAGCGGCGGCGCGGTTTTTCCGATGCACAATAATGTGACCGAAGCCGATATCGGCAGATGGTTTTTTACGGCGCAGGGGCTAGACACGCAGCGCATCCTGTTTGAAGACAAATCGCGCAACACCCATGAAAATATACTCTACAGCAAACAGATCGCGCAGCCCCAGCCAGGCGAGCATTGGGTGCTGGTGACCTCGGCGGCGCATATGCCGCGATCGGTGGGCCTGTTCCGCAAAAATGGCTGGAATGTCACGCCTTATCCCGCAGGATATGTGACGATGCCATTTCTGGAGCCCGTGGCGGCGCCTGATTTTGCCGGCCGGCTGGAACGGCTGGATGATGGGGTCAGGGAATGGACTGGCCTGGCGGCATATTATCTACTTGGCCGGACCAGCGCCCTGTTTCCCGCGCCTTAATTCAACCCGGCGCGCAATTTCTGGCGCAGCAGGTCGATAGGGACCAGGACGCCTTCTTTCTCGAAGTGCCAGAAAGTCCAGCCATTGCAGGCGGGCGCGCCCTGTACCAGAGCGCCGACCTGGTGGATGGAGCCTTTCGCATCCGCAGAAATCAGCGTGCCGTCAGCGCGAATCTTGGCGGCGTAACGCCGGCTGATGTCACAAAGCAACGTACCTGCCGGAAGCAGCCCGCGTTCCACCAGCCAGCCAAAGGGGATGCGCACTTCCTGGCGCTTGCTGGTGCTCACTTCCATCGCGTCGGGCGATAGCGGCACAATTTTGGAAATGCGGGCAATGGCCTTGGCGGCATATTCATGTTCGCGTTCCAGGCCGATGAAATGACGCCCCAGCCGTTTCGCCACCGCGCCCGTTGTGCCGGTGCCGAAGAACGGGTCCAGAATGACATCGCCTTCTTTGGTGGACGCCAATATCACCCGGTGCAGCAGCGCCTCGGGTTTTTGCGTGGGATGCGCCTTGCCGCCGGCCTCGTCCTTTAGCCGTTCTTCACCGCTGCAAATTGGCAGCAGCCAGTCGGAGCGCATTTGCAGACCTTCATTCAGCGCCTTCATGGCGTCATAATTGAAAGTGTAATTGGTGACGCCCGGATCGCGCGCCGCCCAGATCAGCGTCTCATGCGCATTGGTGAACCGGCGTCCGCGAAAATTGGGCATCGGATTGGTTTTGCGCCACATAATATCATTCAGAATCCAGAAATTGAGATCCTGCAAGATCGCGCCTACGCGGAAAATATTATGATAGGAGCCGATCAGCCAGATGGTGCCGGTTTTTTTCAAAACCCGCTTGGCGGCGCTCAGCCATTGCAGGGTGAACTCATCATAGGCGGCGAAGCTGGAAAATTTGTCCCAGGCTTCGACGACGCCATCGACGCGGCTGTGATTGGGCCGCAGCAATTCATTCGAGAGCTGAAGATTATAGGGCGGATCGGCAAAAATAACGTCTACGGAATTTGCCGGCAGGCCGTTCATCAGAGTGATGCAATCGCCGATCAGCACCTTGTCGCGCGGCAAATCCGCCGTCTTGTTCTTTGGCGCGGCCAAAGTCTCAGTAATACTCAGTTCCATGATCATTTCCCCCGGTGATTCGCGGGCCATGTTGCGAATCGCCGGGAGTCACGTCAATAGTTTTTTAGAATCAATAACTTACGCTGCCGTTCGCACACAACATCTTGTGTACCGGCTTGAAGCTGCGCCGATGATGTGGTGTTACGCCGAGACGGCTAAGCGCGCTTTGATGCGCTCTGGTTCCATAGCCCTGATTGGTTTTCCATCCAAATCCCGGAAATTCCGTATCCAGATCATTCATGATCGCATCGCGCGTTACCTTGGCGATGATGGACGCCGCGGCGATGGAAAGGCAGCGCGCATCGCCTGCGATCATGGTTTCAACCGGACAGGAAAGCCCAGGCGCCCGGTTGCCATCCACCAGCGCAAATGTGGGCGCCACCGGCAGGCAGGCTACCGCCCGCTGCATCGCCAGCAGGCTGGCGCGCAGTATGTTCAGCGCATCAATCTCTGCGACACTTGCGCTGCCCACGCCAATCTGCGCACAGCGCTGCAGTTGCGCATACAGCGCGGTGCGTTTCAAAGCGGAAAGTTTTTTGGAATCATCCAGGCCGCGGGGAATGTTGCGCGGATCGAGAATGACGGCGGCGGCGACAACCGGCCCGGCCCAGGGGCCGCGCCCGGCCTCATCAACCCCGGCGGCAATTCCGCCGGGGTGAAGGGCGTAAAACGCATGTTCGCGGGAAAAATCCGGCGGCAAACGCGGTCTATTCAGCCGCCATCTGCATGGCAGGGATTTTATCAAGCGGCAGATTGAACAGATTGGCGGTGTTTTCCCTGACGATGGCGCGCACCAGCTCCGGCGCAAGATTGCTGGCATGCTTGGCCAGCAGCGCCTGCGAATTCGGCCAGGTTGAATCCGTATGCGGATAATCATTCGCCCATAGCAACTGCTTATAGTTGCTCTGATCGGCATTGCGGAACGCGGTATAATCGTCCTGGAACGTCATATAGACATTGGATTTGATGTATTCGCTGGGCAGTTTGCTCAGCCCTTTGATAATGCCGTCATCCGCCGCCGTGTGCGCCGCATGGTCCATGCGATACATATAGTGCGGCATCCAGCCCGCATCACCCTCGGCGGTGACCAGTTTCAGCTTGGGATGGCGTTCGAACACGCCGCCCAGCACCATCATGCCCATGACATCCTGCACAGCGCGGATAATGCCCATAAAGCCGTTCAGCGGATGGCCGCGCTTGCCGCGCAGCGCTTCGTCAACGCCATCGCCCTTGGCGGTCAGAATGTGAAAGCAGATGGGCAGATCCAGATCGACCGCGCATTCCCACAATGCATCATATTGCGGCTGGTCATATTCGCCATTCACGGGATTGCCCGGCATCATAATGCCGACAAAGCCCATTTCCTTGGCGCGGCGGAAATCCTCTATCGCGCTGTCCACCGACAGGATGGCGGTTTGCGCAAGGCCGAACAAACGGTTGGGCGCGCCTTCGCAGAAACTTTGCAGCCAGCGATTATAGGCTTTGAACGACGCATCCTTGTAAACCGGATCAGGATGCGTGCACAGCACCATGCCCACCGAGGCATAGATGATTTCCGCTGCGGTGCCTTCGCGGTCCATATCCACCAGGCGCGCCTTGGCGTCATAACCGCCAACGCGGATATCTTCAAACCTGATATTTTCGGCATGTTTCTTGCGCTCGGCCACCTTCATGCCGGCGCCGTCAAGAAAGCCCATCGGAATGGTGCGTTTCATATCCCGGATGACATAGGTGTCGGTGCCATTGGGCAGACGTTCCACGCGCGGCGCATCGGCCCGGAATTTCGGGTCAATAAAGTCCACATAACAATTTGGCGGCTCGACAATATGGCTGTCGGCGGAGATGACTCCCTTGAAGAACATGATAGGCTCCATTGTTCCGGTTTTGAATCTGTGATCAGAATTATAGACACATACATAGCGGGAAAAGAAGGGATTTTTGTGTGGCGCTGATCACGGCCGTTATAAGGAAAGGGGCCCAGCCACTGGCCGGACCCCCTGCCGGAGCGTTTAGCCCTATTCCGCCGCCATCTGCATGGTGGGAATTTTTTCGAGCGGCAGGTTGAACAGGCTGGCGGTATTTTCGCGCAGAATGGCGCGCAGCCTGTCAGGGGCGACGCCGGCGGCGTGTCTGGCCAGCAGGGCCTGGGAATTGGGCCAGGTCGAATCCGAATGCGGATAATCATTGGCCCATAAAAGCTGCTTGTAATTCATATGCTCGATATTCTGCCAGGCCATGTAATCATCCTGGAACGTCATATAGATATTGGATTTGATATATTCGCTGGGCAGTTTGCTCAGACCCTTGATGATGCCATCCTCGGCCTCGCGGAACGCGGTGTGGTCCATGCGGCGCATATAATGCGGCATCCAGCCGGCATCGCCCTCGGCGGTCACCAGTTTCAGTTTCGGGTGGCGTTCAAACACGCCGCCCAGCACCATCATTCCGGCAATATCCTGTATGGCGCGAATAATTTTCATGCCGCCATTCAGTCTGTGCCCGCGTCCGCCGTCAAAAACCGAGGACAGATCACCTTCCTTGGCGGTCAGAATATGAAAACAGATCGGCAGGCCCAGATCGGTGGCGCATTCCCACAGCGCGTCATATTCCGGGCGGTCATATTCGCCCTCAACCGGATTGCCGGGCATCATCATCCCGACCATGCCCATTTCCTTGGCGCGGCGGAAATCCGCGATGGCGCTGTCAACGGACAGGATCGCAGTCTGCGCCAGGCCAAACAGACGGTTCGGCGCTTCTGCGCAAAAAGTTTGCAGCCAGCGGTTATAGGCCTGCATCGCCGCGTCCTTATAGTGCGGGTCCGGATGCGTGCACAGCACCATGCCGACCGAGGCATAGATGATTTCCGCCGCCGTGCCTTCAAGGTCCATGTCCAGCAGGCGCGCCTTGGCGTCATAGCCGCCGGGCCGTGTTTCCTCGAACTTGGTGGTGTCGGCGTGATGCTTGCGCTCTTTCGGCTTCATGCCCGCGCTGTCCAGCAGACCCAATGGCACGCTTTGTTTCAGATCCTTGATGACATAAATATCCTTGCCATTGGGCTGGCGTACCACGCGCGGCGCGTCTTCGCGATATTTGGGTTCGATGAAATCGACATAGCAGTTTGGCGGCTCAACAATATGGCTGTCTGCGGAGATGATGCCTTTGAAAAACATTGGTGGCGCTCCCTATGCTGGCTTTTCAATCTGTGATCATAATTATAGGCGCAAGGCGCGCTGCGGCAGAAGCATTATTTGCCCGCCGCATAGGCATTCATGGCCAGGGCCATTTTATGATCGCGCAGGGTCACCCCATTTGCCTCATGGGTCGCCAGGGTAACGTCTATTGTATTGTATATATTGGACCATTCGGGATGGTGGTCCATTTTTTCGGCAAGCATTGCAACCCGCGTCATCCAGCCAAAGGCGGCATTGAAATTGGCGAATTTGAATTGTTTTGCAATGGCGTCACGCCCTGGTACTTCCTGCCAGCCCGCAAGTTCCGCCAGCGCCGCATGCCGGGCTTCGCCGCTTAGTTTTTCAATCATCGCTGCTTCCTTTCGAAATTTCCCTTCCATCTGAGGCCGCGCAGTATGCGCCCGCTTTGCAGGACCGGCAAGATCGGCTAGACTGCGCACATGACATATAGCAACTGGTCCGCCCACATGCTCGCCCCGAGCCTTGACGATATTGCCGAAATCGGCAGTGCCGCACTGGCGCGCCTGCCGCAGCAATTTCTCGAAAATATCACTGAAATCATTATTCAGGTGGTGGATTTTCCCGATGAAGAAACCTGCCGCGAACTGGATATCGAAAACCCGTTCGAGATATTGGGATTATATTCGGGGGTTGATCTGACCAGCAAAAATATTCTTGATCAGCCATCCGGCCCGGACATTATTTTTCTGTACCGCCGCCCTATCCTGGACTGCTGGTGCGAGGGCGATGACAGTCTGGCGGACATCGTCACCCATGTACTGGTGCATGAGATCGGCCATCATTTCGGCCTGTCGGATGAGGCGATGGAAATGCTCGAAGATGCCGCCCTGGCGCAACCCAATATGCTGAATTAGACGGGATAGCGCGCCTCGATCTGATAGCTGGCGCCATTTTCGGACCGGTGGCTGGACATCAGCACGAAATTTTCCACCCTGATTGCCGGCAGCGCCAGAATATTATGCGCCGCAATAAAGGCCCCGATGCGGTCGCGCGGCGGATTGTTCAGCCGCGCCAGCGTGACATGGGGCACATATCGCCGTCCGGCCGGCGGCGGCAGTCCGGCGCGGGCCAGCGCCGCATTGGTCCGCGCATAGAGCGCCAGCAATTCTTCAGCCGGTTCAACGCCCACATATAACAGGCGCGGCTTGCGTTCGCCAAATACCGCAACCCCGCGCAATTGCAGATCAAAGGGCGAGAAGGAAACTTCCTGAAGCGCCGTATGGGCCAGTCCGGCGGCGTGCATATCCACATCGCCGATAAAACGCAGGGTCACATGCATATTTTCCGCAGCAACCCAGCGCGCGCCGGGAATGCCGCCGCCCATCCATTCCAGGCGCCGCACAATATCAGCCGGCAGCGTGAGGGCTGAAAATAGTCTAAACACGGATTAAACCTTATATGCCCTTGAGAAATTCTATCACCTGCGGCGCAATATTCCTGACGATCACGTCAACGCCCGCCGCATTCGGGTGCAGCATATCGGGCTGATTGAGTTTGGGGTCCGCCGCAACGCCTTCCAGAAAAAATGGGTATAGCGGCACCTGATATTTTTCAGCCAGCCGGGGGTAAATCGCGTCAAAGGCGGCGATATAGTCTTCCCCCAGATTGCGCATCGCCTTCATGCCCGCCAGCATGACCGGCAGTTTGCGCTGCTGCAAACGCTGTATGATTTTTTCAAGATTGGCATAAGCCTGTTCCGGCGCGATCCCGCGCAGCGCGTCATTGGCGCCCAGTTCAACAATCACGGCGTCCGCATCTGCGCCGATCGACCAGTCCAGCCGCGCCAGGCCATCCGCGCTGGTGTCGCCGGAGACGCCGGCATTTTCCACTTTCACCATTATTCCCAGCGACGCCAGATGCGCTTGCAGCCTGGCCGGAAACGCATCCCCGGCGGCCAAACCCGCGCCCGCAGTCAGGCTGTCGCCCAGCACAACCAGCACCGGCGTCTCTTTTGCCTGCAAGGGTGAGACGGCAAGCAGCATTGCAAATATGAGAAGTTGAAATGCGCTATTGATCATGGCCTTTATCACGCTATGTTCAGACATGTGCTTCACACGGTCATAGGTGGTATGTTTGAGTAATCCGGTCATTCACTTCGACAATGTGCATTTATCACTGAACAGCGGCGCAGGCAGAGTTGATATTCTGCATGGCATTGATCTTAGCGTAAGCGAAGGCGAAGCGGTAGGTCTGATCGGCCCCAGCGGTTCGGGCAAATCCACAATGCTGATGGTGATGGCCGGGCTGGAGCGGGCCAGCTCCGGCGTGGTGCGTGTCGCCGGGCATGATCTGGGCGCCATGAGCGAGGATCAGCTGGCGGCGTTCCGGCGCGATAATACCGGAATTGTGTTTCAGTCATTTCATCTGATCGCCACGATGACGGCGCTGGAAAATGCCGCGGTGCCGCTGGAACTGGCGGGACGGCGCGATGCATTTGCGCGCGCGCAGGAGGCGCTGGCGTCTGTCGGCCTTTCCCATCGCAGTGGCCACTATCCGGGGCAATTGTCGGGGGGTGAACAGCAACGGGTGGCGCTGGCCCGCGCCGTTGCCGCCCGGCCGCGCATACTGCTGGCGGATGAACCCACCGGAAATCTGGACACTGCTACCGGCGAGCAGATCATTCAATTGATGTTTGCCTTGCAGGCCGATACCGGCGCCACATTGCTGCTGATCACGCATGACGCGGCCCTGGCTGCGCGTTGCGGCCGTGTGGTGCATCTGGCGGACGGGAAAATCGCACGTGTGACAAATGGCGGCGCGCCGCTGGCGGCAGCGCAAAATTGAGTCTGGCCTTACCTCTATCCCTGCGTTTTGCGCTGCGTGAGCTGCGCGGGGGGCTGCATGGATTTTATATATTTCTGGCCTGTCTGGCTGTCGGGGTGGCGGCGATTGCGGGGGCGGGGTCGCTGGGTGCGGCGATAATGGGGGGTATGCAAGCCGAGGGGCAGGCCATTCTGGGCGGCGATGTGGCGCTGGAACTGAATTATCGTGACGCCAATGCCGCAGAACTTGCGCATATGCAGGCCATCGGCGCGGTGTCATTAAGCCGCGATATGCGCGCCATGGTGAAAAGCCACGCCAATAATGTGCGCACCCTGATCGAGTTGAAGGCGGTGGACGCCGCCTATCCGCTGTTTGGCGCGATGGTCCTGCGTGAGAATGTGGAACTGCATGGCGCGCTGTCACAGCAGGATGGAGTCTGGGGCGCGGTCATCGAAGCCCCGCTGGCGGAACGGCTGAATGCCCGCACCGGCACATTGCTGCGTATTGGCGCGCATGATTTTCAGGTGCGCGGCATTATTGTGCGTGAGCCGGACCGCGCATCCGGCGGATTGGCGCTTGGGCCCCGGGTCATGATCGCATCCGGCGCCCTGGACGTTACACGGCTTGTGCAGCCCGGCAGCCTGCAAGTGCGCCATTACCGCATCAAGCTGCATCCGGAAACGGAGCTTAAAATCTGGCTGGAGCGGTTGAGCGCGCAATTTCCGGACGCCGCCTGGCGGGTACGTGACCGTGACAATAGCGCGCCCAGTACCCGGCAGTTTCTGGATCAGATGGCGATGTTTTTGACCCTGACCGGATTGACGGCGCTGGTGGTGGGCGGTGTAGGCGCGGGCAATGCCGTGCACGGATATTTACAGCGCAAGCGCGCGGCTATCGCCACGCTGAAATGCCTTGGCGCGGAAGGCGGCCTGATTTTTCGCATCTATCTGATCCAGATTTTTCTGCTCGCCTGTCTCGGGATCGCCATCGGGTTGGGCGCTGGTACGGCAATCCCGTTTTTGCTGGGGACGATATTGGCGGATCTGCTGCCTGTGCCTGCGCATTTTGCGGTCTATCCGCTGCCGCTGCTCTATGCCAGCACCTTCGGGATGATCACGGCCGTGCTGTTCGCCATCTGGCCGCTGGCGCGGGCGCGGGAAATTTCGGCGGCCGGGCTGTTCCGCGATATTGTGGCGCCCGCCCGCCGCTGGCCGCGGCCCATCTATGTTGCAGGGATTGCGCTGCTGCTTGGCCTGCTGGCGGGGTTGGCCTTTCTGATTGCCGGCGATGCGCGATTTGCATTCTGGTTCGTCACCGGCATTGGCGCGAGCTTTGCCTTGTTGCGCGTGCTTGGGGCTGCGGTCATGGCGCTGGCGCGCCGCATGCCCGCGCCGCCGCGGCCGGAACTGCGTCTGGCGCTGGCCAATCTGCACCGCCCGGGCAGTCCCGCGCCGGCAGTGTTATTGTCGCTGGGGCTTGGGCTTTCATTGCTGGTCACCATCGCCATGGTTGAAGGCAATATCAACCGCCAGGTGACGCAGCGCACGGCAAATGACGCGCCCGCATTTTTCTTTCTGGATATTCAGTCTACGGATATCGAGGCGTTTCGCAAACTGGCCTATGGGGTGGGCGGCGTTTCGGATGTGGAGAGCATGCCAACCCTTCGCGGCCGGATTATGCGCATCAAGGAAAGGCCCGCCACCGTCGATTCCGTTCCCCCCGAAGCGCGCTGGGCGCTGCGGGGGGACCGCAATCTGAGCTTTGCAGCGTCGCTGCCTGAAGACAGCGTCATTGCAACAGGCGAATGGTGGCCGCCGGAATATGACGGGCCGCCGCTTTTATCGCTCGATGCGCGGCTGGCCGCGGATATGGGGCTGGCGATTGGCGACACGATGACGGTCAATGTGCTGGGCCGCGATATTGAGGCGCGCATCGCCAATCTGCGCAGCATCGACTGGTCCACCATGGGGGTGAATTTTGCGCTCATATTTTCGCCGGGTCTGATTTCCAGCGCCCCGCACAGTTATCTGGCGACCGCGCGCGCTACTGAAAAGGCGGAAACGCCCTTGCATATTGCAGTGACGGATCGTTTCCCCGGTGTATCCGTGGTGCGGGTGCGCGAAACGCTGGAAACGGTAAGCGGATTGCTGAACAATCTGGCAATGGCCGTGCGCGCGGCCGGCGCTGTTACGCTGGTGACCGGCATGCTGGTTCTGGCAGGCGCGCTGGCGGCGGGGCATGGGCAGCGCGTCTATGACGCGGTGCTGTTGAAAGTGCTGGGTGCATCACGGGCACGGGTGGTGCTGGCCTATGGCGCGGAATATGCCCTGCTGGGTCTGTGCGCCGCTGGCCTTGCCAGCCTGATCGGGACAATCGCCGCCTATATGACCGTCACCTTTCTGATGCATGCGGATTTTGAGTTTTTGCCCGGCACGCTGGTGATTACCCTGCTGGCCACGGTGACTGTGACCATCTTTCTCGGGCTGGCCATGACCTGGCGGGTGCTGGGACAAAAGGCGGCGGGTGTGCTGCGCACCGGCTGAGCTTGACTTTTTCCACATGATTGAAGAGACTGGACTGTAAGCTAGCTTATTCAATCAAGGACATACTTATGCGCGAGATTGGGGCCTTTGAGGCCAAAAACAAACTCGGAACCCTGCTGGACTGGGTTGAAGCGGGCGAAGAAGTGCTGATCACCCGGCGCGGCAAACCGGTGGCGCGGCTGGTGCCCGCCGAGCCGGGATTTGATCGCGAAAAGGCCCGCGCGGCGGCAGCGCGTATGCGCGAAAGAGCGGCAAAAAAGAATGGCGCATTTGACTGGGATGAATGGAAAACCTATCGGGACGCGGGTCGGCCTTGACGCTTGTAGCCGATAGCTCCGTTACGCTCGCCTGGATCTATTCAGATGAAATAAATGCGGCGATCCAGCTTGTGCTCGATCAGGTGGTTGCGCGGCACGCCTTTGTCCCAACGCATTGGCGGCTTGAAGTCGGCAACAGTCTGGTAATGGCCGCCCGCAGAGGGCGTATTGATGCCGCGTTTCGTGATGACGCCCTGGCCGATCTGGCGCAGCTCAATATCATCACTGATCCGGACACAGATCATTTCGCATGGTCATCGGCGCTTCGCCTGGCGGAGCAATACCGCCTCACTTTGTATGACGCGGCCTATCTGGAGCTGGCGCTGCGGCTGCGCCTGCCGCTGGCGTCGCTCGATAAGGAATTGCGCGCGGCGGGTGACGCTGCCGGCGTCACCCTGCTGGGCATGTGAACCGATTACGCCTTGTCGAACTTGATATGCAGATTTTTCATGGTACGCAGCGCAATATTGCGTTCATAGACCATTTCCACCCCCGGATCGCGGAAGCGGATATTTTTCATCCGGCGCAGAATGGTGCGGAAGGTCAGATCAATTTCCTTGCGCGCCAGGCTGGCGCCCAGGCAGGTATGCGTACCCTGGCCGAAAGCCAGATGCACGGTGCTGTCCTTACGGCAGACATTGAGCTCATCGGGTTTGGTATATTTGGCTGCGTCGCGATTGCCGCTGCCGAAGCGCAGATTCACCAGCGAATCCTTGGGAATTTTTACCCCGGCGATTTGGGTATCGCAGGTGGCGCGGCGCATCAGCCCCTGTACCGGCCCGTCAAAACGCAGCGATTCCTCGACAAAATTGGTGACCAGCGACGGATCATCGCGCAGCGCCTGCATCTGCGCCGGATTTTCGATCAGCGCCCGCATGGCCAGCGACATGGAATTGGTCGTGGTCTCATTCCCCGCCGTCAGCAGCAGATGGATGCTGGAAAGAATATCCACATCCTTCATCGGTTCGCCATCTTCCATTTTGGCCTGTACCAGATCGGAGATCACGTCATTGGTCGGGTTCTGGCGTTTTACCGGAATGACCTTGAGGAAATATTGCTGCATCTCGACAATCTGTTTCGCCGCAAAAATCTTGTCATCCTCGGTTGCAAAACCGCTGACCAGCGAAGCAAAAGCGTCCGACCAGCGTGAAAAGCTCGGCAGGTCATCGCGTGTCACGCCCAACTGATCGGCGATGACAATCATCGGCAGCGGTATGGTATAGTCTTTGACGAAATCGCATTCGCCCTTGTCGATGAAGCTGTCGATCAACTCATCCACAATCTGCTGCACATAGGCTTCCATCTGATTGACGCGCGAAAGCGAAAACAGCTTGTTCAGCGGGCCGCGCAGATAACGGTGCCGGGGCGGATCGGAGGTGATCATGGTGTCTGTCATCGGCAGGCCGCCATACTGCACGGGGCGGACATATTCCTCGCGCGGCACCAGCGAATCGCTGGAGAATGTCGCCGTGTCCTTCAGCGCCATATAAATATCGTCATAGCGGGTCACGACGAAAAAACCCGCCGGATCCTTGAATACCGGCGCCTCTTCGCGCAGCTTCTGATAGGCGTGATAGGGGCAGCCAATCACGTCCATATCCACCAGTGTGATCTGATCAACCGGCTTGGCGGCGGCGGCGCGGCCCTTTTCTTCCAGAATTGACATTTAACCCTCATATCTATCTTTGGCGGATGGTGCGTGCGGGCTAATATGTAATATATCAATAGTAAAAAAGCAACTAATCAACAGCTACAGTGACACTTTTATTGCTGCAAGCGGCGGTTTAACGGCTATGGCTTGAACTTTGCCCATATATGACCGATATATAGCGCAAGCATTCTTACAGGGAGAACTGGACTCACATGGCTGATTTTGATCGGAATATGACGGCCCTCGGCGGCGCAGGCGCGCGTGCGCAGGTCATCGATCAGGGCCTGCGCGAATATATGCTGCGGGTCTATAATTATATGGCGTCGGGTTTGGCGCTGACCGGCATCATCGCTTATCTTGGTTATCGCACCGATATCTATTCCGCCATCGCTGGATCGCCGCTGATCTGGGTGGTGATGCTGGCGCCGCTGGGCGTTGTCCTCTATCTCAGCGCCCGCATTCATGCGATGAGCTTCAGTTCCGCGCAAACCTGGTTCTGGGTCTATGCCGGGCTGGTTGGCCTGTCGCTGTCGGGCATTTTCTATGTCTATTCCGGGGTCAGCATTACCCGCGTATTCTTTATCACGGCGGGCATGTTCGGCGCGGTCAGCCTGTATGGCTATACCACCAAGCGGGATTTGACCGGCTTTGGCTCGTTCCTGTTTATGGGGCTGATCGGTATTATCATCGCATCGGTGGTGAATATTTTCCTGGCTTCTTCGGCGCTGGACTTCGCCATTTCGGTGATCGGCGTGCTGGTGTTCACCGGCCTGACCGCCTATGACACGCAGAAAATCAAGGAAATTTACCTTGAAGACGATGGCCATGAGATCGCCGGCAAAAAGTCGATCATGGGCGCGCTGACGCTGTATCTGGACTTCCTCAATCTGTTCCTGATGATGCTGCGCCTGTTTGGCGGCAACCGCGAATAGGTAGCGGCCTGAGACAATCAAACCCCGCAGCTTGCTTAAGCTGTGGGGTTTTTTATTCCACCAGCTTCAACAATTTGCGTTCCAGCACCCGCAGCACCTGGGGCAATTCGCGTCCGCGCTTCAGAATTTGGCCGCCGCTGCCGGTAATCGCGTACTGGCCCTGACGCCCGGCCAGAGCGGGCTGTTTGACGATGCAATAGGCCGGCATTTCACTTGCACGCCGGAAGGCCGAGAAAATCGCCCGATCCCTTAACCCGTCAATCGCATAATCGCGCCATTCGCCCGCCTGCACCATGCGGCCATACAAATGCAGAATGATCTGCAATTCGCCACGGTCAAAAAAGACTTTTTCCGGGGCCCGCCGCAGATGGGCCTGTGCTTCCGGCACCCGCTGCGCGCGGGCCAGTGATATGGGTATGGTGTCACTCACAGCCTGATCTTGCGATCTCCGCAGCCGGAAGGCAAGTCCGGTTTGGCAAAAAATTAAAATCTCTTACAAGCAATTTGCCTCTTCACCAAAAATAAACCATATTACTGATAATATTGTAGATGAAGGCCTGATAGGCCTGTCATTTGCAGACCGCAACCAACTGAGGAATTTGCCATGATCCGGACGGAACTTGAAGAAAAGGGCCGCATTGCTGCGCAAAAGCCACTGGAGCAGACCACGCTGGTCGATATGGATGTGATCGAATGCCCGTATCACACCTACAAAAAACTGCGGGAAGAAGATCCGGTTCATAAAGACCCGGTTGCCGGGTTTTTTACCGTCACCTGCTATGAGGATGTTGTGAAGGCGCTCAAGGACACCGCAACTTTTTCCAGCGATGTCATTGATTTAATGGCGCCGCCCGAAATGCGCACCCGCTTCGAAGATTATGGCGGCTATCCTTCTGTGCCCACACTGATCACGGTGGATCCTCCCAAGCATAAATTCTACCGCAACCCGATCAACAAAGTGTTTTCCCAGGCGCGCGTCAATCAGCTGGAACCCTATATTCAGAACCTGGTCGACGAGCTGATCGGCAAATTCATCAAAGACGGCAAGTGCGAGTTCGTGTCGCAATTCACCGTGCCGCTGCCGATGATTATCATTGCCGATCAGCTTGGTGTGCCGCGCAGCGATATCGGAATTTTCAAGCAATGGTCGGATGCGCTGACCCAGCAGATCAGCGGTGTGTCCAGCAAGGAACAGCGTATTGCAGCCTCGAAACTGATGCTGGAGTTTCAGCTATATTTCGCCAGGGTGATCGAGGAAAAACGCGCCAATCCCACCGATGACATTATTTCCGATCTGGTGCGCGCGCGTATGGAAAATGGCGAGCCGATGAGCACAGCGGAACTATTGTCCGTGCTCAATCAGTTGCTGGCGGCGGGTAATGAAACCACTACCAACTCGCTGTCCAAGGGAATGATGCTATTGCTTCAGCACCCGGATCAAATGCAACTGGTGCTTGATGATATGTCGCTGGTGGAGAACCTGACCGAGGAAGTGCTGCGCTTTGACGGCCCGGTGCAGGGTCTTTTCCGGGTTACTACCCGCGACACGACGCTGGGCGGAACCTTCATGCCCAAAGGCTCAGCGGTGATGCTGATGTTCGCCAGCGCCAATCGTGACGAGGCGCAATTCGAGGGGGCGGAAAAATTCGACGTGCGCCGTGAAAACGCGGCCCGCCATGTGGCGTTTGGCCAGGGCACGCATCACTGCCTGGGGGCCATGCTGGCGCGCAAGGAAATGAACCTGGCGTTCAGAACCATCCTGACACGGATGAAAAATCTGCGCCTGGCGCCCGGTCATCCCGACCCGCATCATGAACCCAGCATCGTTCTGCGCGGGTTAAAGGAACTGCACATAATGTTTGATCCGGCCTAACACTGGCCGGGGCGCACGGCTTATCGGGGACAGCATTTATACTGTCCCCGATTGATCCGATCAGGCCATTCCGGCGCGGGCGGCGCTATTCCGCCGCCATTTTGTGCATCTGCCAGGATTCATTGCCCGCGGGCAGATTGAACAGTTCCGCCACATTGTTGCGGAAAATATCCTGATGCTGCGCCGCGGTCAGTCCTTTGGCTTGTTTGCTGATCAATGCCTGCGAGCGCGGCCAGGTCGAATCCGTATGCGGAAAATCATTGGCCCAGATCAGGCGCTTGTGATTCATCAGATGCGCGGTCTGATAGGCGATCCCGTCATCCTGGAAGGTCATCCAGACATTGCTGCGCAGATATTCGCTGGGCAGTTTGGACAGCCCCGGAATGATGCCGGTTTGCAGGTTAAAGGTCGCCGCATGATCCATCCGGTACATGTAATGCGGCATCCAGCCCGCATCGCCTTCCGCGCAAACCAGTTTCAGTTTGGGGAAGCGCTCGAAAATGCCGGTCAGGGTGAACAGGCATACAATGTCCTGCACCGCGCGGATGATATTCAGGAATCCGCCCAGCGGATGTCCGCGCTTTGGCGCCAATACGCTTTCGATGCTGCCTTCCGATGAGGTAAGAATATGAAACGCCAGCGGCAGGTCGAGATCCACCGCGCATTCCCACAAAGCGTCATATTCCGGCTTGTCGTAATCGCCCTGAATGGGATTGCCCGGCATCATCATGCCGACAAAACCCATTTCCTTGGCGCGGCGGAAATCCTCGATCGCGCTGTCCACGGACAGAACGGCGGTTTGCGCCAGCCCGAACAGCCGGTTCGGCAAGCCGCCGCAAAATTCCTGAAGCCAGCGGTTATAGGCCTGCATACAGGCATTTTTATATTCCGCATCCGGGTGGGTGCATAAAATCATGCCAATGGAGGCATATATGATTTCAGCGGCAATACCATCCTGGTCCAGATCGGCGGCGCGCGCCTTGGGATCCCAGGCGCCGCGGCGGATGCCGTCGAATTTGGTGGTCGCTGCGAATTTGGCGCGGTCATTGGGTGTCATGCCGGCGCCAGCCAGAAAACCCATGGGCACGGTTTTCTTCATATCCTTGATGACGATGATGTCCTGGCCATTTTCACCGGCCGCCACATGCGGGGCGGTATCGCGGTATTTCGGTTCAATATAGTCGGTATAACAATTTGGCGGCTCGACGATATGACTGTCCGCCGAGATGGCTCCTGGTCCGATTCCTGTTTTCATGGGTTTCCTCCGTTGACGCGGCTTCACAATCTATGATCATAGATGTGATCAGAAAGCTCCGCCCCTTGCAAGCCCCTGAATCAAAAAACCCTAAAAAAATTGCTAGATAAGATCGAGTATCATTCGCAGGCTGGTCAGCGCCAGAAAGGCCGCAAAAGCGGCGCGCAATGCGGGGCGGCTGATCGCATGGGCAATGCGCGCGCCCCAGGGCGCTGCCAGAATGGTTGTGGGCACAATCAGCGCAAAACCCAGCAGATTGACATAACCGATCGAGAATGGCGGCAGGCCCGGCGCGCCCCAGCCATTCGCCATCATGGCGAGCGTTCCCGGCACGGCGATGATCAACCCGAATCCGGTCGCGGTGCCGACTGCCCGGTGAATGGGTGTATTATACAGCGTCAGGATCGGCACCCCCACCGTGCCGCCGCCAATACCCATCAGTACACTGATCAATCCGATAAATGCGCCAATGGCCGCGCGCAGGAGGCCGCCGGGAAAATGATCGGCGATGCGCCATTCCTCGCGCCCGAACGCCAGATGGCATGAAACAATCAGCGCCACTGTGGCGAACACCGCCATCAACGCAGCACTGTTCAGCCAACCCGCAAGAACCGAGCCCAGCAGCACACCCGCGATTATCGGCAAGGCAAGCTGTCTCAGCAGTTGCGCATCCACCGCACCCCTGTCGCGGTGCGCACGCATTGAACGGGTCGAGGTGGCGACAATGGTGGCGAGCGAGGTGCCGACCGCCAGATGCATCCGCACCGCCTCATCAATGCCGATGCCGGTAAATATATGATACAGCACCGGCACGATCACAATGCCGCCGCCCACGCCCAGCAGACCCGCCAATATGCCGGCCACCGCGCCGGTCAGCGCCAAACCGCCTGCAAACAGCACCAGTTGGACAAGCGTGTAACCGGCGAGGATGTCCATCTAGAGCAGCATGACATCAGGTTGAATCGGCCCGTAAGCCATCCAGCCCTCTATAAAAGTGGACCCCCACCCCAGCCCTCCCCCTTGCAGGGGGAGGGAGTATGCGCGGCTATCGCCCTCCTCCCCCTGAAAGGGGGAGGCCGGGAGGGGGTCAAAGGACAAATCTAATGTCACGCCGCTAGGCCGCCCGCCGCGCCAGATCGGGGTCCAGTACATGCACCAGCGCATCCCGGATCACACCCGCGCCCGCGCCGGGGCGATGCCCATTTTCGCTCAGATGCCGCCGCCAGGATCGCGCGCCCGGCTGGCCCTGAAACAAACCAAAAATATGCCGGGTAATGCAATGCAGCGGCACCCCCTGCGCCACCTGGGCATCGGCCCAGGGCAGCAGGCGTTCGATCACCTGCGCGCGTGTGGGCGGCGGCGCGTCATCGCCGAACAGGCGGCCATCAACCTCCGCCAGCAGATAGGGATTATGATAGGCGGCACGGCCCAGCATCACCCCGTCCAGATGCGCCAGATGCGGCGCGGCGTCATCCAGCGAATGCAGGCCGCCATTCAGCACAAAAGTCAGTTCCGGAAATTCCGTCTTCATACGATGCGCCAGCGCATAATCGAGCGGCGGAATGTCGCGGTTCTGCTTCGGGCTAAGCCCTTCGAGCCAGGCCATGCGCGCATGAATGATAAAGGTTTCACAGCCCGCATCGCGCACAGTGGCGATAAAGCGCGGCAGAATTTCCTCCGGGTTCTGACGGTCAATGCCGGTACGGCATTTCACCGTCACCGGCAGATGCGGCACGGCGGCGCGCATGGCGGCCACGCAGTGCGCGACCAGTTCCGGCTCCGCCATCAGACAGGCGCCGAAACGCCCGGACTGCACCCTGTCGCTGGGACAGCCGACATTCAGATTGATCTCGTCATAGCCGAAATCCGCGCCGATTTTTGCCGCTTCGGCCAGTGCTGCGGGTTCCGACCCGCCAAGCTGCAACGCGACGGGATGTTCGCTCTGATCAAAGCCCAGCAAACGCTGCCGGTCGCCATGCAACACCGCATTGGCCGTGACCATTTCGGTATAGAGCCGCGCATGACGCGACAGCTGGCGCAGAAAGTACCGGTCAAACCGGTCCGTCCAGTCCATCATCGGCGCAACACAAAAGCGATGCGTAAATTTCGGCCTATTCGCGTTCATTTGGTACAGCATCAAGCATATGGCGTGCGGATTTTCCGGGTTAAAGACAACGCACGCCGCCGGAGAATTATTTATTCCCCGGCGAAGCGTTAAAGGGCATGTCCTTGTCCACGCGGATATCGCCGGGCAGGCCAAGCACCTGTTCGGCGATGATGTTGCGCAGGATTTCGTCGGTGCCGCCGCCAATGCGCAAAGCGGGCGAGGTGATCCAGGCTTCCTGGAAACCCGCTTCATGCGGGGATAATTCCGCATCGCGGATGATGCCGCCCATATCCATCAGTTCCATGGCGAAATGCGGCAGGTCCTGGCCATAGACCGCGCCCACCGCCTTGGAGATGGCGTTTTCCGCGCCGGGGGTCACGCCTTTGCTGATCGCAGTCAAAGTGCGGTAGTGAATATATTTCAGGCCTTCAGATTGAATATACCAGTCGGCAATTTTTTCACGCACGGCGGCATTGCGGATGGCCGGGCCATCAGCCAGCTGCGTGTCGCGCGCCAGTGACAGGAATTCACCCACGCCATGACCTGCCGACAGATTGCCGACGACCACACGTTCATTCATCAGCACCGTCAAGGCCGCCTTCCAGCCATCGCCTTCCTTGCCCACGCGGTTGGCGTCGGGAATGCGCACATTTTCAAAGAAAATTTCATTAAAGCTGCTGGCGCCGGAAATCTGCTTGATCTGTTTGACGGTGATGCCCGGGGTTTTCATGTCCAGCAGGAAAAAGCTCAGCCCCTTGTGCTTGGGCTTGTTGGGATCGGTGCGCGCGACCAGAATGCCCCAGTCGGCGATATGGCCCAGCGTGGTCCATATTTTCTGTCCGTTCACCACCCATTCATCGCCGTCTTTTTCGGCGCGGGTGCGCACCCCGGCCAGATCGGACCCCGCCCCCGGTTCGGAAAATAGCTGGCACCAGATTTCTTCGCCATAAAGCGCCGGCTTGATGAAGCGTTCTTTCTGCGCAGGCGATCCCAGCACCATCAAAGTAGGCATGGCCAGGCCCAGGCCGAGAATGAACAGATCGCTGGAAACATCAAAATGCGCTTCTTCCTGCGAATAAATAACATTCTGCATCGGCGTGCCGCCCATGCCGCCATATTCTTTTGGCCAGCTGATGGCGGCATAGCCTTCGGCCGCCTTTTTCGCCTGCCAGGCCTTGGAGCGCGCGATCAATTCTGCATCCGCGCCTTCCATCGCCAGAATGGACGGGGGGGATTCGCCCTCAATGCGGCGCGGGGCATTGGCGGTCAGCCAGGCGCGAACCTTGGCGCGAAATGCGGCTTCTTCCGGGGTATCGTTAAAATCCATGATCTGCTTTCGCCTTTTGCGGGGTGCTGTTAATTGCTGTGCTTTAGTCTTACTTTAGTCACGCCGCAAGTGCAATGGGCGCAGAATTGCTTGAATTTTGCGCCCGCCAAATAAAGCGCGGCGGATTAAGAGGGCCATTATTTCACACAGATTTCACGCGGATTTCACACGGGGACCGTATCGCGCCAACACCCGAAATTTCCGGTAAACCCGGCCGCGGGCGCCATTTTAATCATGGCCCCGGCTTTACCCGTAAAATGCATGTTGTGTGCATCTTACGGATACAGGATCAGGAAAAACCTGTCCGCCTGCGATCACACCACGCCATAGGCGAGCATGGCGTCGGCGACCTTGACGAAGCCTGCAATATTGGCACCCTTGAGGTAATTCACATAGCCATCCTTTTCCTCGCCATACTGCACACAGCGATTGTGAATGCCGGTCATCACGTCGCGCAGCAGTTTTTGCAGATCTTCTTCCTTCCAGGAAAGCCGCGCGCTGTTCTGGCTCATTTCGAGGCCTGACACTGACACGCCGCCGGCATTCGCCGCCTTGGACGGCGCGAACAGGATTTTGGAATGCAGGAACGCATCAATGCCTTCCTGCACCGTCGGCATATTGGCCCCTTCGGCCACGCCGATACAGCCGTTCGTGAGCAGCAGCTTGGCTTCCTCGCCGCTGATTTCGTTCTGCGTGGCGCAGGGGAACACCAGATCGCACGGCACGGCCCAGGGCCGCTTGCCCGCAAAATATTCGCAGCCGATCTTTTTGGCGGCCTCCTCGATGCGGCCGCGTTTGACATTTTTGATTTCCATCACCTGCGCCAGTTTTTCGGCGGTGATGCCGTTCTTGTCGTAAATAAAGCCATCCGAATCCGACAGGGTCAAAACCGTCGCGCCCAGTTGAATCAGTTTTTCGGCGGCATATTGCGCAACATTGCCGGAACCCGACACCAGACATTTTTTGCCGACAAAGCCGTTCTTGTTGCGGGTCAGCATGTCTTCCATCATATAAACCGCGCCATAGCCGGTGGCCTCGGTGCGGATCAGGCTGCCGCCATATTCCAGCCCCTTGCCGGTCAGCACGCCGGTATAGATATTTTCCAGCCGCTTGTACTGGCCGAACATGAAACCGATCTCGCGGCCGCCCACGCCGATATCGCCCGCCGGAACATCGACATCCGCACCGATATGGCGGTGCAGTTCGGTCATGAAAGACTGGCAGAAGCGCATCACCTCATTATCCGACTTGCCCCTGGGGTTGAAGTCCGAGCCGCCCTTGCCGCCGCCCATGGGCAGGCCGGTCAGGCTGTTTTTGAAGGTTTGCTCAAAGGCCAGAAATTTAAGAACGCTTAATGTTACAGTTGGATGGAAGCGGATACCGCCTTTATAGGGGCCGATGGCGTTGCTGTTCTGAACCCGGTAGCCCCGATTGACCCGGATATTGCCCTGATCATCTTCCCAGCAGACCCGGAAGATCACCACCCGGTCAGGCTCGGCCAGCCGCTCCAGGATGCGCATTTTCAGATATTTGGGCTTGTCCTGAATAAACGGGATGATGCTGCCGGCAACCTCCTGAACGGCCTGATGAAACTCGGTTTCCCCAGGATTTCTGCGGATCAGACCTTGCATAAAGACTTCCAGATCGCTCGCTGCGACGTTCATATATCGACCCCTTTTTGATTTTGATGCCTGAAACTGTTTGCGGACGTAAAGTGTCCATCCTTGGCGGATAAAAAACAATGGCAAAAATTTGAAAGATAATTGAAAGATATCAAGTGGTAACTTTTCGCACCTGGGGGAATGGCGTCAGCAAAAGGCGGAATTGCATATGATTGCGAGTGCGAATGATAGAAAATCGGCACTGCTTGCCCGCGCCGCCACTCTGGCGGGGGACCGTATAAGCCCGGCGGCCAGAGCAGAACTGGAAAACTTTATCGGGCAATATTTCAAAAACGTCATCGCCGAAGACCTGCTGCAATTGCCGGTGCAGAATATTTACGGGGCGGCGCTGGCGCATTACAGACTGGCGGCCAGACGCCAGCCCGGCGAGGCGCTGGTGCGGGTATACACCCCGCGCATGGAAGCGCATGGCTGGCAGACCCCGCACACGGTCATTGAACTCGTCAATGACGATATGCCGTTTCTGCTCGACTCCGTCAGCGCGGTGATTGCGCGGCGCGGCCTGGGCGTGCATCTGGTGGCGCATCCCGTGCTGCACGTGCGGCGCACGCCGGATGGATGCTGGGACGCCCTGGCGGAAGGCTGCGATTCCGGGGCCAAAGCGGAATCCTTCATTCATATCATGATTGATGAACAGCCCGAAGGCGCGGGGCTGAACGCCATCCGCGATCATATTGCCGCGGTTCTGGCGGATGTGCGCGCCGCAGTTGCCGACTGGCGTGAAATGCTGGCGCGCATTGATATGGCGGTGACCGAAATTCGCCAGAACAGCCTGCCGATTGCAGAAGCTGAAATAGACGAATCAGTGGCGTTTCTGCAATGGCTGCGGGACAATCACTTCACGCTGCTGGGCTATGCCGAACTGGCATTCTCGGGAAATGGCGCCGGGCTTGCCGCATCGGTGGTTCCAGGGACAGGCCTTGGCGTGCTGCGGGATCCGGATATCAAACTGTTCCGTTCCCGGAGCAATGCGCTGGTGGCGATTTCGCCCGAAATTCTGCAAAGCCTGAACCGTCCGGGGCCGCTGATCATTACCAAAACCGATATACGCTCCAGCGTGCACCGCGATACTTATATGGATTATATCGGCGTCAAGCGGTATGGCCCGGATGGCGCGGTGATAGGCGAACGCCGCTTTACCGGCCTGTTCACATCCGGCGCCTATAGCCTGCCGCCCGCTGATATCCCCCTGCTGCGGCGCAAAGTCGCACTGACCATTGCGCGTGCCGGATTCGCCCGCGACAGCCATGACGGCAAGGCCATCCAGAATATTCTCGATACCTATCCGCGCGATGAATTGTTTCAGACCCGGCGCGATGATCTGTTTGAAAACGCCATCGCCATTCTGCGCCTTCAGGAACGCCCGCGCACCCGGCTAATCGTGCGTGTCGATCCGTTTGAGCGCTATGTTTCATGCCTGGTTTTTATTCCGCGTGAACGCTATGACGCCGGTTTGCAGGCGCGTATCGCCGTCATTCTGGCGCAGAGTTTTAATGGCACAGTCACCGCCATCACGCCGGAATATGGCGATGCGCCGCTGGCGCGCGTGCATTTTATCGTCACGGCCACCCCCGGCGCGCTGCCTGAATTTGAAATTGCAAGGATCGAGGCGCAAATTGATCAGGCGGCCCGCACCTGGCGGGATGAATTGCGGGTGGCGGTGCTGGCCCATGCGGGCGGCGGGCGCGGGCTGCAATTATGGGAACGCTATTCAAACGGCTTTCCGCCCGATTATATGGCGCAGTTTTCGCCGGAACTGGCGGTGCGCGATATAGAGCATATGGAGATGCTGTTAAATTCAGATGGCGTCGAAGTCAGCTTTTACCGCGCCATCGAGGATGCGGACGCAACAGTGCGTTTCAAACTGTTCCGCCGGGGTGAAGCCGTTCCCCTGAGTGACTGCATGCCCATGCTGGAACGCATGGGTTTCCAGGTGCTGGGCGAACATCCTTATGAAATTGACGCCGCGGGCCTGGCGCGCATCTGGCTGCATGATTTTGAAATGCGGGAAGCACAGGGCCGTCCGGTTGATCTTGGGCTTGTGCGTGAAAATCTTCAGGAATTGTTCAGCGCAATCTGGCGCGGCGCCGCCGAGAGTGACGGCTATAACCGGCTGGTGCTGGCGGCCGGCCTGAAATGGCGCGAGGCGGCCGTCATGCGCGCCTATGGCAAATATCTGCGCCAGGCGGGCATTCTGTACAGCAATGATTATATGGAGCGCGCGCTAAGCGCCAATCCCGCCATTGTGCGTCAGATGATTGATCTGTTTCATGCGCGTTTTAATGTGGCTTATCCGGCTGACCGCGGCATTCAGGCCGCGCAACTGCGCGAACAGATCGCACAGGCCCTTGATGCGGTTGAAAGCCTTGATGAAGACCGGATATTGCGGCGATTTCTGAATCTGATCGAGAGCACATTGCGCACCAATTTTTATCAGCGCGCCCATGACGGGATGGACAAGCCCTATTTCTCTTTCAAGCTGGACAGCCGTCACGTGGATGATTTACCGCTGCCGCGCCCCATGGTGGAAATTTTCGTTTATGCGCCGCGTGTCGAAGGGGTGCATCTGCGTTTTGGCAAGGTCGCGCGCGGCGGGCTGCGCTGGTCCGACCGGCGCGAGGATTTCCGTACCGAAATTCTGGGGCTGGTCAAGGCGCAACAGGTGAAGAACGCAGTCATCATTCCGGTTGGATCAAAAGGCGGGTTTTTCCCCAAACGGCTGCCCCAGAACGGCACGCGCGACGCCATTCAGCAGGAAGGCATCGCCGCCTATCGGATGTTTGTCTCGGGACTTCTGGATCTGACCGATAATATTGTTGATGGCCGGGCCGGGCCGCCGGAAAATGTGCTGCGCTATGACGGAGATGATCCCTATCTGGTGGTTGCCGCCGACAAGGGCACGGCCAGCTTTTCGGACATCGCCAATGGCGTGGCGCAATCTTACGGGTTCTGGCTTGACGACGCCTTTGCCTCGGGCGGCTCGGTTGGTTATGATCATAAGAAAATGGCGATCACGGCGCGCGGCGCATGGGAAGCGGTGAAGCGCCATTTTCGCGAACGCGGCAAAGATATTCAGAGCGAACCCTTCACCGTTATCGGCTGTGGCGATATGTCGGGGGAT